>Ga0209093_1001476_pt1 | contig 13337 bp, 15 predicted proteins | sample SidtaG_4_FD_187450 | JGI IMG/M metagenome (GOLD analysis project Ga0209093, IMG submission 187450) | Marine algal microbial communities from Sidmouth, United Kingdom - Sidmouth_Male1 metaG (SPAdes) (version 2) | ecosystem: Host-associated > Algae > Red algae > Unclassified | place: Sidmouth...
TGGTGAAACAGCAACCCGTCCCAGACCCCCCAAAATCGATCAAATTCGTGCAAGGCCCAGCCAGTCAGGCCCCGTTTGGACTGTGAAAAACGGACATGTTCACTGGGACTGTATTCCATCCGACAGGCTTCGTCGATTCGCTTCCTTCATGATGCTCGATGCCGAAGGAGATGGCGGGGAGAAGCATCTTCCTGAAAAGGACTCCGAGAGCGACAGCGACGGCGATCCTGACGACCTCGCGGACGACAACGACGATTAGGAAGGTCAGGGTGATACTGCTTCCATACACCCGGTCGGTCACTCTGCCGCGTAAATGGACAATGCCGCTCCGGGACCGCGTCGCTCTAAACGTAGGCCAGCCCCCAAGGTAACCTGGTGGGAGAAGGACCCCAAGGCGTACCTGGCCGGCAGTGCCGAGTCGGCGGCCAAGGATGGCTGGGACTTGACCAAGCCGCCGGCAAACGAGAACGAGGCGCGTGCCTGTTCTGACTGGCCGTTGTGGCGGAAGGCCATCAAGGACGAGGTAGTCGCGCACAAGCATCTTGGAACCTGGTCCAAGACCAAGGTGAGCAACAAGAAGCAAAAGACGGTCAAGACTCGCTTCGGGTTTGACATCAATCACGATGCAAAGGGAAAGCTGACGCGCTACAAGGCCCGGCTTGTGGCCGAGGGCTTCAACCAAGTTCCGGGGCGGGACTTTGATGAGACGTGGGCACCGGTTCCAAACGCGGCAACCACGCGTGCAATCTTCGCCGTGGCGGCCGCCAATGACTGGGAGATTCACCATTTTGACATTAAGACAGCCTTCCTGAACGCAAAGATGGACAAGGAGATGTACATCAAGCTGCCAGATGGTGTCGAGGACGGGGACTCGGGGGAGATTTGCCGGATGAACCTGGCCCTGTACGGGACAAAGCAGGCGGGACGTCTTTGGGGCATGAAGCTGGACAAAGAGCTCAAGGAGATGGGTGCCTCTCGGTCACCCGTGGACCCGTGCGTCTACGAGTGGAACCACCCTGTGCACGGACGCGTCTTCATCCTGGTCTACGTTGACGATCTTATCGTTGCGAGAAAGAGCCTGGCGGGTGTTAAGGCCGTCAAGTCGGAGGTGTCGGGAAAGTCCGACGTGCGCGATATGGCGGAGGTGAAGGACTTCATCGGCATCAAGGCCATGCGCGACCGCAAGGCCAGATCGATTACTCTGAGCAACCCGGGTCACACTGCGACGCTGCTCGAGACGTTCGGCATGGAGATGGCCACACCCAACAAGATCCCCATGGCGTCGGGGGTGAAGCTCGCAAAGACGGGGAAGGACCTGCTGCCGGAGGGCAACCGCTACGCGGCGCTAGTAGGTTCCCTGCTCTACTTGTCGACGATGACGCGGCCAGACATTTCGTTTGCAGTCGGCGTGCTGTCCCGCTTCATGTCTTGCCCCGAGAAAGCTCACATGCGCGCGGCCAATGGTGTGCTGCGCTATCTTTGCGGCACAACACGTCTGGGGGTGGCGTACGGTATCAGCGAGCCGCTGCAGGGGTACGTCGACGCTGCCTGGGCGGGCGACGCTGACGGCCGTCGGTCTACCACGGGCTTCATCTTCACCGTCAACGGTGGTCCTGTTGCGTGGGCGAGCAAGTGGCAGTCGACTGTGGCAAGTTCCACCGCCGAGGCCGAGTACATGGCGGCCGCCATGGCTACGAAGGAGGCCCTGTGGCTCCGCAAGCTGCTGGGGGTGCTTGGCGTCGATGGCCAGGCCGTGCCGATGGGGGAGGATAACCAGTCGTGCCTTGCACTGATCAACAACACCGAGGCGACGGGCCGCACCAAGCACGTGGACGTCGCCTACCACATGGTGCGGGACTACCGGACGCGCGGGGATGTAGCGTTATATTTTCTCCCCAGCGCAGAAATGCCCGCCGACGGACTCACCAAGCCTCTACCGTCGCCCGCCTTCACGGCGTTCCGCGACGCGATCGGCGTCAGCCCCGACTTGGGCGGCGCCGACATGGCGCAGTGGTAGCGGCCCGAGCGCGGCAGGCCCGAGTTGCAGTAGTCGAGTTTGCGTCGCGGCGGATGCGACCTTCCGACGCGGTACTACTATGGTCTCGGTCGGGTCGGGGCGATTTTGCCAAAGTCGGATCAAGAAATCCGACCTTCCATCGCGGTACTACTATGGCCGCGGCCGGGTCGGATCGGGTCGGCGGCGTCACAAATCGGATTGGTCATCACAACATCTGCTGTGACGCATGCAATTGGGGGGAGTGTTAAGCATCGCTGCGCAATTCCATGTCACTCAATGCTTTGGCGGGATGTCACACTGCAATTTGTTTTGTATTTGGACATTGTATTTAATGTTATCGCATGTACTTGATTTTAGGGGCACCCTTTCGGGGATGAGCTCCGGGAGAATGGCGAGGTGTATGGTCGGGATTTTGAGGGGCTGTGAGCGTGTGTGCTCGTGGCCCGTGCGCCCTTCGCCCGCGGAGGTGCGTGGTGTGTGTATGCATGCTGGGAGTGGGGGTGTCTGCGGGTGCTGAGAGTGTGGGGGCGCCTGGGTCTTATCAGGCTGCCCCCTTGCGGCTCGCGCCACCTCCATGATAGAACCTTAACGCACCCACCCACTGTCTTGCCCGCTTCACAGCTGTGCCTGATTGAATCGAGAATCCCGAATGGTCAGCAGCAGTCCTACCAGTCGTCCGGGTCCGTGCAGTACAGACGCGCAGCGTGAAAGCTCTCGGCATTCAAAGTCCAGCACGCGTCGGTACGAGACAACACGGCGGATCCTGTACCTCTGATATGCCCACGCTTGTCTGAGTTGGTCTATGACACGATTTTCTGCAATCTTGGAGCAGCTCTTCAGTAAATGTGCACTTGGAAAGCGGCCACTTCGCGCCAGATAGAGTGCACGGCAGCGCTCCCGGTTGACAGCCCTTGAGAGGCAGTGTGCGTGGTATTGTAGGAGCGCCACTTCAGAGGGCCCGGGGGCCCAGGCGCGCCAGCGCGCTTTACGTGACTGCCTCCGTCTGACCTGAGGGCCAGGTCGAAGCCGTTTACGTGACCGGAGAGCCGTGTTCTGCTGCTAACGGCCCCCATCAAGACACTGCCAGGGTCACGACTCGCCGCTCCGCTATAGGTAGTGAGTTCTGGGCTGATTGAGTGGATGGAACACCGGTTCCAACGATCCTTCGACTTTGGTTCGGCCGCTAGTACCGCGCGACGCTCCATCGTCCTGGCGCCCAGCTTCAGGCCGGTTGCATGTCTGGAGTGCAGCTTCGAGCCACCCAGAGACCCCGATCCGGCAGCGCGTTCCGCGCGAGGCCCCCACCCCCTTCCTGGTGGACGGCTTCAGACAGATGGTGTGCCCAGTGGATACACCAGAGCGGGCCTGGGGCTCCATGGGGGCGCACCGACTGGCATGTGTGAGCAGTGGTGCAGATGCGCAATCCCCGGCCCATGTCGTGGCCGCCGCTGCGCTGACTGCAGGCATGAACACATTCTTTGCGTGCTTCATCTTGGCAGGTGCGTTTTGCGTAGGCTCGCGGGCCATTTTCCGGCCCATTGCGGTCGCACAAGGTGTCGAGTTCCAGAAAGGGGTCGGACACGGATGACAATTGCGAGGCGGCGCCCGGTCGTGCGGAAAATACGGGAATGCAGATGCGGCCAATGCGGCGGAGAGCGCGATTGACAGGCGTGGTGAGAGAGAGACAAGTGGGTATGACGGGCTCACAACGTCGGCGTATGCTAAACGTGGAGCGATATCTCGAGGCCGAGTTCCGACGCATTATGAAGTAATTCTTTTGTTGGCGTGGGCGCCCGCCCCTCTACATCGAGCACGTGTTTTAGAGACGCTTCTTGCTCCCGCGAGGCATCGAGTTTCAGATGTAGTCGAAGTTGCAGCACAAGCCGTTTTGGTGACAGTCCATCAACGCGACGATCCAACCACAAGCCTACACGCTACGGCAGCTGGTTGCGGCCCTCAGGGTAATGGCGTACGTGACTTCATCTGACCAACCGGATGAGTACGTCCGCCTCGGGGCAGCGGCGGTGACTTCTGCAAAGCACGAGCTTCTGTTTTTTTTTTTTATGTTGAAGCACTACCACGCGACATACTTGCGGCCGCCCGGACCAGGACGAGCTCAAGCCTATGGGGTGCCGTAACGCGTCCTTGTTGTGGATTCTTCCCTCAAAGCCGACGGGGTATAGCCCGGTCGGAAAGCCCAGCACAGAATGCAAGTCGGAGGTGATGATGGTTATGCCGACTCGGCGGGAGGGTAACCCCGGCGAGGTCACTTCCTATCTGGAGCTCATCAAATGGATTCTGCGACGGCACGTCGACGAGGCCTCAGTGGCAACCCTCGTCGAGACCCTGAACGTCGCGGTCCAACGAGACAAAGAGGACTTGTTGTCCTTCGCCGAACGGCTCCGCCGCCTCAACACCGAGTGCGGGTTCATCTCCGGGGAGGGCGCGCTCAAGGGGCGCTTTGTGGAAGGTGTCCACCGCGCCGCGCGCGCAACTGTTCGGGAGCGGAACACCCCCGGCATGACTTTGGCGGGGTTAGCCCGCGTCGCCAGGACCAAGGGCGACGAACACCGCTGGCTAGGACTTGCGCAGCTTCAGGAGCGGACCAAGGAGCGAGAAGTGCTCGCGGAGGAGGCCGGGCTCGGGCGGAAAGATCTCGCAGCCGCATTTCCGCGGCTGTCGGGTGGTGCCAGGGGTTACCCACCGCGAGATGCTCCCGTTCGGGTGGTCGGGGCCGTGGACGCCTCGAATCTAGGCGCCGGGGCACGGCACGATGCGTCCCGACCCGGGGCGCCGGACGGCCCGACTCCCGGCGGCGGCGACAACTCAGGCAGCCGTTACCGGCCGAGAGACGACACTCCTCGTCCCAGACTCAGGGCGGGAGAGTACCTTTGCTGGTAGTGTGGCAAGATGGGCCATTGGGCTGAGGTGTGTCCAACTCTGGATGCACGCCTACATGACCGATTGGCGATGGCCACTCGCTGGTACCCACTCGGGGCGCACGCGGGCCTTCGTGACACCCAGCGGATGGGCCGGCGGGTAGCCGTCGCCGTTCCCAACCATGAATTCAGCTCAAGCGGCGATGAGTCGACGCCGCTTGAGAAGGGGGAACCGCCGGCCGGGCCAGAGTGCGGACCGGCTACCTCCTATAAGTCCGATGAGGGAAGCGAGTACCCACCGGTGTTGCGCTCTCTCCGCGGCGACCGGTGGACCCAACTCGGGGCGTTGATGTGATGCCAGGACGCATCCACTCCCGCCCCAAGAGGATCCGCCCCTCGGGACGCACCCTTCCCGAAGGCGATGGACGGCCGGAATGTGGTGGCCATCCTGACGGGGTCGAACTATCAGGTGGCCAGCCGCATATGGTTGTACGAGGGGCGTGAGTTAGCTCTCCGCGTCATTGTCGACACGGGGTCCGGCGTCTGCCTAGTGCGACAGGCGCTACTCCCCCCGGAGATGAAGATGGCGCCCTTAGACGCGGCGACCGCCCAGTTGTTTGACGTGAATGGGGTACTCCTTCCCATTACGGGCACTGTGAATCCTACGGTGCGAGTCGGCGCCTACTCGACACCTGTCTTGCGTGGAGTAGTGCGCGGCATGTCGGTCCCCCCACTCCTAGGGACCGCCTTCACCGACGTCCATGTCCCCAACATCTGCGGACCCAAGGGGTACATCCAGGTGCTATATGGATGTAAGGTCCCCATCCTCCGTCGGGGTAAGACGGTGTCGTACGGCAAGGCGGACCGGCCCTGCAAGGCTGTTGCCGCTAGTGAGACGGACGCCAAGGTGCGTCTGGCCCGCGAAGTGGTCCTGCCCCCGCGGTCCCGGAGGTACGTACCAGTACAGACGTCCTTCCAAGGGAATGGGGTCAATACCCAGCGCCATCATGTGCATGAGCGCCATCGCGTGCCTGTGTCAACTGGCACCATGGACTGCACCGCAAACCAGACGTGGTGGGTGGAAGTAAACCGTACAGGGAGTCCGAGTACGCGACTCCCCAAAGGCATGGTCCTGGGGCATATGTAGGCCTACTCCGGTACGGTAGCCGCCATATCCCGAGAGGAATGGGCTGCACTCAGTCCTAGTCCGGCCACCGCGCCGGAAGCGACAGACCCGCCCCATGTTCATACTTAGAACGTGCCCGAGGGGTTGCGGCCTCAAGTGCTCGCCCTAGTAGAGAAGCACCGGGCCCTATGGAGTGGGCACTTGAGCTACATCATGCCCACGGAGCACCGGATCGAGTTGAAGCCGGGCTCCAAACCCGTCCGGCTTAACCCCTACCTAATGGATCTTCGAACTAGGGAACTCATCAAGGCCCAAGTCGACCGAATGCTCAAGCTCGAAGTCATAGAGCCCAGCCAAAGTGAATGGGCTAGCCCGGTGGTACTCATCCCGGAACCCGACGGGAGTCCCCGGTTCTGCATCGACTATCGGCAGTTGAACGAGCGCACAGTACCCGACTCGTATCCGTTACCCTGCATGGATGACTGCCTCGACTCCTTAGGGGATGCCCATTTGTTCTCCACGTCGGACTGCAACGCCGGGCACTGGAAGATCCCCACAGCCGAGAAGGATAAGCCCAAGACGGCGTTAACCTGCCGCTGTGGGACGTACCAGTGTACCCGTCTTACATTTGGCCTGTGCAATGCCCGTGCTACTTTCCTGCGGGCTATCGACATGATCCTATCCGGAGTCAAGTGGCAGAATGTGCTCGTCTACTTTGACGACCTCATCATCTTCTCCACCGATGGTGCCCGGATGTACCAGACCCTGAAGGACCATTACTATTGGCCCTCATTGGCCGCCGACGTCTTCGGTTGGGTCGCGGCGTGCCCTACCTCTGCGAATATCCGCCTCATGTGTACGCAGAGTACCGCACCCATGCGATTGTTCCCCGCTACGGAACCTTTCGCGGCCCTGGCCATTGACCTACTTGGTCCATCTCCACGAACCCCCGATAGATATGCGTATAGCCTAGTCATCCGTGACCGCTTCAATAAGGTCACACGGGCCGTATCGCTGAAAGACATCTCGGCTCTGGATGTCCTCAGTGCCTTTCTGGACACTTAGGTTGCAAGTTACGGGGTCCCCGATTCAGTTGTATCGGACAAAGGACCCCAATTCGCCGCCGTACTCCGGCAAGGGGTGCTCAAGGCGCTGGGTATTGACACCAACTACGCCACGCCTTACCTCCCCCAAACTAGTGGGCAAGTCGAACGGTTTAATAAGACTTTCGTCAGGCAGTTACGACGCTACGTAAGTGACCACGTAGTTACGTGGTCGCAGTACTGAAGCCTAGTGGTTACGTCATATGATTCCCAAGTGCATGGTAGCACCGGGCGAGTCCCATTCGCGTTCGTAATTCCACGACGGCTTACTCCCGTGGCGATCGAACGACTTACAGCGGGCACCGACACCGGGGAAATAGTAACCCCCGGGCCGGCAAAGGAGAACTTCCTTCAGCGCCTCGACGCCCTGATACCCCTAGTACGGGATAACATGGACAAGGCTCAAGCCCGGTACAGACGGGCCTTCGACAAGCGCGTACAGGCTCGACGCGAAGCCCTCCGAGTTGGAGACTGGGTATTCGTGAAATCACACGAGAACCAGGGCGGTAAACTCGTCTTCAAGACCCCGGGACCGTACCAGGTCCTGAGGACCGACGGGCGTCGGCTCACCATCGAAAGTGACGATGGTATACGCACCATTAACGGGAACCACGCCACCCGGGCCCCGGAACCACCCGAGGGTGACCCGGCCTGGGCACGGGCACTGGCCGAGTGGCAGGTCCCGTCCCTTCCCTCATCGGCTAGCAAACCGATTGAGGCAGTCTTCGACCACTTTTCCGGACAGGGGTACGACGAACATGAGCGACTCATGCTCAAGGCACGATCGTTCGGGTATGGACCCCGAGAGGACTCCTGGAACAATGTGGAGGACCTCCCGGCTGAAAAGGTTCGCAAACACTACATGCGACACCCACTCACGGTGCGAAGAAGGGTATCAAACAACTAACCCCGAGTACAGGGTACTCCTCACACACCCCCGACAAAGAAGACAACCCACCCCCCGACTACGGGACCCTCCAAGCAAGAACAAACAGCGGGCCGCCCCCTCGCTACTCGGGGGGATCGACCGACTGAACTAGGGCCAGACGGGAAGGGGGGCGGGACCAACCAAACTCGGCGTTCCCCCCCCCCACGCACGGACACGGGCCGCTAACCCCGGTTCGGCGACAGCGGGGTCGTCCCGAGCATACCCTCCGTAGTGGTAGCGGACGGGAGGGTCGAATGGGTACTCGTGGGCCGGCCCCCGGACCGTGGGGAACAGCCCCCACATCGAGCGCGGCGCCCTACTCGGCGCCGCCTCCACTGCGGAGTAACCCCCCGCGATGGAGGTGTGCCTCGCCGCCAAGGTTCCCCCGGCGGAGTAGGAGTAACCGCCCCCATAGTAGGGCGCAGCGGCTACGGTGGGCTCCCCGGCGTACGGGGCTCGAGTAGAGCTCCCGCCCGCCGTGGGCGCCGCGGACCGCGGCGCCACCCGCTGGCCGTGTACCTCCAACCGAGAGGCCATCTGGTACCCGATGGCCTCGGCGGTGGTGTCCACCAGGAACTGTTCGGCCGCCGCCGAGAAGGGTGACGGGGATCCCCGTGGTTCGGTCCCCGCACCCCGGGTAACCCAAGCCAGGGTTTCCACCAGGGAGGCAACTATCTCCTCCCCGTGGGCCGCCCGAAGCGTCCCCGCCGCACTCGGTTAGGTCGTCGCCAGGGCGCGCGCACACTGGGGGGTATGACGTACCCCCAGCTAAGGCTTTTTCCCGCCCCCGGGGCCGGTTAGTACGGTACCCCGGGCGGGGAAAACGTCGGGCGAGTCGCCAGTCCAACGGGGGACGGCCCCGCCCGGGTGGTCCGCCGGACGGCGCCCCCACGAGCAGGGGGGCGCTCGGCCGCACCCCGGGTGCGCTTGCGCTGGTGCGGGAACAGTACCCCCGGGGCACCCCATCCCGACTCGGGCGGGGCTGACGTCGCCGTCACCCCCGCAGCATAAGGGTATGACGTGTAACCCAGTCCCTCATGGAGGCCAATGCGCCCAGCCACGAGGCGTTTGTCACAGTGGAAAAACGGCCGGGCCGCCCCGTCGTCCTCCTCGCCAACTCGGAGGGCCAGGTACGGACAAGCGGCCGCCCAGTTCAAGGACTGGTGGAGATCCAGCAACTCCCTGAGATACGCGTGCGCCTCCGGGGCCGACCCTCCGCCACATTGGCTAGGTGCAGCCCCACGAGGCGGTCCACCAAGCTGGAGGGCAGGTGCCACAGGTACCCCTTGGTCCGGGCGGAGGCATAGCACACTCTCGCCACCTCTAGCACACACTGGTTCGATAGGATGGCCGCCGACGGGGTGGACTCCCCCCGACGAAGCGCCGTACCAAAGGAGGCCACGACGCGGGGCATCCTCGCGGGGAACCCGTAGGGCACCTCCAACGCCGACCACCACGTCGGCGTCGGGACATAGTAGTCACGCTGCGCCGAGACGTGGATCTGGGTGCTCTCGACTTGTGAAGAACTCCCCAGAATACCCGACGCCTCCCGCACACGGAGCTCTGTGCGAGCGTCCCGGTGGTGGAAGTCGGGGTCCCACTCTCCCAAGTACGGGGAGGAGCAGCACGCCCATTCCCACGCAACGACGGGCGGCATGTCGTCCGCCGTGGCCCCATCCATCACGTTGGACAGGCACGCGGCCACGCGCTCCACCCACGGAGCGTCCGCCGCCTCTAGTAAGGCGGGGAGGTCCGCCGTCACCCCGGCAGATATTTTGAACTGCACGGGGTGACGCGTCAGCCGCCGCTGTCAAGCCGGGCCCTGCTTCGGAACCGGAATGGCCCCGTATAGGGCCCGCAGGCGACAGTACCCCAACTGACTAGATGCGTGAGGGGGCGTCCACTGGACTAGCGCCCCCGACTCCGCCCCCTCGAGCCCCGCCTCCTCCACTGACAGAAGGCGCACCCGGCGCGGCACCGGCGGAGGGGAGTCTTTCTATATTGGGTCCTCCCGTCCAACGGCCGATGCCGCCGCGGCCGCCGCCGCCGCCGCCGGTGGAGTTCCCGGCCGACTAGGTTGCAACGGCACGCGGGCGGCCGCCGTGCTAGACGCCGCCGCGTTCTCGTCGGCCGAGCGCCCCGCCGCAAGTGACGCTCGGGAGGCCGTCGCCGACCCCGCCATTTCCTTGAACCGGCGTGGTGCCGGCGGCCGTGGCGTCGCTTGACTCCCCGCCGCCGAAGACTCCCGGCTCGGGGTCGCGCCGCAGGCCGGGCGCGACCGACGGGCCGCCTTCCCGCGGGCCGTTGCCGAGGCCGCTCCACTTGACTTGGTGGCGCCCGTCGGCGTAACTGGCGCCGATGAGGCCTCCCCGCCAGCCCGTGGGGCGGCCGCCGTCGAGCCCCTGGCCTTGGTGGCGCCCATACTGGCGGGCGCCCCGCTCGTCCGAGCGGTCGCCGCCGCCTGGCTGCCCGACTTGGGCGCGCCCGTCGTCGGTGCCTCTCCGCCTGCTCGGATCCCCGCCGCCGCGGGGCGGCGATCCGACCGGGATGGCGTCCCACCCGACGCCGGCGCGGCGCGCCCGCTCTTGAAGCCGCCGTCTCCTCCTGGCGCCCGACGCGCTCCGCACTTGGGGTCGTCATCTCCTCCGTCGGCGCCACTCCCGTCGACCGCGAGGATTTCATGGCCGCCGCGTCCGAGTCCGAACGCGGGGCGGACTAGGGTGATGGGGGATAGAGAAGGGGGGGGGGAGACTCTCGACTTGGGGGGCGAAGGGGGCGAGGTAACGGCCGGTAGTCTACATCCGCCCCGTCCGACCCCCGTCGGCCCCGCCTGCCCCGTTTTAATGGGCCCCTGCACACTGGCAGGGGCGCCCCGTCGCCTTCCGCGACGTCGCTCCGCGCCCCCCGTGGATGACTCCTCCAGCGGGGCGCGCGTGACAGCCGCCCCGGAAGGGGGCGCCATACCCGGCGCCCCCACGGCACGGCTTGTGTGGCCCACCCCGGCCACACCCCCCCCCTGTACACTGGCAGGGGCGCCCCGTCGCCTCCCGCGGCGTCGGTCCGCGCCCCCCCTGGATGACTCGTCCAGCGAAGCGCGCGTGACAGCCCACCCAGAGGGGGGCGCGATACCCGGCCCCCCCCTGGCACGGCTTGTGTGGCCCACCCCAGCCACACAGCCCCCCTGACACGCCGCCGTGTCCCCCGCACGGTAACGTCGCGTGCCTACTTGGCCCCGGCGGGCCCCCCACGATCCGGGGCGGCCACCGCCGGCGCTGACCGGGACAGCACCCGGGCCCCACACTGGGGGGATGCCGGTTAGCCGTCCTGGCCCGCCCGTGACCCTCGGGCAGGCCCGCCCCCCTGGCCCTTGGTTGCAGGGACGGCGACCCCATCAGAAAGGGGAACTGTGACGGCCGGACACCTGACCCCCACACTCCGGGAACCAGCCCCCTCCCAGTTAAGACGGGACACTTGGATTCGCGTCAAGGGCGGTTGGATCCGGTCAGTCCGAAACGGCCGTAGGCTCTCGCGAGGGGGATGCGTCCTACTGACACATATTTCAAATCGTTCCGGTGGCGATCCATTTCTGATCACCCCGTGGCTGACCAACCACAACCGCGATCTCGAGACCTCCCTGGGACTAGTAAATACCCGGGCGGGCCCCAATCAAGGGCCTAATTCTGTGTAAACCCGACCTGGACCATTGACCAGTATTACACCGCGCCTCTGACACCGGGGCGCCGCGAGGGCGTCACGTCGCCCCCTTTCCCCTCCTCAACTCAAGGCGGTGTCCGAAAACTCGGCCGTCCTCCGCTGAGACTGGCCCCGTGGGCCCTGAGGGGAGGGTTTTCTGAGGGTCCTTTGAGGGTGTCTGAAGGGGGTTTTCGGAGGGTCTGAGGGGAACGGACGGGTTGTGGACGGAATATGAGGGCGAGGCGTGAGTGTTGCCTCTCGGACTTCGACGCGGGCAAGCAAACTTCCCGTCACACAACTCGTGTTTGCCGCTGGGCGCGTCTTCCCCCGGTCGACGCCGTGCGTGTGTGCTCTTCGGGGTTTTCTTCCGGGGCCGGTATTCCCCGACAGGAATACCCGGCGACACGGCCTGGCTCGCCTTCCGCCCGACTGGGTGGGGATGGCTGGACGTGTTGTCACAGTTTTATTCCAAACCGCCCAGACTGGAGGGAAGTGCTGTGATTGGCTGAACAAGTGAATCGAACACATTTGACGTCCTGGACTGATAAGATTCGTCAAAAGTCGCACTTTTAGAAACCAGTCGACTTCACGAACTGCCCATTTCAGTCCGACATGCTCGATGGTCGGTGAAGTTTGGCCCGCGTGATCGGGTGAGATCGTGCGCGAGTGGGCCACTGGAGAGATGGAAAGCGCAGAGCGCAATTTCTGCGCCCTGTGTCGCCAGGGAACGGGTGGCCAGGCAGTCACGCGACAGTCTCTTCATCCTTTTGACGTTGGAACGGCCCCCACGCGGACGCCCTCTCTGGCTCTGCCGGCCTCACGGCAGTCAGCGCCGCCACTCGTCAGGGGCCACCCCGCGGCGCGTCAGCCGTCCAACGTTTGCCGATCGGCCCCTCAGCAGTCCAACGTTCTCCGATCGGCCCCTCAGCCGTCCGAAGTGCGTGGCGTGGGTACGTCTGATCCCCGCCTGTTAACGGGTTGGCGTGGTCCGGGTGTTGTCGCGGGTCTCTCCGTCTCGTCTTACCGTCTCGCTCTATATTTTGTCGGACCGGCACGGCGCCGCCGCGGACAGGCTCCGCGTGGGGCGCGGACGTGCATGGGCCCTGGTCGGTCCTCATTCGCGACCACTTGTTGGCAGCCAGGGCCCCTGCGGGGGGAGGCACGCTGATGCAGTCCCACCACACTCGCTCACCCGCCGTACGACCAGGAGGGATCGGGCGTGTGGCGCGGACGCGTCTCCTCAGTATGCACTCTCGCGACGGGGTTGTGGGACGACTGTCTTTTCGCGCGCGCGCCGCCTGCCATCCCGCCGACCCCTTCCTCCCACCCGCCCAGCCGACCCTTCCCTCCCACCCGCCTCGCCGACCCCTCCCTCAGTCTTGAACCGCTCGCATGACGCGTGTGAGAGGCGCCAAGGACACGCGACGACGCCGAGCGCAACGGCATCGCACCGGTCATGCTGCCACCCCTCCCTATCCGCCTTGCACCTGCGCGGGGCCATTTGACAGCGGCGCCACGCCGCCCCCCCCCCCCCCCCCCCCCCCCCCCCCCCCCCCCCCCCCCCCCCCCCCCCCCCCCCCCCCCCCCCCCC
>Ga0209093_1001477_pt1 | contig 13329 bp, 20 predicted proteins | sample SidtaG_4_FD_187450 | JGI IMG/M metagenome (GOLD analysis project Ga0209093, IMG submission 187450) | Marine algal microbial communities from Sidmouth, United Kingdom - Sidmouth_Male1 metaG (SPAdes) (version 2) | ecosystem: Host-associated > Algae > Red algae > Unclassified | place: Sidmouth...
CCAGGTGCCTAAGCACTTGGCATACACGCCAGTCCTCCCGACTGCTGAGGAAGGGAAAGTCCGTCACCGTCCCCTCGGGGACGGCGTAAAGGTTATCGTACATACCCCGGATGGTCGTCCATAAGGACGTCATTTGACGGCTGTCGATAGCGTCGTAGCGTTGCTCGACGATCGACCCCCCTAGGGGGGTCCAGGGGAAACGCCCGTACTGGTCGTCGACGACCGCGGGAGTCGGCCACGAGGCCGACAGGAGGTTGGCGAGGACGTCGTCGTCGATGTCCTCCTCGGGGCCCAAAAGGGCGCCCGCGCCATCGGCCTCACGGTCGACCGCCATGGCGGCCCACGCGTCGGGAGCCGTAGCAGACACCATCTCGCCTCGAGGGGCAGGGACAGGGAAGATAAGGATGACCCCCCTAGGGTGGGGTCCACGGACGACGCGGGACGCGGGGAGAACCCGGTAGCGTCCGACAGGGTCGTCCTCCAGGTGACAACACGGGTACCGACCCAAAGGGTCGAGGCTCCAGTCACTGCTGGCGGTGACTGCCTTAAGGGACTGACCCGAGGGTTCCCCAGCTCGGTTAACCCGTCGGTCCCTCGCCGTATGGCGCCCAAGAGCGATCCCCTATGGGCACGCTGTCAGAGAGCCACAGGACAGGGTTTCCCCCTGACCAGGGGACGGAGTGGCGAGACACCGCCCCCGGTCCCGCGAGACGCGGGCCCTGAGGTGGAGGATATGTGCGGGAAAACCGTTGTCATGGGTGACACGACCCCCAGGCAAGAGCCGGGGACGGGTCCTGAACAGTCACGCAATACCCCCTAGGGGGGTAGCGTGGGACAACCCCCTTGGGGGGGTGACCAGAGAGCCCCAGGGCCACACATGAAACGACCCCTCTAGAGGGGCGTGAGGCGGGGAACACCCGATCGGGCCCCCCTGGGGGGGTCTGACACACACAAGGGAGACACACGTCTTCCCGAATCCGGGCCCTCTGGGGGGACCGGGAAGCTTGTGGAAGCTTCCGCAATTCGAGCGTAAGCCGGACCGAGATATGATCTCGACCAGGGATAAAATCCCACCGGAACTCTATCCGGGAAAATTGAAGAATCTTGGGATAAGTCCCAGGGTATTGGTTTTGGGTAAATCCTGAAATCTAGAAAGTCTTAGTGTCTTTCCTGCTTTCGCCCGAGACGGGCGGGGGTCCCCTTCCAGTGGAAGGGCTGTCAGGGATGCTGGGCAGGGGCCACTAGAGGCCCGGGCCTGAGACCGTGGCCCTTTGGGTACCGGTCCTCCCATGATAGCGCCAGGGGGTCGGGATTGTGCACGTCCTGCGTCTTGTGTCTGAGGGTATATGAGAGTATGCTTTGGGGTCATCGTGCGTGTTCGAATCAATCATCGTTGCGTTTGCGTTACTTCCGTCGTTTTTGTGCGCTTCGCGCCCAGTGATCTCCGCGATCGCGTTGTGGCTCTGGCGTAGCGCTCCGCATCCTGTGCTGGGTTTTCCGACGGGGTTATACCCCGTTGGCTGTGAGGGCAGGATCCACTACATATTCGTAATCAAGAACATGCGGCAAAACTCTTATCTAATTCAAAGAATGCCAATGTTGAGTATATCGGAGTGGTCCGAAAATCGGCAGATTCATATGCCGCTGCTGTCTACCTCCGCGTAGCCGCACGCTTTGGGGCTGGCGCAGGAAACGTTCAGGCGGGCGACACTCACGGGCAACGAGGGGGTGGACGCCTTCGCGGCACGCATATGGAGCCTCGCCGAGCTGTGCGGAACCATCCACTCCGAGGGGACGATGGGGCAGCAGTTAAGCCAAGACCTACCGCAGTACCCATGGACCGACGCGTTCTTCTACAGTACGGCGCAACAGATCTACCAGAAGCCTTCCACCGACGTGGCGGCGAAGTATCGGGCCACCAAGGAAGTCATCGCGCTGGCCAATCGGGGGTCCGCTGGAGGATTCTCGCGGACGGGCCAGACGTCGACGGGACCCCGAGGCCTTTCGGCCGACCTTCTCGGCTTTCCATAAGACTAGGAGGTCTCGGCCGCGCGCGAGACAGTCGCGGTGCTCCTATCGGGGACCCCGGGGTCCCGAACGGTTCGTGAATCTTCCTAGATTTTTCATGAGGCCCCGAAGGGTTCCCCGATGTGCTACGTGTGCTGGAGACGTGGGCACCGGGTGCCAACTTGAAAGATACTGACAGGAAAGCAGAGGGACATCGTGAAAGCCGCGAGAAACACCTTCGTGCGACAAAGGAGCTGGGGGGCGGACTCCGTCCGAGACCGCGTGTCCGTCGTATCCCGGCTCTAGGACGACCTGCTGGGCGGCGTGGAGCCGAAGAAGAAGAATGATGAGGATGCACCGCCCGCGGCAACGCCCTCCAAGGGGCGCTGCCGGGCGGGAAGCGACTGGGGGGGGTCGCCTTTCCATCACCCTTCATCCGCCCTGTACGCCCCAGCTCCCCGGTTGTCCCCCGTCGTGTCACGCCTGCCTCCCCGGGGATAAGCGCGACGTGGCAGGTCCCGGCCCGATGTCCCTCCCGTCTTGGGCGATTCCACCCCCAGTTTAAGGGGACGCTGTTGCTGTTGCGCAAGGAGAATTTTGAGAATGGCGCGTCGTACTAGTTGGTGCCGTGGCAAACCCCCACCCCCACGAGGGCTGTGGTCGACACAGGCGCCGGGCCCACTGTGATCCGCGCGGATATGTTTCCCGAGGGGTGGAGCGATTGACCATCGCGGGCGCCGACCGGGACTCAAGTGAGCGACGCCTCGGGGCACCAGCTCAAGGTGAACTCGGAGTTTTCCCTGACCATCTACGTCGGGGGGACCGCCATGGAGTATGACTTCCTCACGGTCAAGTCGCTGTCGGTACAGCTCATTCTCGGGTGGGACTTCCAGCGGATGAACGTGGACACCATCTCCCCCAAGACGCAGACAATCAAGAGGGACGATGGCACTTCCACTGTGGCGGGGCGCAGCTGGACGGGAAATACGCCACCCGCGCCACCACAACGAAGGAACAATCTGAAGACCAACATTGGGGCTCTTCGGCTTCGACACGGGGTGCCCGTGGGCCCGCAGAACATTCAGGCGGTCCAAGTGTGCTGCCGAGTCCAGGGGGTCCACTTTGTGCGGGAACGCCCCGTCCACATGAGCCGAAGAAACGTGCTGTTGCACAAGGTCGTCGTGGAGTTCTCCCCGAACACCCCTCGGTCACTCAACCTCACGAAATTCGGGCTCGTGCCGGTCCACCTGACCAAGGGGTTTGTCTTCGGAGCCGCGACGGCCTACAATGGGCCGCTCCACTTCGTCTCGGATGAGGAGGAACCGGGGGAAGTCCAAACTGTAGGGGGGGACACCCGAGACAAGCCCGACAAAGAGGTTAAGAGGGTCACTAAGCCGAGAACGGGATCGAAGGGGGAAAAACCCCGTCTCACCCGCCGGACGAGACGTACCCCGAGCCGGAGGTCCACTGGGAGGGTGTCCCCGACACGCTTCGCGGCAACGTGGACGAACTTCTCGAGGAGTACAAGGTGCTGTGGGCGGGTCAGCTTAGTAAGGTTGACTTCTCACCGCATCGGATCGAGGGGACTCCCGGGGAGCGTCCGCGGCGGGCCCAAACTTATCGGGTGAGCCATGCCTTGCGCGACGTCATCTCCACGGAGGTGCAGCTACAGCAGGACCTCGGGTTCATCGAGCGCTGTCGCCCGGAGTGGGCCTTCCCAGTGGTCCTGGTTCCCAAGCCTGACGGGACGATGCGATTTTGCGTGGACTACCGGCATCGCTACGAGGTGACGATACGGGATGAGTATATTTTGCAACGAATGGACGACTGAATCAATTTCTTCGGGGACGCCAAGGTGTTCTCTACTCTCGACTGCAACTCGGGGTATTGGCAGATCCCCGTGGCGGACGAGGATCGTGACAAGACAACCTTCGTCTGTCACGAAGGGGCCTACCGCTACATCAGTCTCCCCTTTGAGCAGTAGAATGCCCCGGCGATCTTCCAACGGTCTATTGACATGATCCTCGGGGGACTCAAGTGGAAGAGTGGCCTCGTGTACCTCGAAGAGATCACTGTCTTCTCGCGGTCGGCGGGGGAGCACGTGGAGCACCTACAGGAGGTTGTCGCGGAGTTTCGTGGCGCGGGGGTCTCCCTCAATGCTGAGAAGGGCCACTTTTTCCAAGAGAAAGTGGAGTATTTAGGCCGTATCGTGGGCCGGAGGCAATTGAAGGTGCAGGACAAGAATGTCCGCGGGCTCAAGGAGGCGTCTCCCCCGCGGTGCAAGAGGGACCAGCGCAGTTGCCTCGGGATGTGCACTGTATGTCAGGGGCGTACGTGAAAAAAGGGCACTCTGAGAAAATGGATAGATATTCTCGGATATACCGAGATTCCGGAAAAACTAGCACGAGCATGCGTAGTCATATCAGCATGGTACCGCCATTTTAATGGCTCTGAAGCGAATAATGGAAAGTACAACGACTTACCAGTCGTCAACCGAAGGCACCCCACTACCTCGGGTAACTTGGCTCGCCAGGCGGCTCCGAACGCTCGAAGCTAGCACGAGACACGCGGTAATGTGATTGACACATACTGGATAGCAGTGAGCCAACTCACGGCACATCGTCGACGGCGAAGGTGATTGGCAAACTGGGCGAATTCTTGTGTTTTGTCGCGCGCGGTAGCTGACGGGCGGCCTGTACGACTCAGAACTCTTCTCAGCCGTGAAGGATGATTGAGGTAGCGAAATGCGAAACGATGCTTGCGCATCTTGTTTGGGAATTGCTGTCGCGAGCTTGTCATGGTCTCGCACGGGTCGCATTCACACGCTCAACCACAACGCGCTGTTCGTTGTTTCTTCGCAATCAGCATCGAAGTTATTTCCTATTCGACCTAGACGTTGCACAATCTGATATATTTTGAATAGAATCTCTATTCTTAGTAATAACCTACTGTTCTTGGTTTCGGATATATATCCTAGCCATACTCAAGACAATGCGTCAAAACTGTGATCTCATTCAAGAAGGACCAATGTTGAGTGTATCGCAGTGGACCGAAAAGCGACAGATTCATAAGCCCCTGCTGTATGGCGGAGGCGCTCAAGGACTACGCCCATGTGGCACGGCCGCTGGCCGCGATGATGAGCTCCAAGAGGCCCGATCTGTGGGGGACCCTGTCGAGCGAGGCGTAGGGGGCGTTCGAGGAGCTCAAGAGGCGGCGCACGGGTGCGCCCATCTTCGCCCTACCGCGGCGACACGGTTACTACACATTGGGCAGGGACGCAAGCGCGCGACAGGTCGGCGCGGTCCTACTACAGGAACACCCCGACCGGTCCACGCAGCCCGTGGGCCATTGGAGGCGCTCTCTCCACGCGGCGGAGAGAATGTACCGCACTTCGGAGCGGGAGTGCCTCGCGGTGGTATGTGCATCTCTCCTCCTCCGCCCCTACATCTAGGGGACTCGTTGTACGGATCGCTCGGGTCACGACGCACTTAAGAGGATGCTGCATATGGAAGGGGCCCACGGGAGGCTCTCGCGGCGGCTGTTGCGCTTGACGGAGTTCAACTACATGCTGCAGACGCGACCAGGTGCGCCACACCACGCGGCGGACGCGATGTCGGGCATCTCGACACCCGCGGGGGACGACGGGCCGATACCCGACGCGGTGCCCTGTTTGGCTTTACCCAACTCTTCGGCCGCGTGGCAATTTCCGCCGCAATCGGAAGGACGGGATCTGTTCCTCCCTTAAGCTCGCGGAGGTGCTCGAGGGGCAGGCGGAGAATGACTGGTGCAGGGGGGCTCGGCCGACCATGGACGGCAATGACAAGTCTCTGTTCCACGAGGATCCGAGCGGCCTCTCGGTCCACACTGCGCCGTTGGACGGAGCCGCGCAAGTCTACGTGCCAACCCACATGTGTCGCACTACGCGGCCCCAGTCCACGCCTCTTTGCTGACCAGGATGCAGCTGGGGCGCCGGGCGACGCGGATGATGTGTCACGCCCCGGTTCAGACCGGTGGCGCTGTGTTTTCTGGTTGGGATCTCGATTGATTGTGGGTTGTTTGCCTGCGCATGTCGATTGCTTGAATGATCTGCTTTACAGTAGGGGGTCCACTGGTATGGATCCCCAGATCTCCCCATGGGGAGGCCACTGTCTGGGATTCGAGGCCATTTGGGCCCGCTTGCTCGGATAACTAAAGGGGACAGCGGGGCGCCCGCGGCCCGGCTTTCCCACAAACTATTAACTGCGTTCTCACCCTCTTCCTCTCTCTTTGCGCCTGTGGGTGGTTTTCTGAATGACAGTGTCACCGGGCGGGAGGAGAGCAAGGGTGTGCGGGCGGGTTCCTTCAGCTTGGCAGGTGTCTCTATCTGTTTCTGTGGGCTGGGGTGACACGACGTGTTATGTGACAAATTCGTGGAGCAGCATGGAATTTTCTGGCTGAAATCCGGTGCCGGTACGTGTGGAACGGGCGAATGTTCCCGTGTAGTGGGTGCGCTCTCATGTGCGTGTCCGTGCCCGGACGGGATTACAATCTTCCAACTCGTGTCTGAATTCCCACCCTGTACCGCGTTGATATCCCATTCTTTTTAGGTCTTACGTTTCTCCCGGCTCGCCTGGTTGCTGAGAGCGCGAGACCAATACGCGTACCTCGACATCCTCTCCCGGGGAGTTTTCACCCCGGAGTACGTCAACGGAAATACCACCGGCTCCGTCTGGGACTGCGATACCTGTTTCCTCGAGTCTCGTTCCACCACCGCCTACGCCGGCTCATGTGTGTAGCGGTTCTTGGCACCACCACTTTGGTTCGTCGTCCAGCCGAAGTGACCTCTTGATCAGCTCGGTCCGTCCAAGGAACTGCCCCGGAAATCGACCCACAGCCCAGCCTTCCCCCAACGGGAGGAGAGGATCACGGCAAAGCCCAGGGGGGTAATCGTAGTCAAAAGCACAGTTGGTTTTGTCGAACGGCGGTGGGGACAACCTCCCTACTGTCGATAAAACCCTCCCCAACCCGAGCGCCAGCGACTAAAGTAGCCACCCCAAATGCGCCAAACAAATAAATCCCTCCAAAGCGAAAAGTTCAAACAATTAGTAGGGGGGTTGCGAAAACCACGAGGGAAAAAGCCCGCCCCCGACCAGATCCGATCTCCCTGAGATTCGGAAAGGTCGTTCCCTTGCTGGCCCAAATAGGGGTATTTTGGGGCCGCCCCCGGAGGTGTGCTGTCCACAGCTGAGGGGCCGCGCCCCATCCAGCCGCGGAACCCCCCGACCGCCACAATGTGGCTGGGCATAATAGTTCTTCCCGGGTGACCGCGACCGTTAAAACGGAGATACCGAGACCCGCGCTGGCGGCCACAGGCACGTCCAAGGGCAAGCAGGAGTGGACCCCGACTTCCGCTAGTCCGTGTCGACATGATGCGAGCGGTGTCCCTTCTGACGTCTCCTCCTATCCGGCCGTGCTCTATCTCCTTGAGTCCCTCCGCGAGGAGCTCCAAACGGCACTGGCTTGGGCCATGAATACGTTGACCGCCGGGCGAACACCCGGCAAGTGCTACCGCAAGCGCTGGTATGGGGTCGTCAGGGAACAATGTGGTGACAGGTGGAGGAGGAGGTGACGACGGAGGACCGGACGGGAGTACATGTGGGGACTCAGGCCGGGACGGTTGGTCGTGCCGGATTAGGAGCAGCCATCTGCGTCGTTGACCCCGGCCCTGGGTCCTCCTCGAGTGCCTCATGCTCCCGGAGTGATGGGGAGGCGGTATATCGGCCACTGGTGGATGTTCAGATCCGTGTCCACAAGGTCGGTGACAACCTGCCCGACTTAGTGACCGACTGGCACCATCACCGTGTGGACAACCAGAGCCTGTCTTTCACTAGCCGGATGCGTCTACGGATTACACAAGACCGGAAGAAACAACGAGTCTCCATGGACCGGGTTCGCTCTGATGGGACCAAGCCGGCCGAACGCTTCTCCTTCTTGCGCCGGTTCGTCCGGGCCTGCAAAGACGGTAACATCTGGGAGGGAAAAGCTCTCGACCTGGTGGGCTCCTTCCTTACGGGGTCAGCCGCCACTCGGTTCAAATAGATCCTCCCTGATACTGCCGGGCACTTTCCGGGCTGGACTGTCTCATCCTTCCCTGAGGCGGTGCATTGGCTTCTGGTCAACTACAAGGACCCCATCACCCTGAACCAAGCAGTGCGGGACGTGAACCGCGCCTCCCTGGGGGCCCGTGAAGTACCTGATGCTTTCCGGGCCCGATTGCGGGACCTGGGGGAGGCCTGCGATAACATGTTCGGCGAGCACTGGCTCAAGATGGCGTTCATACAGAGCCTACGCAAACACTTTCAGGTGGACGCCAAGCAGTAAAACCTCCAGTTCACGGAGCACACCCTGCAGCAGCTCGCGTCGTTCCCCCAGGGCAGGCAAGGGCAATTCAAGGCGCTCCTGCGACTTCAGCCGACGCCCCCAAAGACGAACCTGGCAAGACCGTCCAGTCGGATTGGACTTCAAACGCCCGTTTTGGCTGTGGGAGAGTCATCTTTCGGGGCCGGTGGCCGTCTGGAGGGATGGCGCGGGTTCGCCACGCCCTCTACGCCCCGTGTCACTCGGGGGGGGGACCGCCCGAGCAGGGTACTACCGTTCTGGCTGTGCAACAAGGAGGACCACACTGCAGCCGCCTGTACGGTTGTGCACAAGGAGCTCCAAGACAAGCTATCCCGCCAGGGCATCCAGTTCGCCAAGGCCGTCCGCTGGAAGGACGGCCAGGCCGAAGGCGCCCCCTCTGGACGGCGGGACCCAGCGCCGGCGCAAAACCACCGGGTCGCGATCCTGCAGAGCATCCAGCAGAGACTGTACAAGGATAGTCCTGAGGAATAGGACCCCCATCATGAGGAAGAGACCATAACCACCGGTACCTCGGGATGGGGAAGCGAGGTGGGAAAGTGCGCCCGTAGGCGCCCTCCCGTCTGTTCCAGGCACTTGTGTGTCTGTGTTGGCCTCAGCTGCATTACTGGGCCAGTGCGGTTGCCGGTTACGCACCAAGGTAGCCGCATGGACACCGTGTGCCTGTCGGGGTACTCTGCTAGTCTTGCATGGGATTATTTCAATGTCGAAACAACCTTGAGTTTCGGGGACGAGCACCCCGCTGCTGTGGCTGCGGTGGTGGACACAGGCGCCGGACAAAGCGTCGTGGGCGAAGACATGCTCCCTTCTGGTTGGCGCGCGCCTGCGTGGCGTGTGCCGACCGGAACCCCGATCGTGGATGCCTAGAGGCAGGCTCTCAAGGATATCGCTTGACTCCCTCTCACTCTGCATGTGCATGACAAACCTTTGCACTTCCCGTATATTTTTGTGAAAAGCCTCTCGGTACCGCCCATCACCGGGTGTGACTTCCAGCGCCAGAACACCAAGGCCATCCTGCCCCAGGACGGAAAGATCGAGTGGTCGACGGGCGCTGTGTCGGACATCCTGGGCTACCATCTTGGTGCCAGGGGGCGACAGTACAAGACATTGGCCAAGCCCCGGGTCCGCCCAAGCGAGCCGACGCTGGCAGAAGCAACGGCCCTTCCCCCCGGCGCACAGACAGAGGTCCAAGTTGTCACCCGGTCGACGGGCAGCTGTATAATCAGGGGCCGGGCGGATTTCTTTTCCAAGCACGGGCTGCACTTGGCCTATGGGCATCACAAGAAGGTGCACTGAAACGATCCCTTCTCTTTCCTCCTGGTCAACCTGGATCGCACGAGTAAGGCCTTAGCCAACGGCACCTGAGTTTGTGTCGCAGAGCCATGTACCGGCGAGGCGCGAACCTTCTCCGAAGGGGCCCATCTGGCCATCGGACAGGAACTGGCGGCGCTACAGGAGCTGAACACGCAGGTGAACATGGACGAGGCGGAGGGTCCGCCGGAGCCACCCATGATTCCGCTCACCAAGGATCAGGATACACCAGAAGTTTACTGGGCGGGTGCACCAAAGGAACTCCGTGGCAAGGTGCACAGACTCCTGGATCAGTTCAAGGGCACGTGAACGGTGAAGCTGGGAGCGCTAAAGGCCACCACGCATCACATCCAGCTCAGGCAAGACGTCAAGCCCGGGTACTCGGCTCCGTCCAGTGATTGACCGCACCGACGCCTGAAGATTGAGAAGCGGGTTCAGAGATTGCTCGACCTAGGCCTCGTAGAGGCCTCGGACGCCGATTGGTCCTTCCTGAAGTCAGCTTGCCCAAGACGGGTGGCCACATCCGGTTTTGCGCGGACTACCGCCGGCTGAGCGAGCAGACGGTCAAAGATGTCTACCCATTCCTTAGTATGGACGACTGCCGGGACACCCTCGACGACGCCACGGTGTTCTCTAGCCTGGACTGCAACTCCGAGTACTGGAAGATCTCTGTGGCGTCTGAGGACAGATACAAGACGAAGTTCACGTCTCACACGGGCCTGTTCCGGTTGCTGAGGCTCCCGTTTGGTCTGGCGAAGGCGCCAGCCTCTTTCCAGCCGGCGCTTGACTACATCCTGTCCTGCTGACGGTGGCAAAAGGTCCTGATGTACATGAGAGACATGATTGTCTTCTCGAGGACCGTGGGAGATCACATCCCGCACCTCCAATCAGTCCTTCTGGTGATGGAGGAGGTCGGTGTCTCGCTCCAGCACTCCAAGTGGCACCTGTTACAGAAAGTACTCGAGTATCTGGGACATGTCGTCCGTCCCGGACAGCAGCTGGTGAACCAGAAAAACATCAAGAACTTGTCGCAAGGGCTTCTTCCGCGCAACCAGAGGGAGCTCACGATCATTCTGGGCATGTCTGATATGTACAGGCGTATGATCAAGGATTAAACGCACATCGCCACGCCCCTGACTACGCTCATCATCAAGAAACTCCCGCACGTGCTACCTCCACTTGATTCCGACCAGCTGGCGGCCTTCGAGTCCGTCAAGGAGCGCTTGACGTCGACCCCGATATTGGCGCTCTCCCGACGTGAGGGTCTCTTCATTCTGGATACCGACTCCTGCGCCGTCCAAGTCGGATGTACCCTCCTGCAGCAACAACCCGACACAACCTCGTTCCCGGTCGGCCACTGCAGCCGGGGCCGCAACCCAGCCGAGCACGACTACTCGAAAACCGACCGAGAGTTCCGAGCCATGGTCTGGGCGTGTTTTCTTCTCCGTTCCTACCTCGCGGGACAAGAGTTCCTGATCCGGACGGATCATTCCACTTTACGCTGGATGCTCAACACGCAAATTGCACAAGGGCGGGTCCCTCCATGTCGGCTCCGGCTGTCGGAGTTCCTGTACAAAGTGTGCACCAGACCAGGAAGGGAGAACCAGTGCTTCGACGCCATGTCGCGTCTCCCAACGCTGGCACGGGATCGGTTCGTGATCACAGAAGAAATTCCCTGCCTTTTTCTGCCTGACTCTTCCCGTGGCTGGGATCCGACGCACTACAGAGAGCTGAATGATGAAAAACCGGTCACGCTTGCGCTCATGCTTGCCGCGCAGAATGAGGACCAGCGCTGCCACGATCTCCGGGATATGATGGTCCAGAACAAGCACGCGCGCTTTTTGCAGACCAAGGAGGGGCTCCTCGTGCGCGTCGCCCCCCTGGACTGTGCTATCCAAGTGTACGTCCCGTTCGCCCTGCGCCAGGACCTTCTTCCGATAGAACACGACGTCGTGCGCGCTGGTCATCCTGGGGTCAGCCAGATGTACGCCTCCATTAGGCGCAGCGACTACTGGGAGTCTATGGTCTCGGACGTGTAAGACCGGGTGGACAGCTTTGCGTCTTGTTCCCGTCACAGGATCGCATCAAGGCGACGCACGGCGATGCTCAAGCTGTTCCCGGCAAGGGATCCCTTCGCGAGCCTTTCCATGGACCTTCTCGGACCACGGACAGAGACCAGGACAGGTAATGTTTTCCTCCTGATCATCCTACACGGGTTCTAGAAGCTGGTTCGAGCCGTCCCCCTGGCTGGCATCACCGCGTCGGACGTCTCGTCGGCGTTCTGCAGGGACTGGTGTTCCGTGTACGGGCCCCCAGACACGGTCCTGACGGACAACGGGCCCCAGTTCACCTCCCTGCTCGTCTAGGATGTGTGCAGTCTCATGGGTTTCCAGGACCTGTACACGTCCTCGTACCACCCGCAGACCAATGGCCAGGTCGAACGCGTTAACAAGACGGTAGTGGACATGCTCATGCACTACATCGAGGACCACCAGGACAAGTGGGACGAGCTCGTCTCCGTGTTGGTGCTGGCGTACAACTCGAGGCCACACCGTACAATGGGCGTGCCCCCAATTGACTTGGTCACCTCGCAGCGCCTGATACAAATCTTCCTGGAGCGCATGCCGGACGGCATGACGACGGACCCGAGCGAGTCGGTGGCCGAGGCTAAGGACGCGTTCCTGGAGTTCCTCATGGTCTTGCCTCCGCCAGTGCGGGACTCGATTGACAAGACACAAGCACGGTGCAAGAGGGACTATGAGAAGAGCGTCCGAAATTCCCGAGTGCGAGTGAGCAGGGGTGACTGGGTGTACCTGCGTAACCACACGCGGAAAAACAAGCTCGACCAGAAGGTGACCGGACCGTACGAGGTGATGGGGACGGACGGCAGAACCTACCTGATCGACCAAGACGGACTAGCGTACCGGATTAGCGGCGACCACGTGATGCCTGCGGGACCGGAGGGCCCCGCTAACCGACCCAAGCAACCCAAAGTGGCCGTCCCGGACGTGCTCCAACCTGGTGCGTCCGAGTTTGTGTTCGAGCGGTTCGTAGACCACACCTTGGATGAGGAGGGCGTCCTCTGGTTGCTGTTCCGCTGGTTGGGATATGAAGCTGAAGACAACACCTGGCAACACTTGGGGCGCCTGCAATTTGCAGCGGTGTACCGGTACTGTCGCCGCCAGAGGCTTCTTCCGCAGGACCCAGTCAAGGGGATCCGGGTCAGGACGCCCAAGAGGCGTGATAAGACCGCCAAGAGACAAAAAACCCTCTTTCGTACAAGTAATACGTCTCATGGTTCATCCCTTGCTCAGGAGCGAGGAGCCACCCCGGCCAACGCGAAGCACACTCACGCCACCTACGTGTAGTGGATCCTGCCCTCACAGCCAACGGGGTATAACCCCGTCAGAAAACCCCGCACAGGATGCGGAACGCTACGCCAGCGTCACAACGCAAACGCCGGGATCACTGGGCGCGAAGCGCAAAAAAACGACGGAAGCAACGCAAACGCAACGATGATTGATTCGAACACGCACGATGACCCCAAAGCATACTCTCATATACCCTCAGAAACAAGACGCAGGACGTGCACAATCCCGACCCCCTGGCGCTACC
>Ga0209093_1001479_pt1 | contig 13319 bp, 11 predicted proteins | sample SidtaG_4_FD_187450 | JGI IMG/M metagenome (GOLD analysis project Ga0209093, IMG submission 187450) | Marine algal microbial communities from Sidmouth, United Kingdom - Sidmouth_Male1 metaG (SPAdes) (version 2) | ecosystem: Host-associated > Algae > Red algae > Unclassified | place: Sidmouth...
CCGGCGGCGGGGGGGCCCCCCCCCCCGCCGCCGACCCCGCTCCCCCGCCCGACCCCCTCGGCCGCGTCACTGGTCGACGGGCGCGTCGCCAATGCCGACGGCGGCGCTCGCCGTCGCTGCCGCCGCCGCCGCCGCCCGCCGCCGCCGCCGGGGGTGGCGGCGGACGCCCCGGCGGCGGCGGCGGCGGCGGCAGCGGTCGGCGGCGGTGCGGCCACCCACCCACGGCGCAGCGGTCGGTCCGACGGGGGCCGACCCGACCCCGTGGGGAGGGGGGCGCCGCCGCGCCCCAGCGGGGGCGAAGACGCCCACGGCGCGGCCGAGGAGGGGCAGGGGGGGGCGGGGCGTGGGGGGAAAAAAAACGCCGCCGACACGGCCGTCGCGGGCTATCGCCCCACGCCAACCTCTCCGCCCGCGGAGGGTGCGCCGACGACGGCGGTGCGGGTGCACCCGCAGGGGCTGGGGGCGCCCGCGCCGTGGCGGGCGGCGGTCGCGCCCGCGGCGGGGGGGGGGCGGGGGCGGTCGGGGGCTCCAACGGCCCCCGTGCGGGGGGTTGTCGACCGGGGGGGGTCGGGCGCGGGCGCGCGGCGGCCCCCCCCGCGCTCCCCCCGCCGAGCCGCGGCTGCGCCGCGCGGCGACCCGAGGTGGGGCTCCGGCTAAAGGCCCACAGGCGGCGGGTTGGCGGCAGCGGCCGCCGCCGCGACGCGGGGTGGCGGCCGCCCCGCCGCGGCGCCGCCAAACGGCCGCTGCGGGCGGTCCGACAGACCACCGCGGGGGGGCCCCGCGGCCCGCCCACCCGCCCCGAGCGGCGGGCGCGCGTGTCACCACGCCGCGGGCGCGCTGACTCGCCAAACCAGTGGGGACGCGGCCGCCGCGTCGGCTGCGGCCCCGCAGACGGACGCGGCGCCGCCGGCGGGCGACGCCTGCGGGCGCGTCGCGGCCGGGGCGCCGGGCGGCGCGCGCCGCTGCGTGGCGGGCCCGCCCGCCCGCCCGCCGCGCCCGTGGCGGTCGGCGCGGCGCTCCGAGGCGAGCCGCGGGACGGGCGCCGCCGGTCGGCCGCGCGCCGCCCCGCCGTCCACGGCGCCCGGCGGCGCGCCGTCGCACCGCGGGCGGCGCGCCCCGTGGGTGGGGGGGGTGCCCCAACCTTTGGGGGAGCGCCCCACTCGCGCGCCTCGACGGCGCCCACACGGCGGGCACGGGTGCCGACGCGGGGCGGCGGCTGGGGGACGGCCGCGCGTCGGTGCGGGCCGCCCCCCCCGCCCCGCGGCGGTGCGGGCGGCGTGGCGGGGGCAGCCGACGCGCGCCTCGATGCGGGCGCCGGCAGCCGAGCCCCCAACTGGTCGTTTTCAGACCAGACGCGGGTGTCGAGCCGCGAGGCGGGCGCCGCGATGGCGGCCTTGACCGCCGCGGTGGTGGCCGCAGACGTGGTGGGACGGACGGAACGTTCCCGCCGGCGGAGCGGGCTGAATGACGCTCTGCTCGAGCCTTACCAGGGACTCTTGGCGTGGAGGGTAGATGGCAGGGAGTGGTACAGTTTGAGTAGGTGGTGCGGTGTTTTGTCGGCGCGCCCATGGTCCGAGTTTCTTTTTGTGCTTCCCTCAGTGTGCTTCGCAGACACAAAGAAGACACTCAAGAACCTACACTGTACAGGGAGGTTGCCTATCATCTGACCTTTTATGAACAAACAAACACAGAGAAATAAAGCGTGGAGAAGCCATAGCGCAAAAGATATATTTTTATCAAGCTGAGGACGTAGCGGAATATGTTTTGTTAAGAAAAAAGTTGCCTGATCTCTCTGTTTGTATTTTTTATTGCGGCATTGTGTCTCCCCTATAGGCCCGAAATCGGGCGGATCGGTGCCCAACACCTGACCGCGTACCGCAATCGCAAGTCGGGCCCTCAATCGCGCTGTTCGGGCCCAATCGCAGGGTCGCAGGGCCCCGATTGTCTGAGGGGACAGCGGTCGCGGCGGTTGCGGCGGCTGGGCCGCCCCTTTCCGCCGACGCCGGCGCCAGCGCGCCGTCCCGCCCCCTTGGCATCCTGTCGGTGCACGCCGCGTCCGTGGCCGCGCAGCCGCCCCCCGCCACTCCCTTTTGTGCCGAAGACCTGGTCCGTGCGCGGCCGTCGGCGCTCAGCGGCGCCTTCATGACATCACCTTTGACGGTGGACGACGGCGCGTCGCCGAAGGCTGCCGTAACGCCGCCCCCGCCTAGTACCGCCGCTGCTGCCCCTGCTCAGCACCGGCCTTTTCGTTCCCTGCCGGTCGGTGCGCGCGCCGCCGGGGGCGCCGGCGCTGCTTCCCCCGACGGGTGCTTGGGCGGTGCTGACGGAGGCCCCCTGTCGAGCTCGCGTGCTCGCAGGGGCGGACGCAGCGCCGTGGACTCATAGCCCGCGGCCGCTTGCGCACCCTACTTGGAGGCACTGCCTCTGGTCGGGGCGCTGACGTCCCAACCTCCAGAAGCGACTGACGCCGTGGCCCCGCGCGGTGCGCGGGCCGCGCCGACAGCCTTGGCTCCGACCGCGCCGGTGCGCACAGGCAAAGCCGCCGCCGCCGCGGCCGCGACCGCCGGCGTCGATTGTCCGCCGGAGCCTGCCACCATTGTCCTCGCCGCCGGCGCGTCTGCTAGGGCCGGCCTGCGCGAGGGTGAGCAGTCTTTTCCCCCTGTGGGGGTGCACGTGGCCGCGCTGCTGGGCGCAGTGTTAACGGCGCCGTCGACGCGTCTCGCCGACGGCGCAGGAACGGCAGCGGTTCCGGCGGAGAGGCGGTGCTCGCGGCGGCCGCGGCGCCGGCGCCGGCGCCGCCAACCTTGCCCCCGCGCTCGCCGGCATGGCGGCCCGCCCCATGGGAAGAGCGGTTGGAAAGGCTTGAAGGAAGGCAATGACGAGGGGAGGTGGCTACGCACAGCAGGGAAAATGGAAGGCATGCTTCTACTCCACGCTGGTTCGTTTTTTCAGCAAAAGCACAACATTGCTGCATCTTGGGCAATCTTGCTTCAAGGCGTTCTTCCGTTAAAGGCTGAGGCGAAGTCCAGGGTCTCACGCCCCAAAGTGTACTGGCAGGCTCTACGCATCATCAAGCATAGACACAATCAAACATACTATCACTGAAGCATCAAGACGACGGAGCGGAGGGAGAAACAGCAGAAACAAGCCCTGGCTTGGGATTCTTCTTGGCCCAATGAAGAACTGCCTTCTGCCAAGTAGCGGGCGTCAGCGCCTTGCCGACCCTGCGGCGAACGTACTTCTTGTCAGCGGCCATCCGCCGCACGGTATCTAGCAACCACTCGTGCGGACCCGTCGAGGTTGACCTTGCCGCTTCCGGCGCAGCCGCGATGAGTAGGTCGTACGTGCACTCAGCCACCTTCACCGGCGCCTGGTTGTTCTTCCCCATCTTACTGCTCTTGTGCTTGTACCGGCCTCTGGAAGTCTTTCCGGGAGTCTTGTACTTCTTTCGCCACAAGCCAATGAGGTTTGCCCACGTTCGCGTGCCAAACGCCGAGTACCTCGGTGCCAGATGCAGGTTACACAGACGCACGGTGTCATCCACCGCTTGTGCGCACTTGTTGTTGTTGGGGTTGTGGCCCTCCGTCAAGACGAGCGCAACGGCTCACGGCCTCTCCCAGGTCTTGCAGGTGACCCTCACGACGGGGCTCCCGTTCTCGTCGACCGTCGACTCCTCTTCCTCGCCTTCCGAGGACGAGGAGGAATTGTTGGCGGAGTCGCCGCACCCAGAAGCATCACCAGATGATGGTTGAGCCGCTGCGCCGGCGGTGGGACGCCTATCAGCTGGTGCGGACACAGTAGAGGGTGTCGCCGCGCCACAGCTCGGAGGTGCCGTATCATCGTGAAGGACATGATCATGTTCTTGATTGCTGTCGTGAAGCTGTCGGCCGGCATCAAGTCCGCCAGCGGCTGCGGCTGTGGCGGGTGCGACGGGGGCTCGGCCAGCGGCGGAGGCCGGCGATGGTACCGCCACGGTGGACGCCTTGACCGCTGCTGCGGTTGTGGCGGGTGCCGCGGGGGCGTGGCCCGCGGCGAAGGCTGGAGATGGTACCGGCACGGCGGACGCCTTGACCGCTGCGTCAAAGACGGCGCTTAGAGAGAGAAGAACAGAACCAGACACCGGCTTTCCGCTATTGGCCTGGACTAGGTCGTCGAGGAAGAGCGGTTCGATACCCTTTTGGCCGGTAAAAAGAGGGCACGCAGGGAAAGAAAACATGTCAATGTCGAGGTCGGGGCACTCTGACAGCAGGGAGGCCAGGCGGTCGATCTGGATGGGAGGAACAGGCGGGCACCACTTGGTCATGGCGGCGCGCCAAGCAGCAGTCGACCGCGTACTCTCAGGGGGGGGGTGGGTGGGGGGGAGCTCACTGGGTACGCTAAGACGCAGGCGGCGCCGGTGCCTCGAGTTGTCACCGTGCGGGGCACTTGGATCCTGGTCACCAGGGTCCGCACGTGGGCCAGGCCGAGGGCGCTTCAAACGCCCATCTCCCGCAGGAACAGACGATGACATATTGGCGCTGACCGGGCAGCCGCAAAATGCAGGTGAGCGCAGAGGGCGGGAAGAAGATGAAGCAACAACAGGTGCAGGTTGCGCGAGCAAGTGGAAGAAATGGACAGGCGGGCCAAGAGGAGAGGACGCGGGGCACGCGACGAAGATGCGGTTGTGCGAAAGCTGTCATGCCGGATTCAAATCCTTGCAGAACACCAGAACACTTTCGCAAATAGTTGGACAGGTGTCTTAAAGAAAGAGCCTGTTGCATTGCAGCTGTCGTCGACGTTCGCTGTCACCACCATGGCAACAGGTCCACTGTCATTGGCGAATTCTTGTACCAGTCCTTCAAGCGATGCTCACGCTGTACGTTTGGACAGGACAATCGCCAAACATCATGCCATGCCTGCACACGGAGAAATTCGTTCTGCAGGAATAGATATTGGAGCAAATGAGGGTATCCGCAGAATATAAGTTCATCATTGATTCCAAAAGCGGAACCTTCGATCTCGTCTTGCCATTGACAGTGGTTTTGCTGACACGCCGTGACCCTCCTTGCGCGCGTGGCCACGGCGGGCCGCGCCTCCCTTTGCGTCCGTTCGTGTCTTGAAGCTCGTGCGCAACGTTTTGGCGCGCGTGGCCACGGCGGGCCGCGCCTCCCTTGGCGTCCGTTCGTGTCTTGCTGCTCGTGCTCACCCTCCTTCCGCGCGTGGCCACGGCGGGCCGCGCCTCCCTTTGCGTCCGTTCGTGTCTTGAAGCTCGTGCGCACCGTTCTGGGGCACGTGGCCACGGCGGGCCGCGCCTTGCTTTGCGTCCGTTCGTGTCTTGCAGCTCGTGCGCACCGTTCTGGGGCACGTGGCCACGGCGGTCCGCGCCTCCCTTTGCGTCCGCTCGTGTCTTGCAGCTCGTGCGCACCGTTCTGGCGCACGTGGCCACGGCGGGCCGCGCCTCCCTGCGACATTCTCTCGCCGGGGTTGCTGAGACCTCCAACACCGGGACTCGTACGTGACACCGGGAAAGAGTCTGCGCCACTTCCCTCGCCGTGGGCTTGCGACAGCACGGCCGACTCGATAAAAGACGCCCACGACGTGACAAGCATCAGACCGAGAAGGTCAATGTCGTGCGTTGATGGAAACTCAACGACGGGCAGCCGAGGTAGCAGAGCGAGAATTCACTTGGCCGCAGAAACCTTCTCGAAGCGCCACAAGGAAGACCGCTAGTCATCAGCACCCTGATGTTGAAATACGGGGATGGCAAACATGTCGCAGAAGCACCGCTCTGCCAGGCGCAATCGCTCTGGTGGAGAGCGCAATGTGTCCAGAACTAGGCGCATGTGCTCGACTGTTGAGTAAGTCATAAGCTCCCGGTACAGCGCGTCGTGAATCGAGGAGAGGAAAATGGATGACGCCAAGCCGGTGGAGGACGCCGTCGCGGAACAGCTGCCGTCTTGGCATCCACCATTCACACCAAAAGAAGAGAGAAGCGTGTGCATCAGCCGCTGCAGAACTTCCAGCCGCTCGCGAAGCGCGCTCGGGTCCTGGAAGTCCGCGGCCGTCAGACCATCATGGGGTCCAGAACGGGAACCCACGACTGCTCCTACGCTGGCCACAACGCCTCGCACAATTTGCGCCGCCAATGAGCAAAGAATACTTCCTGCACAAATAACAGGGAAGAGCAAACCCCACAGACCGGGTGCAGCATCCAAAGCTGTCGCTACGCGCAGCCCGAGCCTCCGCACCGCCGCTCGATGGACGACTTGCATTCTTGGCGCCGCTCCATCGTCCGCCTTGGTCGTCACAATATCCGCAGATGCTTCGGGCGAGGCGTTGCCGTCCTTCTCGTCACCCGCAGCCGCGCTCGTCGAGCACCCTCCGTGTACTGGAAGGGAAAAGAATATGAGGCCGTCGTCGGCGGGTGAACCTTCTCCTGAGCTACATGACGACCCGCGCCAGCTCCCGCCCAGTTGGGCCGCTGCTGCTGCTCCGTCATGCGGCCCCCCCTCGCCTCGCGCCACCGCGCGCACAATTCCGGCGACAACATCCACCGCCGCTGCTTGTTCGCGCACGCCAAAGCCGAGAAGATGTAGACCGGCTGTGGCCGACACCGGAGGAGTGGGATGCATGCAGCACGAGCACTGCAGGGTCAAAATAGGCGTGCCACTCTCGGAAAAGTTCGCGGATAGGGGACTGGACGGCACTGATGCAAGGGAAGAGGCGTTGAGCAGAGTTCTTAACCAGTGGCGGGTGAGAACAAGCGAGGGGAAGACGTATCGAGGAAGAAGACGATGGTGTCGTCCGCGGCAAGTGTCGGACGCCGAGGAAGCCGGCAGGAGAGGAACAGGGAGGGCGCGATACACTTTTCCGGCAAGGTCGGTGTCAATGGCGGCAACATCGAGCAGAGCGCCCTTGCATGTGAGCGCGGCGTGAGACATATCGTTGAGGGTACGCGAGGGGATGGTAGGCACTCGTTGCAAGCCATCATGTCTGGTCCACGACGCCAGCCGTCACAGGAGCGGGTGTCGGCCACCGCAGTCTGCATCGATGGAGGGGCTGCGAGACACAAGTCACACAGATTTGTTCCAAGCCGCAAAAGTGCCCATTTTCGCTGAAAGCACCGGTCATAAAGCCATCGTTCTACTTGCAATTTGGTCGCGTCAAGGTTGACGCCTAGAGCTCAAGCATCAAGGCCCATACGCCTCTCCACGAACACCGTGAGGACCATGGCAGTCAGCCCTCAAAAAAGTGCTCATGCCGAGGGCTCAATGGTCGGAGCTCAGGCGTGCCGCCCTGTACGTTCCGTCAAAGTCAACAAAGAACTCTCGTCGCGTAATCCAAGTGGCTGACAACCCCCGCTCAGGATGCTCGCTGGTGACTAACAGTCGCTGTTCTGGCGAGACAGCGATCGAGCATGACATTGGTGCTGTCACGTAGGAATCAGCCGGCCATCGAGCAGTATCGTGTGTCATCAAGGCGGCTTGTTGTGCCAGACAGCATCAGTGGTGCTTGACTGCTCACTTGGTCCCATATGACGACGAATGACCGGGAGCATGGTCAGGGGGTTTCATCACGTGTGGAACACAACTTGAAAGTACTGCACGATTTACAACCGAAGTTTGTTTTCCACAAGCATGGAAAGACTCAGTGCTGCAAATTTCACAAAGTTCAGAAGCTCTTGGGACATTGCTTCGACGCCTCATGAAAGAGAGGGAGGGTGCAGGGGCTGCTGCCTACATCCCGCTTTCCCCTTGCAGCCAATCTGTCACTGCTTTGAGGGCTCTGACAACGGCTGCCACCGCAAGCCGTTTGCGGTCTGTCGTCGCTGGCGCTGCAGTCTTCGGTGCTGGGAGCCTTCGGCGCTGCGAATTGTGGCGATTGAGGCGCCGGTAGCGCACCGTGCGGTTGACGCGGTCCGTTTCGATGCCGTATGGGGCGAGACTGCGCCGCCTGTCTGTCGTGTGAGCCGCGACGCGGTATTAAAAGCTGAGCTGGCCTCGTGTATTTCGGAGCCGGATAGGTAAGCTCTCAGTCAGCCGCCGTGTCAGCGCCAAGCTGACTATGCTGCGGTGCGGTGCGGGGCGCAGGCGTGCAACCATCCTGGGGACGATGGACGCCTGGGAGCGTATATAGAGGCTCACGCCCGGGGACTAGCCTCAGGTGCGGAGAGAACGCTGACCGACCGGCGACCCAACCCTACTTCTGACCCAGTGGGGCAGCACGCGGGGTCGACTGTACGCACGCATGGCCGACGGGTCGGTTCCGACTACAATCACACCTGCTCCGCTGCTCTTTCAGTCTTACCCTGCGCGTAACTTCACAACAAGGCCTAGGACGCTCAAAATGATCGTTCCGGAGGGTCCCCACGGGCAATGCGTACTCTGGTGTTCCTATCGGTGCTCAGGTCCGGTCTTCCGGGCTGGCTTGCTAGGGTAGCATGTTCGGAAGCCAAAGCATCCAACTACTTGGTCCTTTCAAGGGTACGGGGGGCTGTTGCAGTGGTGGCACTTGCTGGCCGCTGTGGCCTTTCAGGGGCAGAAAACGCAAGAAGGAACCGTGGGAGAGAAAAACAGCGCACATGGTCGTAAAATGGAGGCGTTAAAGCACCCAGTAGCAGACTATCGAGAAAGAATGTGGTGCAATCGTATTCCACCCAGAAGGGCGACGCATGCCTCTGTCGTGCATGCGAAAGAAGATGGAAAGAGGCGGGGAGAGTGTTGCCACCAGACAGCTCTCGCTCCTTTTTGAACCATAAAAGAAGTACAGAGCGTCCTCTGGGAGACCGGCACCGGTGTTTTTTTCAGTAAGTAGCCGTGGCAACCGCTGTTACAGAGCTCTGAAGCGTAAGCGCGCAATCCACTGGATTGAGCAGTGTTCGGCTCGAACGAGGCAGCAAAAACGCAATACTATGGATTGGACAGTGCTGGGCTGGCACGAGGTACCATGTGATCCACTGGAAAGGTCAGAGTCAGTCGCGATCTGCCGTGTACACGGCATCCTACGCGACGTCTTGGGGGTTCCATCTGTCCGTTGTTGGTTGATGGGCACGCTGCCATCATGCATCCCTCGTTAGGAGGACACTTTCCAGACGCCTGAGAGTTCTGCAGCCACCCCCACCCCTGTGCCCCTCGCTCTGCGTCACGCCCAAACGCCCACCTGGCCCACCTCCGCCTTGCGCTTAACCCTTTGCTTTTGCCACCCCTCCGCTCCAACCCCACCCTATTCTGGCCAAGCTCCCCGTCCGCATGTGCGTCCAAGTCAGAGACATAGACAACAGCAGCCCGCGGATGCACGACCTGGTTCCAGGTTGCGGCCGGGGGGTCACGCCGGCAGCCCACGAGGACCGGTTGGCAGCCAGTCGTAGTTGGCCTTCGCCGTAACCGGAGTGGGGCAGCGACTGCCTCTGCAGTGGCGCCTGAAGTGGTCAAAGGAAACAGCGCACGTTGTGCGCGGCGGCTCTCGGCCGGGGGGGCGTTTCTGTGGGAGCGGCCAGCAGCAGCGACATTGTACAAAACAGCTGCACAGTTCTTCTTGTTCCTATTGCGAGTATAAAGCGAGCGGTGGGAGCTGGTGGCCTCGGAAACAGATATCAGGTTGGGATTCCAAGGATGGGAAAGTGCATGGGAGGTGCCAGCATCGTGGGCGCGGCGGGACTCTAGAGAGCGGCGCCCGAGACATCAAAGACCCGCGCCATGTTTCAGCTGCAGAGCTCTGTCGCATGTGCTTCGTGGTGGTCGCTCCTGCATGGGTAGCGGCCGCCATGTTTTGGCAGATGCTGCCGCAGGAACCTGCGGCCATCCGCGGGAACGGCCGCGCCCCCAGTGCGCCTCTGTGAAAGGCGTCGGCCGGTGCCACCAGAGGCCCCTCCACGCGCGTTCTGGCGACAGGGAACTTGGGGATGGGGTGCAGGGTGGGTGGGTGAGAAGGTGGGGGTGTGAGGCGACACCAGCCGAGGAGGCCGGCTGCTATACAAGAGCAACTGTACAGTTCCTCCGACACGACTGCGGCGGCCGAACGAGGGAGGACTGGGAAGAGCCGCAGCGCCCGCCAGTAGGAAGTTAGGGCGGCGTCCCCAGAGGCAGGGGGCGACACCAAGACGCCGAAGGAGGACAGCTTCGCTGTGGATGCGCACGTGCCGCGCTCTCGCCGTCAAGCCCTACCCTGACGAACAATATATCTCATGTAAGTCTGGGTTACATTCAAGTACGTTGTATTTTGTGACATCAAGTACTTGGACAATTGGGCCCATCCGAGAAGTGGCCCACCCCCTCTCATGAGCTGGAAGCAAGCGTGGGACCGCGTGCGATTGAGGTGGAATCCACCCCGATTCCACTCCCTACCCCCGATCTTGACGACGGTCCCACGGAATTGTGCCACAGGGAGCTGCAATCGGCTGCTTACAGCCGGGTCAGTCTTTTGGCACCCGGTCAGTCATTGGGCACCCTCCCGGTACAGTGTGTTCCGAATCGGCCTCTGTGGAGACGACCGGCGCGGTCGGCGCCATCTGCGCGGCCGCTGCGGACGCTTCCCCCCCACGGCGACGGTGCCCGCTATGGTGCTTCTCACAAAAACTGGATCCGCTTCATCCGCTTCATCGGCATGCACCGCCCTCTGAGCCAATGAAACAGCGATTTTGCATCGGATGCAGATGCATCAGGGTCCAGTTTTTGTGGGAAGCACAATAGCCGCTTTTGCATAAACTCCACGCTGTCCGCGGGTGGGCTAAACACGACCTGCGCGAGGCGCCCCCCCCCCCCCCCCCCCCCCCGGCGGATCTCGGCGACCACGTCGGTCAGGTCGACGACGCGCGTCTCCAGCCGGCCCTCGGCCCGCACCTTGGCCACCCCCGCCGCGTCGAGCGCCTCTGCCGCAGCCACGTAGGCGTCGAGTTCGGATTTGCGGAAAAAGACTGGGTAGACGGTCGAACCGCACTCCTCGCCAACAACCGCAAGGCCGTCAATATAAAAGAGCGGCACGGCGTCAGCGCCAAAGCGGGCGTTGAATTCGCCGCCCGTCAATGCCGACGCGGCGACCGCTTCCCCCGCTGACGCACGGAGGATGAAGCGCTCCGAGGTGCCAACATTGCTGGCTCGCCGCGCCGCCGTGGTCGCCGACGACGAGGAAGGGGCCGTAAACGCGAGCGCCTCGTCCAAGCCAATGGGGAAGAGGACGGGGGCGGTGGCAGAGGCGGCTTCGTCGGCCGGCAGTTGTGCGCGGACGGCGTCGAGGTAGGCGCCCGCGTCGGCCACGTCGAGGAACAAGTAGCCGACGGCGCCGGGAGTGCGGGCGGCGGTGGCCGCGCCATTGCCGCCGCCGACACCAGCGGCAGTCGCCGCCGCCTCATCGACGGTTAGGTAGGGCTTGCCTTCCCCGTCCGTGACGGCAAAGACGCGCACCTTGCGAAGACGCGCGTCGAGGACACTCGTCGACGCAGCAGTGTCCTCGCCCTTGATAAAGGCGGTGAGGGTGGGGAGGAAGGGCACAAACGAGCCGGCGAGGAAGGCGGCGAGGAGAAAGGCCGTGATGCCGCGCACAAGCGGGCTGGTCGACTTCTCAGTTTTGCCGCCGCCGCCGCTGCCGGCTTGCATGGCCAGTCCGCCGGCACGGGCGGGGGCAGGCAGAGCCTGCACACCGGGAGCAGGGGGGGCGAGGGGCAGACCAGCTGCTCGTTGCCGCCGGAGCGGTGCCACCGGCTGGTGGGTGAGGGGGCGGCGGCAGGCCCAGGCGGTGCCGGGGACGGGCGCGAGCACTGCCCGGCCAGGCGATGGCGCCGTGAAGGCCGCCGGCGTCACCGTGCGGGGAATCATCGTCTGCAGAAAAAAGGGGACGCCGCCAAACAGGGATTGAGGAGGCGACGTGTGTTCGCCGTGGCAATCGGCAGCAGCAGGAGGCAAAAAGCAATGCACGGGACGGTAGTGGGGTGGCGGAAGGTGCTCGTGGAGAGAAGCCCGTTCGCAGCACGTTTCGCAGTTCCCCGGGGCCCGCAGAACCGGGGTGCATTATCTGCAAAATCACATGCGGGCACCGGACAGACCGTTACTGTTCCGACTCTCAAACGGACGACGACCCGGTACCTGTGGCCGCCAACCGCCAGCGGGCGCAAAGCCCATCAGATGGGCTTGATCTTGTAGTGCATGCCGAGCAGCGCAAAAATCAAACATCGCACGTCCTGGACGACATAGTAAAACACGCGGAGGCCGTCAGCGTCGGTGCTTGCGACAACGTCGAGCAGGCTCCCAATCGTCGCCGTCCGCAGCTTGACCCGGCCGCCGGCCCCCCCATCGAGGACCACCTCCAGGGCGGCGGTGCCGACGCCCGACGGCGGCGGCCACGCTTCGTCGGACAGGTCCATGACCCCCGACTCGGCGAGGAGGCGGTGGAGTTCAACAAGGACGGCCGGAGAGAGGGTCACCTCCTTGCGGATGGGCGTGCCCCGCTTGTAGCCACTGCTGTTGTTGTAGGAGAGGCGGCCGGTGGGGGACACCTGGATGGTTAGGGACTCGCGGCCGTAACGCCCCGAGTGGGTGGTGGAGTAGTGGAGGTACACGTCGCCCGAAGGGGGGGGGGACGCGCCGGAGGCAGGCGGGGGGGAATCCATAGTGGGCAGCGAGGAGGTAGAGGCGGGCGGCGCAGAACAGCAGAGGGGCGGGATGGGGAAGGGAAGGTAGAGAAGTCCCGCTGCACCGGTGCGCGGAATCGGAAGGGCGACGGTGCGGCGTAGTTGATCATCGATGGGTTCGACGACGGTCGTGCGGCGGGCAGAAGCAGCAAACCCAACGCCACAAGTGCATCGCATTTTTTTAGTATTGGAAACTGCCGGAATTTTCCCCGTCTGGACAAGAAAAGAGTGCGTGTGAACACTTCTCATTGGTCAATGGCCTTTATCCGGCTGGAGTGGTTGGCTAAGCTCTTGTCCAGCCTCAATCTATTCTTGTCCAGAACCGGTAAAATCGGGCAGACTCAATAAGGAGAGAATGATCAATCGGAAAATTGTGAGGGGCCGCACTTTGCAGCTGGCTTGCTCCTCACCTGACCTTCTCCACACCTCAAGAATACACCACCTTCCAGGCCACATCGCCTGAGCGGTTGAGCGATCCATCGTGGCAACCTGTCGCTGTTCCCCCTCAACCGCAACCGCTGCACCTTCCTTTCTTTTGTCACCGTCCCCCTTCCTATGGCCTTTGCCAGCTCCGTGCCTCTACGCCTGCGCTCCGTGCAGGCCGGGTACGCTGCCACCTGCCGCCGCGGCGGCGACGGCTTACCGGGGCGCCTCCTCGCTCCCTTGGACCGGCGGGTACGTGCGAGGCGGGGCACCCCCCCCCCCCCCCCCCCCCCCC
>Ga0209093_1001480_pt1 | contig 13319 bp, 17 predicted proteins | sample SidtaG_4_FD_187450 | JGI IMG/M metagenome (GOLD analysis project Ga0209093, IMG submission 187450) | Marine algal microbial communities from Sidmouth, United Kingdom - Sidmouth_Male1 metaG (SPAdes) (version 2) | ecosystem: Host-associated > Algae > Red algae > Unclassified | place: Sidmouth...
ACGTGTGTCTCCCTTGTGTGTGTCAGACCCCCCCAGGGGGGCCCGATCGGGTGTTCCCCGCCTCACGCCCCTCTAGAGGGGTCGTTTCATGTGTGGCCCTGGGGCTCCCTGGACACCCCCCCAAGGGAGTTGTCCCACGCTACCCCCCTAGGGGGGTGTTGCGTGACTGTTCACGACCCGTCCCCGGCTCAGGCCGGGGGGTCGTGTCTCCCCTGTCAGGGGGTTTCCCGCACAACCTCGTTGAGTTGTCGATAATCCACTCAAAACCGCATCGTCCCGTCGGGTTTTGGGACCAGGACCACGGGGAAGGCCCACTCTGCACTCGAGGGCTCGATAACCCCGAGGTCCCGTTGCCGCTGCACCTCCTTCGCGATAACCTCCCTCGAGGCGTGGCTCGCCCGGTAAGGTTGGGCCCGCCGCGACCGTGCCCCGGAGGTCACCTCGATCCGATGAGGGGTGACGTCGACCTTGCCGAGTTGCCCCGCCCATAACGCCCTGTACTCCTCGAGGTGGTCGTCTACGCCACCACGAAGGGCGTCGGGGACACCCTCCCAGTGGACCTCCGGCTTGGGGTACGTCGTATCCGGCGGGTGGGGTGGGGGTTGTCCTTCGTGTATCCTTTCCTCCGCTCGGCGGCTCGTCTCGGCCTCCTCGTCGGGCTTTCCAGGGGTGTCCATCCCGATCGTCAAGACTGCCCCCGGTTCCCCCTCATCTGCGACGACGTGAAGTGGTCCTTTGTCGGCCGTCGCAGTCCCGAAGACATACCCCTTAGTTAGGTGAACCGGCGCGTCCCCGATGTTTGTGAGATAGAGGGACCGCGGGGTGGCGGGGGAGAACTCCACGATGGCGTTGTGCAGCAGCACCTTCCGTCGGCTCATTTGGACCGGGCGTTCCCGCACTAGATGGCCCCCCTTGACGCTGCAGCACACTTGAACCGCCTGGATGCACCGCGGGCCCACGGTTACCCCTTGTCGAAGCCGAATGGCCCCGATGTGGGCCTTCGGCTTGTTTCCTCGTCGGGGGCGTGCGGGCCGCGTATTCCCCGTCCAACTGCGCACCGCCACCGTGGAGGTACCGTCGTCCCACTTAATCGTCTGTGTCTTGGGGGAGATGGTGTCCACGTAGCTCCGCTGGAAGTCCCACCCGAGGATGAGCGGTACCGACAGCGACTTAACCACGACGAAGTCATACTCCATTGCGGTCCCCCCGGCATAGATGGTCAGAAACACCTCCGCGTTCACCTTGAGCAGCTGCCCCAAGGCGTCACTCACTTGGGTCCGGGGGGGCGCCCGCGACGAGTACTCGGTCCACCCCTCGGACAACATATCCGCGCGGATAACACTGGGTCCTGCACCCGTATCGACCACCGCCCTCAAGAGGATGGGGGTCTGCCAAGGTGCCAGCTGGTACGACGCTCCGATCTAAAACTTCTCCTTACGCAACAGCAGCAGAGTCCCCTTGAACCGCGGGCGGTATCGCCCACGACGACAGGGACATCGGGCCGGGACGGGCCACGTCGCGGTTACCCACGAGGAGGCAAACGTGACGCGACGGGGGGCAACCGGGGAGTTGGGGCGGACACGCGGGGTTGAGGGGGATGGCGAGGCCACCCCCCTTAGGCGTTTCCCGCCCCGCGGCGCCCCTTGGACGGGGTTGCCACTGGCGGGACGTCCCCCCCTTCCGTCTTCGTTGACTCCCCGCCGCCCAACAGGTAGTCCCACAGCAGGGCGACGACGGTGGTGCGATCCGGGGCGGCGCCCGCCTCGCCGTTCCTCTGTCGGAGGAAGGTACTCCGCGCGGCTTTCACGATGTCCCGCTGTTTGTCCGTCAGAATCTTTCAATCAGGTACTCGGTGCCCGCGAGTCCAACACATGTATCACAGCAGGGGACCCGTCGTGGCCTCCCGCTGAGGGTAGGACTCTGCCCCGCCCGTACGGATCCCCGGGGTACCCGACGGAAGTACCGCGACCATGTCGTGCGTATCAGTGTCGTCTTCCTCCCACGGGGAGTTGAGGTGGTTGACCGAGAGACCTCGGGGCCCCGTCGACGTCGGCCCCTTCCGCGATGATCCCCCAGGGGACCCCCGGTTGGCGAGAGCCATGAAGTTTTTGGCGGCCCGATATTTCCCGGCCACGTTGATCGACAGCTGCTGGTAGCTCCGTTGCGCCGTGTTGCACACAAATGCATCCGTCCGAAGATTCTCCGGTAGGCCCTGGATCAGCTGCTGTCTCATCGTCCCCTAGATGTGGATGCTGCCGCAAAGCTCGGCGAGGCTCCGTAGCCGTGTCGCGAAGGCGTCCACCCCTTCGTTTTCCACCAGCGTCGCCCGGCTAAACTTGTCCTGCGCCAACCCCAACGCATGCGGCTCCGCGTAGGTCGACAACAGCCAATTGACCGCCGCGGGGAAGGAACCAAGGGCTCTCTGCCCGCCTCCGATGTCCGATCCCGGGAGGTTCCGAGTGAACCGCGCCTCGGCGTCGCCCGCGAGGAGGTTGCGAATTAGGTACAGACCCATCCCCTCCGACACGTCATTGTCGTCGCAGGCCTTGACGAACTTTCGAAGCCACGAGAAGACGTTGAGGGGTTCCTTCCCGTTGAACATCGGGGTACCCCCGAAGGAAAACTTCATGTTCTTGGCCGTCCATCCCATCTTGCGCGCTTGCGACGCCCCGTAGGTCGAGTGACGGTTGCGCAGGCGATACGATCGGTAGTCGAGGACGCCCGCAAAGCGATCGTCCCGACACTCGAGGACCGCCAACTTTCCGGAACCCGCCTTGGTCCCCACGCGGTGTTCGTCGTCGTCAGTTGTCGTCGGTGACGACGAGGAAGATGAAGACGACGATGACGGCGAGGGACTACGATGACGCCGTGTCTTCCCTTTTCTGCGGCTCTTCCGCGTGTCCACGGGGGAATCCCTGCGTGGGGCATCTTGAGCGGAGCCTGCTGGGCTCGCCGCGATGAAACGAGAAACGTCGGCCAACAACGACTCGCGGAACGTCGAAAACGCCGTATCCAGATCCGCCATCGCGAGGGGCGTCACCGGATCGTGCTCTTGATCTGCCAATCCCGTCCGATCAGCGTGACGTCGAGGAAGGAAGGTATCGGCCCCCGGTGGGACCCGTCGTGCCTTCTCGTTCACGAGATCCTCCAATGGTGGAGGCGGAGTGAAGAGAATCCCTGATCCACCCGCGGATTCCCCGGGTGCAGCGCCCGCTGGGGTCACCGCCGATGTACCCGCCGGCATGTCGCTAGCGGTCCCGTCCAACTTGGGGAGGTCGGGAGGCGAAGCCATCGTAGTGGCCGTGCGGTAATCGACGACAGACCGACGCGGAGATCCACGTCGTCCCAACTAATCAAACCAACCAACGATCGGGGAACCGGCTACCCGATGCGGGCGTGGCAACGGCCGGAATCCCCTGCTGCTCCACGAGAACTTGTGGCGGTTCTCGGCACCACCACTTTGGTTCGTCGTCCAGCCGAAGTGACCTCTTGATCAGCTCGGTCCGTCGAAGGAACTGCCCCGGAAATCGACACACAGCCCAGCCTTTCCCCAATGGGAGGAGATGATCACGGCAAAGCCCAGGGGGGAATCGTAGTCTAACGCACAGTTGGTTTTATCAAACGGCGATGGGGACGGCCTCCCCACTGTCAATAAACCCCTCACCAACCCGAGAGCCAGCGGCCAAAGTGGCCACCCCAAATGCGCCAAACAGATAAATCCCTCCAAAGCGAAAAATTCAAACAAGTAGTAGGGGGGCTGGGAAAATCACAAGGGAAAAACCCCGCCCCCGACCAGATCCGATCTTCCTGAGATTCGGACAGGTCATTCCCTTGCTGGCCCGGATCGGGATATTTTGGGGGTGCCCCCGGGGGTGTGCTGTCCACAGCTGAGGGGCCGCGCCTCTGCCAGCCGCGGAACCCCCCAACCGCCACAACGCCCTTTGAGACGCGCCGCTGACACGCACGCCCCCGTCACGCCCCGGACTCAACATTAAAATGACCGACGTAAGTGGAACATAGCCCTTATTTATTTCTTTGTACCCTCTTCTTGTGTCGTTCAGGGCCTTGTACTTGTTACTACAGATGCAACTCTGCAAATTGTGAAGATCACGCCCCTTGCTCGCCCAATCAGATTGGGGCGTGCAGGGCGTGGCACGCCCAAAACATGTGAAATTGCACGCCCCAGGCGTGCATTTTTGCACGCCCCAGGCGTGCTGCACAACCCTAGCTTGGTGGACCTCAAAACAACTCGGGTGCACATAAACATGCGGAATTTCTGGGCCCAGCGCTCGAGAGAGCCGACCTGCCCTCGTATTTTTGCCAACTTGAGGACCACTGAGCATTCACGCTCATTGTAAACCCTTGCAGAGATGCGAGTGTGACACAATCGGTCGCCGCATCTTATGGGACGCCATGTGGGAGCCAATAAAAACAGCAATCTATGCCACGACTGCTCGCGACTTCACTGACATGTGTTGCAGGTTATAACCCTGAGTGAGACCCAAAGAGCATATTGCCGTGTCCTGAATTTTGCCTGGCCCTCACAGAGGCCTACAGGCGTCTAAATTAAGAATCTTCCTCTCTCGACTAGCAGGTTGTGGAACTATATCGCTGCATGTTGGCGATCGCTTACATCAACCAAATGCCAGACCTCCCGCCGGCCCGGTTTCATCGCTGTCGCACGATCTGCGTGCGAGAGGCCTCAAGTCCGTGCAAGTCCCCTCGTCTGAAAAGCACGAGATCACTCCACACCCCCCCCTCAGTGACCATGGCAGGCAGAGTAGACGTTGTACTTCAAAACCGGACGAGCTCATGTTTTGGAAGAGCACGATACTAGCTAGCTACTGGTCTATCTCGGGATCTACTTCGGATGGAGATATCACTGCTGGAAATTGAGGATCACACAATTTGCCTCTAAACCTGCACGTATGTTGGGATTGTGGGTGGCTCTAGCCTCCACAGAAGATGGCGCGACGTGAAGTGTTTCGAGTAGCATACAAGGGAGCTGGCTGTCATTGAGTATCATTCGTGAAGCGCTGGACCCAATCGCGCCGCTTTGGTCTCGTATTGTGACAGAGATCCGACAGACTTTGACTTACACATCGAGTGTGCGGGGGCCTGACGAGAAGAATCGGTTGGAAGCCTCCCAATCGCGATTTGGGTTCGAGCGGGACAGAGTTGCAAGAATCGGACCCCTCCTGAACAGCAGCACTTGACTGTTAGGGCGACCGCCTAGCGCTTCCCAAGAGTCTGTTCTTGACAGCCAACTTGATGGAGTGCTTAATATGAACAATTGCGACTCATGTCAAGGTCATGTGGACGAGTTATCGCCGACGCGCATACGGTACAGGATGGAGTGTTCGGGACATACCCATTTTGTGCATGCCTACGGCTTTTGCATGCGCTAGAAAGCGTCCAGCGACACTTGAACGAGACCATCCAAGATTACATTCTTGGACTCTTCATTTACTCTTCCTTTCTATGTTCTTTTTTCTGGAATACGGTGCGTCCTTGGCGGCTCTGCGCGAACCTGGAGTCTCGTCGCCGCCATCCGTCTATTTGCCGGAGATGCACCGCTATTTAAAGCCGCTCAACTGGCCGCAGAGGTCTCCGGGCGAGGTGGTGTGTGCTGTTACGGTCACATACCTGGGTGAATCCGCCGGTGGCGCCGCTGGTTAATCGCACAGCGGGCGACACACAAAACCGCGCCTGGACCAAGCTCGGACACAAGCCTCCGTGCTGGACTAAAGGACGCGCTGCGGGAGCGCAGCGCTGACCCCTCTGAACGGGGGTAAGACCTCAACGCCGCGTTTGCCTTTCACATGTTGTGGAGCAGCCCGGTGGGACGTCCACATCATTCTGCGGCCGGACCCACAAGAGCCTGGATGAAAGCGCCTTGCAAGCCAGCTACTATCCACTCTCCAGCTCGAGCCACCACCTCTCTGTTGCGTATAACTCCACAGGTGGAAAGTGCAGATATCATCCAGGTAGACAATGGGAGAAGCAACACAAGAAGCAACAGACCAATGAGTATCCTGCTGGCCGACGCGAGCAATGCAGTCTCTGCTGGCACAGCAGCTGACCGTGATGGACCAGACTATCATCAGCTTGCATGCTGGTGAAGACTTTCCCCCGCCCTACACCGCGAAACGACCACACTTTGTTGCCAAAAGAGTCCCACAAGCAGCCAGAGGCAGAGCCCGCAATACTGCGACGGCTAAGCGGGAACTCGATAGGAAGCGCCAGCGGGCGCCCGTGGATGTCTGGGCTAGTCGTATCCTATCTCGTTGGCTTTTGGACCTCATGTTGGTGACATTGTGGGGGAAACCCCCTGTCAGGGGTGACACGACCCCCCGGCATGAGCCGGGGACGGGTCGTGACCAGTCACGCAACACCCCCCTAGGGGGGTAGCGTGGGACAACCCCCTTGGGGGGGTGTCCAGGGAGCCCCAGGGCCACACATGAAACGACCCCTCTAGAGGGGCGTGAGGCGTGGAACACCCGATCGGGCGCCCCTGGGGGGGGTCTGGCACACGCAAGGGAGGCACACGTCATCCCGAATCCGGGCGCTCTGGGGGCGACCGGGAAGCTTGTGGAAGCTTCCGTATTCCGAGCGTAAGCCGGACCGAGATATGATCTCGACCAGGGATAAAATCCCACCGGAATTCTATCCGAGAAAATTGAAAGTTCTTGGGATAAGTCCCGAGGTATTGGTTTTGGGTAAATCCTGAAATCTAGGAAGTCTTAGTGACTTTCCCGCTTCCGCTCGAGACGGGCGGGGGTCCCCTTCCAGTGGAAAGACTGTCAGGGATGCCGGGCAGGGGCCACTAGAGGCCCGGGCCTGAGACCGTGGCCCGTTGGGTACCGGTCCCCGCATGGTAGCGCCGGGGGGTCGGTATTGTGCACGTCCTGCGTCTTGTTTCTAATTTTAATTGGATGGCGTTAGCCCAGGGATGAGCTCCCTCCGACTATCTAGTGCTGTGCTAGTCACCGCTACTCTCCCATTCGATAGGCAATTGGGCCACTGTCAGCGTGCCGACCAGTAGCCCCCCTCAGAAAGTGTGGCACCCGAAAGTCACCCCCCCATCAAGCCATGTCATTTGCCGCCGGCGAGCTGCTGTCAGCTGTCGGCGCCGGTACGTGCTCGGTTGTGGAGCACCCAGCGTGTCCGCCAGCGACCGCCCACTTCAGGGAAGGCCAGAGCGCTACGGAGACGTGCAACAGCAGTGCCGCCCGAACCGCCGCCAGGTGCGGTCCAGCGAGCGCGGCATTCAGCCACGCGTCCGTGGCGGGGCCGATCCGGCCGAGCGCCTCCCATGCAACAGGGGTGAAGGCGTGCGGCGGGTCCGACGTTGGCAACGCCGTAGACGGCCCGCTTGGGAGCCTCGCGCGAGGCCGCCACGACCGCCCACAGAGGGGACGTGCGGACCTGCGCCGCAACTGCGTCAGGCCACGGCCACGCGACAAAGACGTCGTCCCAGGTGACAGCGGCCGTGCCCGCGGCGGTGGCGCGCAGGTCGGGCCGCAGGTCCCCTCCGGTCCCGTCCAGGATTGAAGCCTCATCCTCCAAACTTTATGGTGCTCTGCTAAATTCTGTCCAGGTTGAGTTTCGCATAGTTTGCAACAAGCAAACCATAGCACCCATTGACCGCGTCCTTGGGGGTGTGCCGAGAGCGATCCGGTCGCCACTGGTGTTGCCCGCCATGGAGCGAGACTGAAACCGAAGTCGCTCGCGTCATTGGCCCGGTTGTGCCTGCGGAATGTGGCTAACGGCACACTGGGGGGACCCTGTACAGTCCCTGTCGGCTTTGTTCAAGGGGCACAGGAATTGAGTCCGAAAAAGAACGACAACCATGTCGTGGAGACACTAATTCATTTCATTAAGAGTTTCGCAGGTTGTCATGGATCCCGCTGTGGGCCCCCTCCTAAGCTTCGGAGACACTAGGCAGTGTCGACCCCTGAAGGAGAAGAAAAACCCATGATGCCTGTTCCCCCATTGTTCGGGCTCGACCGTGCCCGATCACATCGTGTTGGCACAAGGTCACGCCGCATTGGTTGCTTTCTCAGTGGTCGTGGAGGAGTTCCTGATGCCCCAGAGCATTTCACAGACTGCCAGGGCACGAGTTTGCAGGGTGCCCAGTTAAAGTTTCCTCGCGGCGTTGCTGCGCCACCACCCATCGACTTAGGCAAACGCACCACGGGTCGATCTTACGACTTGTCACACACAGCACTGCCATCCACGCTCTTCTTCAACGGTCGAGCGGTGGCCGAGAGCAAGCGCGCTCACTACCAAGATGATTGCGGTTCGTTCTCGGAGTGAAGAGGGAGGATGCCCGCAGACGCGGCGGCGACGACAGTGGCGGCGGCGGTGGCGACGAGGCGTCGACAGTGGCGGCGGAATTGGCGGCGAGGCGTCGACAGCGGTGGCGACGACCGGGAGATGCAGCGGTGACGGCGGCGGAGGCGAAATGGCGGCGACGGCGTCGGTGGGGACGCCGCGGCGACGGCGCCGCTGGCGGCGTGGCGGCGGCGGCGGCCTGGCGACTCCGCGTCGACAACGGTGGCGGCGACGGTGGCGGCGGCGGTGGCGGCGCGACGCCGCGTCGACAACGGTGGAGGCGACAGCGGCGGTGTCGCCGCTGCGCGGCGGCGGCGGTGGCGACGCCGCAGCGACAGCGGCGGCGGCGGCGGCCGAGGCCCGACGCCGCGCCTACAACGATCGCGGCGACAGCGGCGGTGACGACGAGGCGTCGACAGCGGTGGCGGTGACCTGGCGACGCAGCGGCGACGGCGGCGGAGGCGACGTGGCAGTGACGGCGACGGTGGGGACGCAGCGACGACTGCGGCGCAGGCGGCGTGGCGGCGACGGTGGCGGTGGGGACGCGGCGCGGAGGACGTTGACTACGAAAAAGGTGATTTTGGATGCGCCCCTTGAGGAGACGAGGTTGACTGGGCGGTAGCGCCGAGGGTTGTGGCATCATGCGCGGTGGCTCTGGGGGTGGTAGTGCATCGGTTGGCAGCGCCGACGCCCGTCCGGTGGGACGCGTCCATGAAGAGAAATTTGGTGACCGAGGCGTGCTCGGTGCAGCTCGCAGCTGTTGTTCGGGCCGGAATGCCCGTCAACGACCTGCAAGCGCGTCCAGAGCGCCCGTGCACATCATGCCAAACACTTGGCGTGGCAAGTCGAGCTTGAATTTTCACGCCCCAGTCCGGGTGTCGAAGGCGCTGCGGCCCGGCGACAGGTGATGATGGTGGGGGTGTTGGCGCGCGGGCGGGAGCAGAACAAGGGTGTTATGCGTATCAGGTTGCCACCGGCGGTGGCAGCCGCACGTTGCACGTACCCGCAGCGACGGATGACCGTGGCGTCAGGGCTGCGCATGTACGTGCCTCGGTGTTACCAGTTGTTGGGGGTGGGGGGGGTGGGGGGCTGCCACCGCGGCCTGTGGGTCTTCTCCGGCCGCACACCGAGTGAGACGTCGTCTTCCCGCCAGGAAAAATATGCTCAGAAGTCTCCACTGGCGCTGTGTCGCTCGTACGCGCCAGGATAGAAACTGAGTGGTGCAACTGGCTTTTGGCTGCACGTTGATCCTCGAGAAACTGCGCTACTGTGGCCTCCGAGCGCCATCTGTCCATTGGGGGGCAGTTTCCACCGAGGCCAGGTGTAACTACGGCCAAGGAGGAGGAAGCGGGTTCAACGCATGTCGTGGATCTGTGCGGCTTTCCCCAAGTTACAGCCTAGATACCCACGCTGTCCTGTTTACTCTCTTGTGCTGTGTGTTTTCCATTCAGAGCAGGGACTCGTAATTTTGTTGAAGCGGCACCCGCGGGCGCTTGCACAAGAGACATGCAATACGGCACACAATGACCAATAGCTCCCACGACGCAATCAGGATGGCGCAAACGCCGCCAGAGAGGCCCTTATTGAGAAGAAGGACGAGCTTGTTGGAGACTCGCTGGAACTGCCCTGTAATCTGCTGGCGAGTACGGCGGCCCACTGATGCCGCCATGAGTCGAAAAGGGTTGTCCAAATAGCGAGGATTGTCGTACACCAGATCACGTACGTGTTTCTTGAGCTCGGCAAAGACCCCCTCCACCGGCTGCAGGTTGGGGGCGTAGGCCGGAAGGCGCACATGATACATACCGTTTGCTTTCATGAAGGCATCTATGCCTTCGTTTTGGGTACCCGCTTTGTCATATAAGATGACGCAGGAGTCCGGCAGCAACTCCCATGGAATTCCAGGTAGGTACAAGTTCATTTGCGACTTCAAGCAGTGGAGGAAGAGCCTCCATTCGTCACCAGTTTGAGCCGTACTGGCCAGCACCGTTTGCGACCAGAGAACCCCGTGGCCCATAGACACGGCCATCATGGTGCTCGTCCGGGGAAGCACGCGGGGGTTCCGGTCCATGAGCTCAAGGCGAACGCCGCGCTGGGCACGACCAAAGCGTCGGTACATGTCCCCGCCGTCGGTGTGCGTTTCGTCGACAGAGATGACGCAGCGTATGGGGATCTCGTTGAAGGCTTTTGCAAAAGCCAGCTGAGCCGCCTCGGAGCGCTCAATGAAGAGGCGCTCGATGCGCTTGCGCGTGTAGTTGTGCAACCGCAGGATGCGGTAGACCGTCGCCGCGCTCACATACCGGTGGTCTCTGTCCGGCCAGTCCAAGCTGAGTGCCACGAGGAGCGCCACGTGGTCACGGAGAACGGCTGCCGGCTGGGCCTCAACAAACGTAAGGATTGTGCGCGTCAAGTCAGCATTCCTCAGCGCAGCGTCTTCGTGATTGTTGCTCAGTCGTGGGTCTTGCCAAACCGTCCCGTTGATTGCCATTGCCAGCATCCACCGCGAAGGGAGCGGGTAGAGCAGCCAATGATGTCGGCCGTGTCGTCCATGGAGTAGCCCTCCTCGACGAGGCCAAGATCATGCTGCCGCTGCTCCTCCTGGAACATCGCGTAAAAGGTCGTCCAACGTGTCGAATTGGACGTGTCGTAGAACCGTGCCTTCACGCCAGCTTCGACCTCGCAACATGAACCGCACGACAGGAGAAAGGGGGGCAGGGGGAGCAGGATATGGGAGGCGATTGCTGGAGAGGTCCGTCAAGAGAGGCACGGAAATAGAGCACGTGGCAGAGGCACAGAAGGAGAAGTGCCCGTGGCGGCCGGTACATGGTCATGAGCGCAAGACATAAGGACCGCAAGTGTTGTCGTGTGCGCATGGCACAGTCACCGGAAGCTCTCCACGCGTCCACGATATCCTTCCCGTGCTGTTCGTCAATTCGACCAGATGTGGGCCCCCTATCCTTCCACCCAATCAAAAAAGCATCCCTTCTCGAAAACAAACCCTGCTAATATAGATGAAGCTGGAGTGAAGTTCATCCGGAACTACTGGCAGCAGTCGGCCTTGTCGCAGAGGGCGTTCCCGAGGAAAGAAGACCGATACATTTTTCGAGGGCTCGTTCCGATACGTGTCGCTGAGACAGGACGTCTCTCGCGCGTTCCATTGCATCCCATCATTCTTCAGAGACCGGCCATATGACAAGCCCAACCTCAGAGAAGACGCAACTCGATGCAGAGATCATTCGAAAGCCCACAGTCCTGGCCTGTGTCGCTGACGCTCCCGCCGAAGCTGGATACGTTTCCTGCATGTGCGAATGGTAGGAAACGCTGATCGGGGACGGACCATGCCGGAATATCTGCACGCAACAAGGTGCGAAGGGTCGTGTGATGCTTTGCGCAGTTCGTGGTTATTCGACTTGTACGAACTTCTGGGGAGCTACATGAATTGGAGTCCCAATGGTGGGCTTCAAACACATTCAGGCAATTAGACCGTTCCCATTGCTCTGTCTCGCGCGGTCATCGGACCCAATCACGACGAGGCAGTGCATGCTTGCAAGTGAAGAAGTCGCGATCGACCGCACAATTCGAGAATTGACGCTAAGCGTTCCTGTCAATGGCAGCGAACGAAATTCCGCCGCCATCGGTCACTGTCGTCTTGCACACCCATTCGTCACCGTCATTGACGTGGTCAATCACCCCGTTTCATCACCGTCGTCAACCACCCCCATCCATCGCCATGGTCAATCACGCCCATCTGGCACCGTCACAGCGCACGTGCATCCATCACAACCGTCGTGCACCGCCATTCGGCACCGTCGTCGTGGAGCCGCATCCATAAACGTCGTCGACCGCCCCCATCCGTCACCAACGTCGTGAACGCCCATCAATCACGCCCATCAGTCATCATCGTCGCGCACCGCCATCCGGCACCGTCGTTGCGCACCCGCATCCATCACCGTCCTCGACCACCCCCATCCATCACAATCGTTGACTACCACCATCCATCACCGTCGTCACCAACTTACCGCCATCATCACCGTCATTCACAGCCATCTATCACCACCGTCTAGTACCGCCATCCGGCACCGTCTTCGTGCACCACCGTCCGACACCATCGTCATACACCCTCCTCTGTCCCAGTCGACATGAGCTCGCATCCGTTACCGTCGTCGTGCACCATGTTTTTCTCCTGGGCGAATTCCAGAACACGTGACCAAGGCAACCGCACCCGCGAGGAACAAGATGGTGAGGGAGCTATGGCGTACCTTGCAGACTCTGTCTACTAAGACCTTCGTTTTCAATGCGGTGCCGAGACAAGAGCGGGCCGCTTTCTTGCGTAGCTCAATAAATGTCGTTGCCTGTCCTCACCATATCTGTATGCTCGGTACACGCGTTCCCCGCGTGCACACGGACGGGCTGCTCGAGCTTCTTTTCACCATGTCGCGTTTAAGAGTGAGGGCACAGACAGAAAAGGTTGCCGTTGTATCCCCTTTCGGCTTCGTGTCCATCAGGTGTGTTCTGTTCGTGCGATTTACAAGTCATTCCCACTCAGACAATGGAGACAGTTACACCACGACCGGCATCCCTGCGGCCGCCGCCACGGATGCTTCCACTCCGGCGGCAACACCCGCCTCCGCGTCTTGCGCAGCCGCTTCCTCCGCTGCCTTGGCTTCGGCGGCGGCCGCCTCTGCTGCACCCAGTGCGCTCTCAAGCTCCTCATAAGCCGCCCGGACAGCCGCCATCGCCTTCTGTTCGGCTTCAATCACATTATCAGCTGCTGCACGAGTGGTCACGGTGAGAGAAAGGGTCGTTCTCTTGCTGGCTAGTCCCACGGGTCTTCCCCTCTCCTCTCTCCCCACTGCTAGTATACGCAGGCGGGCCTCCTCGCCCCCCGACTACAGAGACGCCTGCTCCTCCACTCCTTGCGCACCCACGCGGCACCGCCGTCACGCACGGCGCCTGTCAGCAGGCCGCGCCCAAAGGCCTGCCTG
>Ga0209093_1001481_pt1 | contig 13317 bp, 18 predicted proteins | sample SidtaG_4_FD_187450 | JGI IMG/M metagenome (GOLD analysis project Ga0209093, IMG submission 187450) | Marine algal microbial communities from Sidmouth, United Kingdom - Sidmouth_Male1 metaG (SPAdes) (version 2) | ecosystem: Host-associated > Algae > Red algae > Unclassified | place: Sidmouth...
ATTGCAGCAGAGAAATGACATATACGGACTAGAAAATGACGACAAGATGCAAACATATATTTCTTAGAGCACGTCGAGAGCTGTCCTGATGTCGTGTACAGCGCTCGAGATGCGGTGAGATGCAGCAAATGACATCCAGATGCATGTGGGCACGGCTGCCGACGATGTCGAACACGAAGCGGGTCTTGGCCGTCTTTTGCTTCTTGTTGCTCACCTGGGTCTTGGACGAGGTTCCAAGTTGCTTGTGCGCCACTACCTCGTCCTTGATGACCTTCTGCCACAACGGCCAGTCAGGACGGGCACGCGCCTCCTTCTCGTTTGCCGGCGGCTTGGTCAGGTCCCAGCCATCCTTGGCCGTCGACTCGGCACCGCTGGCCAGGTACGCCTTGGGGTCCTTCTCCCACCAGGTTACCTTGGGGGCTGGCATACGTGTAGAGAGACGAGGTCCCGGAGCGGCATTGTCCATTTCCGCGGGAGAGTGAACAACCGGGTTTAGGGAAGCAGTATCACCCTGACCTTCCTCATCGTCGTTGTCGTCCGCGAGGTCGTCAGGATCGCCGTGGCGGTCGCTCTCGGAGTACTCCTCAGGAAGATGCTTCTCCCCGACATCTCCTTCGGCATCGAGCATGTCCATTTCCCCGTTCATGTCGCCGTTTCTGTCGCTGTCCTCGTTCATCATCAGCTGGGGACCAGCGCTTGAACCGACGGGCGAAGTCCAGGCCTTCGTCGGCTTCTCTTCCATCAGGACGTCCCGACGCTCTGAGAAATTGTCGGTCCCGTCCTCTAGGATGCGGTAGGTCTTTCCAGCAACCGTGTAGCCGAAAACGCGGCCCACTTTGGTCCGCGGCTCCTGCTTGCGCTGCTGCTTCTTCGGCTTGAGCGCCCAGGCGCGACTCGCCCAGACGCGGAATCCCGCCACGTTAGGGCTTCGTCCCGTCAGCGCTTCCAGCGGCGTCCCCGCTTTTGGAAAACGGTTGAGCACATGCACGACGGAGGCTGGGGCCTCAGCCCACAGCTCCATCTCCCCCCCGGAACTGAGAATTGCAGCACGAACGCGCTGCATCAGCGTGCGGTTGACCCTCTCTGCATTTCTGCTCTGCTGCGCCTTGTACGGCGCGGTCATCTCAGAGGTGATGCCTTTGTCCTCGTACCATGCCTTGAGGGCATTGGTGAGGTACTCCTTGGCACTGTCGTGACGGACGCGCTTGACTTTGACACCCGTCCTCGTCTCAAGCTGCTTTATGCGCGTCTTGAGCACTTCTGACGCCATCCCCTTTGTCTTCATGGGCGTCGCCGCGATGAAATCAGTGCTGTCCTCTTGCGCAGTGATGAAGTAGATGGAGCCACCCAGTGACTCCGTCAGTGGCCCACCCATGTCGGTGTGGACCAGCTCGCACTTGGTGGTCTTGGTGGAAGACCGCTGATGCGGTGCCTGCACCATCTTTCCATCCACGCACAGCACACACACAGTGCCGATCACACGCTCGGCATTGGCCACCGACGACGGCATCCCGTCTACCATCTTGATGGCCCGCTTGAGGTTCTCTAACCCCAAATTGTTGAACCGGCGATGCCAAAGCTCCGCCTCCCCGGCGATGCGGGAGGACGTCGCGTTCGCCGAAGCATTAACGGGCGTCACCTTGAGCACCTACTGCTCCCGGTCGTTGACCTTTCCGTCTACCGACGCTTTGTTGAGCGCTCCGCTAGCACAAACAGCATCCCCGTCGCTGAGGATGTAGCAGGCGTCCCCTACAAACACCACCGCACGACTGTTGCGGTCGATAGCCCAAACCGACAGCAGGTTGCTTGTCAGGTCGGGCACGAGCATGGCCTCTGCTAAGACCATGCACGCCCTGGTGTTGCCCTTGCCAACGTCCATAGAGACGTGGCCGTGCCCCTTGATGGGGACTTTATCACCATTGGCCAAGGTGACCTTGGCCCCGCTCCCCGCCGCCTGGACAGTGAAGCCTTTGTCTCCGGCGGCCACGTGGTTGGTCACCCCCGAATGGAGCACCCAGGTCCACGACCCGCTGGTGCTCCCGTTTTCCTTCATGGAGCCAGGCTGACCTGCCGAAGCAGTGTAGGCCAGAGCGGCACCCGCCTGGGGCCCGCCCCCATGGCCGCCATCACGGCCGCCGCGACAGGGATTTTTTTGCCATTGGCCTCGTCAGCCTTCCGCTTGTAGCAGTCGCGCTTCATGTTCCCCTTCTTGTCGCAGTAGTAGCACACGACCGACTTCTTGTCAAACGGCTTCTTTGGCGCCGCAGCCGCGTGGGCTGGAAACTTGACACTACCAACGGGATTCGATTAACCCGCAGACATGTTCCGCTTCTCTACTTGAAGCAGCTTAGCCGTCACGTCCAACATGACCAGCTTGACGTTCTTGTTCTCCAGGACCGTCCTGAGCATCCCGTACTCGGAAGGAAGCCCCGACAAGGCACGCAGCGCGAGCGTGTTGTCGTCCACCGGGTTGCCGAGCATGGCCAGCTCGTCCCGGATCATCTGGGCGCTCGACGTGAAATTGATGATGCTCTCGTCGTCGACCTTCTTCAGGCTGCTGAGCTCTTCCATGAACAGAATCAGCTGAGCGTTGTCCCGCGCCTCAAACATGCCCTTGAGCGCGTTCCACGCCTCCTTGGCAGTGTCGACCGACGTCACCGTGTTGAGGTGCACGGGCTTGACCGACATCTGGATGGTCGCAAGAGCCGCCTCATTCATGGCGTCCCACTCCTCGACCACCGCGTCGGCCTTCTTCTCGTCCGCCCCAGACGCCGGACGGTCCGTCACGACCGCCTTCCACAGCGTCTCCTTCATGAGCTGCGCACGTTGATGCGCCGCCCACACTTTGTAGTCGTCGTACAGCTGTGCAAACCACGGGCTGACAAAGCGGCCGTGGTCCGACATGTTGACGACCGTGGCACCGACAGGTACCACCCTGTCAACGTTAGAGACTGCACCCGCCCGTCCAACGCCGGCACACACCGCGACCTGAGCAACTTCGTCCCCCTAGAGACCCTAGGAGAGAAAGACGATGACCAACAGCGACAACTGGGCCCATAACCTGTGAAGCGGGCAGTACAGTGGGTGGGCGCGTTGAGGTTGTACGAAAGAGGTGGCGCGGGCCGGAAGCGAGCAGCCTGGTAAGACACAGGCGCCCCCACGCTCTCAGTTCCCGCAAACACCCCCACTCCTAGCAAGCATACACACACCACGCACCTCCGCGGGCGGAGGGCGCACGGGCCGCGAGCACACCCGCTCATAGCCCCTCAAAATTCCGACCACGCACCTCGCCAATCTCCCGGAGCTCATCCCCGAAAGGGTGCCCAAAATCAACTACATGCGATAACATCAAAACTCATGTCAAAGTACATAACCAATTGCAATGTGACATCCAGCCAAAGCATTGAGTGACATGGAATTGCTGAGCAATGCTCAACAGGTCTCGTGCTCCGCCACAGGGCTCAAAGCGGCTGCGCGGACACCAAAGTTTCCGTACGGGGCCGCGGACGCCGCTCCTGGGGGGGTCGCGAACGACGGTGGACGTGCGGCGGCTGGTTCCGAAGGCACGTCACTGCCACCTTCAAGTACGTAAGGCGAGGCCAACCTCAAGGTGGAGGCGCCGTGACCCATGAAGCGCCCATCAAGCAGCCCTTGAGGATGGGAGGATGCGCCGGCGGACCCGGATGGAAGCCGGCGGTGCCACGCGGAAAGGGCGTCGAGCGCCGGCGGCGCGGACAAGACTCCCTGCGCGAAGCGCACTGGCATAGATGCGCGTCCTTGAGCACCAGCCTGAAGAGCCGCCCCGTCGATGGCGTAACGCATCCCCGTCATTAGCGGGATTGAGCCCGCCCCGTCCGGTGCCGTCGAGTTGTCGCCTTGATTGTTAACGTACGCCACCGGAGCAGCCCGCACAAAGCCGCGAAGGTGAGACCTGGCGGCGATGGTCGGCAGCGGCCGGAAGCAGTAGACTCGTTGTGGGAGCTCTAAAGGGTCTAGTTCGGAGGTGCTGATGGAAACAAGCAACGGCAGTGGCGACTTGTGCGCGAAGGTTGAGACGGTTGACTTGGTGGAGCGTTAGATTAGTTTCCGGATGGCGAAGAGCAGGCGCTCCTATACCTGGTCGCCAGATCCTCGCCGTAACCGTACAAGCCGTCTGGATGCACGTCTCAGACGGGACATCCTGCCAAGAGCACCGCGGCGCAGCCCCACAATCAGGCAATGGGTCCACAAACAAACCTGCAAATGCACGCCGGCCACGCAAGCGGCCAAGGAATTCTGGACGTCACGAACCCGTCTCAGCGCGCCTATCACGCGGGGGGGGAGGGGGAGGGGGGTTGCATGAAAATGGCAGCGTGGAGACAATGCGACGCGGATCGGCCTTCACTCGGGCAATATCTGGCACAGACACCGCAACCGGGCCGTCGTTGCGGAGCGCGAAGGAGATGAGCGGAAACAAGCAGATCAGCTGCTTCGCGGGGAGAACCAGACCAAAAGCGAGCGCGACGGTCGGGGTTAGAAAGTGTCACGAGAGGTCGCCATACCCGCGCGCTCCAGGGAGGCGCACAGAAGCGGTGGCCACGGCACAGCTCGAAGAAGGCAGTCGCACTCACCGCGCGGTGCCGGGGTGCCGCACTGTGCCGACTATTGTGAAAGACAGCGATTCGCGTATCGTCCGAAGCACGCCCACCACGATTTTTGAGGCGTGACGACAATCTCAGACCTTGCAGTCAACTGCTGCGTGTCGCATTTTGTCCGTCGGAACGAGTGGCCAAGGGTGCTATAGCGTGCAGCACGTTATCTCTTTGGCGAGTATGCGCGGTCAAATTGTGTGAAAATCACAAGCCTCCCTCTGTTGAGAAAATAAGGTACCAAACGTAATGCATTTATCAGTCCCACTCCTCTGCATGGCTGGAAGACAGTCGCTACTTCATGACTTGGCTGTCATCTGAGAAGTTTCTGCGACGGACTTTCGCTCCGCGGCGCTTTGAGAGCAGCCCCCCGCCGCCGACGCCCCCATCACGTCCGTGCTCTTTCACATCTTTTCTACGCCCCTTCCCTCCCTGCCGGAGCACCACTCGGCCTTCTCCTACCTTCCAGCATCGTACCCCCATTGAGACGTTGCCATGGCGCCGCCCCGGGCTCTGTCGTCGCATCCCATCCCGTGCCCTTTTTGCTGCCTGTCGTTTCACAACACTCCAAACTTGGCCCGCCACGTGCAGACGTCGCGCAAGAACGAAATCCGCTGCGCCGCGGCCGCCGCAGCGGCGGCCATCATGTCCCAGTCGTTCGAGCGCGGCCCCATGGCCGCCATGGCGAGCACGCCTGGGCCGCCGCTGCTCAACGACTAAGCCTCCGCCTCTAACGACGCGGCGGCGCCGTCCCCGGTGGACAATCACACGGCGGCTACGAGTACAGAAGCGCGGCAGTATCTGGTTCTTCGTACCACTCCGAGCACGGCCGGAGAGGCAGTGCCCGACGCCAACGCCGTGCGCGTGACGGCCTGCGCGCAGGCGTCAACGTTGCCAACTGTCGTAGACGACGACGCGGCGTCACCGGACGGGGACGAGGTCAACATTTCGGCCGCTATGGGAAACTTCTCGGAAGGGCTATTATTCCCCGCTGACGACGGCGAGGCGCCAACGGAGAAGGTGACAACCGGCATGACCGCCTCCGTGCGGGGGTCCGCCGCTGGGGTCCCCGCCACGAAAGGTACAGGCGAAGTGGCGTCGTCGCATGAGGCCGAGGCCGACAACGACGGCAGCGTGCTTGTCGGAGAGTGGCTTTACTATACAGAAGATGAGGAGGAAAGTGACACGGACGGCGATGACGACGACACAATCGGAGCGGCTGCCGTCGACTTGCTCGCAGCCCTGCCACGGCACATGCTTCTCTCGAGCACGGCATCTCGCATCCGTGCGTACTACCTCGAGTTTCTTGAGACGTCACATTCAAATGCTGTCGTTCCTCTCTCGTGGGCGAGCTGCCCTTCGCGCTTCTGCTCACCTGCGCTGCGTGGTGCTCTTCTTTGTGCGCTCACGGCGGGCGGCTGCGGCTTGTCGGAGCGTGACCACGTTGCCTACGCGCAGTCGCTGTGTGCGGTGGAGCAAGAGGCTACCAGAGGCACCAGCCTGGTTGTCCCCGTGTCGGCGGCTTTCCCCTCGGCGCACGATTTCTTGACGGCCACACGCCATGAGCAAAACCGCGTGCTGTCGACCCGCCACTGGATGGTGGTCACCATTGAGATTGGCGGGCGCTCTTTTGTGTACTACTATCGAGACGTTTTCTAGGTCGCTCTGGACGCCCTGGCGGGCGCCAGAAATATGTCGTTTGGTCGTGTCCCGTCTGCGGGGGGGGGCGTGGCGGCCGCTGTCGAGGCCGGTGACGACTCCAACGACGACCGCGAGCGTCGAGGGACGCTCGACGCCGACCTCTACGTCAATGCGAGCCTAAATGTGCGGCGTATTCATGGCGCCGACGCCCGCGTCTAGAGGGTGCAGCTCCACGCTGACGAGGCGTTTGTGTCATGTAGCGGTGCACACTACATGTTCCCCGTGCGCATCAACATCACGAACGTTCTCGACAACAGCGGGCAGTGGAAGACGGTCGAGTACATCCAGCATATCTCCAAGGCGGTCGGGCGCACCGCTGGCGCCATGCTCGCTGTGAGCGACATGCGAAACGAAATCTTTCAGCGCAGGCTCGCCGTATCGCTGCGCGCTTCCACACGTGCAAGCAAAGAAGACGTTACGTCGCATGTGCCTGGGCACGGATCCGTGCTACTTTTTCCGCGTGTGGTGAGCCTCGTCGTCAACCAAGTCGAAGAGCGTAGCATGATGGCGCTTATGGGCAGCCGCTGTCGTTCTTTTTGTTCTCCATGCTTGGAGAACAAGGACGTGAGCGGCGGCTTGCTCGGCGTGCGCGCTGTCGACCGCGACGTCGCGACAATTTTGGACGCGCATCGGGCGGCCGCAGTCGTGCCGGCGGAGGACCCGCACGCCAGCCGTCGCCGCGCCCTTGGCCAAGAGCACAGCGCTCTGGCGTTTTCCCCCGCCCTGGGTGCCGTTCACGAACTCGGAAAGGCCCCATAAAACCTCTATCAGGTCTTGTCCTTTGACCTTCTCCCCGTGTGGAAGTTGGGCATCTTGCGCCTCCTGGCGCAGCGCATGCCGGACGTCTTGCGCGCGGTGTGTGCGGGCGCCGGCCAAGCGCGTCTTGGCTTGGTGCAGGATAATCTAGACGCTCTGAAGTTGCGCGTCTTTCATCTGGGACGCAACTGCAAGGCCACACTATCTGTACCGGGGTACGTTGTCGCTTCACTGCTCGGATCTGGGGGGAGATCGGGGAGCTAGATTGAGTGTCCGTGGGACGAACAGGTTGCGGTGTACTGAGGCGGGGCTGAGCGGTGTAGCCATGGGTACCGAAGTGCACGCATGAGTGCAACAGGACCCTGCGACCATACTGACGCACAGCCAGGTCGTGCTCCTTTTTATGTTTCTGGCGTCTTTCTTGCGGCTTGCCTTTACTTTTCAGCTCTTCGTGCCTGCATCCGAGCCCCAGGCAACGATGACGGGTCGCAGCTGGCGGCATTTCAGCATTTTCTGGCCGTTCATGGTGGCTGGCCTGATCGACCACCTTGATGCGGTCGACGCTGCCCGTGCCACGGTTGATGGCACGGCGGTGGCGCCTACTGGGCGGGTTTCTCGAGCCCCGGCGTCGGCCGGCAGTCTCTCCATCGAAGACTCCAGCGGCGACGACAGCGACTCCAGCCTTGCGTCCCTCTTCGGCTCGGCGGGCGACGCCATTAGCGATTGCGACGACGGCTGGCTGGCCGTTCCGGGTGATGACTTGTCCGTCGTCGACCAGCAGGGCGGCGCCCTGCCCAACGACCGCCTATCCGTTTCAAGTGCCGACGTGGAGCACTTTGACGGCGTGCCCGTACATGACGCCTACCAGTAGATGTTCTTCCAGGCGGCAAGCCTCGGCGGAATGCTGTTCGGCGACAATTTGGCTGACCCGACCGTCTTCACAGACGCAGCTGTGAACGACATCGACGAAGCGGCGAAGGTGCTTGCCATTGACTCAATCCAGACACTGTACGGCCATGTCAAGACCACCAAGCTGCACCACCTGGTGCAGCACCTAGGCGACGAGCTACGCAACCGTGGCAACCTGGGGGAGGGCGACACGTCGGTGAACGACAAGCTTCACGGTAGCTGCAAGCGCATGTTCAAACGCAGAAACAAGCGCGCGCCAGGTGTGGCTCGTCAAAAGATGCGTTGCGAAGAAGCCCAGTCGGCTGTCATCCGGGAGCTACTCGACGCGAAAGATGACACAACCACCTCCGTGCCTGGTGGTCCGTTGGCTTCACGCAGACGTGACGACAACGCCGTCACCGCCATTGGTGCCGCCGGCACTGGCAGAGCTTCTACCGGCGCGCCGGCAGATGAGGCGGTCGATGCCGCGCGCGGGAGCGACGGGGCCGCGAGCGCCGGCAGCTCCAACTCGGTTGAGGACCCTCCGACGCAGACGTGTCTGCTGTCATTTTCGGGCCGCGCCCAACGGGTGGCCGTCGGTGACCTCCGCCATATCCCGGCGCTGGCCAACCTCCACGACGCGCTAGATATGGCCGACGACTGCTACGTGACGCAGCACCGCACGGTTCGATTCATGGCGCGTTTTGAGTGGGGAGCCCCTCCGGTGCGCCAGCACCTTCGTGCCGCGGACAGCTTCTTTGGGAAGCCCTGCTATTCGTTCATCCGCTACGAGGATATTTCCGGCGGCCTTTGCTGGGGCCGCATGCGCCTGGTGTTGCGCTCCCTGGACGGAAAGCCCCGCAGCTGCGTCGTCGTCCATCGTATGCGCCGTGCTGATATCCGGCCGGTACTTGTCTTGACGCGTTACGGGTTTGTGCGCCTTGCGTGGGATTTTGCGCATGACGGAGATTCTCACCCCGCCCTGGACCTTGTGGATTCCGAACGCATCCTGAGCGCCGAGGACGTCCAGGTCGATTGATACGACCTGGGAGACCACCTTGGACTGCGGGCCACGCCGAGCAACAAGAACAACTAGACGGCACAGCGCCGCCTGTCCCTTTACTTCACGAACACCTTCTGCCCGTGGACCAGCCGTGACCAGCAGCCGGGCCTCTAGGTCGGCACTAGGTCGCAGCGGTGGGCTTGGCGTGTGGCGCCCGTGCTCGTAGCTCGTGTGGTGCTGGCATATGTTTCGTTTGTTTGTCCTTCTTCCTCTGCTCACTGGTACTTGTGCATGCGTAGCGTGCGTCTTTAATGCAAGAGACGAAATGAAATTGCGTCACTTTTGTTTCTTCCTTCATCGTGGCGCCGCTCCCGTTACCAACTCCACTAGCACCGCGCGTCGTGCTGCCGTCACGAGGGGGTGGAAGCGTCACAGCCGCGAGCAGTGCCTCTGTTATGAGCCGTCCCCTTCATGGGCCGCTATTTTGCCCTAGACGTCTGCGGCAGCCGCCCCCGCTCTCCAAAACTGCACCCCCTCTCCCGCTTCCCCCCTCCCACTCCGCCCCCCGCTCCATCTTTACTTTCATCACTGGGTAAGGACACTCTCGCGGCCCCCGCGCACAACCAGACGACGAGGCCGTGGTCGCAAGGCATCGTCCATCGAGGCCAGGGCGCCCCCACACCTTAGCACGCGGTAGGGTACACGGCAGGTGACCTCGACACCACTTCAGGGATGACCAGGAAGGTGAGACACAGCGTCGAGAACTCGCCATTCGCGCAGCACCAACGGTTCTGACAGGCAGTGGCCAGACAACGACGATGGATCGCCTTCCCAAACCCATCAGGGGCTCGTACTCGCAAAGTGAAAACGTCGCACATACCTCAGCTTCTTCGTGTCAGTTGTGTCTCTTGCTTGCCGAGGTCGAGGCACCCCAAGGAGTCCAAGCGACGCTTGGGCCTCTGCGTCACAAGTGATCAATGCATGTGTTCGAATGCCGCCTGTGGCCGCAATTTCCAGGCGCCTTGCCCAGTTGCAGCGGCGCTTGAGATGCAACAGGGGCGTCATCGACGTGATCGTCCCACTTAGCTCTCCCATTGGCCTGTCTTATGCTTGGATTAAGGATCGTCATCGAGACAGGTTCAGTCCTGCGAGGGCGACGGAACAGAAGCTTGCAGGATTCCCCTGAACGGGAGCCACTCCCGTACAGGCTCCCGTTCACGAACGGGAGCCTGAACGGGAGCGGCTTCCGTTCAGACTGTCCGCGAACGAAACTCCCGTTCAGCCTCCCGTCCAGGTTGCAAGCTTTGTAACGAGGTTCATGCCATCCTCGCCACCGTGCACTACCTGCCCTCCGGTAGCTTTGACACCACGGCTCGCTGTCGGGTCCTGATCGGGACGGCAGCCACCGTGGAACTGGCAGCCTGCAGGCGTCCCCTGCCAACTGACGAGTCGGCTGGACCCGTTTTCTGTGTCCGCGTAGCACCCCCAACGGTGGGCCTTCCAGAATCCCATGCGCCTTGCGTGGTCGTAGCATTCCGCCAGAAAAACGAAGGGTTGTTGGCCACGAGACAAGAATACAAAAGGAGAACGGAGCGTGATCGCGGCGCTGCAGTACGCCCAACCCGGTTCATCGCTGCAATACCGAGAAACCGTCGGCGGCGTGCAGCTGCCGCGGATCCACGGTTCGTCCTGAATTAGGAGGGATCGGGGACCGCGACAACACGCAGTTCCGCTTGAGGCCACGAACCCGAGGTGGCCGTGGTTCCCGTTGGTTCGACGGGGGACCCTGTGGCCCCACCCAGAAAACTACCCTCAGGATGCCGCACGCCATTCGGCCGTGGCAGGCGCGGGACTGGTGTTGCCGACGAACGCATCTCCTGGTAGAGCGGACTCGTCTGGAGGGCGGTGGTGGCTCGGGCAGCGCACTTCTGGAACCGCAGAAAATAACCGCCGTTTCGGTAGTCTCGCTTTATGCTCTGGGCGGCCCCCCTGTCCAAAAAGTCTCAGATATTCATCTGCAAGAGTCACCTTCGTGCAATGGACCGGTACTGCAGTTCGAGTGTCTTCAGCTCTGTGAGTGGTTGCTTCGCCGGGCCCGGCAATACGAGCGCTGTTGTCTAGAATCTGAGCACCTATGATTGGTCCCTCGATCTTGAAACAAAGCTTTCGGTGTAGCCAAGTGTAATTCTCTTGAACAAAGCGATCGCCGCTCTGTTGACCGAAATCATTATCGTTCGCAGTGGCACGTAGAGATTCACCAGACCGAAAAGACGAAAAATATATCTGAGAGGGACACACCGGTAGCTGTGCGCGCAGTTCTTCGGCGTACCGATCCAAGATCCAGCGTGTGGCCGCCGCCAGTGCACTTCGCGCTTCCCCGACGAGCCCGCCAGACGGCGTTGGCGTGGCGCAGATATCCGCCAAGGCCACCAGTCCAGACCCCACTCCCACTGCTCGCGATCCAAGGGCCGCCGTGCATCTCCTTCGGGTTGGTAGCTCGGAACCCTCCCCAAGTCGGTGTGTCGAAACTCGACCCTCGCCTCCCGCCGCCCAGAGGTTGCCACGCAGGGCCGAGCTTGCCGACACCGCCGACTGGCAAAGTGCATCGTCAGAAGTTGACCGTTTTCCTATTGAGCGCCCGATGCGCTGCTCGTGTGGCCAAAGGCCCAACTTGTTGGAAACATGAATTAGAACACATTGGGGCCGAACATCCCCGAACATGTCGCAGAACGCGCACCGATTAAGTTGGGCGATTCGGTCAAGGCTCTCGTGATGATGCAATTTGAGAAGCGCCACCTGCGGTTTATGCACCAAGTAGGCACCATAAATAAATACAAATAGATCTACGGACTACACCCCATTACAACACAAAACAAAATGGCGTATGGTACATGCAATGATGCCCAGGACATGGTCCAGACCACAACTGCAAGCGCAACCAACGACGGACAAGCCCTAACCAGCCATACAAGCCCGCGTCGAAGACAAGTGCTCCAGCAGACTGAAACCCGAAAAACGCCGTCCGAATGCACTTCACCGAGCTCGCAGCATGGCCGTGGTACTGCTCCTCGCTTCCGATCGGCCGGCCAGGGGTTCGAAAGCAGCACTGTAAAGCGGTTGTTTGGATGCAGCGCTGCGCAGTCCATTTTTTTTTCTGGGTTGAACGCGCCTCCAAGCAGCCAGTGAAGCTCGAACGTGAACAGTCAGGTCCTCTCGTTGTCTCCAGCCAGTTCAATAGCATGCTTGCAGGGGACGTGTCCGAGCTCCTGAAGAGACATGGAAGTATGGTTGCCGGGAACAAGACACCCAGGGTTTCTTGCCTGCTGTCAAGGCCCGGGCTGTTGAAGAGCAGCGCCATGGCATGAAGAGCTTGGCATCGGAGAGCACACAACTCAAATGTAAGTCTACACACTGCTTTGTAAGTTGAGTCCGCCTGGTCGATGTGAGGCGAGGCTTCCGGCATGGCTCTCTCGAGACTGTGCGCGCTACGGGCACTGGGGATCTTCCACAACGCACCTGACGGCCCTCGGTTCCCCAAGATGTTCCCATCACACCCCAACTCTTTGAGAGCCCGTTGGAACCCTCGCCCCCAAATGTTCCCAACGCTTTTCGAACATGTTGGGGAAAAGATCAACAGCTGACGACGCGTCGTTGCTCTTTGCGGCACGTCGCTGCGACCCAAGAGTCGCTCGGCTGGCGACACACTGCAACGTCCCAGAGCAGAGCACGGCCTCGGTCATGGCTTCTGCGAGGTGTGCAGGGCGGCCGCAGATGGCCCGGATCCAGCCAGCACCTCCGTTGCGCTCCCGCCGAGGCACGGCACCTGGCGGAGCACGACGCTGCGTCTCGGTGTGGCGCAGCGGGCACGACGCGAGTGTCCACCAGTCATCTTAGTAGCCCCACTTGCAGACCGTGCGTGATTTCGGATCGACCAATAAAACCGCTCCTAGAGTGAAAGTCGCGGAAGCGGCCGTATTTTCCATTGTTTGGTACGCGGGCGTGCGTCGGCCGGTCCACCCCACCGTATCGTATTCTCGGCGTGCCGCGACAGCCTCGGGGTGCGGCGGCAACCTCGCGGTGGGCGACTCACGCGTCGTGCATGAAGCTTATTATCTCGACCTGCCCGTGCGGTGTATGCCTGCGCAAATCGTGCGCTCATGCGCAAACATGAGGAGGGCGGCGGCTGCCTGGCGGCCCCCCCCTCCCATAACTCGCCGGTCGGGACCCACGTGTCTGGTCGACAGCCGCACCGAGCCAGCTGTCGATCCTCGCGCCGCTCGTCGGGCCGGGGCCCCGTCTGCGGCGTTCCCCCCCCCCCCCCCCCCCCCCCCCCCCCCCCCC
>Ga0209093_1001482_pt1 | contig 13310 bp, 14 predicted proteins | sample SidtaG_4_FD_187450 | JGI IMG/M metagenome (GOLD analysis project Ga0209093, IMG submission 187450) | Marine algal microbial communities from Sidmouth, United Kingdom - Sidmouth_Male1 metaG (SPAdes) (version 2) | ecosystem: Host-associated > Algae > Red algae > Unclassified | place: Sidmouth...
GGGGGGGCGGCGGAGCGTGCATTTTAGCGGCCGGTGGGGAGTAGCGGGCCACCACTATCAACAGTCCTTTGTTTTTGCTTGGCCAGTCCGGCACCTCGTCAGTCGGCCCGCTTTTTTGCGGGAACCGCGCGCGGGGATGTCCGCAACACGTCGGGCTGCTGTCACGTGGAAGCAAGGTCCACGCACATGTATCTGTGCGCATGTTGAGTTGTGGGCCTGCGTGCCCGCCGTTGGGCTAGCGTAGCAGTCAGATGGCGCCGCTTTAGCGCCTGTCAGGACAGAGGCGGTCTGCTGGAGGTGGCCACCGCGGTGGGTGTCCACCCGCCGTCGGGCGCCACCGTCGGGCGCGTGGCAAGCAGGTGGCGGCGGCGCCATGTCGCTCTTGGTCATTGAGAAGCGCCCTGCCGGAGCAACCCCGGCCGGCCACGGCCAACACGGTCGTCGCAGAGGCGCCCGTGCCGCGTCGCGCTGGCGCGTCCGGGGATAGAGGCAGTGGGCGCCCGCGGGGGCCCCCCCACCCCAGGGGCGCCCCCGATGCGGTGTGGCACTCGCTCGCGCGGTGGCACTTGGCTGTTGTTTGTGGACAGCAGCGTCGCTCACACCGGTGCTAGACGCAACACACGGTCGGACGCGATACGGTGGTGGTGACAGGTGCGGTCCTTGCCGGCGGTGGCCAGCGCCCTCCACTGTGACCCGAGTGGAGGTTGCGTGGTGCAGCAACGTACGACGTCGGCCACGTCACGAACAAATGCACACATGCTGGTGCAGCAAATACTTTTTCGTCGATATTGGATCAACTACACGGGCGCTGTCTCCTGGTGGCGCCTTGTCCCTCGCGTAGGACCCCAACCTGGCATGCCTCCACGTATCTGCAGCGTTGGTGCCCCGGTGGCCGCGACGGGCGGGCCTCGCTCCAATTGCCAGCCTGGGTGGTCGTCTGTCGCTTGATGGTCAGCATTCTGATTTGTGATGCGAATCTTCCACTCGCCCTCCCCTGGCACGCGCTGGAGCCACACCCAAAAGGACCCCAAAGGTGGTCTGCTTTTGAGTGCAGCCCGGTCCCAGCCGCCCTTTCCTGCGCCACAGGCCAACCACATGCGCGGAACGGGGGCCACAAACCAAACATTCCGGCGAGGCCTTTTCAAGATTCGTCATTAATTTTGCTGCTGACCGTCCGTGTGGGCCCCACTGGGCGGGGGAGCCCTTCCGCCGCCCTCGTCGTCACAACTCGCGCGGCCGACACCCCCGGCAGGCCTGAATTCACCTCTCGCGCTACAGTCAGCCACGGGGGGGGCCCGGGCCCTGTGTCGGCCGTGGCCGCCACGGCTGCGCCCACGGCGGGGGGCACGCTGGCGCGCGGCGGCCCCCGCGGCGGGGGAAAAAAGGTGGCTTGACGGGCAGTGTGGGGGCCCCTATAAAACGTGCCAGCGCGTGAAGACGGGCGCAGCTGTGACCACCCGCTTTCTGACCTCACCACACACACACGCCCCCGCCCTTACCGCGTTTTTTCTCCACCACCCCCACCCCCACACCTCCTGTGCGCACAACCCTTGGTGCAGGTATGTGTGTCGCACACACTTTCGATCGTGTGTCGAGAGGGTGCCGTCGCTTTGTGTGGCGGGTGTTGTGACCGCTCTTGGTCGCACGCTCGTGGGAGCGTCGTGTTCCGAGTTTGCAGTTCTGGGTGTGGCGAACAAGCAGGGTCGCTCCTCTTGTTACACACGAGGGTTCTCTGCCGGTGGAGGCCGGGGTCGTGGTCGTTGATTTGGTGGTTGCATTCGAACGCTGCACACTCGGGTCATGCTTGCCCTACACGTCTCTGGCTTCGGCCTGGGCCCTTGCTCGGTCGGTTTACATATCGTCGTCGTCTCGTTTCTAACCTGTTGACGTGTCACGTTCGTGTTGTTTATCATCTGTTTTTTTCGAAATGGTGTGGCGTCCCTCCTTGTGGGCACTCATTGTACCGGCTCCCTCATCCTGCGATGTCCCTTTTTGTCTCCTCGCCTTTTCATGCGTAGCGAAACCTTCGGTGTCTTGCTTCCGGTGTTACACACCGAGCCGGTCGTCCGCCCCGCTACCACGCCCGCCCTCATGACCGACGCAGAGCTCTCCGCGCCATTCACCCCCTTCGACCCCTTTGCGGACGCGGAGGGCGATGACCAAGTGGTGACAAAGGGCATTGTGCACATTCGCCTTCAACAGCGCAACGGACGCAAGTCGTTGACGACCATTCAGGGGCTCAACTCGTCCCTGGACCTCGCCAAGTTGACCAAGGCATTCAAGAAGGAGTTTTGCTGCAACGGCTGCGTCGTGGATGACAAGGAGCTTGGGCGCGTCATCCAGCTGCAGGGTGACCAGCGCAACAAGGTCACCCTCTTCTTGGTTGAGGAGGAGATTGCCGCGAAGAAGATGATCAAGATCCACGGCATCTAAATGCGTGGGTAATACCTCGTTGGCAGAGCTGGGGCGGTGTGCCCGTGCCGCGGTGTTTGTGGGCGTCGCGGGTTGTGGGGGTGGTGTCCTCTCTGGTGTGAGCTGCCACTGGCCAAGCACCGTATGCAGGCGGTCCCGCTGCCATGATGGGTCTCGGGAACGATGAGTGTCCTTGTCGTTCTCGTCTCTTTTGTTGTGCATTGAGTAAACCGCATTTGCACTTTGCAATCACCCTCTTTTCATGGCTGTTTCTGTCGCGGCTGTTGCTTCTCCGACTGGGGCGCATACTTTGGCGCATGCTGGGGCGTATGCTCCTCGGCGGGCAGGCATTCTTTCGTGAAACATCATCACAGTAGAGAGCTACCTGGGGCACTGACACACAGCCGCAGGTGGGCGACGCACTGTGGCTGACGGCAGGGACCGGCAGCAGGCGGCGAGGTCACTTGTAGCAGCTCAACGGCTGGCCTCGACGGCACCCGCCTGGCCCTTCTTGGTGATGCTGGTCGATAAGCCGACGTCTGGCGCCATCCCACTGTTCGTGACGTTCTCTGTGCGAAGTAGCTACGGGAGTTTTTGGTCGCTGTCAAAGGGCAGTACGCACAGACAAGAGCGCGAGAGAAATACGTGTGTGCTTATGTCAACCGCTGAGCCAAGAACAAGCTCCGACGCCGACGTGAGCGGAAACCGGAGAAGAACGGAGGCGAGGGACTTTAGCGGCTCATCCACACCATGCTACTCGTCGGCCGAGGGAAATCGACTCAAGAAGAGCAATTGGCTTGGAATATTCGATATGTATCCACGTGTCATCTTCGCAGCAGATCCACTCTGCTGACACCTCACTCCACTGCTGTCTCTGTGCGCATGCAATTGGGGCACCAGGCTCTGTTTTTATTTGCACGCAATCAGCTGCGACTGGCTTTGTCATACAGCAGCAGTCAATACGCGCGTACCACCTTGCCCGTCAGTGGCTCCAGTGCCGTTGTTGGTGGACTCGGCCTAGTGCCCGTGATCGCCCCCCCCTCTACCTCCCGTCCCACCCCTCACCGATTTTACTGTTTGTTACTCTCCATCGTTCGCTACCTGCCTTCACACGATGACGTGTCAGATGACGGTCGCGCGGGGGGCGCTGGTGTCCGTGCTCGCTGCCCTGGTGCTGTCAGCGGTCCCAAGCTTGGCGGCTGCTGATGCTTCGGTGACGACGGCGGGGGAGGTGGCCGTGCTGACGCCCGAGACGTACGAGGCGACCGTGACGGACCCGTCCAAGGACGTGCTCGTCGCCTACACGGCCTCGTGGTGTGGCCACTGCAAGGCGCTCAAGCCGGTTTTTGAGGACCTCGCCAAGACCTACGCGGAAGAGCCCGATGTGGTCGTCTCGATCGTCGATGCGGACGCCCACAAAGCGATTGGCAACAAGGAGGACGTGAAGGGGTTCCCGACTATCAAGTTTTTCCCGCGTGGCGCGGACTCGTCGGCTACGGTGTACGAGGCCGGGCGTGACCTCCAGTCGTTTGTCACGTACATCAACAAGGCAGTTGGCACGGATCTGCTGCCGTCTGGCCAGGTGCTGCCGCAGGCCGGCGTTGTGGAGTCGCTGCGCGATGGCGTGTCGACCTTCCTGGCGGCTGCGGCGACGGAGCGCGATGTGCTAAAGGTGGCCTTTGAGGAGCGGCTCGCCAGCCTGGACGCGCGCGCGCGGAAGCACGGACAGTACTACCTCAAGGTGATGGACAGGGTCAAGGCCAAGGGCGACGCGTGGCTGACGACGGAAAAGGCGCGCCTGTCGGGGCTCCTCGAGTCGGCCAAACCGGGCGCCATGACCGAGGCGCAGATGCGCAATATGCGCCGCCGCCTCAACGTCATTGACTACTTCATCAAGGCGCTTGGCCAGGACGTGTCGGACGCTGCGGACGATGCGGCCGACGCTGCGGTGGGCGCGGCGGAGCCGGTGATTGATGCTGCGGCGGACATGGCGGCCAAGGCTGGCGGCATGGCTGCGCAGGCCGGCAAGGCGGCGGCCCAGGCCGCCGCTGATACCCTCGAGGCGATGAACCCAGAAAAGGAGCTCTAAGCAGGCAGTCGAGCATTGGGTTCCGACGGGGTGGGACGTGGAGTGGTATGCTCTTGCGTTTTTAGGTTGTGTTGCTGACGTTGGGGTTGACGTCATGCGCCCGTGCCGATTGGCTGGTTGAACGGAGTTGGACGTCTGTGAAAGGGCTGTTGTCCATGATGCCTGATCGAGTGTCTTAGTACAGTACACAAAGGGCACACGCTGTATCTGTGTCACCGACTCTGCCCCCCCAATGCGGTGGATACCCTGGGCTGGTCAGTAGGCAATTGCTTGATTTCTGAGCCTGTCTTGGCACACGTACGTGACTGCAACACTTCCCAGCGGAAGCTCGACTATGTAGGGCTGTTGGCGGTCTCCGCCTCGTCTGGATATGGTCGTTCCGTTAAAAGCTAAAGAGACCCCAGTCAAGCCAAACGCTGTCTGGGCCAATCAAACGCAGAATAGCGCCTCTTTGTTAGGTCTGGACTCTCCACTTTTTGGCGCAACGACAACTGCTGCGGTCTGTCCGTGCGTCTAGTCTCTCTGTGCGCTTCAGCGCCTGCGCGATTGCGTCGCGACTGCGTTGTGGTCGAGGCGTACAGAATGCGTCTGCCAAGCCGCAACACAAGTACCCCGCCGACGGCGAGGTCAAGTCGATTGGTACTGTACGTATCAAATACATGGGAAGGCGGCTTTCTCTTTCACGTGGAGCAGTCCGCACATGGGAAGATTCTGGTGGCAGACACGTATGCACCACTACGTATCATGCATGGCAGGAACCGCGGTGGGCAAAACCACAATGCGTTCTGGCTGTCAATTGGCTGAGCGGAAAATCGGGGAGCGCAAGCGTTCTCCCCAGGAAGCTTTGGTGTGTGGTCAAGAAGTGGAAGCCTTGCGCTACACGTGTAAGGCCACGCATCGGCGGGTTGGGCGAGTGGAGGAGTCGCGCGCTGCGAACACGGGGCGCGCTACGAGAGACGCACGTCACAACCCAAAATCTTCCCGCAGCCCAATCCCGGCCTCCCAACTGAAGAGCCCTCTGGTCAGGGCTGTTGTCGGCCGTCAAGTGCTAAGCAGCGCTGGACAGGACTTGACCGATGACCGATCTCCGCTCTGGCTTACCTCGTGACGTGTGCGTCTCTGATGGGCGTTTAAGCATGTGCAGGCTGGTACAGGTCACTGCGCGGTCGGCATGTGGCAGGCCGTCAAGGTGGAATGTGGTCAAGATTCAACCTCTCCCATCCAGCAGGACGGTGACGACGAGCGGATTGAGGACAGCGCAAGACCGTCGTTGCTCCGCTTGCGGCACTCGCTTGTCAAATGGCGGTTTCTCGACCGGTGTAGCGGTGTCTGTGGGGCGCCAGGAAATACGCGGGAGCTGATCGCCGTCGCGATTGGTCCTCGGGCTAACGCATCCACGACAGTTGGGCGTGGGCAGGGCTGCGGCAGTGCAGCCGCTTGAGTCATGCCCTTTCACAGCGGTTTGGCACGAGCAAAGCTGGCTGCCACGGCCCCACAAGTGGTGTCCACTCAGGCCATCTCCGTTGCGCGTGGTCGGACTACTCCTTCGCGCCGTTTCTTATTGGCGCTGTGTGCCACGATCTGTGCTCCATGAGCTGTTCTGGGCCTTTCCTCACAGTACCGTGCACCACAGCTTCACCAGTCTCATTGCAGACTCGCTTCAGCCCCGACGACAGCTCTTGTGCCAGCCCGCAGTGCTGTCGTCCCCCACTGTCGCTTTAGGTTTAAACACCTCAGTGTGCTCGTCTCTCCCCACATTCTTTCTTCAACCCCGTTCGCCGCCCACCCTCACGCATGCACTCCCGGCCATTCACTTCACGTCGTCTCGCTCTCGCCTTCGGTGAACGCCGTGCCCACCATCGTCATCCCCACTGCACCCTGACCTGCCGCGATGGGCGCCACGGCCGAAGGGTGGCCCTCCCTCTGGGGCTTCCTTAAAGCACCCGCCGGCCCGCTCGACCCTGAGGCATCCGCGGGCGCTTGCCAGCCCATCCCTCTTACCACACATTCCCCTTCGCTCTCTCATCACTTTAGTGCGGGTGACGGTGTCTGCCCATCTCCACCGATGCCGCCTCACTCTTCTCCGCTGGGCCGCAAGAGGCCACCCTCCACATCTCCTGTGGATGTGCGCGGCACGCACGCATCGCCACTGAACAAGAACACCTGGACCCACGTCGTGTCGGACGTGCTCGATATGTCGTGCGAGGAGAACGTGGCGGCAGAGGCCAACCTTCCCGGGTGGCAGGAGGACATCTCGGCCTTCTTCTCTGTGTCCATCCCACAGCTGCCAACGGCCGCCTACGTGGACCGGCTGGTCACCTACTGCAAGTGCTCGCCGACGGTGCTAACAGTGGCGCTCGTGCTCCTAAACCGATGCGCAGCGGCCGACTCTCGGCTGGCCGTCAGCGGCTACAACCTGCACCGGCTGCTGGTGACGGCGGTCATGCTGGCCTCCAAAAGTGTTGAGGACCGCACCTTCACCAATGCCCACTTTGCGGTGATTGGCGGCGTGGAGGGCACCGCCGAGATGGCCAAGCTGGAACGCCTAATGCTGCACGCGCTTCAATGGCGGGTCCAAGTTGACGTCGGCACAATTTCCGTGTACCGTGCCCGTCTTGAGCAGAACCGTCGCGGCTTGCGCTCTTCTATTTTTTCTTCCACGACGTCGTGAGCCCGACACAACTCTATTTTTGGCTTAACTTTTTCCGTGTGCGAGCCGACCGACTCCCCTGCCTTTTCGCGCGGTGGACCTCGGCGTCTGTGTTGGTCCTCAGCGTCCACCTGATTGCTCTCGCGCTTGTTCTCTCGTCTTGCGTATTTTTTTGAGGGGGGAGGAGGGGAGAGTGCTTACCGGCTCCTGACATCAGTATGCTGATTGTCTCGACCGCGATGTCAGCCACCGCCTGGTTGCGCGGCTCGTCTGGAGCAGCGACAATAAAAACGACAGTTGTCAAGAAGTCACTTTGAAGACGCGAAAGAGCAGTAAGGGAGAGGGGGCGGCAAGCACCAGCCAGGCTGCTCTTGGTCGTCGTCTCAGTATCGAGTCTGGAGTGTCACGAGCAGAGCACTGCAGGAAATGCAAACCACACCACTACTGTTTGTGCGGAGCAAGCAACGGAGGGCAGCAAAAAAGCGAAGTAGGCCACACTCCATGCAGCAGAAAAAATAAGCGAGAATCCGTGCTCGCGCCCCACACACCCCCTTCTAAGCAAGTCCCGCATCAATATGGCACGACGTGCTGGCCAGCGGGTTGCTCACACTGTGCGAGCTGTTCGAGGCATGCCGCGATGACGAGAAGCTTTGGCGAGCAGAGCTTCCCGCCTCAAACCCAATCCCCACTGAGCAACCAGCATCTCCCACGCCGGCCTTGGCAGATGCGGTCTCTCCCGGCAAGCCCGCCGACAACGACCGCTCGCCATCCGCTACTGTGACCCCCAAAGACCCGACGCCATGTGGACGGGCGACGTCAATCGGCGTGGCAAGGGACGCCCGCAACTGCTGCTGGCCTGGCTGCCCAGGTGTTTCCAGCTGTCCGCCAGCAACAGAACGGGCCCGTCGCGTTCCACAAAACGCTGACCCCGTCGCTTCGTCGACGACACCCAGGAACTTGCGCTCCAAGACGCCGAGCTCGGCTGACAGCGCGGACGGGGCGATGGGGTCCACTCGCAGACTGACGCGAGGAGCCACATTCACCTCCAAGTCGCAGCTGCTGCTGCTTGGGATGCTGCGCGGGGATGGCAAAGGAGCAGGGCCACCCCGACCATCGCCATGTGGATGACCGGCGACGCGACCGGATGCATCGTCCTCGTGGTGAGCGTGGAGGAAAGGGGCAGGGCGAGGACGTCGACCACCGGCAGGTCGCTCGTCCTCTGCAGGAAGATGCATGACCTCATCCGCCCAGGAGGCGACCGGCGACCTCTCCACATGGGCACCTGACCGCGGCGGCCAAGGTGTTCCCTCGGAACGAAATGCATCGGGGAAGTCGAACGGATCGGAGTGACGCGCGATAGGAGCCGGTACCACGTCGCCAACACCAAACCCGTCGTCGAGACGCCGATGCATGGACCGAGGAGCGACCCGCAGGGAGTCATTCCCGCTGCCCGTACCCGCTGCGTCCGGCTCCCGAGGAATTCTACGCTCACCGTCGCCCACTGGCGCCTCCACGAAGCTGGGCCTGTATGCAGGCGCGCAGTCTTCCTCCAAGTCGGTTGCCTGGCGGCCAGCAACTTCGGGTGCCTCATAGGTTGCTGCCACCGGGAGAGAAAAGGACGTTGCCGGGCCCCGTCCTGACTGGACGGAGCAGAAAGGACTCGGCGGCCCCTCGGGAGTCGTCGCAGCAGCAGCAGCAGACGCCCCCAATGACGCACCTGGTTGGTGCGATGAGAACGCCGCCGACGCCATGGGCGGCAGAGAAAAGCGGTCATCGGCCTGACGCGGGAAATCGGCCAAGGGAGCGCCACGACGGTAGTCCAGGAGCGTCGATGACGACGGCGTAGGGCGCCGTCGCTGCTGAAACCGCACCGTAACGTCCTCGTCGTTCTCAAACAGACGAATCCCATGGAGGGACGATATCTCGCCGGCGCTCGACGACTGCGGCGGCGGTGCGTGGTCTGGAGAAGGCGGCACGCCACGCCCGTCGTACGAAGGGCTGGCATCAAAGCCGTTGTCCACCCCACACACGTCCCGCGCCTGCACTCGCTGCCGTACAACACGGTTCGGGACAGCCGGCAGGTCAACCTGCCGACGCTTGGCGTGGTTCCGCTGAGCTGAGCGCTCGCCCGACGGTCTGGCTCGCATCGGCTGCTCATCAGGGAGCCCCTCATGCATTTCCTCGGTCATCCGGGCGCGTTTGGACCGGTGGTAGTTGGCAGGTGGCGGCCGCGGCGCCGACGCCGCGGCCGAATCGCCCGCCGGTCGGAGGGGCGTCGCGCGGCGGGCGGGGCGGCCCCGCTTGGTGCCGTCTTGCGAAAGGGCCAACAGGTCCAGGCTCGCCAAAACGTCCTTGCGGGAGCTCCGCGCCTCGGTGCGCCCGCCGGCGCCCGCCGTCGAGCCGCGGCCGGGTGTCCCACCAGATGGAGCAGGGGCGCCATACGCAGCCGCCGCGCCGGGCACGGCGTCGTGGTGCATTCGCTGCTGCGAGAAGAACCGCTTCTGGACGCTCGCTCGGTCCGTCTTTTCCGCCGCCAACAGCCGCCTGCGCCAGGACAACCACCCAATATGCGGTTCGATGCAAAACGAGAAGGACACAGCGTCAAGAGTGCATACAGGGAAGCCCCAGCGCGCGCGACCGTCAGTGACATGCGACAGACCGACGAAGAATGCATCAGAGACGCAAGAACCCATACAAAAAAGCTAGTCATCCCCAACAGACTATGTAAACGTACGTTCGACCACCCATCCAGGACCGCATGGCGGAAAATGCAATGAGCCCGCTGGCGCACCGTGCTCCCGCGATGGCTCCGCTACTGAAAGCGCGCTGGCGCACAAGGGTGACCCTACAAGCCCCCGGTGAGAGCCACAAGGACACGCGCGGAAGTGACAGTACATGAGGTCCGTCGGCGGCCGGCAATGTTACCGTCGCCGCCCAGCGACGAGTCGCACCCCAGGTTGCACATGTTGCTGCCTCGCGGGCACCGCAATAGAATGTCAGCAGCGACCTGCAGCAGAGAGTCCCAAGGCTTCCTTTCGAACGACGAGCAGCAGCCCCCAGACCACCCACTCCCAACAGGTGCTCACAGGTACCGGTGGATGCACCGTGCTTGCCCTCAGCGATAGGAAGAGCTCGTAGCGAGTTGCCCGATAGGCCGATCAGTCTGAAAATTGACCGTCTCCATTTGTAGGTGCCCATGAGTGCAATCTCCGACGTTCCAGCGCCTCGCGCGATCGCGTGCCGCCGCCCCGCTCGTCTCGTCGGCTCGTTGCGTCCACCCGCTCGTCGCTCTGGCGCCTCCGCGTTACCGCCGCCAGCCCCCCTCTGCTTCCCACTGCCACTCGCCCCCCGACTTGGTGTGGCGCTTTCTGGCATCTTTTCCAACCCCAGGCGTTGTCTCCCGTCTCTCTCTGCCCCAGTCGCTTGCATTCTGCACGCCATGGCGGCCTTTGTCGGCCCCACACCGCTGGGGGCAGGCAGCACCCGCAGCTGCCCCGCCGCTGCGGCGTACCGTCGCCCCCCGCCACTGTCCCCGTTTTCTCCCGCTCATCCCCTGCAGTCTCCACTGCCGAGGCCAAACCGGTCTGTCGGGCGCGCCGTCATCCACACGATGGCCACGGAGGGGCCCCCCCCCCCCCCCCCCCCCCCCCCCCCCCGCCCCCCCCCCCCCCCCCCCCCCCCCCGGCCCCTGACGGCGTCAGAGATCATGGCCACCCGCCTCGGCAGGGACCCCGTCGAGGAGCGCAGCCGTCAAGAAGCCGCCGCCGCCATCCGCGACGCGGCGCTGGCCAAGGAGCGCAGGCGGGACCGCACGCTCGCGGTCATTGGCCCCGCCATTGGCGCCGCCCTCTACTTCCTCGTTGCGGCCAACCCCGTGAGCCCCCTCACCATCCTCCACCAGCTCGACGCGTCGTCGCCGTCGCCTGAAGCGGTCGCCGCCTCCAACCGGCCGACGGTCATGGAGTTTTACGCCGACTGGTGCGCCGCGTGCCGCGACGGCGCCGCGGGCCTGTCCCTCCTCGAGGCCCGCTACGCGCCAGACGTGAACTTTGTGGTTGTCGACGCGGCCAATGAGGCCAACGCGGCGTTGGTGGACAAGTGGGGGGTGGACGGCATCCCGCGGCTGGTGTTGCTCGACCGCCGGGGGGCGGTGCTGACCAACTTTATTGGGGGGGTGCCCAAGGAGATTCTCGCCGAGGACATTGACGCCATGCTGAGCGGCAAGCCGTTGCCCAACCTCGGGCTGGATATGTCGTCCATCATGGGGGGTGGTGATGACGACAATTGATGGTGTGCGTAACCGAAGCGTCGGGGCTCGGGGGGAGGGGCCCTGAACGCGAGTCGGCGCTCTTTGCTCGTCTCGCAGACGGCCTCTTATCTACTAGTGTGGCGGCCAGGTGTGCCGATGAGATACACGTTATTCCTTTCGTGGGTACGAGACGGTTGCTGGCCACAGTCGTGGCGTGTCGTCCGCCTTTACGAGGACGCCAACTGCTGTCGGCGTGCACTGTGTGCCCGTCCGGACTGGGTGGTCCACCACATCCAAATGGGCCCGTACAGTCGGCCCGAGCAGCAGCGTTTGTTGCCCACACCCAACACTGGGGAGCACCACCATGCCACCGCCGCACGCGCCTCCAAAGAGCAAGATAACCAGCACAGAAAAATCTACGAGAGCGGGCCGGGAACCGTCGGGTATGGCACATGGCAAACGGCCTCCGACGCGGCCCCCACTCACCCTTGGTCATGTCAGGTGTGTCAAACAAAGTCAACCAAACAGGACAGCACATCGACACGCGCTGCCGGTCGCGCACGCCAAGCGACCACAACCGGGTCGCGCGCGGTCACGGAAACGTCACAACCGAGTCGTGCGGGCGCGGGCAGCTCCGCCCTGCCGACCCGCAGCCCCACCCACCCCGTCGGTGGGCCCCAGCACCCACCAAGCGCCGCGCCACGCCGCCACGCCCCTGCATCCGCCGCCACCGTCTGCGGCCGAGGCCGACGACGGGTCACCCGGCGCCCTGCGCCGCGCCGCCAGCGCCGTCGCCCACATCCCATCCCCGCGCCGCCGTCGCGTGCAGCCCCCGCCGCCCGTCTTCGTCCCGGTCAATGTGGGTGCGGCCGCCGGCGCGCGCCTCCCCACCCGCCGGCGGACGGGGCTCACCACAAACGGCGCCAACGGCGCCACCCCCGCCGCCCGCCGCCGCCTCCACGTCCACCCCACCGCCGGTGGGGCCGGCGGGACGGGCGACCGCGACGCCGCCGGCGGCTTTGCCACCGTCGTCGCCGCCCAGCGTCGCGGCGGCGGCGGCGGCGGCGGCGGCGGCGCCCGCCCGGTCGCGGTGGCCGGCGCGGCCCGCCCGCACCGCGCCGCCAAGGACAACGAGGGCGGCGGCCACAACTTCGGCAGCGACAATGACCGCCGCGGCGGCGGCGACGAGCGCGGCGGCGGCGACGGCCACTTCGGGGAGGCCCCCGGGGAAGATGGAGGTGAGGACGGCCGGCAGCGCCGCGGGGCCGAGGAACACTGGCGGCAGGCGCCACGCCGCAGACGTGTGGGGGGGGTGCGAGGACGGGGGGGGGGCAAAGACAGAGGGGGGGGCGCCAGGGTGTGACGCGGCTGCCGCCGCCGCCGCCGCCGCTGCCGCTGCCGCTGCCGAGCCGCCGCCACCCCTCCCGCGGGCGGCGCCGCCGACGGCGGCGTGCGCCCACAGAGGCCCCCCACCCGGGGGCGGCGGGGCCACCCCCGCGGCGCCGCCCGCGCCCGCCGCCGCCGCCGCCGCCGCCCGCACCCAATCCCCCGGGGCGGCCGGCGGCGCGGCACGCCCCTGCGCCCGCACCGCGGCAGCGACACCGACCGCCACGGCAGCGGCGGCGGCGGCGGCGGCGGCACCGGCCACGGCGGTGCCCCCCCGCGCCCGCCGCCGCCGCCGCCGCCGCCGCCGCCGGTCGACGGCACCCGCCGCCGCCGCCGCCGCCGGCCGCCGGCCGCCGGCCATGGCGCGCCCCCCCTCGCCGCCCGCGCGCGGCGCGGCCGCACCGCCGCCGCCGCCCCGCACCGCGGGCGGCGCGTCGGCCGCGGCGGGCGGGTCGGGGCGCCCCCCCCGACCGACCGCCGGCGGCGGCCGTGCGCGGGTGGCGGTCCGCCCCCCCCCCCCCCCC
>Ga0209093_1001483_pt1 | contig 13310 bp, 21 predicted proteins | sample SidtaG_4_FD_187450 | JGI IMG/M metagenome (GOLD analysis project Ga0209093, IMG submission 187450) | Marine algal microbial communities from Sidmouth, United Kingdom - Sidmouth_Male1 metaG (SPAdes) (version 2) | ecosystem: Host-associated > Algae > Red algae > Unclassified | place: Sidmouth...
TATGTGTCCCGCTTATAAGGTACCTGCTTTATAAGTGAGCGCAACTCGATCGCTCCAGTGCGGGGCCCGTCACACTTGATGGCACTTGAATTGATCATCCACACCTGATCTGCGATCGAGTAATCTGTGGCCTCAAGTCTGTCAGATTCTGCCTGCCTACCCCCCAGGAACACCTCATGAAGAACGAGATTTAAGTCTTGCAACGTCCTTCTGTGTCTCATTGTGCCAGTTATGACACAACTCCACGATCGAGCGCCATGAGCGCCTCGGATCGTTGTCGTTTCGGAACAGATTGCCCAATCAGCTGTAAAATATGGCGTGGGCTACAAAGAGCTGCACCCTGCTTTACAAGCGCATAATGACTGTATGTACCTCTCGTGTCTAGCAGCGAGTGGTCAGGAGGGATGAAGTCAGATGGAAGGCCGTCGCTGCATCCAGCTATTCCGATTTATGACGCCGATATCACGCTCTCGCGTCATCGCCCCAATTCGTGCTGTCTGCACGGCAGGAACCGCGCAGCGCGCGTTGTCTTTTGCCTGCACGGCGGCCAGCGGGCCCACTTTTTTGTGCATCGACTGTGCGTCGGACAGCGTCGGCATTCCCCCCCCCCCCCCCCCCCTGGACCGCAGAAACGGGCATTCTCTGGCATTGCGTCGCACCGTGGCGGCTGGCCCCCCCCCCTGGGCATCCAAAAATGGACATTGGCCCCCACAGTCCTCACCACAGGGGGGCGCGCCAGCCACCGCCGGTGGCGCTTCGGCCCCCACTCTTAAATTAGGGGCACCGCCGCCTAATCCACACCTGAATATGGTCGTGGTCTGCTAGCCCGACGATAAGGCGGACCACGCACAACCATCGCACCACCGACGTGGCCAGATCCCCATCGCAACCGTCATCACCACCGTCATCGCCGACCACCCCGGCGCCACCGGCACCGCCTGCACGGCCGCCACGACCGTTGCTCGAGCCACGATGAGCACGAGCACACTTCCTGTTCGATATGTATTGATCTGTACTGTTTCTTAGCGCCCCCGAGTCTCGTTCCGAGCGGCCATTCGTTTCAGTGCCGCCACCAATGCTTTCGGGAGCGCTTCCTCCCCATCCGCCCTGTCCCCCTCGCCCTTCTGCTATGCTGTGCCTGCGCACCCCCCCGTGTCGCACGACTGCTTTTTTCGCCGGACACGCACGTACCGCTACACGCTGGCCGCACTTGCTTGCTCCCCATGCTCACGTGACGATGCTTTGTGACGGTCTCCTCCCGTCTCCACTGACGCCTTGCGCAGTCCGTCTTGCATGTGTCTTTTGTACGTGCGTTCGCCCTCTTCAATAAAGCTGTTCTCTTTTTTCTTTGTCGCGCTCGTACACGATCACCCCGCTCTCCTGTTTCTTCCTTCCCAGTCGCTGCTTTCCCATGCTCTTGCGTGTGTTCCGACCGTTTCCGCTTTGCTTCTCGTGTCAATGCATCCGCCGGTACTGCTTGGTGTCTTGGTTCTCCCCCGCCCCTCCCACCTTTCTGCAAGCGCATCTGCCATTCACATACGCTGTTTCCTCGTTTTGTCGTTCGGCCTTGAGAACCGTCGGTCTAGTGCGGTTGGCATGCAGTGCACTGGCTGGCGCCACCGTCGAGACGCTTTCACTGACGCCCCGTCCGAATATTTCTCTTTTCTCTCGTGGCCTTTTCTCGACCCACCACCTTCCGTGTTCTTTTGGCATTGTGTCGGCTCTTCTCTTTCCTGTTTCTCATATATTAGCTGCACCCCCTCACACTTGTTTTATTCTTTGCTCTGCGTTAGGTCTGAGCTTATTAAGTCACATCTGTCTCTCCCCTGTCGTCACCACGTTTTTTTCGGGCACGCAATCCCCGACTTGTCGCGACACCACCTCTCGAATTCTTGACAGCGAGCTCTGTTGGCCCCCCCATGAAGTGGAGTCCGGCGCATTCCGGATGATGTTAGATCAGTCGCCGTACGAAGGGTCCATAGCGAGTATAATCAATGCATGTTGAGTACTTCTATCCTTGTAGGACCTACTGCGCTCTCCGAGAACCAGTTGAATACTTGGCAGCCGCGCTACTTCCATGAACGAAGACGACAGGGTCAAGGCTGCAGGACATACACAACACTGGACAAAGGCGACGGCATGCACAACCTGGTGGCGCTCCAGTGGCAATGGCAGGTGCACCAGTGCGGTTCCTTTTGCTCTCTTTCGTGTTGGTGTCCGCATGTGAGCAGGGAGAAAAGCAAGCGACCCTGCACATTCTGCGACTGGGCGTTGGACAGGTGGTTCTGCCGCTGACTCTCCCCTCATCAAGGGGCAAGCAAGCTTAAGAGGCCTGATATGAAGATAATGGCCCCCATCTCAACAAGAAAATGATAACGCATGGTTCCCGTGGCAGGCAGGCCACTAATGCCCGAACGAAGACACCGTTCCACGACCAGGCCGGCTACAAAAGTATTTTCTCCCACCAAACGGAACCAATTCATTACTTTCTCTGCACGCTGTCGAGCGGCCCACTCACTACTTGAGCGTGGGGGCCGCCCATGTGTTGGAGGGAATCGACTTTTGGGGTTGGGGGCGTGTGCAGCCACAAGCCAATCGTATCAGTGCCACGGGAAAACCCCGGCAGCGGTGTGTCGAGGGCGGACAACGGACGACCGGTCCCTGTCTCTATCGGTTTTGAATTGAAGATAGTGACCACACATTCGACGCGCGCCCAACACTGTCTCTCAGTCACTACTCCCGCACGTGCCCAATATTGTTCTCGACAGCGACGTACCCACAACGACTGCGACTACCATCGATAAGCCAGAAAATAGGCCATCCCCGCGGTTAGCTCCGAGGATGAGTGAAAGCAAGGGGAGGAGCGGGCCGATACCCGCTGTGGTGTACAAGCCCATTGCCGTTCCCGTGCTGTTTTTCCATTCACGCCACAGAGACTCATCCACCCACCACAGCGCCTCTGCAGTCGGCGACGGCTCTTTTCTTTTGGGCCTCTCGACCCACGCTGCTCAGCTGCAGCGCAGGCGGCTGAGCGGGATATTGTGCTGCTGGGTGTCAGGCCTGCACTAGGCTCGCAGCCGGAGTCGGGCAGCGGTCATCTCAATCGCCCTCACACGCCACTTGAAGCAACGTAATCGCCGGCAAGTAGTGCGCATGCCCAAGGGGCGAGCTGTAATCCAAGCGGGACTGTCAACGGCTTTTGGAAGCGGCCAATCATTCAAAGAGTCAGCTGGAGGTCGTGTATCGGCCGCGGAGCGCAGCAGTGGACAGGATACTTCATGGAAGCTCAGTACATGTGGGCCTCCGTCGACGGCTGCGGGGCGAGCGGTTTCGAGCTCTCGCACGAAGGCGGCACGTCTGCAAAGAAAAGCGCCCACATGCTTGAAGCCCAGCCAGCCAGAAACACTGCAGTTGGTCCGAACCCATGTGGGCGCCAGACGGGCGTAGAGAGCCGACGGCCACTTGAACAGCGCTTTGTTCACCTTCCCCCCTCCGCGGCCGCGGCGTGGACGATGACGGCGGCGGCGACGGCCGAAGCCGCGACCACGGATGATACCGGGACGGTGCTCGATGCCATGTCCGTCGACAAGACGGCGGCGGTTCAGCGCGACCTCGTAACTCGCGTCCTTACAGATGGTGCTATCGGACGAGTGGCTGGGTGCAGTCGGAGTCACGTCTTGTTGGACGGCAGCCCTCTCGCGATTTTGGTGAACAACCCGGGCCGCACGCCAGTTTTGGCCGGCCCCCGCGTTCGCCGACCCGCCTCCCTCCCCTGCACTCCGCGCTTAGAGGCCCGCGCCGCCTCGAGCTCCCGTGCGGGGGCTCCCCCCCCCCCCGCGGCACCGACTCCTGCGGCTGCCGGCGCCCCTCCTCCCGTCGCTGACGCCGGATTTTCGCTTTCAGCCGGCTGACGCGGCCCCTCCTTGCGACATCAGGCGGCAGCCACGACGGCCTCTGCGGCGGCCGCTGTCCTAAACAGCGGCGCTGGCGCACCGGGCGCTCGCCCCCGCCCGGCCCTTTTTTCGCGCCCCCCTCCTCCGGCCTCATGCGATGGCTGCCGCGGCCGCCGTCCGCTCCACCGACACGTTTTTCGGCCGTCGCCGACCACCTCCCCCCCGGCAACTCCACCGCTGCTGAGATGTCGGCCGGCGCTGCCGGCGCTGCCACCTCCCGGTCTGCGAAAACTCGAGAGGGCAACGGCCCCCTCCGCCGCACATGCTCGAACTTCGTGGCCGCCCATTTTGGCGCTCCCCTTGGGGCGGTCGCTGGCGGTCGCGACCCCCAGAACGAAAACCGGCGCCAGGACACGGACGCGCGCGCCTCCGCGGCGCCCGCGGCGCAGACAGCGGACGCGTTTGCGGCGTCCGCCGCGTTGCGGCACCTGGCCGCGAGGCTGGGACCGCGCGTGACATTTCGGACGGTGTAAGTGCGCGGCGTCGCACGAGAGTCCCGCATCTAGCGGCTGCGCGACGTCTCGGCTGCCGTCAGACAGCTGCTGCGGCGCGCGGTCGTGCAGGCCAGCCGGTCCAGCGACTTCATGGATGTCTTCATGCTCTCCGAGCACGCCGACGCGCTTTAAGCGGTGGTGGCGCTCTCCCCCGACACGCGCGTCGTCACCCTCGTGCCGGGGTCGATCCACCCTCTGCTTCGCTTTTGGGTGCCCACCTCCCGCGCTGGCTGCCTGAAGAGCGGGCGCGTTACAAGGCGCATGACTGCCACGTCGTGCGCTGCCGGGACCAGCTGGCCTCCGTCGGCGGGCGGGTCGGGATCCTGTCGGCCCGCGAGGCGGCCGTGGGCGCCGCCCTGATGCGCGAGCTGGCTCCGTCTGTGCGGGAGCTGGGGGTCGGATGACAAAGATGCCTCGGGTGCCGCGCGGCGCCGGGTGGACCGGGGATACCCCGTTACGGCTGTCCCCAGGGGAGCCGCGGCGGCTGTGGGTGGCAACCGTCGGGGTAATTGCAATCCCCCCCCGACCTGCTCGGCCACCGCATCGGCCGCCGGGGTGCCTGAAAGTTCTGCATCGGCACACAGTACGACCGCGGAGATTTCCTCGTCTTCCGCCAGTGCGGCTGCTCAGAAAACCCTTGGCCGCGACGGATGTGCGGTCGACATGGCCGCGGGTGTGGGGAAGGCCCCGCTCATGACGACGACGGCGGACCCCACGCCCAATTCAGGTCGTGCCACACCCCCCGGCTCAGAAATGTCCCATCGGCACGATGTCCGCGGTAGCGGGAGCGTCCGCGCCGCCGCACGCCACCGCTACCGCGGAAATTGCGGGGCCTTTAAGGAACAACCGCCCGCGGCGGAGCGCGTGTCCCGCGCACCTGGTGACGTATTGCCCGAGACGCCCGCGGTTACCGCCGCCTTGACGGCAGACTTGATATCGCGGACACTTACAGCCCCCTCGCCCAGCCCCCCGCCCCCTTGGCCACCGAACCTCAACGAAGTGCATCCACTTGCCGCTTACGCACCCGGCGTTGCCCGCGGGGGCGCTCCTGCTCCCTAGACCCACGCCGGCGGGTGACAAGAGGTGCTCCGCATTACGACGGGCCTGGCCCGGTGCTTGTCCCGCGACTTCTGGCTCGCGGCAACCGCTGTCGAGGCCACCAAGCCGTCGGTGGTGACTCCGCTCCTCGCCCCCTCGGCGCCCGACGAGGAGGTCAACAACATGGAGATTGCGGCGTCGCCGTCGCCAAATGCTGGCGTCCGTGCGCCGCCGCCCCCCGCCGTCGGAACGCCGCCAGAACAGCCGGCGCCGCGGAACACTGCGACGGCGACGCCTGTGTTTTCGACAGCACGCTGGCGGCAGACATCCTACCGACGCACCTCGGCCAGCGCCACAAGCTCGCCGAAGTGCCCGCACTGTGGGACCTGGCGCTGGAGCTGAGGAGTAGCTCGAGCTTCCAAATTCCGTACCGGAAGTTGCGCGACGGTGCCGGTCTGACCTCTTTCATGCGGATCCAGGCACGTTACAAGGAAGGCAAGGCGGCGGTGGCCGAAGCGGTCGTCGCGCCAGTCTCTGAGGCGGCCGACGGGACTGTCTCGGGCAATGCCGAAACCGTGAGGCCGGGAAAAGAAGCGCCCGCCACGGGGGGGGGGGGTGGGCCTGACGCGGCGTCGCCGCCCCCCAGGAGGTTTTCCACGGACGCCAGCGCGTGTCTGCTGCAGCGTGCCGAGCGTTTCCACCTCAAAGCACCCACCCTCGTCTAGTGGCCAGTGCTCATCGCGTTGGGCGCCTACGCGGCGCACCACGTCGTCACCTGGCTGCTTCCGGCGTGGCTCCAGCTGGGGAGCGAGGCGCTTGCGCGCGTGCAGCGCAAGCTGCGCGAAGCCACGGGGCGTATGTTCTTGCTGACGCTACCGCCCTTTGTCTTTGACGTCCCTTCTCCCCCGCGGGGAAGGGGAATGCGCCCGTCGCCGGTGTTTTGGACGGCACGTATCGCCATGCTGATCGAAGGTAAAAATATTCTACTGGTCTTCTTGACCGCAGTGCGGGCGTGCGGCCGGTCTCCCCGCCACCAAGACGGCGGCCGTACCGACAGACGCGGCGCCGCCGCCCACTGCCCACCCCTCCGCCACTTGCCGCCCTTCCTCTCCCCCCCTTCCTACCCGCTTCGTACCCCCCCCCCTTTCTCTTCACACGAGTGGTACATGGATTGACATGCAGCAAACGAGCTCTGCGACTCCCAAATTCTTATTGCTTGCCGCGGCAAGGGCATTGGGTCGATGTCTAAAGGGAGAGCACCGCGCTGGAGGCCGAAAGCTGTGCCACGATGTTCAGCACGATCGGGTCTGCGTCGTCTGGCACCCGAATGACGCCGAGAGCCCCAGCCGCAGAACAGCTCCGCAGGCAGGGCAGGGCTGCAGCGGGCTTGGGGGAGGCGCCTGGAGGCGTCGCCATGAAGATCAAATATGGCCACGGAGGCGCTGCTTCAGCGACAGGCTTGGGCAGTGGTCCCCCCCCCCCCCGCCGAGCCCGATCGGCTACGGCGGACGCCGTCCGCAACGGCCGGCGCCAAGCGTGCAGAGATCGAGTTGACTCGCCCCTACGAAGCCCATCACTCTAGGGTCTTCCTGGAATCAATTTGTGAACAGAAGGCTGCTTCATTGTCGAGGGCGGCCCGCAAGACGTCCTTGCGAGAGCCTGCGTCCGATGTCACTACGAAGAATGCATCTCCGCGGTCATCTTTCCTCGATAGCGCACTTGCCTGCTGTTGAGGCATCCAAAGTGCTCGTATACCGGGCCGATTGACTGTGAGGATTGGCCTCATGGAAGAGCCTCTGAGACACAGGTGAACGGATATTGGCTTCGGGAAACAGCTCTCGAATGCACTACTTCGGAGAAAAGGCGCCATCGGGCGCCAGCGATGCCGCTCTTTCACGAGTGGCACGGTGCGTTGATCGATCGGGTCACGATAATGACGTATTAGTGCTCCAGTCGTTCGGGGGAGAGGACATAACAGCCCAAGGTGACGAGCGGTTCTTCCTAGGAGCTGATGATAGGGCGGCCGGCGACGCCGTGCGCGCCGTCAGTGGGGTTCAGCTCCAACCCCTGCGGGCCTCCTAGACCTCAATATTGTCGACTTCTGTGTCTTCAATCAAGACGGCCGCCTGATCACATAGAACGGATGCCTTTTGTGTGTCCCAGCGGGGTCCTCACCGCTCACGCCGCTACTACAACGGCCGCTGCCCATACCCCGGTCGCCAATCCTAGCACGAGCCCAGTCGTGGAGATTGGGCCAAGACACGAATCTCACGTGCGGCTGCGCCCATCCATCCGCCGGTGCACCCTCTGACACGCTCGTGGGCGGGAGAGCTGGGATCTGCCAAGCGCGGCTGGGGCCTGTCAGCAAAGAATCCACGTCAACGGCACGGGCAAGCAGGTAGCATCATCCCACAGGCCCATGGGCCGGCAGCCAACAGCCCTAGAGCGCGCTTACGCAGTGCGCCAGACAGGGAAGGCACCTGGCCAGCGTGGCTTCATGACGCTGCCTACCGTTAACTCTCCTGGCCACCGCAAAGGAAAGTCATACAAGAGCCCCCCACCGGCGAGCGCTGACACACGGCCTTGGGTCCGCGGGGTCCCACCCCGGACGCAGCGTGAAGAGTTATCACGACCGCTCGGACGGAGATCGAAAGTACGGGCTGCGAGTGTTTTTTCGCAAGAATCAGGAAAAGGCCATTGTTATGGAGTTCTAGCCCGCGGGCCGTCCACTTTGGACTTTGGAACGCGTACCTATGTGTTCCAATCGCTTCTTGCGTTTCTCAGTGAGCACCGATGGGGGCCACAAAGCGCTGTTTTCAGGCCTTAAGCGAGGACCTTGGCACCTTGCCAGCGGGTCCTAGACAGCGCTCGTGGAGGCCCGGCGACGGGTGCTTCACGATGTTCGACGACACTGCCCGCGGCCTGGCGGTCGCCTGGGTACTGTTTTAGGGCTTGTCCAAGAAGGACGCGGCTCGGCGTCTCGGCTGCAACCGTGCGGCGGTGTCGGAGTGGATCAAGGCCTACCTCGATTCTGGGGAATAATGGCCAGACCCCGTCATCCGAGACCGCCACGCGAACAACGTCCAGTACGACACCCACTTCCTGCGCGCAGTGAACGCTGTGCTGCGTTCGGACCCTGAGAAGTTTAAAGGGGAAATAAAGGACGTTTTTACCTTCCTTTCTACCTTTCCTGGCTACAGGCACGAGTACAAGTCTTCTATTGGGACAATGGACAAGGTGCTGCACGCCATCGGCTTCTCGTACAAGAAGCTCTACCGAATGTGTCGCGAAAGCGACCAGTTCCGTCGAGAGGAGCTCGCTCGCATTCTTCTGGCAGTCCCTGCACGGTGCATTGTGTCTGTGGACGAGACGCACAAAGACGGAGGGGACTTGCGGCGTCGCAAGGGGCGGTGACTCAGAGGACAAAGATATGAGTGCCTCTCTCGCAGCAGCAAGGGAATGCTGCGGACTTCAACCATGATGGCTGTTTGCTCCGAGAGCGGTGTCCTACACGCGGTCACGACACTAACTCCCCCCACCCAGAACTCTGACGACTGGGTGATCTTCCTTAACGGCGTCTTTCCGGCAATGAAGCAGTTTGTTCCAGGAATCCCATGGGCGATGCAAGAGAGTAGATGTGTTATACTCAACGATACTGCTCCAATTCAGACGGCGGCGGTCGACGCCTTCATCTGGGCGTGCGGCGTGCTCCCGCTGCGGCTTCCTCCCTACAGCCCCGAGTTCCAGCCGATTGAGGAGGTCTTTAGCGAAGACTCTTTCGCGCTCAAGTCGGCGCACCATCACGACCCGGAGATACCAGATGCGTTTCTCCACGCTGTTGCCATTTTTTCCTTGGATACCGACAATATCGCTTCTCACTTCACTCACTCCTTGATGGAGGCCGCGCGCAACGTTCCGGAGCCTGGTGGGCCTGAGGGAGCGTTTGCGAAGGAATTCAAGCCGCTTCCCGTGGAGCGAGAGTAGGCAAGATAGCAATTTAGCTCTTCTTTATCGCATCAGGAACAAGAGAAAACCTCAGCGACGCGAAGCCACCCACGCGGCAACCGAGTCACGCAAACCCGCAGGAAGGTCATCAAACTCTGGTTGCGGGCCAACTCGTGGTCCCCACTCGCTCAAAATGAGCTTGACGACGGACCAGATTGCAATAGAGCAGCCGTCGACAGTGCGACCGCGCAGAAAGTGGCGTTGCATTCCGGCCTCGGCCTTGCGCTCAAAGTCAGACCGGTCAGGATCAGGGCCGCTGCCGAAAAGTAAGTCGGCGAAACTGCTCGTCATAGCGTTGGCGCCCATTTGCTGTAGAGGAGTAACCGGCGGACGCTCTGATGGCTGGGCACCGGGGAGGTGTGCTGCTGCCGGCGGCTCATGCGCAGCGTCCTCGTCGACAGCTCCATATCGAGAGTTACTGTGTGTGATCACTTAAAATGGGCGTCCCAAGCATAAGAAAAACAGGGGACTGGACGAGTCGGTTAGGAGTGACCTGACGCGGCACGTATTCTTCGATCAGGCGACAACGCGAAACGAAACACAGCGAAAGCGGTTAGAGAAGATGAGACACGTTACTTACACTCGAGGGGAGCCAGCTTGTCCGCGCAGCCCTCCAAGGCGGTTGGACACGTTTGCCGCTTGCTTGACGCGCCTCTGGCGTGCCCGACTGTTGTGGGTTTTTTGGATAGTTGAGCACAACACGTCCGAGTTTGGCCCCGCTCCAATGTTTCTTAAGCCAAAGTTGGCGCCGGCCTGGACTGCTCCAGCGTAGAGACGCGCCTCCCGCGGGTCTAGCTCCGCGCGCAGACCACACGCGTACTCCGTGTGGAAAACCGCACCCTGGAAATTTCGCGCGATGGCAGCGCGAGCAGCAGGTCCCGAGTGGGCATCCAGAGCCCGTTCCATCACATCCGCGCGCCCAGCAGCCGGCAAGTTCACAGTACCAGGCTGGAGGGCGGCGGAGCGCCGAAGCCCCGCTGCGTGGTCCGCGTCAGCTGCAGCTGACGCCTCAAGTCTGGCAGCGGCTGCGGCGCTCTCCAAGTGGATGGGTTGGACTTTGGCGCATACCATAAAAGCCACCGTGTAGGTCTCATTCCGCTTCTTGCAAATCGACCGGCGACCAGCGGCCGACAGCTTCCACTCGTACCCTTTTCGCAGCGACATGGATATTGGATGGTGGCCTTGCATCTGACACAGAGAGCAGCTACAGACGTCACACCAGGACCATGCCGGGACAACTGAGGATTAGCAAAGGTACTGCTATCATAGTTAGAAGGTGCGGGCGCCCGATGACCGTGTCCACAGGGGTTGTCTCCCTTTGAGCACTCAATGTCTGGCACCCTCAATGTCCCGTAGGAGTTTACAAAGACTTGGCCGTACACTTCTGCTTCGCAGTTATTCCCGCTCACGTGCACGACGCTGTCTTGAACTCTCCGGGAGCCCCTGGGCTCGACGTGCATTCCCGGTTCACGGCACTGCAACTTTGAATGTTGTGGCCGCGCTCTTTTTCATATCTCTGGCGATATCCGCAGACAGTGCAAACGTTACCGAGGTTGCCATCTCCAGCGCCATCGTCCAAATCTGAGTCGGATCCGTCGGCAGCCGCCGCCGCCAAAGCTGCCGGCGGGCCCGAGGACGGAGCAACACGCGCCGTTGTGCCCAGACCAGGAGCAATTGTCTGTCATAGGGAGGCACCTGCGTGGGTGGCGCCCGTCGCTGGCGTCCCTGCAGCTTGGGACGCGGTCGCGGGTGCAGGAGCTGCACCGCGAACATCAACGGGACTGATCTCGTCAGTGGCGGACATTGCGCGATGTTCAGGTAATGACACGCCGTGTGGTTGGGCACGGAGAAAAGATGGGTGGGGCTGGTGGCCAAGGCCATGGGGACGACGGTCAGTTGGGCTGACATCTAGGCTTAGTGCGATGCAGCCGGCACACAATGTAGATGCGTGCCGCTAACCTGAGGAAGCCTATGCAGACCGCTTGTCTTGGGGCCCCCCGTGGACACCGTTTACAGGGCTCTCTCGCCTTGACGCCCCATTTTACCTCCGAATCAGCTACAGGCTCTAAGCGTGCATGTTTTGGTATTCTCCAATTGCGTGCGCATCATCTGAGGCCGATGAGCAAGACATGAGAAAAGGCTGGCCTGTGTGCATCTTTCCAATGCACCATCAAGACGGGCAGCCCAAAAACTCTGCATCTCCTGGCCACGAAAATGACATACTGGACTGAGCAAAACCTGCCAGCACGGCAGAAGCGAGCTATGTGACAAGAATGAGCAGCTGAAGGCGCTCTTGACTACATCGCATGTATGTTCAGCAGTCTTGACCCCGTCGTCCTCGTTCATGGAAATAGCGCTGCTGCCAAGTATTCAACTGGTTCTCGGAGAGCGCAGTAGGTCCTACAAGGATAGAAGTACTCAACATGCATTGATTATACTCGCTATGGACCCTTCGTACGGCGACCGATCTAACATCATCCGGAATGCGCCGGACTCCACTTCATGGGGGAGCCAACAGAGCTCGCTGTCAAGAATTCGAGAGGTGGTGTCGCGACAAGTCGGGGATTGCGTGCCCGAAAAAAACGTGGTGACGACAGGGGAGAGACAGATGTGACTTAATAAGCTCAGACCTAAAGCAGAGCAAAGAATAAAACAAGTGTGAAGGGGTGCAGCTAATATATGAGAAACAGGAAAGAGAAGAGCCGACACAATGCCAAAAGAACACGGAAGGTGGTGGGTCGAGAAAAGGCCACGAGAGAAAAGAGAAATATTCGGACGGGGCGTCAGTGAAAGCGTCTCGACGGTGGCGCCAGCCAGTGCACTGCATGCCAACCGCACTAGACCGACGGTTCTCAAGGCCGAACGACAAAACGAGGAAACAGCGTATGTGAATGGCAGATGCGCTTGCAGAAAGGTGGGAGGGGCGGGGGAGAACCAAGACACCAAGCAGTACCGGCGGATGCATTGACACGAGAAGCAAAGCGGAAACGGTCGGAACACACGCAAGAGCATGGGAAAGCAGCGACTGGGAAGGAAGAAACAGGAGAGCGGGGTGATCGTGTACGAGCGCGACAAAGAAAAAAGAGAACAGCTTTATTGAAGAGGGCGAACGCACGTACAAAAGACACATGCAAGACGGACTGCGCAAGGCGTCAGTGGAGACGGGAGGAGACCGTCACAAAGCATCGTCACGTGAGCATGGGGAGCAAGCAAGTGCGGCCAGCGTGTAGCGGTACGTGCGTGTCCGGCGAAGAAAAAAAGCAGGCGTGCGATACGGGGGGGTGCGCAGGCACAGCATAACAGAAGGGCGAGGGGGACAGGGCGGATGGGGAGGAAGCGCTCCCGAAAGCATTGGTGGCGGCACTGAAACGAATGGCCGCTCGGAACGAGAATCGGGGGCGCTAAGAAACAGTACAGATCAATACATATCGAACAGGAAGTGTGCTCGTGCTCATCGTGGCTCGAACAACGGTCGTGGCGGCCGTTCAGGCGGTGCCGGTGGCGCCGGGGTGGTCGGCGATGACGGTGGTGATGACGGTTGCGATGGGGATCTGGCCACGTCGGTGGTGCGATGGTCATGCGTGGCCCGCATTATCGTCGGGCTAGCAGACCACGACCATATTCAGGTGTGTATTAGGCGGCGGTGCCCCTAATTTAAGAGTGGGGGCCGAAGCGCCACCGGCGGTGGCTGGCGCGCCCCCCTGTAGTGAGGACTGTGGGGGCCAATGTCCATTTTTGGATGCCCAGGGGGGGGGGCCAGCCGCCACGGTGCGACGCAATGCCAGAGAATGCCCGTTTCTGCGGTCCAGGGGGGGGGGGG
>Ga0209093_1001484_pt1 | contig 13307 bp, 12 predicted proteins | sample SidtaG_4_FD_187450 | JGI IMG/M metagenome (GOLD analysis project Ga0209093, IMG submission 187450) | Marine algal microbial communities from Sidmouth, United Kingdom - Sidmouth_Male1 metaG (SPAdes) (version 2) | ecosystem: Host-associated > Algae > Red algae > Unclassified | place: Sidmouth...
GGGGCGGAGGAGCTCGGGGACGAGGGCGAGCACAGCGGTCGCGTGTTGCGGGGCGCCTGCAGTCTGGCGGTGCGGGGGGGCGGGCCCGGTCTGCCGGCTTTATGCCCGCCGCCGGCTGCACCGCCGCGCTGCCGCCTGCAAGCGGGGCGTGCGTGGGGGGGGGGAGTCGGCGGCGGGCACGCCTGGGCGAGCCGTGCGGCAATGGCCTCCTGTCACATACTCTGGCGTGAGGCTGCCGGCTGCGCGCCACCGGGGTGGGGTCGTTTTCTCGCGGGCCACGGCGGGTGGGCCACCCGGGGTCCGTGGAACCCTCTCCCCCCCGTGCGTTTCGGTCGGCTTGCCAATTCCGCGTGTGATTGGGTGGACCCTCCGGGTTGCGTGGAGGCGTTGTTGCACCCGGCGAGACTCGTCATCGTCAGAACAGTCGACACTTGAACAGGAACCTGAACGGAGGTCCCGTTCATGAGGACCTTGAATGGGATGTTTCCCGCGCAGCGATCTGTTCTGTGATATGGGCCTCGACGAGAAGAAATCCCGTTCAAGGCTTCCATGCATGGCCCTGAAAACACTTGCGACACCCCTCGAGGTCATGCAAGATGGTGTCCTTAACATCATCCAATGAAAGTCTTGAAGTCACAGGATCACACCTAATCAGTAAAGATTAGACGATGTGCACGGTTCTGTTCGGCGACAGTCGGGGAAACGAGGCGTGCACTGATGCCACCGACGGCGCCCCCCCAAGCTACTGGTACAAGCACAATCATCGCCGTCTCCCCCTCCCTTGCGCTGCCGACCAATCCGTGCTGGAGCCGCGGGCGCCTCCGACGCCCCCCAGACTGGGCAGGACTGCCTTCTCCTCTGCCGCTGTGGTTGTCTCAACCACGCCGGTCGCCCTCCGCTTGCCCAGGGGCCTTCGGAAACAACCCACGCTTGCGGCAGCCGTACAGCCCCGGCGACGGGATGCTGTAGAAGCCTCGTTCTTGGGTATTCTCCCGCGGCGTCTTTAAGTTGACAAGATGTAGCTGTCACCTGGATTCGCGACAGGGTCCTCTGTCGACGCCTTGGAAGCGTCTGGGAGAGCAGCGCTGACATCTTTGCGGCGCGCGTTGCGCCGGCACGCTGGAGAAAACAAGAGAGACCCCGTCTGTAGCCAGGTCCATTATTAAGAACAAAGCAAGAAAGAACATATGCAAGTGCACATGCTACCAGAAACAAACAGAGCATCCCAATACTGCCGAATCAACCCCCCCCCTCACCGTCCCCGCCCGACACACTCGTACGTCATATAGACATTCATCACCACTTGCACCCCCTCAAAGGGAGGGAACCAGATTCCTGCTCGTCCACGGATAGAAAGGGTTGGTGAAGTACCGCGCCGCCCGTCGCTCTATGGGCGTGGAAGCCACCGTCGACGGCATGGCACGCAGCCCGTGACGGTCTGCCAGGTCACTCCAATCCATTTGGACGTCCTCCAGGCGCATGATACGAGTCGTATCGACGAGCTCCAGCGAGGGGAAGTCGTCGCCGACCGACTCAAAGTCCCATCCCAGTCGCACGCACCCGTACGACGTCAGAACACACCCCGGATGGGCATTGACGCGGCGAAGCCGCTCGACGACGACACAGCTGTGCGCGCGCCGCTCAAGAGACCGCACCACAAGACGTGCACGGCCCCACCGCGCATCTCCAGTCGGTGACTCGTACTTAATGAATGAGTACCACGCCTTCCCAATGAAGCTGGGCGTCGCCCTCACGTACTGCACATGTCCGGGGGCACCCCATTCAAACTTGGCGACAATGCGCGCCGTCTTGTTGACCGTACCCCATCGAATGCCGTCGGCCTCCAGCCGCTCCGCCATCTTTTGCAGCGCCGGCTCAGCGAGCAAGTCGCCGACGGCGACTCTTGTACCGCGCCCAGAAAAGGACAGGTCAGCCGTCCGCGTGGGAGCCGCGACCGCCAAGACCACGTCCCCCTGCGCGGCAGCTTCCTCCTCCTCCGCCTCATCAATCTCCTTGAGTATGTCCGTCTGCGTCTGCTCGCAGCGCATCATCTGCAGGGACACACCCGGGCCGCGCTTGTTTGTGCGCCGATACATGCGCTTGCAGGAGGCGTGCAGCGTCTCGTTCTGGGAGTTGTCCCCCTCCCACAAGTTTCCGCGGTAACGCAGCTCATCACCGAGGTGGTAGATGAGCCTGTGCACCTTACTTGTGTTCGTGCGACCGTAGAGGGTTTGTAAATAGTCTACGGCGAGCCTCTCTGCATGCTCCTCAATGCGGCGCACCTCGACCTCACCTCCACCTCTCTAAAAATGGTAGTGTCCGCCACGTTGTCGCCAAACAGCAGGCCTCCGAGCGCTGAGGCCTTGCAGAACATTTCCAGCACGGCGTCGTGCACAGGCATGTCCTTGAAGACGGCCAAGTAGCGCGCGGCGGTTCCCAATTCCGCGTCTGGCAGCTCTCCCAACGGCTCATCCTCAATTGCGAGCTCGTCGTCGTCGACACACACCCACCCGTCACTGTTGGCTGCGTCATTTTCTTGTGCATGGACGCCCGCTGCTGCTGCCGGGAGACGCGTGGCGGGCACGCCTCTTCTGCCTCCCGCCTGCGTTGGCGCGGCGTCGACGTCTTGAGGCGGCCCGATAAGGCCGGCCACCATGAACGGCCAGAATACCGAAAAGTGGAGCCAGCTGCGCCCCGTCATAGTAGCTTGCTTCTCCTTCAAAGGAACGAAGCATCTAGAGGTAAGAATTGTGTTAAAAAGCATTCAGAATGCATGCAGGGGTTGGCCAAAGCGGTAATCGGTTAGAGGGCAGCACTGTTGGATCATGGGGCCTATGCACAGTAAACCTCACGTCATTGCCACCGGACACGAAGAAACATCCAAGCCCAGAGCACGGACACGCCTCTCACACCACCGTCGTATCAGAAACATACCCCGGCGCTGACGGGCAGACCTTGCAGTTCCTTTCCAGCTCGAAGGCCCTCATATTGAGCACTTCCAAAGTGTCCGCATTTGGACCCAGCCGGGCGCGTCCGGTGGGGCAGACGGCCGACAGAAAATCCGGCAAGCGCTGCGCCAGCAGCCGCAGAACGCCCAGCTTCCACACGTGCAGTAAATCGAATGAGACGATGCGGTAGAGGGAGCGTGAGCCGGTGCTGAGACCATGCACCGCCCCCAAAGCTGGCGCGAAAGCCAACGCGCTGTGCTCTTGTCCGAGTGCGCGGCGGCGAGAGGGACGTGGGTCGTCGCGTCGGATGATAGCCGCCGCCAGCTGCGCCTCGAGTGTCTGCACCACGTCCCGCTCCACAGAGCGAATCACAAAGGCGCTCGGCGTTTCGTCCTTGTCTGCCATACACGGGGAGCAAAAAAAGCGGCACCTGTTTCCCATAAGGGCGAGGACGGCTCGCTCCTCGGGTTGGTCCATGACGAGCCCAACAATTCGCGGCAAGAGGAAGACTTCTCCACGGCCGGCCACAGGCGCTTTGACGCCCTGCTCGCTCGCGCGAGTCAGCATCCTCAGAGACACGGCCAGATAACGTTGGAGGAGGTCATTGCGCAGGTCGCTGACCGCGAGGCGGCCCGCAGGCGTTTGGCCGACCGCCCGGGGCACATGCTGGATGTACCCGACAGTCGTCCATCCCCCACCCCTGCCGACGACGTTGACAAATCGGGCGCGCACGGGGAAGATATTGTGGGCGCCCGACCACGAGACGAGTGCCTCGTCAGCGTGTAGCTGTACTCCCATAACGAGCGCCGACCGGCCGTGCACGGCGCGGACATTGATGCGCTCCTGCTGGTACAGTTCCGAGTCAAGCGTCCCCCGGCGCTCACGAGACTCGTCTTCGTCGTCCAACTCCTGCAGGTCGCGCTCTTGCTGAAAACTCTGGGCCGCCGCTGCAGAGGCACTCGGAGAAGAGCCGTCACCACCCAGGCGGCGCTCACCAAAGTCGACGGCCTCGGCAGAGGCCAGCGCATCAAGGCCAGCCGTCAGGATGTCACGATAGTAGTAGATGAACTCCGCGTCCTCGATGACAATCGGCACCTCCATCCAGCGCAGACGGGCGAGCACGCGAGCCTGCTCCTCGCGAGTTGCCATCAGGAAACCATGCGGTGTGCCAAAGGCACTCAACAGTGCGCCTACAGTATCGGTGCCGGCGATGCAACCCCGCTCCAAGTCCATGAGGACCTCGGCAAATCGCATGTTGTCGCCTTCGGACAAACCGCTGCCACCGGCCGTCAGAGAAAACCGCAACGCCCCGCGCAGGCAGGGAGAAGCAAACCGCGACGGCCGACCACCCATGGCCGGGTCAGCCAGTGGCACAGACTGTGACGCCTCCGGCAACTCCTCGTAGTAAGCTCGGATGCGCGCCGCCGTGCTTGTCCAGAAAACCGAGCGACGGCGCGTGGCGGGGCGAAGCGTTCCGCGCTCCATGCCGTCGCCGTTCCGCTGCGTTCGGATATCTCGAGCGGCGTCCATCGCGCGCTGGAGCCTGGCCCGGCTGGCGGGCGTGACGATGCCGTCTGTGCTGCGGTCGCCCATTCGACCCGTCACGGTGTTGTCTTCTTCACCTTCGTCATCACTGTCGACTTCGTCATCGCTCATGAGGTCGGGCATGTCGTCGTCTGTGTCCAAAACCAGCGACGGTGGAGAGTGATCGCCCTGCTTGTCGATGTTATTGTGCTCTTTGCCCCCCTGGGGAGCACCGCTGCCCCGGTGGCCGAGCGCAGAGTGGCAGAGAGGAGGCATTACAGCCTGAAGGGACTCCTCCAAAGAGCCGCCCGGGTGCAATAGCGCAGGCCCTTGGGCCTCCGTCAAGGCGGAGACAGGTCCATAAAACATGGGCGCAGCGGCGCCCGACCGAACCGTGCCGGCCAAACGACTCTCATCGGGATGGATGGCCTGCATGTGTCGAGCACGCCCCACGGCGGTGTCGAAAACCAAGCGGCAGTGGAAGCACGCGTGCGAGCGGGGCGCGGCCGAAGCCATGCCCACAGAGAAGCTCTAGGAAAAAAGGAGGCGTTTGGGGGGTCACAGGAAGACGGAGGCCGCAGAGGGGACGAGAACAGGTGTGACGTCTGCACACAGGGATGGTGGCGCGCAAGAGAGCTCCGAGACAAGCAAAAGGAACGGCCTTTTATCATGGTCAGCATGCCGCCGCGCCGGTCAGATTGCGGCGCGATGAGCGTGCAGAGAACGTCAATCGCCCCACTGCCGCGCACTGAGAGATCATAGGCCACTGTAGTGAGGCAGGCCACGCCTTGCAAGCAAGCAGCGAGCCTGACAGCGCGCACCGTACCATGTGCAAAGTGGCACTTGTAGGGCGCGCAACATCTATCCCCGTTCTGAGGCCAGCGGCAGCAGACCGTCCATACGCATCGAGAGCACACGAGGCGCCACGTGAGAACCAAGTCGCCAATCCAGGCCGTAGGTGTCGCCATTGCCGCTCTGACACTCGCCAAACTCCCTGAGGCACTCCACCATCTGCGCTCCCCAGCGCAAAACATGCACGTGAGACAGTCCTGCCACGGTCGGGCCTCCACTTCACACGTCAGTTCCTTCTGACAGTCGGAGTGCTCTTGTCCCCGGCACACGTCACACGCGCGGTGAGCAGGGATCCGAGCACTGCCGTCCTGTGGTCAGGAAGTTAGTCATCCGTTCGAAACAGAACGGTCGCTGGCCACACGCAAAGAAGCGGGGACGTCACATCGGCGACTGCAGTCAGTCACCGGACACGTAACGAGCACCACTGATGCAACAGGGACGTCGGCACGCCTCTTCCGCGGACGCAATGCCATTCATATCGAATCCCCCGGCCTTTTCCATGGTGTCGTGAGCACGGTGCGAGCACGACAGCAGGTGGCGTGAACAGGGGGCTAGCACGACAGCACGTGCAGATGGTTCTCCGTTGCGGCACACGCATCAAGGCGCCATCGGGGCGTAAGGGTGCCAGCACCCGAGTCTGAAGACTCTCTTCTGTACCCTTGGAACTACCCGCCTGTGTCAGACACGAGGGAGCGGGGACAGCTCAGCGATGGGTTGAGACTGCTGCTAGTTGCGCAACGCTCACGGGTGTCGCAATCGAAGAGGCCATGTGCCAGGGCCGCAGAAAATTGGCCGCAACCAACCCGTCAGACACTCCTCCCTTGCCAAAAAAAGGATCAGGGGTGTACGCCACGTCCTCAATGGCCTCTGAATCACCATTACGTACCTTGCAGAGTACCCAGAGAGGGCCGTGAAGGTCCGCCCAGCGCACGACTGCAAGTGTACCCCAGAAAGACACGTCGGCAGCGAGACGACTAGAGGACCACAGAATAGATCTCGCGGCTGCGGTCCTTCGGCCCCACCGCCCCGGCAGCCGGGAAACTTGGCTGCCAAAGGCGTGGTCGACGGAAGTGGCAGCTTCGGGTTCGTTACGACTTGTGGGTGAACGGGTGATCGTGCAATCAGGAAAGGCGTTCACGGGTGGCTGTATTTCATTGTCGCATTGTCATGCGCAGCGCAGATGATTCTCTTTGCCATTGAGAGAAGGCCTGTGGCGTAGGAGGCTACAAGCGCATAGGCCATTGACAGCGAGCCTGTGGCAGTAGTAAGCCGCGTGCGCATAAAAATTCCATTCAAAGAGATACGCATCGCACCGAACTATATGTATGTAAGTGCATTGCCCTGTGAGCTCGAAAAGGTGAGTGACCCATTGCTTTGCTACAAAGATCGCCTCGCCCATCAAACCATCAACCTTCATCACGGCTATCGGCAATCGGTTCAAAATGGCCGCCTCTAGCGCTAGACGCCACGAGGCGCCATGATCCACATGCAGCACCTGTATGGTTGCGCTTTGCCCCCGTCTCCGTCTGTATCGTCCACACGTCGTTTGCGCGACTAGTGCGCTGGAATGAGCCGCCCAAGCCGGCTGGCTTCGCGCGCCAGATGTCACTCCGCCACTGAGACGGTGCCCCACTATCTTTTTTCGATCCACCGCCTTGTTGTGTCGCACACGATCTCCTACGGCTACATGTGCACGCTGGAGGTGCTGCAGCGGTGTGTTTGGAGCATTGCGCTGGAGCGCAAGGGGTGAGGAGTGTTCTTGCGGTGTATGGGCGCGAGTCGTCCTGCTGTTGGCGTCGGAGTGTCGTGTGGCAGCAAGGCCTGTGCCGTTGACTCTTTCCTATGGCAGTCGCGTGCACAACCTTTAGTCAGAGCTGCGTGTCCTGCAGTAGCCACGTGCCGCAGTACCACCGGATCCGGTTGGACCGACAGTCTTGTGCCTCTCGGGCCTACACTCACACAACCTGCTGTCGTTGGCTCCCCTTACCTGCTGACGACATTCTACGTGCGATCGTGACTACTAGTGTCCGAGCCCTCCACGCCCGGTGTGCGACGCAGAGGACCACAGAAGCTGTGCCGCTCTCGATGTTGAAGCGCGCCATAGGTATGCTCTTTTTTTCACGCGGGAGAGGGATCTGTGACGGCAGACAGGTGCACATGTGCAACTGGCGATGGGTGGCGACGCGCCAAGCGTACCGTGCTGACGGGGTCGCGTCTCTTGAAGCACATTTGCACCACCAAGCCTGAGGGAGATCGCTGGCACGCCGAGCGGAGCCCGAAGTGCTGGCCGAGGCAGCCTATTTCAACTGGCTCTTCTGCGCGACTGGACGGTAGCTGACCCACATCGAAGCCCACTCCCCGTTTGCCCCACGCCCACTCTCTCCAAACGCCGAAGATCCCCTCTGTGTTGTCCATCGTGATGTGGCGTTCCTACTACTACTGCACCAGTCTGGCGTTCATTGGCAGGACAAATGACTACCTCGACAACATCGGCGGGATGCATGTTCAGAACAGCGGCGTGACGCCAAGCCGCCGAGGGGACGCGCTGCCAACTCCACCTCGTGCAGATGTGAACCTACTCGGTTTATCTACGGCCACCCTGGGTACCCCCCCGAGTTTTCCAAGCCGCCGCGTCTTTCTTCAAGGCTCGACCTCAACTGCTGTCGCTCCGTCAGGTCGGCAACTAGCTGCCGGCAACCACTCTTCTCTTGGAGTGGCCGACGCAGCCCGTGGAGATTTTCGGGCCGCGCCAGGCGTCTTTGGCCTGGTAGCAGCCCATGGCGCGACACACAATGTCGGCGTGGAAGCAGCAGCTCAGGCGGGGGCCGCGGCGACAGGCGTACCTGCAGTGGCGCCCGTCATCCATTCCCGTGAAGGCTCTGCATATCGCTGCAATCTGCCGCCGCCGCCGCCTCGTCGCCCTCTGACAACGGAAGGGCCTTTGTGCTTTGGTTCCGCTGTCGGAGCCGCCGTATGCGGCATGGCGTCGTCCCGCGTCGAGTCTACCGCCGCTCCCGGCGCAGTGGGTAGCAGTGCATCCGATGCCCGCGGTGCGGGCGTTTTTGCAAGTGGAGCGGAACGCTCATTGGGCGGCATGCGGGCGGCAGACGCGTCAGTTGCCCGCGGCTCCGGCAGCTCCAGTCGTGTTGCGGGTGTCTTCACGGGTGTTGAGGCCGGAACGAGCGCGGCCCACGCCCGCCGTTATACTGGCCCCCCGGGCGGTGCGCCCGGCAACAGCGCGGCGCGTTCGGGCGGTGCGCCTGGCGGCAGCGCGGCGCGTTCCGGCTGTGTGACAGGCTCATCAGTAGGCCTGCCAGGTACGAGCGCGGTGAACGCTCGCACTGCTGGTGGCTCCATAGGAGACCGTCCCGTCAGCGGATCGGCGCGCGTCGGCGGTATGAGCGTCTCCCCCGGAGACGCGCCGGGTACGAGCGCGGCGCATGGCGCCAGGCCGCGTCGCATCGAATCTTCAGACGACGACATGCTTGATACGCCTCTTGCCTCGCTGCCGCGTCGCCCACCCGCGCATGCAGCGTTGACACCCGCGCGTGTTCGGGCTAGCCGCGCGGCGCGTCGCCCTCGCGCTGGAACCCCTCGTGGGACTCCTAGCCCGTCCCCGACGCGCCGCCGCCGCGGCAGCCCATCAACAGCCGTCGGAGGTGGTGGAAGCACCAGCGCGGCTGCGCCACTCGACGCAGCGTCTTTTTCGGACGTTGTTTCGACTACCAGCCTGGGGTTCGCGTCTGTACGCCGCGAGGTGACTGTTCTCAAGCGAGAGCTGTCGCTCGCCAACACGCAGCAGCGCTCTGCCATGAACAAGATCGACTCTATCGCTGTTATGCTTGAGAACGTGCTGGCAATGGTGTCGCACAATCGGGACATCCTGCTGGAGGTGCGCGAGCGCATGGACGCGGCGCCACCGGCGCTGTTGCAGCGTGGCAGCGATGAGCCACCGCCTGCGGCTCACCGTCAGCCAAGTCAAGAGGAAGACGACGCCGCGTGGATCATCGAGCTGCGGCCTGTGCTCGTCCAGTGGCTGGAGCGCAACCTTGCCCACGCGCGATGTGCATCGGACGTCTGGCCGACGTCGGCCACCGTGAATGAGTACCTTCAGAACAAGATTTCTGTAATCATGGGCGTGAACGCTGAGCGGGTGGTGTCGATGCTTCACGCAAAGTGGCGCCTACCGGTGCGCGTCAAGAAGGACAGTCGGGTGGGCGCGCTTGAGACGCCGGCGCGTACGGTGGCGGCCAAGCGCAAGACGCCGGCCTACCGCTTCCTGCACCGCGGCGTGTCCCTTTTTTTCCAGCGCATTGGCATCACCGCCGTGACAACATTTTCTTCGCGCATGCACAGCGAGGAGTCACTTGGTACGCTCCGGCGTAGGCGGAGCACCCGCACAAAGTTCGAGGTCGTCTTCTCTCCCACTGAGGCGACGGAAATGCTGGATAACGACACCTTCATCGTCGACGCCGGCTGCCGCGCGGCGCTTCTCCAGGCCGCGCAGGCTGTCTTCTCCCGCCTACGTCTGCGGGAGTTTTCTGAGCCGGGGCCCTCCCGCGGGGGCCCCCGCAACGTTGTCTGTCGTCTTTCACACGTGGCGCTCATCTCCGTCAAGGTGCGACAGCACTTGCAGATGCGTGCGGCCCCGGTAGATAGCGACGGCAACACGACATTGCCGACGGGGCTCAACGTCGGCCACCGTGATGAGTGGAAGAAGGAGAAGGGGAAGCTTAGCATCATCCTGGAAGTTCAAGGTGCCCGCGCAGTGAACGGTCTGCGCCTGATGGACGGTGAGTGGGCTGGCCGAGCCAACGCCGAACTGGTGAGCCCGCCGGTTGTGGCCGGGGACGCGGCCGACGGCGACGGCGGAGATTTCAATGACGGAGACGACGGCGCCCCCGCCGACGACGGCGACGGCGACGCCGGAGATGATGGCGGGCACGGTCGCCACGATGGTGCTAACGCCGGCGCGGGTGGCGACGGCGACGGCGACGGCGGTGACAATGGCGGTGACGACGGCGCCGCGGACGACTGGATGGCGGGAATTAACGAGGAGCTCCATCCCGGCGACGATGAGGAGCCGCCTGAGGGGGACGACGGCGAGGAGGAGCTCGCAGCCGGCGGTGAGGACCTTGACGAGGAGCCGCCCGAGACGTACCAGGCGGACCGGGAAAGCGAAGCACGCTGGCTGCAAGACGCCCACGCCGAGCGGCGCCGCCGGGCTCTTGCACGCACGGCAGAAATGCTGCATCTGCGCGCTGCTCAGCGCGCGGCGCAGCGCGCTACTCAAGAAGACGACGGTGGTGATGGTGACGATGATGAGTGAGTACGGCACGTCTGTGTCGGTTGCTCTGACGTGCTTCGAGTAGTGTGTGTGTGCCTTCCAGCCCGTAGCGCAGAGGGGGCAACATCTGTTTGGCTAGTTCATTCTGCATTCTTTGGTACCCGCGTGAGGGCAGAGCCCACCGCCGGTATCGCGTCGCTCGCGCGGGGCACAATGTCTGCTTTGTTGTATTCTCTTTCGTAGGGATACAGTGTGATTTTTGGCTCCACCGCTGGCGCCACCATGACCGTAAGGGCCCCCTGAAGCAATGAAAGAAAGCGAGACCACGACGCAGCAAGAAATCTACATCGGCTGTATCCGAGACCTGCTGCAGACGGTGTATAGCGGGTGCCTACTGCGGCTGTGCCCGCTGTACCGCGCTTTGCCTAACTCAGCGCTTTGGGCTTGCTCCTTACTACGGGAACACGAGCTTCCGAGTATCGAGAAAGCCTCGAGACCAGGTCCAAGCACCTGCACAGCCTTTGAAACAGGAGTTTCGTTGTTCAGGCGCCGTGCAGCGACGGCAGACTAAACGGGATTCTCTACCGTTCAGATTGACAACTGTTCTGACGATGTGAGAGCACCCCCTGAGCTGACATTGCAGCGTCGGGCGCGTGGGTGGTGCCATCCGCGGCGTCAGGGGCGGAGGCGGGGCCCACTCATGAGGCGGGGGTGTCAATCTTTCCCTTCCCGCGAGAGGAGAGCGGTGCATCATGCTGGCAAAAACATACGAAAAAACTGTGAAGCCCACCGACTAGAGAGTTTCATAGTTTTTTCGTTGGCTCGGTGCGAACGGTCGGCGCCAACCAGGCGTTTGAGAGAGGCAAGAGGTCATAGTTTAGTTCCAACTGTGACTTTGGTCGCAACGTCGACTGTACAGACTGTACAGTCCATATCCGGATATGTACGCTGCAGCCGTACATCAGGGTGATGCATATCTGGGAGATACCCTCAAACGAAGGCGCACGAGAAGGCTGCAAGCGGCCCTGACGATTCCAGAAGGCAGCTCATTGGTCAAAAACTGTAAGAAGGAGAACGTAGCAGTCACAGAGAGAGTGAAAACATTCTCACAACACAGTACGCAAGGGTGATGTACAGCTGTACTCTAAAAAACCTCGCACTCCAACTGATCGACAACTCTTACAAATCGAACTTCACGGGGTCGCGAAGGCACATTTTAAAGTGTTGTCCAACAGTGGGCGTTCGAGGTTGTTGAGAATACGGCTGTGCAAGCAGATACAGACTGATGAGCCTCAGCTGCCGGGCTCTCCTCCCCGATACGGATGGCCATAGGAGTGCCACAGGTAACGGGCGGCGGGCGGCGGTGTAGAATCCGTCTGAGCGTGACAAGGACACCCAGGCTGGGGTGCGCGGGCCGGTTGGTTGACGTAGCGCGCTGTGGGCGCTCCAAAGACGGGGGACCCACGGTGCGACCCGCACCCCCTCTTGCACCTTGATGAGCGCCGGGGCGTGCGCACGTTGCCGCCCGCTGCCACAGCCACCCGTCGGCAGATCGCACGCGGGGCAACGACCCGAGGAAAATGTATGGCTTGCTGACCACCTGCGGACCATCGCTCCAAAAAGTACACGCCAACAGAAATCCCATGAACCGTATACACGTGTAGCGCGGCGACCCGCTCGGCCGCAGGACGGTGGCCGACGAGTGCGCCCGCGTGGGGCGTCGGCCGACCATCCTGGTCGCCCCCGGCCGCGGTGGTCCGTCGCCCCAGCACAGCCATGTGACCGCCTGGATGGCGCGCCCGAACCGCGGGTGGTGCCAACCCATCGGCGGCCGTTTGACCGACGCCGACGCTTGCGCGCGCCCGGTGGTCGAAAGCGCGACGGGGGCTGGCCGAGGCGGCCCGGCCCCGGCGGCCACCCCCGCGCTCCACCCGCCCGTCCCCCCCCCCCCCCCCCACCCGCTGTGCCGCACGCGGGCGGTGGCCCCCGCCGCGACCCGTCGGTCCGCCGTCGGCGGGCGGGGGGGCAGGGGGGAGCGCGCGGCGGCGGTGCCCCACGGCGCGCACCGACCGTCTGTCTGCGACGCTGCGCGCCCCTGCGGCTGCGGGTGTGGGCACCCGCGCGGGGGGTGGGCCGGCGTCGGCCCTCCCCGTGCCGGCCGCGCGCACCGGCGTCGCCGACGCCCCGTGCGGTGGGCGCGCGCCGCGGGGGACCCCGCCAGCGGTCGGCGCTGCCGTCGCGCACCCGCGGGCGGCAGCCCGCCCGTGTCTGGCCGACGGGGCCGGCGCCCCACCCGTCGCCACCCCGCCCACGAGCGCGTCGGCCACCGACGGCGCGGCGTCCAGGTGGGACAGGCGGCCCCCGTCGGCCGCCCCCCCGGCGCTTGCCAGACCCCCGGGCAGCGGCCCGCCGGCGCCTCGCGGCGGGGGGCGCGACGGGAAGCCGTGCGGGGCGCCAACCCCACGCCGCCGTCGGGCAGCCCCCATGGCGGTGGGGCCGCCGCCCGTCGGCTCCGCCGCCCGTCGGCAACCACACCGACGCCGGGCGCCCCCCCTCGACCGCCCGCCTCGGCGCCACGTCCGCCACGCCGTGGGGGCACGCGCCACCGCGGCGACCCCCCGCGCCCACCCCGCCCTCCCGTCGGGCGCGAGCCGCCCCACGCTGCCGGCCCCGCGTCGGGCGCCACCCCCCCCCCC
>Ga0209093_1001485_pt1 | contig 13295 bp, 15 predicted proteins | sample SidtaG_4_FD_187450 | JGI IMG/M metagenome (GOLD analysis project Ga0209093, IMG submission 187450) | Marine algal microbial communities from Sidmouth, United Kingdom - Sidmouth_Male1 metaG (SPAdes) (version 2) | ecosystem: Host-associated > Algae > Red algae > Unclassified | place: Sidmouth...
ACACCCTGTTGTCCGACCTCAGATTGAATATTTTGCACTTATCTAAATCAAGTAAGTACCACCGGATAAGATTTCATTCGATAGAGACACAACGCGCCCATCCCCATTCGGGGGGTCGCTTGGGGACGTCCGAGAACTGTCCGACCGCGAAAACACAACTTGGACGCCCAATTCTTCGGTTTCGCGTTTCCGAAATGCGAAATGGACGATTGTTCGGAGTGCCCCGTACGTTCCACGTGTTGGGCCCAACGATCGACGGCAATGACCGCGTGATGCGCCTGCGTTTGAGGCACGCGATTGTCTGACTCGTGAGGACGCTATGCGCTGGCTTTTCCGACGGCGGATCGGTGGGCCGCGAGCGGACGTGGAACCAATGCATGCTGTGTGCGGTGATTTTAATCTGGAAGCGCTTGCCGCTGATATGTCCTCGCAGTGATGCGTGGTTGCCGAATGGGCTTCTTTCTCTCGTGTGCTCTGCTGTGCATCAGTGTCCAGTCAGGCTAAGCTCCGTGGACGGCCCTTGTGATGACGAAGATCGGTCAAAAATCAATCGGTCAAACGTCTGTCCGTCCCCATCAAAAATCACGCGGTCAAATGTCTGTGCATGCCTGTGGCGTGTGACCTGGTCGAGCCGCGGACGGCTGTCAGGGCAGTGACATGTCTCTCGCGCGACGGGTGGCATCACCTCCAGCGCCCGCGAAATGGACGGTGACCCCCACCGATCCTGCTAAAATGCGGGATGGCCCGATGACCACTGACCGGTGAGGCTCGCGGACGGCGCATCCACTCTAGCAGCCCAGTTTTCGTCACGCACATCTGCCAACACTGATTTAATGAGGCGTGGGGGCGACCCGGCCGCGAGGGGACCGACGCTGCGGCTGGCACGGCTGGCCGCCCCAATTTTGGGGGTGCAGAGGCCGCACGCCACTGTGTGGACCTGATACAGGGGGTGGGGGGTGGTAGCGTAGGGGAGCGGCTGCTGCGCGCACGTGGTCGTGAGCGGTACCCCCCCCAGCGGGCCGGATCGGACGGGTGGGGCACACCGCACGGGCGGAATCGGTGCCACCGAGACACGATAAAGTGAGCGACGATGGTATCGCTGGACCATCATCACCATCGCGACCACCGCCGCCATCGCCGAGCAGCCGCGTTCACCGCGCACCACGAGCACTGCTGAACCACGCACCCCACTCTTTCTGTCACTCTTTCCCGTACCATCCCTGCGTCTTTTCTTCCCCCCTGTAGCGGCACGCCGTCATGGACCCGGCTGCTTTGGCCGAAGACGATCTGGACCTGGTATCGTACTTGGCGGTGAACGCCTCGCTTACGCTCCGCCAAGAGGCTGAGCTGCGGACAACCGTGCAGCGCTCGCTCGCCGACAGTCGCACCCAACGCCACCGAGGCTCCGTGCCCGGTCGCGTCGCCAACATCGAGCGTGATTTCGATGCCGGCGTCAAACGCATCATGAAGTACTACTTCGGGTGGCGGGGACGCCCGCCGCTGTACGGGGAGGAGGTGTTTAACCGTCGCTTCCGCGTCTCCCGTGACGTCTTCCTCGAGATGTATGACGAGGTATGCGGCCGCCCCTTTTGGTGCCAGCAGGTCAACGCGACTGGGCGGCCGCAATCCCACGCACTGCAGAAGCTGGTGGGCGCGTTCCGCGTACTTGCTTATGGCGAGCCATACGACCGCGCGGACGAGTACGTCCGTCTCAGCAAGTCTACTATCTCCATTGCCGTCGACAAGCTCGTCAACTTCATCGTGGACCACTATGCACCAATGTACCTACGAGCACCCAACGAGAGCGAGCTGCGCGGCGTACTTGAACGCAACGCGGCTCGTGGTATGCCAGGATGCATTGGGTCGATCGCCTGCGGCACGTGGCATGCCAGGATGAATTGGGTCGATCGCCTGCTCCCACTGGCAGTGGCGTGCCTGCCCAACGGCACTTCAAGGGCAGTATCAAGACCGCAAGGGCACCCGATCGGTTGTCAAGGAGACGGTGTGCGACGAGGACACCTACGTCTGGCACCTGAACGTGGGGGCGGCCGGCAGCAACAACGACCTTAACGTGCTCAAGTTGTCGCCCCTTTACCACGCCATCGTCTCCGGTATGTGGCCACCCCGCACAATGTCTTTTACCGTCAACGAGCGCACGCGCACCATGCCGTACTACCTGGCAGATGGGATCTATCCTGCCTATCCCTTCTTTGCAACACCATATCCGCGGCCCGAGAGCCGCAAGAAGCGGACGTACAACCGCCCCCAAGAGGCGCTGAGGAAGGAAGTCGAGCAACTGTATGCCATCCTGACAAGCCGTTTCAACGCGCTGATGCGACCAGCACGCATTACGACGGTCGAAAAGCTACGCAAGGCCGCGAAAGCCGGAACGATCATGCACAACATCATGGTGCGGCGCGACAGGCACGGGTACGCAGGGCTCCGCCGCGTGGCTGCCGCGTCCACCGGTGAGGGCGACACCGTCGCGGCCGCCGGCACACTGGCTGCCGGGCACCTCCCAGGTGAAGACCAAGACGATGTGGGGGAGGATCTCGAGGCCGCACCTATCGCTGATGGCGTCAATGCGGAAGGGACTCTTCTGTACTCCTTGTAGGCGCGACAGCAGGCACTTGACAGTGACGAGCATGATATGCTACGTGACGACTTGGCTGAGCACATATATCCCAGACGTGAGATTTTCTTGCACCCCTACGTGGGGTGACGCATGAGGGACATAAAGGCTTTCTTTTCTACCGCTGTGCGGTTTTTTTTTTCCTATCACATGACGTCTACGTACAAAGGCGGGCGCCTCGCGGCCGCCCCTCCTAGTGGAGGAAGTACGGCCACTGTCACCGGACAGCGCCGCTCAGTCACGGTAGCGTCCGTCACGGCCTCGTCAAGCCGCAGCAGCGGCCAGTGCAGCCGTCGCTCGCCGCGGGTGCGAGCGGTCGCGCCAACGTCCCGAACCGACAGCCGGCCGCGCCCGTTTCCACGGCCGCCGCGGCCACCGTGACGGACAAACTCCGCGCCACCACGGGTGTCGACACCCCGGCCAGTTCGCGCGGGTGCGACGCGCCTGGCATGCACGCGCGCCCCCCCACCCTCCCCTCTCCCACCCGCCGAGGGCCGCCAGAGGCCATCAGGCCCGCCACATCGCTACCGGCACACGCGCGGAAAAGGTGCCCGCCGTCCGGCGCCGGCAACCCCCCGGCCGGCTCCAGCCGTTGCAGCGACACCAGCGGGCGACGGCCGCGGCGACGGTGTCGCATTACGCGTCCCGGCCCACGCCCCTTGGCTGGCCAGGAGGTCGTTGGCGCGCCGGGCGACGCAGATGACGTGTCACGCCCCGGTTCGGACAGGTGGCGCGGTCGGTGCTGGGTGGGATCTTGATTGTTTGTGGGTCGTTTGCATTTGTATGTCAATTGCTTGAACTATCTGCTTTACAGTAGGAGGGTCCACTGTTATGGATCCCCAGATCTCTCCATGGGGAGGCTACTGCGTGGGATTCGGGGCCATTTGGGCCCGCTTGCTCGGTTAGCTTAAGAGGACAGCGGGGCGCCCGTGGCCCGGCTTCCCCACAAAAAAATAACTGCGTTCTCACTTCCTTCCTCCCTCTTTGCGCCTTCGGGCGTTTTCCTAGGTGACCGTGTCACCGGGCGAGAGTAGAGCAAGGGTGTGCGGGTGGGTTCCCTCAGCTGGGCAGGTGTCCCTATCTGTTTCTGTGGGCTGGGGTGACACGGCGTTTTATGCGACAAACAGGTACCGACAACTGGCCGGCCGAGTCCCGCACAGCGGCCGCCGCGACCAACTTGGCCGACCAACGCTGCGCCGCCCCCACAGGTGCCGACACCCCCGCCGGCCCGCGCGGGTGCAAGACGCCACCAGGCGCCCACTTTCCAACTAGCCCCCACCTCCCCTTCCCCCGCGGGCCGAGCCCCGCCAGGGGCCCTCTGGCCAGCAGCACCACCGACGGCGCACGCCGTGCGGCGCTCAAAAAGCCGCACAAGCTAGACCCAAGGCTCCGGCCAGTCATAATCTGGCGTGCTGTGTTGCCGCTGGCATACGCTGGTGCAAGGCGCCAGCCGGCCACACCCGGTGGCCCCCCCCACCCCCCCCATCCCGCCCAGCGCCGACAGCTGCTCGCTGACCTAGATCACCGCCGACGACGCACGCCGAGCCGCTGCAGAGCACACAAAGCCACACGCGACAGGCGCAAGGCCGCGCTCACCAGACCCAAAGCTGATAGAACGTTCGCGAACGTCGGCGGCACAGTCATATGTGTGAATGGTGTAGCGGAACCGTGCATGTCACAGGAATAGCACGTCCATGCATCAGCACGCGATGCAAAAACGATGGCTTATTGGCTCAGAAGGCGCTGTTCGTGGCTGAATGGGATGAAGCGGAACTGGTTTTTGCGAGGAGCACGCTGTAAAATACACTGGACCTAGGGAGGACCCCGAAATGTGTGTACTGCTGATCCCAAAATATGCGGTGGGACAACGTGTGTTCCAAGAATCTGATGACCCCTTCGGACGGACTCCGGCGTCGTGACAGCTCCGGTGTGCACACGTACGTTGTAATTGGTGGCTCAGATTTTCGGCATTTCATCATGGCCACCGGTGACGAGTATCCCGATCACGGTATGACCTGGTCTCGTAGCCGAGATGATTCACTTTCAAAGGAGGAAACAGTGAGTTGCGAAATGTGTAAGGTCGTTGCCACAGTTTCGCACGTTCCATTGGCTAAACAGCCACTTGACAGCGATTTTCAGCCAATCGTAGACCCCCAATCATTTCCAGACAGTCTCTGACCCCCACTTCAAAGTTGGGCATCCAGACTGTGTATGCCGCTTTATGAATTCCTCGTGACCCGAGCATCTCCCGCCTCGCATATATTTATGTGCGCCTGTTCGTCGAATTCAGTACGCGTTCTTGACGGCCGCTCGTCTGTATCGACGCCCTGGCTTGCCAGAGCGCTCCCCTGTGGCAGTCGCGCGACCGAATGGCCGATTGGCGCTGACGCGCTCCACATCGCAGATGCAGACACGCGGGCGAGGCCGCCTCCCACAGCGCACCGCGGCCTCTGCCCCCGTGCGCGGCACTCGCACGTACGGCCGCCGCGGGCGCCGGCGGCCATTGCGGGCACGAGAGCCAAGCCGTCCCCCAGTGCGCACCGCAGCCCCTGCCCCCGTGCGCGGCACATGCACGGGCGACCGCCGCGGGCGGCTGTTGCGCGCACGCGGGCGAGGCCGCCCTCCTCCCGCGACGCGACGCGGCCTCTGCCCCCGTGCGCGGCAGTCGCGCGGGCGGCCGACTCGGGCACCGACTCGAGCGGTCGAGGCCGCTTGTTAGACTCTTGCCTGGTGTAGCAGCACCACGGGCGTCGGCTGCCGTCGCCGCGATTGCGAGGCAACGCATGTGTACTGAGCGGTGTTTTTCGCTGGTACTGTGGTCTTGCTGGCTGGAACTTGTCAGTTCTTTGTCCCTGCAAGGCAAGAAGTGTCGAGGAAAAAAAACCGATGAATGGCAAAAAAAACTTTCCTTCCGTCGTACGACTGACACACTCTAACTGTCAAACAAAAGAACCACAGCAACAGAGGCCTCTTTTCCAGCATCGTGCCCGTCGCTCGTGTCGCTGTCCTCTTCACTTTCCTCTTCGGAACTAGAAGACAAGCCGTCACTCATGCGGCGCTTGCGGCGCGTGGTTGTGCCGCGTGCGCGGCGTGATGCAGGGGGACTAGATGGGCAAGATGAAGAAGAAGAAGGCCCATTACCGGAGGGAAGGATATCGTCATCGTCGGAGGCAACGACCGCGTGCGCGACCGCCTGCGCCGGCGAGCTCTTTGACTTGGGCGGCGTGTTGTCGCCGGACTTCATTGCGTCGACAGCGCGACGCATCATGTCCTGCACCTGGGACTCCTCTTTCTCGAAGCGGACCCGCTTTGTCTGCATAGAGCGCGCCCCACGAGTTGTCGGGGCTGCGCGGGTGGAAGGCGGGGGGGGCTTGTCGCTGCTGCTGGGACGGGGGCTCACCCCCGCCTTGCGACGGACTCGCAACGGCGCCGTGACGGTGTCGTCGCTCATGAGCAGCGCCGCCGCACAGCGAGAAGAATCAGAGCGTGCAAGTGAAGGAGGCGGAGCAGACCCGGGCGTGGGCCCAGTACGGCCGGTAGACTTCAGCTGTCTGGCATTGCTGGCGGCAACCGCCGCCGCTACGGCCGCCGCCACGGCTGGGTCTAGAGAGCGCCTGTGGCCGTCGGCGGCCTCTGTTGCGGCCACCGTATCAGTACTCGTCGTTGCGCGACGCACGGGTGGCTGGGCGGCGGCGCCGTCACACAACGACGAACTAGAAGGCCGCGCGGCGGCGGCGGTCGCCACCTCGTACCCACCCACTCGCCGACATGCGTCCATTGCCGCCTGGATGGTACCGCGCCCAGGGACGCGCACCGCATCGTAGGAGGCCGCTCCGTCAGCGGCGCCTCCGCCACAGACTGCACGACCAGCTGCGGCACAGCCGGAGGCTTGCTCCTCGGCGGCCGCACGGTTAGAGGCCACAGTGCCGGCGGCCGCACCGTTGGCGGCCGCCGCGCCGGCGGCCGCACCGTTGGCGGCCGCCGTGCCGGCGGCCGCACCTTTGGCGGCCGCCGCGCCGGCGGCCGCACCGTTGGCGGCCGCCGCGCCGGCGGCCGCACCGTTGGCGGCCGCCGCACCGGCCGTCGCACCGTTGGCGGCGACAGAGGCAGCGGCCGCTGCGTGATCTGCCCCCCTCGGAGCAGCTCCCGCTCCACCATCGACAGCGGTCCCAGTAGAAGCCGCCCCGCCGCCCGCAGCGGCCGCCCCGCCGGCGGCCGCCTCCATTGTGCTCAATCGCCGACGCAGCTGCGCCCGCAGCCAGGTGGCCCCCTCACGTGTGTCTCGGACGTGGGGCTGCGACCAGAAAGCCACCTCGTTTTGGTCCTTCATCATGGCGTTGCGGTCGGCCGATGACTTGGCCAGGGATGTGAGGGCGTCCGTGTGCGCCGCGGCGACACGCGCGCTGTCCGCCGAGACGCGCGCAATATCGGACGCCTCGCGCGCACCGCGACGCGACGCGGCCTTTGCCGCCTTGGTACCGACCGGGCTATCCTCCCAGTCCGTGTCGGGTGACGATCTCTTGCGCTGGGTGCTGGATGCGGCGCCGTTGTCAGACAAGTCGGGGTCTCCGTGCACACTGTAGCCCATTTCGTTGATAGCATTGAGAGCCGCCTCGGGGCTGAACTTCGGGAATAGTCGCAGGTACTCCCAGGCACGAGCGTACAGGCACTGGATGGCGTCCGCCTCCTGGAGAATTCCCGCGTACGGGCTCATATTGTTGTAGAGCGCCACTGCCGCCATCAAGAGGTCCTCCTCCGTCGGGGACCCAGTCAATCGTCGTTGGTGAACCGACACAAGGCAATCGTTGAGTTTTTGAACGGCTTGGGTGATGTCGTAGCAGAACATCTTCTCGATGCGCTTGTACGTCCGCGAGAGGCCCTTGTGCAGGTCAGGGAGCTTGTTCTCCTTCATAAAACCGCGGGAGTTCTCCACCATCTTGTCCCAGAAGCTCTGCCTCGTTTGTCGCGTCCCATGGATGGGATCAACAGTCGTCTTGCCCCACCCCTTGGCCGCGCACAGCGCCTCCTCCGGGATCCACGCAACGCCACGTCCGCCCTTCTTGGGCACGGGTCCGGCGACGCCGGCGGCGGAAGCGGCGGCAGCCTGACGGTTGGCGTCGTCCCCCGTCGCGGCCTCCACCGCCGCCGTCCCCTGCTCGTCGTCGCGGCGCGATGCGTCGTTGTCTGAGTTGCCAGCCGCAGTTGCAGGAGCGGCTGCACGAGCGGCGGCCGCTGAAGCGGCCGCCGTCGAGTCACTTGCGGCGGCCGCGGGGCCTGTAGCACCGTCACGAGTGGCGCCTCGAGTAGCGTCACGGCCAGCGGCCGCCGATCGCGCCGCCGCCTCGAGGTCGCCACTGGCCGCACGGGCAGCCGCCGGGAATGAGGCGGTCGCCGCCGCAACCGCGGCCGCCGGATGCTGTCCACGTGCCGCCGAGCCTACTGGGCGGCGGACGATGGGGTCCCCGGCAGTGTTGGTCCGCGCGAGCCGTTCTCCGGGCCGTTCTGGTCGTCGGGCTGCTGCTGTTCGCCCCCTTCCCGCCATTCCTCATCTTCCTCGCCCTCCCGCGGCGGCTCGGGGGTGTAGAGTACGGCCCAGGGCACGTAGTGAAGCACGGGTCCGGCGCGCACTTGCAGAGTGCGGGGTGGCCCTCCAGCCAGGCCGCCAAGCTGAATGGTCGGCTCTCCAATCAAGGGCATAGAGCGTCCCCACGGAGACGTGCTACGGCCGGTGTCGGGACCCGAAGATGTCGGCAGCCCAGATGGGGAAGGAGCTGGGGGCACCCCCGCCGGCCATGGCGACGGCTGTGGCCCCACCACAGGCGGCGGCGGCGTGGTCGGACGCGTCAACGACGGTGGTGGCCGCGCCGCCCTTGGAGCCCTTGCTGCTTGTGAGCTCCGACAGCGGCCGCGCGCCGAGGACGACAAGCGGTAGTCGCGCGGCCGCGCCGCCCACGGGCACCGGAACTCGGGAGGGCAAAGAGGGTGGGACGGTCCGATGTCCTGGGCCCGTCGACACATCGTGCACAGCTGCCTCAGTCCTCGACGGCTTTGGGTCTTGGTTATATGGCGAGGATCCGGGCCGAAGCACCAGTGCCCCCCCGGTCGGCGGGGGGGGGGAGGCGGTGGAGGTGGCGGACAGTCCATCGCCGTGTGGTGGGGCAGAAAAGGTGAGAGATCGAAAAGAGAGGAGCGCACGCTCTACCGTGCGCGCAAACGACGACAGCGAACCCGTCGGTAGTGACTGCGCCGTCGGTTGTGGCCAGTATCGAGACATCCGCAACTGATCCGCAAACAAACGGAAGAAAGGGGCGCGGGGGAGGGGTTCGGTGAAGCTCGTACGTGTTGCACGGGCCCAGGACAGGCGTCGCCGCGAGCGCGGTATGAGGCGCAATCAACTCCAGCTCAAACGCCGCACGGTGGAGCGTGCCGCGGCTGGCATACAGCTGGGCGGCGCCCAGACCCGGCGAAAACGGCCCCCATTTCGAGCAACCTCTCGCAGCGTCAGCAAAAATGGTCGGCGGCGGGCCTCATGTGTGGTCGCATGCCCCGCCGTTGGTGGCAATGTCGGAGGGTCCGTCCTCCGACGTTGACACCCCCCTCCCGAGTACACTGGGCCACACGATGCGGTCAGGCCCACCCACGTGGCGGTCCCCTTGGCCCGCCGAAGTGTTGGCCGCAGGCACATACGTATCGCTATCTGAGGTTCCGACCAATCACATTCACTGTGACTTGGTAAAATCTCAACCCGAACGAAGATCTGCCTTCTTCTGATTCATGGACTGTGACAATGACTTCGTCAGCCACCCTCTCGCGAGACTGTGGGCGGCGCATTCTCGCCTGTTGACAACATTAATCAGATCATTCATTCGTCATATAACTGTGAGCCGCCGCCGGCTCCCGCCCGCGCCTCGAAGACGGTACAGTCGCACCGGGAACGCGCCGAAGGATCGCAGCGTGTCTCCGTCTCAGAGGCGTGGCAGACCGGTGGTCGCTTCATACGCATCCGTGCTGCCACCGCGCACCTCACCGCCGCGCCACACCCCCACAGCCCCTCTTTAGAAGAGGCGCGGCGGGCGCGTGGGTGCTGGCGGCTGGCAACAGCGCCGCACAGGCGGGCGCCACGCGGCGCGCACGCATACCGGCTGCGGGGAGCCGCCAGTCGGCCTTTGGGGCGGCGCCCCGCCGCCTCAGTGCGCCCCACGCACGGCGGCGCCGGCCACCGCTCCCCTTACCACCGCGCCACACCCCCACAGCCCCTCTTGAGATGAGGCGTGGCGGGCGCGTGGATTCTGGCGGCTGTTGACGGCGCCACACTGGCGGGCGCCACGCGGCGCGCACGCACGCTGGCTGCGGGGCGCCGCCAGTAGGCCTTTGGGGCTGCGCCCCGCCGCCTCAGTGCGCCCCACGCACGGCGGCGCCGGCCACCGCGCCCCTCACCGCCGCGCCACACGCCGACAGCCCCTCTTGAGATGAGGCGTGGCGGGCGTGTGGATTCTGGCGGCTGGTGACGGCGCCGCATTGGCGGGCGCAACGTGGCGCGCACGCATATCGGCTGCGCGGCGCCGCCAGTCGGCCTTTGGGGCGGCGCCCCGCCGCCTCAGTGCGCCCTACACACGGCGGCGCCGGCCACCGCGCCTCTCACCACCGCGCCACACCCCCACAGCCCCTCTTTAGAAGAGGCGCGGCGGGCGCGTGGGTGACGGCGGCTGGCAACAGCGCCGCACTGGCGGTCGCCACGCGGCGCGCACGCACACCGGCTGCGGGGCGCCGCCAGTCGGCCTTTGGGGCGGCGCCCCGCCGCCTCAGTGCGGCCCACGCAGGGCTGCGCCGGCCACGCACGGCGGCGCATCCCAGATCACACGCTCGGGTGTCTGTCGGCACCACACGGCGTGCGTGCATAAATCCAGCGGGGGAGCCGCCAGGCGACGTTCTCGGCGTCTCCGCGCCGCCTCAGTGCGCCCACCGCCGCAGTGCGCAGCACCTGAGGCAGCGCCGGCCAGGGCGAAACTTCCAGCCACACCACAGCCCGTTTGACCCCATTGCGAATTGGCATGGCGTGCGGGCGGGTGATGGCGGCTGGCCCCAGCGCCGCATTTGCGGCCGCCACACGGCGCGCGCGCGCACAGACTGCGAGGCTCCGCCATTCGGTCTTCGGAGCGCCCCCCCGCCGCCTGACTGCGCCGCGCCCGCGGCGGCGGCCGCCAGCGCGCCCCACGCCGCCGGGGCAGAGCCGCTCAGCCCCCGACCGATAGAGGCGTCTCGGAAGGGCGGCTTATGACGGCTGCCGCCGTCGCCACAGTTGCGGTCACCTCGCAGTGCGTGTGCACAACGGCTGCGAGGTGCCGCCAGGCGGCGTTCTGGGCGGCACCCTTCCGCCTGAGTGCGCCGCGACCTCGGCCGCGCCTGTAAGCGCTCACGCGTCTACGGCCGCCTCGCGGCGCGGGCGCACACCGGCGGCGGGGTGCTGGAAGTGGAAGTGTGGGGCGGCGCGCCCGCGGCGGCGTCAGCGAGCGCGCTCCTCACCGCCACGCCACAGCCGCCCTGCCCTCTTCGACTAGAGCAATGGCGGGTGGGCGACCGCTTCATCGGAGCATTAGCGGCCCCTTTGCGACACGCGCACACAGCGGTGGCGGGGGGGCGCCAGTACGTCTTTGGCGCGGCGCCTTGCCGCCCGAGTGCGACGCGCTCGCGGTGGCGCCGGCCAGCGCGCCCTTCGCCGCCGCGTAAGAGCCTCCCGTCACCCTTCCACGAGCAGCCTGGTCGGCGGCCGGCCGCTGACGGCTTACGCTGTTGGTATCCTGACTATGTCCACGCTGCGCGGGCGCACGACGGCTGTGGGGTGCGGTCTGTCGGACTTTGGGGCGTTGGGGTGCTACAAAAAAAACATCGCTCATCGTGGCAGATGCAACGAACTAGACAGTACAAAAGCTGCAAAAGGCATCTATAGAAAACCATACACAGTGCTAGCGTTTGCTACTCTTCATGTGGAGGGGAGTGGCAGTGGGCACGGGCGGCAGAAAGCCCGTTCCAAGAGCTTCCCCCGCAACCCCTGTAAGAACCCCGGTACCACTGGGATACAGCAGCGAACAAGCCTCCGCCCAACCGATCGTGAGGAAGGGCCGCGCGATGTCGCCGACGTCATAAGACGTCTTCGACGTTGTCTCCGCCGCGGCCGCTGGCGCCTGCCGCTGCGGCGCGTCGCATGGCGCGGCCGCGGACTTGCGCCGGCGCCGCCGGCGCCGCTCACGCGCGGCAGATTTCTTGGCGGCCCACGAAGCGGCCGCCCCGACGTCGCTAGGGTCAGCAGCGACCTTCTCCTCCTTCCGACGTCGCCCGCGCTTTCGCGAGGCAGAATCGGCGGCCGCCAAGGCGCCCGTCGCCTGCTCGTCGCTCAAGTCAGCCGCGGCGGCGACCGCCGCGTCCCTCACGAGGAAGACAATCTCCCACTCCCCGTCTGACGGCTGGGACCCGGTCCCGCAAGACGAGGTGCTCGACGGGTCAGTCGATTGCCAGTCCGACCCCGTCGGCGACGTCGATGACGACATAGTCACGCGCACGTCGTGTACCGCCGACGCGCACGATCCCGCGCGCACGTCGGCACCGCGCAGCACGAAAAAGCGACGCGCAGCGCGCCGCGGCCGCTCCGCTTCCACGGCCTCCCACCGAGCGCAACACGACGCGACAGCGTCGCCAAGTCGGCCGCGGCGGCGTCCGCCACAGGCTCGCGAAGCGTCGCATCGGAGGCCGTACAGCTGCCGCCAGACGTGCACGGAGGCCACCCACAAAGGCGGCCCAGCGGCAGTAATAGGCGCGTGATCGGCCACGACACTGGCCGCAGGGAGGCTGCTGCAGTTTCCCGCTTCACACTGCCTACCAATCCCCCAGATGTTGCGTCGACCACTCCCCCTCAACCGGCGCCGGTGTCTCTCGGCGCACAGAGCCCCGCTCGTGACGGGTGACGGCACGAGTCAGGCCTCGAGATCCCGTCGTCATGGCATTCTGACCACAGAAATCCCGGAGCTGTCGGATCCCCTCCGTCCGCGCCCCGGTTGCACCACAAATGGCACGTGGTGGCCCGAGTCGTGGCGCAACGATCGCCCCCATGATCGCGTAGTGCGGGCAAATTGCCTGTTTAAACCTGCAGCATGTCCCCGATTTCATGATGATCGCTGCCTGTTTGCGCGTCGATCGCGGCGGAATTTGCGCGGACTTCAATATTGACAAGAGATGGCCCATCACCTCGAGAAATGCGAACAGATTGTGAATGGCTTCCTCTACCAATGCTGTCCGCATTCCGACGGCTATTCCCCATCAACTTCGAGAGTTCACGCGTACCGTAGCCCCCGCTCCACATAACTCCATTCACCATCTGGGGACACCCTTGCGGACCCAATCAGATGCGTTCACGTGTCACCTTTTCTAGGCGAATCTAGCTTTGGAAACGCACGTTGGTGGAGCTGCCCTCACGATCGTCTCGGTGCCCTCCTGAGCCACTGACAGCGCTCCATTTCGTCTAAAACAGGCCGGCCCAGTTCGGAACAGTCGGTAATCGGCCTCTGGCGTCCACATATCTGGCTTCTATGCGGAAGCCGACCCGTGATTCGCGACTGCTTCCGAACTCACCCGCGGGTTCTCCGGTTGGACTTATCTGTCCGCTGTAAAT
>Ga0209093_1001486_pt1 | contig 13289 bp, 10 predicted proteins | sample SidtaG_4_FD_187450 | JGI IMG/M metagenome (GOLD analysis project Ga0209093, IMG submission 187450) | Marine algal microbial communities from Sidmouth, United Kingdom - Sidmouth_Male1 metaG (SPAdes) (version 2) | ecosystem: Host-associated > Algae > Red algae > Unclassified | place: Sidmouth...
CCCCCCAGCCCATCCACGCACACCCCCTCCACGTTCCCCACCTCGAGGAAGTATGACTCTGTTGGACGACGGTGATCTCCTGTTTGACACAGCTAGCCACACATTGGCAACCGCGAATGAGACACATGGACGGGCGACCAACGGCTGCTGAGCAATCCCCCCTCTTTGTGGTCCGTCCGCCACAGTTACGTAAATGTCTCCGGTGACCTATTACGGGGTCCAGTGCCGACACGACCGCCGCCGCGTGCTTAATGGGCTTCGCCAGCGCGCGCGCCACAGCCCACCTGGCGCCCCCCCCCACCCACCACGTCGCCACAGCCCACACGGAGGCCACCGCTCTCCAGGTGTCCTCCTCTTGCATGGTGGCCTGCGCCACAAGCACGGTGAACCTCGCCGCCCCCAAGGACGCAGCCTTCCCCAATGTCTCCTCCGCCACTAAGGTCGCCGGCGCAGCCTACACCGTGGCCCCCGCGCCCCCCAAGGACACCACCTCCTCTATGTCTCCTCCCGTCCTAAGGTGGTCCACGCAGCCAACACGTTGGTCCCCGCGGCCCCCAAAGACGGATCCGTCCCCAGGATCTCTCTCCCGCCAGTACGTTCGCCGCCGCCGGCAACTAGGCGACCCCCGCCGTCCCAACGGTCGCCGATGACAATACGGAGGTGGCCGTTCATACGGTCTCCCCCACCGTCAGCACGATGGCGACCGTCGGTGGCCAGTACAGGTGCCGGCTTGGACACCGCCGCCAGTACAGGCTCTGGTGCCGTGAGCAGCACTGGCGCCGCTGGTGACGCGGGAGATGCGGGCTTCTCACCAACTGTACGGTTGTGCTTCTTGCTCCACCCTCTTCGTTCTATCGTTCTCTTGTATGTGTTACGTACTGCTGCTACTGTACGGGAAGAAGTGGTTGTGTGTATGTTACAACCAAGTACTGACTGGGCCCGTCTTTTTTTACCTTGTGCTAGGGTTCGCCTTGTCTACTCAGGTGTGTTCGGGCAAGGACGGGCAGATGGGCGGCGGGCGAGCCGGTGGGCGGCGGGCGAGCGGGCAGTGCGCGGGCGGGCGGGTGATAGAAGCGCCAGAAAGAACCAGGAATCACTCCAAGATGAGCCCGTGGGAGCCCATGGGAGGGGGGATGGGGGGGGCGGGGCCAGCTTCAGGAAGAGCCCCAGAGAGCCGGTGGGGGGGAATGTGAGATCAGTCCCAAGAAGCCGCAGGGAGCGCACGATAAACCACCAGTCTCCATGCAACTGCAATCGATCCAGGAAGTGTCAACTACACGGCCGGTTTGCGGCCGGGCGAGTCCTTCTCGGTGCGATACGTGACATTCCTGTAGTACTACGGGACCCCGTCGCCAACGGTGGCGCGGCCGGCGGAGCACGAGGGGTGCGGCGGACGGCGGGGAGTCGGCGGCGCCGACGAGGTCGGGCACGGACGGAACGGGGGCGCGGGCACGGGGACGGCGGGCCCGCCTGTGAGCGCAGGTGCGAGCCCGCGAAGGGGCGTGCCTGGACAAGACGCCCGCCGCGGGGTCCGGGTGGCCGCGGCCGGAGGGCGCGGCAAGCGACAACCGACCGGGCGCCACGCGGCGGTTGCAGCGCGTTGCGCGCGGAACGGTGACTCCCCCTCGTCTGTAATGATCGCTTCGGGGGACATTATATGCATGGGGGGAATTATCTGCATTGGTTGATGACTGCCCGGGCCAACTCCCTATCGGGGAATCGGGCCCGGGCGACGGTTTCCGCCCTTTTAGGACGAAGGGCGACGACGGTGGGAGGCACCGTCGTCGCCGGCAAGTAAACCGTGTCTTCATGTCTTGGCGTTTCGATCGCCCTGACTTCCTGGACCTCGAGTCCCAAAGCGGGTGTCGCGCGAGCGGCCCAGACGGCCGTTACTTCCCTCCTCCTGAGGTAACCCCCCTGATCGTGGTACTACATTGGGCGCTCCGGGTGAGACCCGCTGTAGGCACGCGGCGCGTGTTGCGGTTCGACACCGCTTTCGGTATCAAGGTCGGGCGACCCTCGTTGGATGTATTGCGGTGCGGTGACCGAGGACATCCGATCGATACGCGGGCCCCACTTCCACGGCTCGCGGATCTTCCTCATCTTCCCCGCTCGACGGGGGCGCTCCTCCGTTCGAGATGCCTGGCACTAGCCGGGTGACGGACGCGCCACCGGCGGGAGACCCCGGGGCTCTGCGGGCGTTGGGCGCCGTGGCCCTCGTTGGGGTGGAAGGGCGGTCCCGGCTGGCGGCGGCGGAACGGTGGCGGGTCAGTCGAACTCCCCGCCCGAGAATCCCAGCCGCACGCCGACCACTGGGGCTCGTCTTCCTCCAGGCGCGGGACGGACATCTACGCTAGTGAAGTCCCAGCGTGGGGGCGCAGGGGCTCACCCGTCGCCCCTGGATGGGCAGCGCCTGGACGGGGCGCCGCCCTTTGGCGTGCCCCGTGTGGACGCAGTGGGCAGCTCGTCGGGGACCGCGGCCGGCGGGATTCCCACAGGCCCGGGTTCAAGCCTATCAGTGGATGCGCTGTCGCTGGAGGAGGAGGAGCGTCAGCGCCGGGATTTACAGAGAGCATTCGGGGCTGTAGTACAATGGAGGGCGATCACCTCGGAGAGGAGGGAAGTAACGGCCGTCTCGGCCGCTCGCGCGACACCCGCTATGGGACTCGAGGTCCAGGAAGTCGGGCCGATCGAAACGCCAAGACATGAAGACACGGTTTACTTGCCGGCGACGACGGTGCCTCCCACCGTCGTCGCCCTTTGTCCTAAAAGGGCGGAAACCGCTGCGCGGGAACCGGGGCCACTAGTTGGCCCGGTCCCGCGCTGCCAAATACCTACGATGCAGATAATTCCCCCCAATGCATGACACTCCTCCATTAAGATTGACCCGCCCCGCGGTCAGCGCATGACTAGCCGACGAGCTCACCCCGGCAAGTGCGCCGAAGGCGCTCACAAGCCGCAGCGGCACGCCACAAAGGCGACACACCACCGGCCGGCCGGCTTCCGCGCACAAGCGCCCACAGCCACCAGTACAGCGCCTCTGGCGTAGTACTACATCTCCCCCGTCTGAGACTGCGGCGTCCGCGCCGCACGACGGAGACCGCCAATAGCGCATCGACGCGCAAAACGGGAGACCCGGAAAACCGCCGCACACGGTGCGCCCGCCCAGGGCCGCGTTGCCCAGGAGAAGAGGCGATCCCGTGGCGCACACGTGGAGGCCGACCGCATCCGACATCGAGAATGTTAACCCCCCCGGCGTCAAAAGAGGACATTGCCCGCCCACTACGGAGAAGACGAGGAATCAGCACCCCGCCCCCAGGCAGGCTGGCCGCCGATTGCGCCATACTCGATCCGGCGGTGCCACCGCACCGCGCCAGCAGAAGCACCTCGTCGTTGGCGCCGCCGCCGCCACATGCCAGGGGCGGTGCGCCCCCACGCCGAGGGCGTTGCGGCCCCCGACTTCCCCCTAAGCCAGATGGAAAGCGCGCCTCGCGGAGCCCGCGCCGCCGTCGTCGCCGCGCGAATCGGACGACGGGAAGACCTCCCCCCGTCCACGTCACCGCGCCCGCCGAAGACGACGGGGGCAGGCGAAGACGCGCGTCGCGCGCCGGCGGCAAGACGGCCGCCGATTGGGCCGCGCTTGATCCGACGGCGCCGCCGCAGAGGACCGAAAAACTTGCAACGGCGTCGCCGCGCCCCAGCGCCGGCAGAAACACCCCGTCGTTGCCGCCGCCGCCGCCGCCCGCCAGGGGCGGTGCGCCCGCACGCAGAGAGCGTTGCGGCCCCCGACTTCCCCCTACGCCAGGTGGAAAGCGCGCCTCGCGGAGCCCGCGCCGCCGTCGTCGCCGCGCCTATCGGACGACGGGAAGACCTCCCCCCGTCGACGTCACCGCGCCCGCCGACTACGACGGGGGCAGGCGAAGACGCGCGTCGCGCGCCGGCGGCAAGACGGCCGCCGATTGGGCCGCGCTTGATTCGGCGGCGCCGCCGCAGAGGACCGAACATCTTGCAACGGCGCCGCGGCGCCCCAGCGCCGCGCCGGCGGAAGCACCCCGTCGTTGCGGCCGCCGCCGCCACACGCCAGGGGCGGTGCGCCACCACGCCGAGGGCGTTGCGGCCCCCGACTTCCCCCTACGCCAGGTGGAAAGCGCGCCTCGCGGAGCCCGCGCCGCCGTCGTCGCCGCGCCTATCGGACGACGGGAAGACCTCCCCCCGTCGGCGTCACCGCGCCCGCCGACAATGACGGAGCAGGTGAAGACGCGTGTCGCGCGCTGGCGGCAAGACAGCCGCCGATTGAGCCGCGCTTGATTCGGCGGCGCCGCCGCAGAGGACCGGAAATCTTGAAACGGCGCCGCCGCGCCCCCGCGCCGGCAGAAACACCCCGTCGTTGCCGCCGCCGCCGCCGCCCGCCAGGGGCGGTGCGCCCCCACGCCGAGAGCGCTGCGGCCCCCAACTTCCCCCTACGCCAGGGGGAAAGTGAGCCTCGCGGGGCCCGCGCCGCCGTCGTCGCAGCGCCAGTCCGACGACGGGAAGACCTCCCCCCGTCGGCGTCACCGCGCCCGCCGACGACGACGGAGGCAGCCGCAGTCGCTCGGGCGCCCCGCATTGGCGTCGCCGTTCCCCGTCCTCGATGTCGCCGACTGTCACGGCTCCGCTGCCCCGGGCACGCATCGCGTCGACCCTTCCACATCCATTCCAGGGCCGGGCGCTGTTTGCCAATCAGCACCCGCCCGAGAGGGCAGGTTCGTCGCCATGCGTGCGGGCGGGGCCCGGACTGTCTGCTCCATCTCAAGTCCGCGGAACAGGAGGGCGATGCCGACCATCGCCATTGGCGACGCCAAATTTGATCGCGTCGGCGACGCCCTTGACGCGTCGCCGTCACGGCCTTTGCCGTCGACGCCGCCCGATATCCATTCGCCGTCCCTGACGACCGACTGTCCTCAGGGTTGGCCCGCGCGTCCAACGCGCGTGCATCCCTGACAGCGGCATGACTCGTCCGCGGGTCCCTGCTCACGCCGCCCCCCCACGACGCGTGAGCGGCCAAGCCGCATGGGACGACGCCCCGAACGGGCGTCGCGGCTCACCCTCCCGGACATAATCCCGGGCACCCGCATGGGCATGACCCCTCCCCCTCCTCAACGACGCCAACCATCGCGGCTCCGCCGCCCCCAGTACGCATCGCGTCGACCCGATCTCGCCCCCTCTAGGGCAAGGCGCTGTCTGTTGATCAGCGCCCGTCCCAGAGGGCGGGTTCGTCGCCATGCGTGCCGGCCGTGCCGGGACCGTCGGCTCGATCTCAGTTCGGGGGAACATGACGGCGACGACAATCTTCGCCCATTGTGCCGACGACTACGATCGCGTCGGCTACGCCCTTGACGCGTCGCCGTCCCGCCCATGGTCGTCGACGCCTCCGAAGTCCAGTCGTCGCAACTCGCGACCGTCTGTCCTCGGGGATGCCCCGCACTTTCAAAGAGCGGCAATCCCTTTCAGGGGCGTCACCTGACGCTGCGCCTGTGCTTGCGTGGTTGTCCCCACGACACGGGGACGGACAGGCCGCGTGCGCCGACGCCCGGCACGGGCGTCGCTCCTCCCCCTCCTCAACGGGGCCGACCGTGGCGGCTCTGCCGCCGCAAGCACGCATCGCTGCGAGCCGACCCGACCCCTCCCGGGACGGAGCGCTGGTGACCAGGCAGCGCCCGCTCCCGATGGCCGTCTCGTAGGCGTGCGTGCCAGCGGGGCCGGTTCCGTCGGCTCGATCTCGGTCCGGGGGAAGAGGACGGCGACGCCGATGTCGGCCTGTCGCGCCGCCGACTCCGATCGCGTCGACAACGCCCTTGATCCGTTACCGTCAACGACTCAGTCTTCGACGCCGCCGACACGCCGCCGGCGTCGTCGACGTCCATTCGGCCTTGGGGATGCCCTGCCTTACCAACGAGCGGCAACCTCTGTCAGAGACGTCCGCTTTCTCTGCCCCTCTGCCCGTGCTGTCGTCCCGACGACATGGGGACGGACAGGCCGCGTGCGCCGACACCCGGCACGGGCGTCACCCCTCCCCCTCCTCAACGAGGCCGACCGTGGCGGCTCTGCCGCCGCAAGCACGCATCGCTGAGAGCCGACCCGACCCCTCCCGGGGCGGAGCGCTGGTGACCAGGCAGTGCCCGCCCTAGAAGACCGTCTCGTAGGCGTGCGTGCCGGTGGGGCCCGTTCCGTCGGCTCAATCTCGGTCCGGGGGAAGAGGACGGCGACGCCGATGTCGGCCTGTCGCGCCGCCGACTCCGATCGCGTCGACAACGCCCTTGATCCGTTACCGTCAACGACTCAGTCTTCGACGCCGCCGACACGCCGCCGGCGTCGTCGACGACCATTCGGCCTTGGGGATGCCCTGCCTTACCAACGAGCGGCAACCTCTGTCAGAGACGTCCGCTTTCGCTGCCCCTCTGCCCGTGCTGTCGTCCCCACGACATGGGGACGGACAGGCCGCGTGCGCCGACATCCGGCACGGGCGTCACCCCTCCCCCTCCTCACCGAGGCCGACCGTGGCGGCTCTGCCGCCGCAAGCACGCATCGCTGCGAGCCGACCCGACCCCTCCCGGGGCGGAGCGCTGGTGACCAGGCAGCGCCCGCCCTGGAAGACCGTCTCGTAGGCGTGCGTGCCGGCGGGGCCCGTTCCGTCGGCTCGATCTCTGTTCGGGGGAGGAGGATTGCGACGCCAATTTCGGCCCGTCGCGCCGCCGACTCCGATCGCGTCGGCTACGCCCTTGACGCGTCGCCATCAACGACTCAGTCGTCGACGCCGCCGACGTGCTGCCGGCGTCGTCCACGACCACTCGGCCTCGGCGAAGCCCCGCACTGCCAACGCGCCGCAACCCCTGTCAGGGGCGTCACCTGCCGCTGTGCCTCTGCCCGCGTGGTGTCCCCACGACATGGGGACGGACAGGCCGCGTGCGCCGACGCCCGGCACGGGCGTCGCCCCTCTTCCTCCTCAACGGGGCCGACCGTGGCCGCTCTGCCTCCGCAAGCACGCATCGCTGCGAGCCTATCCGGCCCTTTTCGGGGCCACGCGCTGGTGACCAGGCAGCGCCCGCCCCAGAAGGCCGTCTCGTAGGCGTGCGTGCCGGCGGGGCCGGTTCCGTCGGCTCGATCTCGGTTCGGGGGAAGAGGACGGCGACGCCGATGTCGGCCCGTCGCGCCGCCCACTCCGATCGCGTCGACGACGCCCTTGATCCGTCGCTGTCAACGACTCAGTCTTTGACGCCGCCGACGCGCCGCCGGCGTCGTCCACGACCACTTGGCCTCTGGGATGCCCTGCGTTGCCGAAGCGCCGCAACCCTTGTCAGGGGCGTCACCTGCCGCTGCGACCCTGCCCGCGCTGTCGTCCCCACGACATGGGGACGGACAGGCCGCGTGCGCCGACGCCCGGCACGGGCGTCGCCCCTTCCCCTCCTCAACGGGGCCGACCGTGGCGGCTCTGCCGCCGCAAGCACGCATCGCTGCGAGCCGTCCCGCCCCCTCCTGGGTCGGAGCGCTGGTGACTAGGCAGCGCCCGCCCCAGAAGGCCGTCTCGTAGGCGTGCGTGCCGGCGGGGCCGGTTCCGTCGGCTCGATCTCGGTTCGGGGGAAGAGCACAGCGGTGACAATGTCGGCCGGCTACGGCTGCGGATCTGACTGCGGCGGCGCCGTTGGTGACCACACGCCGTCCTTGCCGTCGGTGTTGAGGTTCCCGAAGTCTCGTTGTCGTTATTGCAGCAGCCCCCCTTGTGTCTTGGGCTCGCCCCATTATCTGAGTCCTCCTTCTTTCGCGTTGCGCGACCCCAGTCGCGTCTTACCTTTCCTGATTCTTCTCGCAACAAAGTAGCGCTGTCTGCCGAGGTACCCCGTGTGGGGCCGAAGGTTCTCCGAGAAGCTTGACAGGGCGTCATCACCGGGATGGGCTGCCACGAGCAAAGCCCCACCCACTGTTCCGGCGACGCCAGGGGAAGACACCGATGGTGACGACCCCGCCAAGAATCTGGGTCTTCAACCGCCTCACGCTCCTCCATCGATTCCCCCGCCGGGAATCCATGGGAGAGCTCTCCAACGCTGAGCACCGCCACTTTCCGGGTCGCCAATCCGGTGCAGTAATGTAGCGCAGCGCCAAGGACGCCATCTCAATCGTACCGCGGCGCGGTCGGGATGAACGTGTTAGAGACATCGCCACAACCGACACAGCTCACCGGCCAAGCACCGCTTGACGTCACCCGCGCCCCAATGGGAAGCGGCTAACGTCCCATAGGCTGGCGAGCCTTGATTCCAGGGGTTCGTTGGAGGCCCCCTGGCGGCCATCGCGGCACACCGTGCCCGCAGCCACCCGTTCCGGATAATGGGGGGACGAGTCCCGTTCGTCGGCGTGTGGCTGGGGTCCTCGTGTAGGGAGTCCAACTCACCTAGCACCGTACCACCCCCGCCAAGCCGGGGCAGACCCTCTGCCAAACACCCGGGTTCCGGGTTGGCCGCGCCAGCGTGCCGTCGTCTCCCGCCGATGGCGTGGTAGCACTTGATGCGTGCCAGGCACGTCGATCTACCACGCGACATCGTTGAGCGGGGAAGGAGAGGGATATCCGCAATCCAAAAAGACAACAGGAAGCACGATGCCTCGGGACGTCCTCGCTCGACCGTCAAATTTGCACCCAAGACAACCCCTCTTGGGTCACGCGATCGATGCACCAACATGGTTCGTCCCCGGCACCGCGCTAGCAATTCCAGAGTCTCACCCGGAGCGCCAAATGTAGTACAATGGATCGCGATCACCTCGGAGAGGAGGGAAGTAACGGCCGTCTCGGCCGCTCGCGCGACACCCGCTATGGGACTCGAGGTCCAGGAAGTCGGGCCGATCGAAACGCCAAGACATGAAGACACGGTTTACTTGCCGGCGACGACGGTGCCTCCCACCGTCGTCGCCCTTCGTCCTAAAAGGGCGGAAACCGCTGCGCGGGAACCGGGGCCACTAGTTGGCCCGGTCCCGCGCTGCCAAATACCTACGATGCAGATAATTCCCCCCAATGCATGACACTCCTCCATTAAGATTGACCCGCCCCGCGGTCAGCGCATGACTAGCCGACGAGCTCACCCCGGCAAGTGCGCCGAAGGCGCTCACAAGCCGCAGCGGCACGCCACAAAGGCGACACACCACCGGTCGGCCGGCTTCCGCGCACAAGCGCCCACAGCCACCAGTATAGCGGCTTTGGTGTTGTACTACAGGGGCCACGCCGGAGGATGTTGCCCGGGCCCAGTGGCAGCTTTCCATCCGGGACCATTTGTCCCTGGACCCGCCGACGGCGGCGGGCGGGTCGGGACCCAGCCTACACAGGGTCGGTGGCGCTGCCACCCACGGGTTGTCGCGGTCAGCGCCCGACACCGCACGCCTACGCCACCTGGCCCAGGTTTTCCGAGATGCCGCAGAGGAGGCGTCCACCGCAGCTTCGGATGGAACCCCGGCCCCGGAGCGCAGTGCGGCCGTCGCACCGGCGCTTGCGGCGGCCCAAGGGCCTTCCCCGAAGTCGGCGAGCGCGGGCGAAACGGCTGCCCCGGGTCACGGCTCGGACACACCCGTGGGGTTGTCCCGGGGTGCGGGTTGTGCCGGCGCGGCGTTCGCCCTGACGGTGGCTGCAAACCGTCGCGGACGGTCTCCGCGGTCGCGCTCGCGGCAGGCGCCCGCGGCGCGGACGATGGTCCCACGGTCCTCCTCGACGTGTATGGGAAGCACCTCCGGGAAAACGTGGCTCACGTCTTCCGCGCCTCGGGCGCGGCCGACCCGGGCCCCGCCCAGCACCCCGCGTTGCGGACGGCCCGCTTCTTCCATGGGGCAGAGGCCGATGGCCAGAGGTACGCCGCGGACCGGATCGCGGACCACGGTACGTTGCCCGACTGAACCCTACGGGTCCAGGTTTACTGGACCGGGTACTCCCAGCCTACTTGGATGGACGCCGCGGACGCCCCGCCGCCCAAGAAAGCGCGGCATCTACGGGGCTAAGGCGATGCCCTTAGTCGCGGCCGCGTTACTCCCAAACGTGAACTGGGAGACCTGCCCTTCGGAGGAGACGCCGCAGGGCAGCATGGAACCGCTTCGCCCGAGTCTGTGGGGTCTTGAGGCAGGGCGGCACGACGCCGGCGAGCCCGATGCGGGCGCACTCCACCAGGGCGACGGTGAGTTCCGGAGGACCCACGTCGGCCCAGTTCACGGCCCCGTCGTGCCCAAAGAGGGCCACGACCTTCCCGGACGTGAGCGAGTCCCGCCACGCCGTGGCTGTCATCGGATCGGGGGGCTCCCACAGCGAGGACAGCCACCAGTCGTAGGCGACGTCCGGCTGCCCCGGGACGGGGGGTTGCGACGGAGCCCGCTATCCCCAGCTCCAGCAGCGCCGCCGCCGGGCCGTCGTTGTCTGGACCGGCGTCCCAGCGCGCGGAGCGAGGACCCCCGGTGGCCGTCCCGACGGCGTCGGCGGGGTACTCCCCGCCGTTCCGGCGGGACTCAGACCCCGAATGGCGGCCGTCGCGGGCGGCGCGCTGCGACATGGCGGCCGCCCCGGCGCCACTGGTGGGGTATCCCCCGCCGTCACGCTGGGGCTCCGCGTTCCAGTGGCGGCCGTCGCGGGCGGCGCGCTGAGACACGGCGGCTGCCCCGGCGCCGCCCGTGGGGTATCCCCCGCCGTCAGGCTGGGGCTCCGCGTCCCAGTGGCGGCCGCCGCGGGCGTCGCGCTGCGACCCGGCGGCCGCCCCGGCGCCGCCGGTGGGGTATCCCCCGCCGTCACACTGGGGCTCCGCGTCCCAGTGGCGGCCGCCATGGGCGTCGCGCTCACGGCCCTGGCCGCCGTCGGTGCGCCTCATGGGGCCGTCGCGGCCGGCAGCAGCACGTCTGAGACCGTCGCCCTGACTGGCCGCCGGCCACGCGCGGTCATCCCACGCGCCGGCACCGCGGCCTATTCCGCCGTCCATACGGTCCCCGGGGTCGTGGCGGGCGCCTCCGGCGCCGCCGCCGGCATCTGCCGGCCACCCGTCACCGAATTCGGCACCGGCCGTGTCCGTGTATTCGATATGCCGTTCCTCGGCCCAGCGACCGTCGGGCGCCGACCCGGACCCGTCATCACGGGCCGCCAGAAAACGGCCCCAGTCGGTGTTGGCCGCTGAGGGCGACGCGGCTCCGCCGCGGGGCCCCGCGCCTGGACCCGCGGAGCCCCCATGCGCGCGCCTCCCCATCGCCCCCTCCGGGCCCGTGAGAGCCCTGCTCGTGGATGGGCGACCCCGGCGCGGGGAAGGCGGCTGGCCCAATCGGGACACCCGGCGAGGCGCCGGCCGGGGACCCAGGATTGGCGGACCCGGGCTGCACAGGGCCGCCACGCTCCGTGTCGGCGTGCCACCGCTTCCGGGCGTGGTACGCGGCCGATGCGGCCGCCTCCTCCGTCGACGGCAGGACATCCCCAGGGTCGGACTTGGGGAAGCCGGCGGGCACCGCCCAGGCCTCTTCCGTCACAGGTAGTGACCGTGGGACGGCATCCGCGAGCCGCGGCTCCGCCAGCATGACCCCCAGCGGGGCTCGCGGCGACCGCGGGACGCCCATGATTCGGACGTCGTGGCGCCGGCGGTCCGCGACGGTACCCACTAGGTGGGGCATCAAGGTGCTGGGAGCCTGACGGGTTGGGTCGTGGTGGTAGGGCAGCCGGTCGCGAGCGGCTGCCCAGGGCATCGCCCGTGCGATGACGTCGTACTCCGCCAAGGCATCCGCGGCAAAGCGATCACCCAACGCCAGGTCGTCGACCGAGAAAGTCTCCGTCAGGACGTAGTAGCACGGCGACGGCTCAAAGACGCGGTGCGTCTCGCGGTTCGCGCGGAGCAACCCCGACACGATAGCCGCCGTCATCATGACGTACGGCGTAACCTGGATGGGGTGACACGGGTACGCCTGGAGCAGGCACTGCTGTTGGGGGATGACGGGCGGATACTCATACGTCAGCAGCAGTTGCGTCGCGCACCGCGAGGCTATCGCCGGCGGCAAGGGAGCACGCGCAGTGGCCAACCCGATGCCGGACCGTACGGGCAAGAAGATCTCCCCGTGACCCGCCCGGCGGGTGCTCACAAGCTCACCGCGCGAACGGCGTGCGGCTTCCAACGCCAAATCCGCCGGCGTGGTCGGCGGGCCCACCGAGCTCAGGGCGAGCAAGGGGCCCACACCCACGAAGTTGGCGAGCGCCAAGGAGTGGCCGAAAGGGACCGCGGGGCGGTGGCGCAGACGGGAGTGCCAGTCCTCGAGGTAGGCGTACTCTTCGCCGCCGGCGACAAACGGTAGCTCGGCCGCGGGGTTCGGGACCAAGAGCACCCGGCCCGGGTTGCACCGCAACATGCAACGCAACCACGCGGCGCTGCTACCGAAGGAGCGGATTAAGGACCCGAAATCGCGCTCAGCCGCCGGCCGGGCGTCGTAACCCGCCGCCACGGCGAACTCCCGGAAGGCCCGCCACACGGCCTGCGCCCCGTTGACATCCTGTGAATGGGCGGACCGGAAGACGTCGCTGACAAGCGGCCAATCGTCTGCCGCCACGGCCGGCCCCAGCGGGGCGAGCCACGATCGGACGGCGGGCGGCGCCGGTCGCGATGGGAGAACGGGGGTCGCCTGCCCGAGCAACGGCGGCCGATCCGCCGACGCGACAGCGGGACCGCCGCCTTGCGCCGGGGTGGTGCTCGTGCGCACGGCGGAGGCCAGGGACGCCGCGGCCCCACCCCCGCCACTAGTCGCCGCCGCCGCACCCGCCGAGCGGGGCGGCGTCCGCCATTCACGACCGTTGGGATCGTACTGCAGCCGCAAGCCAGGCGGCAGCGTCGGGCGCGCAGGGACGGGCGGACGGGCCCTCGTCGGTCCCGGCGTCGCCGGTATGGCAGGCGAAGGCACAGCCCCCGTCGCGGTGTCAGCCGCAGATGGGCTCGCCAGGGGCGCGGCAGGTGGGACCCCGACGCGGTCGGCGTCCGGTCGCGTCGTGGGTGCGGCGGACGGGGCCCCGCCGGGGCTATCGGGGGGCCTCGCCGGGGACGGCTCCATCTCAGCCGAAAGAAATGTAGTACTACGGGACCCCGTCGCCAACGGTGGCGCGGCCGGCGGAGCACCAGGGGTGCGGCGGACGGCGGGGGGTCGGCGACGCCGACGAGGTCGGGCACGGACGGAACGGGGGCGCGGGCACGGGGACGGCGGGCCCGCCTGTGAGCGCAGGTGCGAGCCCGCGAAGGGGCGTGCCTGGACAAGACGCCCGCCGCGGGGTCCGGGTG
>Ga0209093_1001488_pt1 | contig 13287 bp, 14 predicted proteins | sample SidtaG_4_FD_187450 | JGI IMG/M metagenome (GOLD analysis project Ga0209093, IMG submission 187450) | Marine algal microbial communities from Sidmouth, United Kingdom - Sidmouth_Male1 metaG (SPAdes) (version 2) | ecosystem: Host-associated > Algae > Red algae > Unclassified | place: Sidmouth...
TAACTAAAACAGTAAAAAGAAAACAAATTCCGTAAATGTATTTTTTCATAGTATTTTTTTTGAAAAACTAATATAACAAAAAAGAGAGCTTACTTGCGTATGCTCTCTTTACTATCTATTTTTTTACATCTACTTCTCTTTAATATTTTCTAAACCAAAGTCATTTAAAAATTGATTGACTGAGATAGAATCTTCTACTTTAAAATCTCCAATTTTAGTTCTACGCAATGCAGATAAATGAGAACCTGAATTTAATGCCAAACCAAAATCATAAGCCAAAGAGCGTATATAAGTTCCTTTGCTACATGCCACTCTAAAATGTACTTTTGGAAACTCAATATTTGTAATTTCAAACTCAGAAATGGTTATTTTTCTAGATTTTATTTCTGTTGTTTTACCTTCTCTAGCTAGTTCATACAAACGTTTACCTTCTTTTTTAATCGCAGAAAAAATAGGCGGGATTTGATCGATTTCTCCTACAAATTGCTCTGTAGTTTTATGAATCATTTCTTTGGTTATATGTTCTATAGGATAGGTTTTGTCTACCTCTGTTTCTAAATCATAACTGGGTGTGGTACCTCCTAAAGTAATGGTACCTGTATATTCTTTATGTTGCGCTTGATAGGTATCTATTTTTTTGGTAAACTTTCCTGTACACAATATCAACAAACCTGTTGCTAAGGGGTCTAAAGTACCCGCATGCCCTACTTTTATATTCTTAATACTGTAATGCTGTTTAAGTACCCAACGCAATTTATTTACAACTTGGAACGATGTCCAATGCAAAGGCTTGTCTATCAGCAAAACTTGTCCTTGCTTGTATTCTTCTAATGTTTTCATTTAAGCTATAAAGGTATAAGTAATAGCTATAATACCAACAATGGCACAATAGATAGAAAAATAAATCAACTTACTTTTTTTCACCAAAGCAATCATCCATTGGCAGGCTAACAAACCAGCTACAAATGCAGCTATAAAACCAGCTCCCATAGGTCCTATTTCTTCAGATGCAAAGTGTATGTCTCCTCCTAAAAGATCTTTGGCTATTTTTCCTACAATTAATGGAACTACCATTAAAAAAGAAAATTTTGCAGCTTTATTTCTATCAACACCTAACAATACTGATGTAGATATAGTAGCTCCAGAACGAGAAATACCTGGTAACATGGCAATAGCTTGGGCAATACCTATAATTATGGAACTTCCAATAGTTACATCCTTATTGGTTGTTTTGGCTCTATCTGCTAACAACAACAACACCGCTGTTACTAGTAACATAGCCCCTACAAAAAGTATTTTACCTCCAAAAAAAGATTCTAATTCTTCTTCAAACAACAAACCTATCACTACGGCAGGAATCATAGAAAGAATAATTTTTAAGGAGAAAAAGAATTCCTCGTTAATTTTAAACTGAAACAAGCCTTTAAAAATTTGAGCTACTTCTTTTCTAAAAATCACCAAGGTGCTTAGCGCAGTTGCAAAGTGCAATACTACAGTATAAGTTAAACTCTCTTCGGGTACAGATGTATCTCCTAAAATATATTTTGCCAGCTCTAAATGCCCACTAGACGATACGGGTAAAAATTCGGTCAATCCCTGAATAATTCCCAAAATAATAGCTTCTAAAAACCCCATATTATTTTTTTGATGTATTAGGATTTGCTAAAATAGCCCAGATTTCAATTCCAAAACCAATCAGCACCAAAGTTGGAGCCAATCTAATTCTTCTAAAATTGTATATTTCATTGTTAAAGACGTTAGGATCGTCAGAAGCTCCTCCTGACATTAGAATAAACCCTACCGCAATAACTATCAAACCTAAAATCATGATTTGGTAGTTTTTTTTACCAAACACAAAGTTGGATGCAAATTTTTCTTTCATACTTAAATATAAAGTTGATTTGTTTTTAAACGTAAAAATCGTTGTGTTGCCAAAAACGAGCTAAATGCAGTAATTACAAACGATACAAAAAAAACTCCTCCTATTACTATTCCTAAAACCTGTTTATCGTCTAATAACTCTAGTGCAGGTAATTTGTTATCTACTTTATAACAAAAAGCTAATAGTAATAAGCTTGCTATAAAAGCTCCTACCAAACCTAAACGCACGCTTGTCCAAATAAATGGTTTTCTAATAAACGATTTGGTTGCTCCAACCATTTGCATGGTTTTAATGGTAAATCTTTTAGAATAAATAGACAATCTGATAGAACTGTTTAACAATAAAATAGCAATAAAAGCTAAAACGGAAGCTCCTACAATTAACCAAAAGCCAATGGTTTTTATGTTTTTGGTTAACAAATCTACCAAGGGAGCATCATAAGCAGCCTCCTCTATAAATTTATTTTTTTCTAGTTCTTTGGTAATAAATACCAGTTGTGCTGGACTTACAAAATCTGCTTTTAAACCTACTTGGTAATAGCTCTTTAAAGGATTCTCTCCTAAAAAAGTTAAAAAATCTTCACCAATATCTTTACTAAATTCTACGGCTGCTTGCTTTTTAGAAACAAAACTTAAAGTGTTAATGTACTCTTTTTTCTCTAATATATTTTTTAAATCCCCTAGCTCTTTTTTGCTCATCTTATTTTTAAGATACAAGGTTATAACTACTTTTTCTTTAAAATACCCACTCAAATTTCTGTATTTTAAAACCGTTAATCCTAAAAAACCTAGCATTAACAACACCATAGTAATACTTAATACTACCGATAGATAAGAGGCTAACAAACGTCTTTTTTGATATTTTTCAAAAGATGTAGACATGGGGTAAATTAAATAATTTAATTGCAAGGTACTACGTATAAATTAAAAATTAAAGATTGACGATTGAAAACTTATCTTGTTTTCTAAAATTCTTATCAAATACAGGATTTTTATCAAGTTTTTAAGGATTAATTCTTAACTTTTATTCCTGTTTTTAGAAATTCTAAATTGTATATTTGCAGTATGGAAGAAACAAACAGACAAAAGAAAATTGCAGGAGTAATTCAAAAAGATTTGGCTGAAGTTTTACAGGCAGATGCTAGAGAAGGACTGCGAGGTGTCATTATATCTGTATCTAAAGTAAGTGTAACTGCAGATTTAGGTCAGGCTAAAGCTTATCTAAGTGTATTTCCTTCAGACAAAAGAGATGCTATTATAAAAGCTGTAACAGCAAACACTGTTCCTATTCGTCATGAATTGTCTCAACGCACTAAAAATCAGTTAAGACGTATGCCTAATTTGTTGTTTTTTGGAGATGATTCTTTAGATTATATTGAAAACATTGATGCTTCTTTAAAAGGAAAAGACGTGAACCCTATTCACAATCCCGAAGTTTTAGAAAAAAGAAAAAAATCATAGTTCTTGAACTTTCCGCTGTATATTGCTCAACGATATTTAAAATCTAAAAGTGGTAACAATATCATCAATATTGTTACTTTATTAGCGTGTTTGGGTGTAATTGCTGGAACTACGGCGCTTTTTATTGTACTTTCTGTTTTTTCTGGAATTAAAGATTTTAGTCTTAGTATTTTAGATGTAAACACTCCAGACATACGTATTTTGCCTTTACAAGGAAAAACCTTTGTTCCCTCAGATGACATTAAAGACGTTATTTTTAAAAGTTCTAAAACAATTACTTATACTCAAATTTTAGAAGAAAGAGCTTTTTTTAAAAATGAAGATAAAGAAGCCATTGCTTACATAAAAGGTGTAGACAGTTTGTTTACCAAAGTAATTTCTATAGACTCTTTATTAATGGTAGGTGAATGGTTTTCTCCATTAAGCACCAATAGTTGTATTACCGATTACAAATTGGCAAAGGAATTGGAATTGAATGTGTATACAGACCAGTTAAAAACATTTGTACCCAAACCAGGAAAAGGATATATATCCAACCCAAGAAATGCGTTTAGAAATATTCAGCCCCAAATTGTAGGGGTTGTTTCTAATCAAAATCAAGACAGTAATCAGTATGTATATGTGCCTTTGGTTTTAAGTCAAAAATTATTAGGTAAAAAAAATAATGAAGTTAGTTATATAGATATCAAAACTGCTGATATAAACACAACTTTTAACTATCTTAAAACCAACTTACCAAACCATAAAATTGTATTAAGAGAAGAGTTAAATAGCTCTTTTTATAAAATTTTAAATTCTGAGAAATTAATTGCTTACTTAGTTTCTTTGTTGGTAGTAGTCATGGTACTATCTAACACTAGCGGAACCATTATTATGGTAATTGTAGATAAAAAGAAAGACATTAACACGCTTTTAAATATGGGAGCCTCCATTAAAGCTGTCAGACAAATATTCTCTATCTATGGTTTTTTATTAAATATTATAGGAATGATAATAGGTTTAGCCTTGGGTGTATGTATCATCTATTTACAAATTAGTTTTGAACTGATTATGATCACTCCAACCATTGCTTATCCTGTTTCTTTTGAATGGCAAAACATATGGATTGTTTGCTTTACCATTGTTGTTTTTGGTGCTTTGGCTAGTTTACTAGCAAGTGGTCGTATTTCTAAAAAATATTTAACTAAGTAGTTTTTTATTGCTCTTTATTTATTCTGATTTACAAATTTGTTGTGTATTAGGTAAAAACTCTATCAATACAAAGCACAACCATTGTATAATGAATGCTTACCTTTAATTTTAGAAATTCTATTAATCCTTAAATAAAAACAGGTTAATTTTATAAAGTAAGAGCAAAGCTTATTTCTGCATCAAATTAGTCGCATTTACATCTCCAAAACGATCTAAAATTTCGTTCATTACATCATATACTCCTTGTGCAGTTTCTTCTGTTACCAAACGGATTCTATAAGATTTAAAATCTTTAATCCCTTTAAAGTAGTTTGCGTAATGTCTACGCGTTTCCATTACAGCCTGAATCTCATTTTCTTTCCAAGCAATTTCCATTTCTAAATGCCTACGAGCCACCTCTACCCTATCCACAATAGATGCAATTGGTAAATGTTTTCCTGTAGCCATAAAATGTTTAACTTCTTTAAAAAACCAAGGATTTCCAATAGCAGCTCTCCCAATCATACAACCATCTAAACCGTAATCGTCTCTCATTTCTACAGCACGTTCTGGTGTAGTAACATCTCCATTTCCAAAAACAGGAATGTACATTCTAGGATTGTTTTTAACCGCTGCAATTCTAGTCCAATCTGCATCTCCTTTGTACATTTGAGCTCTTGTACGACCGTGAATAGATATGGCAGCACACCCTACATCTTGCAAACGTTCTGCAACTTCTTCTATCATAATAGAACTATCGTCCCAACCCAAACGGGTTTTTACCGTTACAGGCAATTTGGTATGATTGACCATTTCTTTGGTTAAAGAAACCATCAAATCAATATCTTTTAAAATTCCTGCACCTGCACCTTTACTCACTACCTTTTTAACAGGACATCCAAAATTAATGTCAATAATATCTGGTTTAGACTGTTCTACAATTTCAACAGTACGCAACATAGATTCTAAATTAGCACCAAAAATCTGAATTCCAACAGGACGCTCTTTTTCATAAATATCTAGTTTTTTAACACTCTTAGCAGCATCACGAATCAATCCTTCTGATGATATAAATTCTGTATACACCAAGTCTGCTCCTTGCTCTTTACACAAAGCTCTAAATGGAGGATCGCTTACATCTTCCATAGGTGCTAACAACAAAGGGAAATCACACAATTCTATATCACCAATTTTTACCATAACGCATTGATTTAAAGGTTCCAAAAATTTTGGATTGTAAAGATACAAATTAAGAATTAACAACAAATAGATTGCAATTGGTATTCTCTTAGTTTTAAAAAAACAGCAATCTGTTTAAAGCAAAAAAGCTCTCCTGTTTGGAGAGCTTTTGGCAGTAATATTTCTAAATTTAAGCTTCGCTCTCAGGAGCTAACTCAATTTCTAATCCGTCTAACTCCTCTGTTATAGGTAATTGACATCCTAAACGGCTATTATCTTCCACATAAAACGCTTGGTCTAACATATCTTCTTCTGCGTCTTGCTTTTCTGGTAAATTATGATTTGATAAAACATAACATTGGCATGATGCACACATAGCCATTCCGCCACAAGTACCTTCTACGGGCAACTCATAAGCTTTACAAAGTTCCATGATGTTCATTGCCATATCTGTTGGGGCTTGTAACTCGTGAACAACTCCTTCTCTATCTTTAATCTTAATGGTAATGTCAGACATTCTACTGAATTTTAATTAACTATAATGTTAAAATTGAGGTGCAAAGATACAATCTATAGCTTAATTATTAAAAATATTAGATAATAATTAAAAGGAGAAAACTCATCACTTATTTTTTTTAAAAATGGATATTATATCAGAAACAAACTGGAAGGCTGTTCTAAAAATATAGAACAATCCTTCAAATTCTGATAAATACATAACTTTACCTAAATTTATGATATTAATTGTACCAAATAAAGACCACTACAGAACTATTTTTTATTGTATTATTTTAATTATTAATATCTTAATTAACTAAGAATTTCATGTTTTAAAAAAATCCTCAATAAAACTATAAACAAAGGATAGCAAAAACATTAAACAAAAAAACTCTGTATAAAATTATTTATTTCTCCAAATACTAGAAAAATCTATTGTGTTATTAATAAAAAAAAATTAAATTTGATGGTAAAAAAATAAATAAATATGAAAAAATTTAATTTTATCTTATTAATACTCATTTTATTGTCAAGTAGTATTAATGCACAAGAGGTACATAATAAAACTGGATATTTTAGTAGAGTTTATGCTAGAGAGCATGTAAATGATATGCCTAGAGGTTTTTATATGCTTATTGAGGCAGATGGTACTATAACTCCAATGTCTTTTAGTTCTTATTCAACACAAAACACAGGTGCATTAAGTCCTTGGAATTTTAATCCTAAAACATTTCTAGGAAAGGTTATATCCATAGATTTCAAAGGATATTCAGAAAAAAACAATAATGAATATCCTATTGCTGATACAAACGGAAATTTGGTATATACTCCTTTATTTAGAGTCACTCATATTACTAGTATTAGCGAAACAAGCGGAAACATCACAGTACCTTCAGAATTCCAGTATCCGCAACCTAATACCTTATTGATTCCGCATGATATTACAGTAACACCACAAACATATACAGATAAAACAACTTCTGCTACCGTACAATTAACAACATATGTAACTGGAGCTGGTACAGAAGTATCTCCTTATACAAGCGCAGATGGAAGTGCTGGATTAAAACAAGCAATAACTGCTTTAAGTAATGGAGGTACTATAGAAGTCCCTTCTGGTATTTACAAGGTTACGACAAAAAATATAAGTTTTCCACGATTTGTTTCTCTATTAGGTACAGGAAGTACAAAACCTCTTTTTAAACTTACTAAAAATAGGAGTTGGGTACTTAGAGGAAGTAACACAATGGACAACATCAATGTAAACTGCTCTAGTATAACTAGTTACTACAATGACATAATTCTTATTGCTAATAATGCTAGAGATATTATAGTGAAAAATTCAGAATTTGTTGGTGCATATTCAGTAACACCTGTTACTTACGAAGAGCAAGGTAGTGGTGTTTGTTTTAGGATGAGCAGTCACATATCAAATATTACTTTCCAGAACAATGTTTTTACCAATTTAATGCGTGGTATTGTTACCAAAGGACAAAGAAATCAGCATAATATTACCATAAGAGACAACACTTTTCAAGGAGCTAATCACTGGCACATAAGTTTTGACCAAACATCTAACATTAGTAATATTTTGGTTACTAATAATCAATTTTTAGACTTTACGCATTTTGGTATTGCTTTTGCTCGTATAAATGGTGTTATTATTAGAGGTAATACTTTTTATAGTAGAAACTTATTAGGCTTTAATACATATAGTAGAGCTATACACCTTGAGGAACATTGCCAAAATTTTGTAATTGAAGATAACAACATAGATGTAATCTTAAGACACCGTGACAGCTCAGATCCTAATACAAAAATTAGAACTTCAGGTATCGCAATATCAGATTCTCGTTTTGTTGTTGTTAAGAACAATACTGTCCTCAATTCAAATGTTTTGCTTGATGGAGCATATAGTGATTTAGATGAAAAGATAATTATTGATAATAATCAAATTGAAAATGGAGGTATACAAATACGAGATGCCATGAAACGTGTAACGGTTTCAAACAACACAATTACTAATCCTCCAGAAGAAGCTTTTGAATTTATTAGTAACAAACCTAGACTGTATCCATTTGGTTGGCATTTAATTGAAAATAACACAATAAAAGACATGGATAATACAAATGCTTTTTATTTTGGTGCACAAATCCAAGAGACCACAATTAGAAATAATATTTTCCAAGGTTGTAATCAAACTACTAGTGATATTCGTTTACTTACTCCTTCCACAAATCTAACTATTGAAAATAATGACTTTTATGGACTCATAGCTCAAGATGCATTTACTGTTAGGAATTTACCCGCAGTAAACTCACTTTCTCAATATAAATCTAGTAACACTTTTGATTCTGATTGTAATCCCAGTCTTAGTTTTGATACTCCTCAAAACAGATTGAAAAAAAAGACAAACATATATCCAAATCCTATTGAATCTGGTGCTATTTTAAACGTATCTAATATAGATTTGTTGAAAGAATTAAACATAGAAATTTATATGTTAAATGGAACTTTAATATATAAAGGGACTAGTAATAAAATTGATACCAAAGGATTTGCCTTAGGTGTCTATATTTTAAAAGTAAAATCTGGTAATTCTCAAGAAACCCATAAGCTTATTATTAAATAATAAGTTCTATCAATTGATTCCAAAAAACGATTTACTAATCTAGTATATCGATAAGTTTGACATAATTACTTTGTTAATTTGATACAATCTATTTTTTAGTTTCTAGATCAAATTAACAAAGTGATGTCAAAACTACTTTACGCCGTTATTTTTGGCAAATAATTAACGTCGAAGTACAAATATCCTGGGTCATATTCTTTAAATTTCTTTTTTCTTTTGAGAAACTTTATTGATTCCTTCTTAACAAAGGGTTTTATAAACCGAATTTCTAATTTTTCTGGTGTTTCTGGATTTACTGTTACAGTAATTACATCTAAAGGTCACCAAGTTAGAGACCTCAACTCAACCGCTATGTGCATTTCTAAATCACTTAAAGCATATTTTATAGTATGAGTACGAGAACTTTTATCTACAAAAAAATATTTATTCTTTTCCATTCCGCAACAATCTTTTCAGATACATTATATTTTAGAAACAGTTCAGAATTGTTATAGTGTATTGTTATTTATTCTTAATAAAATATTAAATACAGGCTCTAAAAAGTTCCTATTCATTTAGATCCCTCAAGGTTTTAGCTCGTTGCTCCCAACTTTTTCTAGCTAATTTTTGTAAATCTGCTACATCATCACTTTCGTCCATAATTTCTAACCCTAACAAGGTTTCTATAACATCTTCTTGAGTAACTAATCCACTTACTGTTCCATATTCATCTACAACTAAAGCAATATGCTCTTTTTGTTTAATAAACATGTCAAACAATTCAGGAATAGCCAAATCTCTATTGGTAACAATTATGTTTCTTTGTATGCTTGCTAAGGTATTATTTCCTTTTCCATCTATAATAGCTCTCAATAATTGATCTTTTAAAAAATACCCTGTTATATTGTTAGGACTGTCCGTACGAATAGGGACTCTAGAAAATCTTAATTCTTTATTTTCATTAAAAAAAGATTGAATGGTTTGAGATCCGTTAGCAATTTTCACAACCGTTCTAGGCGTCATAACATGTTTTACTGTTACTTGTTTAAAGGCTAGTATGTTTTTAATTACTCTGCTTTCGTTCTCTTGAAAAACACCTTCTTGCTCAGCAATATCTGCCATTGCAGAAAAATCTTCTCTACTTAACACACTTTCTCCGTGTCCTCCTTTTCCAAAAAGATTTGTAAATAATTGTAAAACCCAAATAAGACCTGTGTACTTGCATACAAATATTAAAACATGTAACGTTTTGGTTGTAAAACCTGCTAAAGATTTCCAGTATGTGGCTCCTATTGTTTTAGGTATTATTTCTGAGGCTACTAAAATTAAAATAGTCATTACTGCAGATACAATAAATACTCCATTACCACTATCATCAAAAACATTTTTTGCTTGTGCTCCTACCAAAATAGCTCCTACAGTATGTGCTATTGTATTAATGGTTAGTATGGCTATTAATGGTTTATCAACATCCTTTTTTAGAATTTCTAAATCACTCGCATACGCTACACCTTCGTTCTTTTTTAAATTAATGAACGTGGCTGTAACACTTAATAAAACAGCTTCTAGTATAGAACATAGAAAAGAGAAAAATATTGATAAAACTGCGAATATTATTAATAAAGTCATTTTTTATGTTTTTGTAAAAATACTAGAAAAAAAACCTCAAGAAAATTCTTGAGGTTTTAATTGTACTTTTTTTATTAAAATGTAGTATTATATCTACAACTAAATACTTTTTACAGTCGCTTTTTTAGCTTCTTTCTTTTCTCCATCAAATCCTTCTACTCCATTTACAGTGGTATATTTCATTACATAACGCTTACCAGGATTGATAATGTTGTATGCAAATTGTACTGCTATCGTAGCTTCGTGAAAACCACAAAGGATTAATTTTAATTTTCCAGGATAAGTATTTACATCTCCAATAGCAAAAATACCTGGAATGTTTGTTGAGTAATCTAAGGCATTGTTAACCACAATGGCATTTTTCTCAATTTCTAATCCCCAATCTGCAATAGGTCCTAATTTAGGAGACAATCCAAACAATGGAATAAAGTGATCACATTCTTTAATCATTTCTCCTTCTGTCTTGTGCTTAATCATTACAGATTCTACCTTTCCATCTCCGTTAATTCCCTTAACCTCAGCATCGGTAATTAAGTTAATTTTTCCAGTTTTAGACAATTCTGCTACTTTTTCTACAGAATCTAAAGCTCCACGGAACTCATTTCTACGGTGTACTAAAGAAACTTCGCTAGCTACATCAGATAAGAAAATAGCCCAGTCTAAAGCTGAATCTCCACCTCCTGAAATCACAACACGCTTGTCACGATACAATTCTGGATCACGAATAATGTACTCCACTCCTTTATCTTCAAAACTCACCAATTCTTTAATAGGTGGCTTACGTGGCTCAAAAGACCCTAAACCTCCTGCTATAAATACAGTGGGTGCATAGTGCTCTGTACCTTTGTTAGTAACTACTTTAAAAGTACCATCTTCTAACTTTTCAATTGTTTGAGCTCTTTCTCCTAGAGTATAACCTGGTTCAAAAGGCTTAATTTGTTCTGCTAAATTATCTATCAAATCTCCAGCCAATACCTCTGGGTAAGCCGGAATATCATAAATAGGCTTCTTTGGGTAAATTTCTGAACATTGTCCACCTGGTTGAGCCAAAGCATCAATTAAGTGACAACGTAGTTTTAACAAACCTGCTTCAAACACCGTAAACATTCCTACGGGTCCTGCTCCGATAATTAAGATATCTGTTTTGATCATTATCTTACTTTTTTATTTATTATCATTTTAAATAACGACTGCAAAAATGAGAATAATTCTCCAAACAATCGTTAAAAAATTTACTCTTTTATTTTATTTTTTACGTCTCCTACCAATCCTTTGGTAAATTCGTTCATCTTATCTACTTTTTCCTCAAAGTTTCCTTTAATGGTATCTCGGTATTTGTTTAAATATTCTGCTAAATCATCTATATTTTCTGGTAATACAGACTCAAAGAACTGACGTAAACGTTTTGCCATTGTTGGGGATTTTCCGTTGGTAGAAATTCCAATTTTTACATTCCCTTTGGTTACAATTCCCCCCATATAAAAATCACAATAAGGAGGGTTGTCTGCTAGGTTTACCAAGATAGCTCGCTCTTTACAATCGTTATAAACTTTTACGTTAACTCTAGGAATATCTGTGGTTGCAATTACAATATGTTTTCCTTCTAACAAACTACTATCGTACTTACCAACAATCATTCGTACTTTTCCCTCGTTCGCTTTGGCAATGGTTTCTTCTCTATAAAAAGGAGAAATCATAGTTACCTTTGCGTTTGGACTAGATTTTAGCAAAAATGACAGTTTTTCTAAAGCTACATTTCCTCCACCTACAATTAATGTATTTAAGGCTGTTACCTTTAAAAACACGGGATACAATTGATTTTTTTCCATTACAAAATCTGTCCTTTTTTATTTAATAAATATGTATACAACATTTTACTTTGTTTAACGGTTTCTCCAATAACAATCATAGATGGATTTGTCAATCCTTTTTTGTTGATAATTTCTAAAATACTATCTATTTTACCAATTGCCAACCGTTCCTTATGCCAAGTTCCGTTCTCTATAATTGCAACAGGAATGTCTGTTTTACCATGAGCTAAAAAAGCATTTACAATTTTCTCTAACTTACTCATCCCCATTAATACAACAATGGTTACGTTAGAACTTGCTGCTGCTTCTATATCTTCACTTAATTCAACGTCCGACGTAGTTCCTGTTATCACTCTAAAACTTTCGTTAACACCTCTTTGAGTTAGCGAAATTCCGTAACTCGCAGGAGCTGCAATGGCAGAGGTTACTCCAGAAACAATATCAAATTCTATTCCTTTGCTTAAAACATACTTTAACTCTTCTGCACCACGTCCAAAAATAAAAGGATCTCCTCCTTTTAAACGAACCACGTGTTTTCCTTTTAATGCATGTTCTACAATTAGCTCTTGAATTTTTTCTTGGATGAATTTATGCATCCCTCTTCGTTTCCCTACAAATATTTTTTCTGCATTTGGAGCGTGCTCTAACAAAACCTCATTAGCCAACGCATCATACAAAACAACATCAGCCTCATTTAAGGCTCTTACACCTTTTAATGTAATCAACTCAGGATCTCCCGGTCCTGCTCCTACTAATGTTAATTTTCCTTTTTCCATATATTATTTTCAAGAAGTTAAGGAGTTAGCCATAGCTTTGCTGCTTAGTAGTTATTAATTTATAAGTAAAAATACTCTTCTTAACTTCTGTTTACCTGGTAAACAATAACTCCTTAAATTCTTAACTGCTTTTTATAATTATTCAGCCAACGCTGCAGCTCTATACTCTTCTATTAAATGATAGAATTTTTCAGCATCTGCGATGTAAGACTTTGCAAAAGATTCAGATTGTTTATTTTGGTTGATCTGATATACAAATGATTCAAAATCA
>Ga0209093_1001491_pt1 | contig 13273 bp, 14 predicted proteins | sample SidtaG_4_FD_187450 | JGI IMG/M metagenome (GOLD analysis project Ga0209093, IMG submission 187450) | Marine algal microbial communities from Sidmouth, United Kingdom - Sidmouth_Male1 metaG (SPAdes) (version 2) | ecosystem: Host-associated > Algae > Red algae > Unclassified | place: Sidmouth...
CCCCCCCCCTCCCCCCCCCCGGGCTGCTGCCTGCCCACCCTGCTGGCGCCGCGCGGCTGGTACACCCTGCGACGCACGCGGCACACCTGGCCACCCGCCCTATGCTCCGCGTCGTTGTCGGGCGCTCCACGGGCTTGGTGCAGGTGGCGGTGCCGCAGGGCGCTCGGGCTTACTGCAGTTGGTGGTGCCGAAGGTCGCTGCGCCCGGCGGCGAGCCTGCCCTAGACCAGCGACCGCAATCGCTGCGACGCCGTGCTGCCCTAGACCGGCACGGCGTCGCAGAGATTGCGGGGCACTGGGTTTGGCTTCGTTCAAGCGCCAGGTCTCGGCGTCGTGGCGGCGGTGCGCGCCCACGCGGCACGGCGCGTTGACGTTGCGTTTCGTGCGCCGCCGTCAGACAGGCGGGGTGCCTGGTGACGGACGCCACAACGGCCGGCGTCGCCGGGGTGGCCCCCGCCGCCCGCGCCGAGGTGGTGGGCGAGGCGTCAAGAGACCCTGCGGCAACCACCCCACGCGCAAGAACGCATGAGTGGGTGGGTGGTGGGGTGGGAACGTGGGGCTTGCTTGTCGGTGGGTGCGCCCGGCCCTCTTTAATGTCTCGCTTGTGGGGGTGGGAGGGGCACGGCAGCCCCGCGGGCGGGTGCAAAGGGGAGGGGGAGGTCGCGCTGGGCGTACAGCACCGTTGAGTGGCCGAAACACGATTACAAGCGGGGAGGCACCTCGGGTGAGTCGCGCTGGTGGGGCACAGTCTGTCCCACCGACAGCATGAGCACAGGCCCGTCATCGTGCCGTATGAGCCCTGGTGCTGGCTGGTGGCAACGCGCTGGCGACCGCGACGCTGCCACCACCTCCGCCGCCGCCGCCGCAGTCGCCCCTCCCAGCGCGCTCCGCCAGCATATCCCGTCGTGCACGAAGAAAACTCTGCCACGAGTGGCCGTCGCATCGTCGATTTTCGGAAGCAACCCACAGCTAGAAAAACTGAAGGTACAAAGAATATATAGGTTTAATGTATATGGCCAGCCACCCAGCTACAGCCACCGTGACAACTCTGTACCGTGTCCCTCGTGTACGTAAGCTGGTATCAATACCGTGACCCGCCCAATCCTGTTGGTAGGTGCACCATCCACCGCACCAGAAAGGTGATGAGCTTTCCACACAAACGAGAACTGGCTGGGTCCAAGAGGTGGCACCTCGTCCACCCCCATCGTCCTCACCAAGTACGCCTCCGTAAAGCTCTGTACGGAGACGTCAAACTCCTCCACCTCTCTGGTGACAACAGTCACGCGCAATCCACACGGCTCGCGTCTCAAAACAAACCAGTCGTGACCATCGTCGTCCACAATGTGGTGGACAATGCTGCGCCGCACGCAAGACTTGTTCTTTCGTACGAACGTCCGTGAGAGACACGCCCCCGTCAGCTCATCCGGCACACCAAGCGCCGCAAAAAAGTCAACTGACGACCCCGCACGCGCCACACACGTCGACCGCGACGACGGCATGAGGGCGTTTTCCTGTTGCAACCCAGCCACGCGCAGGAACTCGACAAACGCCTCCCGCGAGCAGTCGATCGAGATGGCCACGCTGGTCGACTCGGCGTCCCCTACCCGCCTGGGTGCCGGCGGGCACTTGCGGATGCGGATGAGGAATGAACTGCGCAAGCAGTCGCGCACGTCCTTGCCCTTGGCGTACTCTGATTGCGTCTCGTGTGCAGAGCGCACCGCCTGGAAACTTGCCAGCAGCGACCGCGCCACGCTCGCCTCTGCACGCAAAGCCGTAATGGTCCGCTGCAGATCCTCGTCTCGTTCCATTAAAACGTCGAGCTTGTCGTTGATGTTGTCAATCTCTTTGTTGTGGTTGCGTCTCGGACGCTTGTGCGCGGCGGTGCCTACCGCGGTCGAGCTGTCGGCGGCCGCGTTGGAGTTGAAAAAAGGAGGCGGCGAGGTGGGGTGTTCGCGCCTCACCGCAGCAGACCCACCTTGGCCGTCCATGGGTGGCAGCGGCCGCGGAGGCGGCAGCGTAGTGGCGTCTAAAGGGGGGGGGGGTCGGTCAGGGAGTTGACAAAGACGACAGGCTCGCGGCCCCGTCCACGTCAGTGACGGCGCCTACGTCGGGGATGGACGAACCGGGCCCCCGGGGCTCCACCAGCTGCAGAGGCAGAGGTCGAGCCTGATCCGCACGGCTGCTGCCGTGCGACTGCCGCCGTGGCAGCAGCGACGGCAGAGGCGGCAGGGGGCCGAGTGAAGGGGGGGGGTGAATCGGGCATGGAAGTGCAAGTTAGAAAAAGAGGCGTGAGGCAAGAGAGGAGTACGTCAGGACACAAGAAAACGCGTGGCCCAGTCACACCAGTGGCACCAGGGGCGGGTGCCGCTCAGTCAATGATCTCTCATTGAGCAACGGGTGCAGGGAAGCCGTTCAAACAGCTAGCGTGGAGGCGTTGCGATAAAAGCAAGCCTTGAGCGCGTCCGCGTCCGGACAACCGAGGACAATTTTAGAGTGAACCAACGGTTAAGTCTTGACCCGTGTCTGTCAAATACACTGGGAGAAGCCGGGCTCAAGACGCCGCTGTCTGCCTGACCTTTTCTGACACGCCTGGGACCTGAGAGATGGTGGCACCCACATGGGGTTGACACGGAGATGCGTGCGTACAGCTGTTTGACGTCGTTCTTCAGCACACCGATACCCTGTCGGGCTCCACCCGCGCCACCCCCCATTCGCTGCCCCCTCCCCGTATCCGCCGTACGGGAAGTACCCGCGGCGTAGCCGCGACCCCGCTCTGCCGCTGCCCTCATTCAGTGTGGCGACGCACCTTGCTGCTTGTGGCAACCACGCACGGGTGTGCGTGCACCGGTAAATAGTACGACGCCTACGCTGCTGTGGCTTGTACTGGTGGTATGTCTGGTGTTGATTGCTTTTCACTGTGCGACCAGCAGCACGTAAGGAGAAGGAAAGGTGGGCCGACCCCTGCGCCGCGCGGGTGCTCTATTTGGTAGTGGTCGCTGACACGTTCACGTTTGCTCTCCTTGAGACCCCGCTATCATTGCTGTTTCAGTCAGCCGCTGGTACTTATGGCGACCAACAGGTGTCGTGTCGCCGGCGTCGCCGATGACGAGGAGGAGGTCCACGAGAATAGCGCTCTCGAGGACGGCTGCACCGTTGCCGACGGGCTCCGGCTGCTCGGAATGCGGTCGGACACAGGCACCAGCGTTTTCCATGAGTGGAGCGCCGCCCTACCGGCCGGGACGTTTGACGCCTACCGCAGTGTCGTGCCTGCCCCTGACCATCTTTTTTTCAACGGTGTTACAGTCAACATCATGCGGGGATGCATGCAAGCGGTGCCTGGGGCGGACCGTGAGCTCGTGTCGTGCTCGATCCGCGAGGCTCTGGCACTGTCTGGGCTGCGCCGCACACGTCCCTACAATGTCAAGTCTGGGCACCTGAACTCCTTAACTATGTCGGAGTGGTCTGCCGTCCTCACCGTCGCACCTGTTTGCTTTCAGCGGGCACTCCCAACGGCTGTGCTGCAGGTGCGTGACCGGGAGACCCCCCTTCAGGTCATGTTGAGCATCCTTGAGAAGTTTTTCTCGCTCGTGCGTGCTACCTACTTTTACCCACGTGTGGTCCTCGACGGTGCTGATGCATGTCACAGTGCGCCGAGCGTTGACGTGTCGCAGCGTCAGGCGTCGGCCTTCCTGGCTTTTGTGGACACGAGCATGCGTCGACGGGACTGTGTCCCATTTGTGTCCTGCCTTGACAAACCCAATCTGCATCGTCTCCGAGAGGTCTATTCTTTTGTGCTCCCGCGCTTTTTGCATATCCGGCATGTGCGTGAACTGTTCTTTGAGAGCGCCCACCAACCCCGAAAGCAGGCTGCCCTCTCCGGAAATGGCCACGATGATGCCAGACGGGCGTTCTCCCGTATGCTGGAGACGGAGAGTTTCTCCCGCGTCGCCACCGATCCCGCCAAATTTAACTTGCCACAGCACTACTGTGAGCACCCTGGCATTTCCAAGCAGCTGAAGGAGGCCGCCGCCCTGTACACGCGTGTTGGGCAGGACTGGCGCGTGGCGAGCGGCGTTCTCGTCGAGATTCCTGAGGCAGCCAAGGCCGTGGCAGCTCATCACTGCTCCGCCGGTTACGAGATCCCATGGCGCAAAGGCGCGACGCGGGGCAACTCTGACTACATCCGGGTTGGCGACACCGTGTCGGTGCTTTGCCCGCGCGACAGAGAAGGCATTTGGATGGTGCCTGTAGCGAGCCCTGAAGAGGCGGCCGAGCATGGAGCAGCGGTGCGCTTTTTCCGCACCAACGCATTCTACGCCAGCGTTAGCGGCCACACTATAGCTCTCGTGCACCCATTTCTACGCTCCGACGCGGACCTCTGGACTGTCTACGTGAGCCGCACGCTGTCCCTGACGCTGTCTTCCTGCGTGCGGCGGAGCTTGGCGCTACACGCATGCGAGGGCGATTGTGACATGGCTTCGGCCTCAACAATCCAGCACTGTGCGGCGGGGGAGTGGCATCTGTTCGGTCGTGCATCACTCTATCCTGCCGTCTCCGGCTGAGAGCGGCCAGGCCACGAGGTGGTCGTGGGCGCAGGTGGTCGGTTGACAAGGTGCTAGGGTGATGAAGTGGTCGGGGGACGAGGTGGCAAGGGTCGGTTGATGAGGTGGTCGGGTGACGATGTCGTCGAAGGACGAGGTTTTCGATGCTAAAAGCGATGAGCGTTGTCGTGCGGGTCGTGGGAGCGTCTTGATAGAAGACATGAAAAGTGAAACTGTATCTTTTTGCTTCTTTGCCCCAGTACTCGATGCCTCCATGGCCCACGTGGAAAGATCCTTTTGGTTTATGGTACGGCATCGCTCTGACTGAGAGGATATTCGGCGAGCTCTCTCACTGCCGGCCACAGCCAGAGGCTTCATCGCCTTGCTTTGCACGGCGTCCGGGACAGTGCGAGCCACGGACTGCAAGCTGACAACAGTGGCGGCGAGCACAAATGCGACCGCAGTTGTGTGCTGCCGCAAGCTCTTGGTGACATCCAGGCCGACTGTGACGACCTCATCCACGGCCAGGCCAGCCACGTTGGTGACTTCGACGGCCACATGGAAGCAGTGGGACGGCAGGTCCGCCGCGTGGGCCTTCCGCACAGCGACGAGTTTGGCAACACGACGGTTGCGAGACTCATCGCCCAAGTTCACGAGTACGTCGGCCACCTCTAGGCTTGAGCGGCAGCCGTCTACGCGGCGCTTGTAGGATCCGGAAAGGCGCATCCCATCCCCATCCGGCGCGTCCATCTCAGCCTCGGACAAGCTAGCAGGTGGATAGGTGTAATAGAATGAGCGGGGGGACAAAAATGAGAGAGAGACGCACTCAAGCGGGGAGTTGAGAGAATGGAGAGATGGCACACAGATAACACAAGGGTGCAGCTGAGGAGCCAGCGCCGAAACAATGGGCTCTCTGGAACCAAGCCTGTGGCACTCACAGCGCCGACATGTACAAGGATGCGACAGGGGTGCTCCAAAGCACAGAGAAACGAGGGTCATTGGGGAACCCCACGGAGTTGCATGGAGCCCAACCGCCACAGGAGCCAGGCAGAGGTCCGTAACTGACAGAAAACGGAGGCGCTTGAAGGGCTCTGCGGTGGGGGGGCCCAATGAAATTGGGCTCCACAAAAAGGCACAGGTGTCATGAGGAGGAACCATGGGGCGGGGGAGGTCCGTCAACGGCGAACGGGCCACCACAGTTGTGCACACGGCCAAGGGGCGAGTCGGGCGCGGTGGTAGTATAGGGCCGCGGCCCAAGAGTCGACGCTCAGTTGCGTTAAGCTGTGCGCACATGGACTCGCAGAATAAGTTTTGAAAGGATTTGACGGCGCTCCTTTGCGCCCTCGCGGCAACCGCACTGCACATCGCTTCGTACTCGAACTGGCACTGTCTCTCTTTGTTCCCCCCCTCTTTTTGAGCTCGCTCACCACAACTCTCGCATCCCACCGCTCCCCCCCGCTCAGTACGCGGGACGATCATGACTCGGATACACCGCGCGGCTGCCCACACTGGCGCTCGGCCGCTCAAGCGCTCCAAGCGCACCTGCTTTCCGTCCACAGCCGCCGCTCGCTACGTGGTGGCAGAGCAGGCAGGTGACGATGTCGGCTCGAGCTCCCAGAGGGCTGGCGATCCCGAGACGTTGCCCGCTCCTCCTGGCCTGGTCGATGACGCTGACATCACCAGCGGCTCTAGGCCAGCGGAGGTCGGAGCGCACGCCACGGACAGCGGCACGCATGGCTTACGTGACAACTGTGGCGAGGAAGGAGACCACAGTGTTGTGGGCGCGTCGGTACGGAGCGGCGGCGGCAGCGTCGCCCAGCACGGCGGCGTCGCCGATATCGCTCCGGTTAGCGACGGCTACGATTCTTCGGCCAGCTCCGAGTCGGACACGCCCTTCTATATGGGCTGGTCAGACGAGGAGGACCCAGCCGCAATCCCCCAAGAGGTCAACTTTGGACGCTCGGCTCAAAACGCAGACGCAAGTGCCCCTCGTGGGGCACTTTGTCTCCCCCGGTCAGATGCTGGCGGCTGTGCAACGCCAACACGGCAGACCGTTCCACCCTTCGTCGTTCCCTCCGAGGCACCAGCCTCTCCATCCGCGGCAGCTTCAACGGCTTCGCTCCATCGTCGGCTGGGGCAGGTGGTGACGTGCGTTGAGGAGTTGTTTGCGCACTTTTTACTTCGCGGCCAATGCACGATTACGAACAAGGCGTTTAGTATCGTGCGGGCAGCGCACAACTACTGCACAACCCTCGGCCCTTTGCCATCCCTGACCACGCTGCGCACCTCCACCCTACCTGCCATCAAGGCGGCATGGTTTTTACCAACCCGCACGCTCTCAGCACGGACCAAGTTTGGCGGTAGGATGGCGATGGACGTTGTTTTGCCGAGCACACACGTGGCACGTGACTTTGCCTTTAGCGACACCTACCGCCTGTTCACTGCCGCTGACGACCGCCCAGATTGGTGTTCCGAGACGGAGCCAGAGTACGTGGACACTCCTTTTTTCCGCGCACGGCAGGCGTCGCTCGTGGGAGCGGAGACGTTGACCGAGTTCTCTCTCGCACGCGAAACGTATCGTGCTGGGGATGCGCTGGGTGTGCGGCTTGTCGACGGCACTGTGATCGGCGGCCTCGTTGTTGGTGAAGGTCGCTTTGCCCCCGCGTCAGCTGGCGTGGGATCCGACGACGGGGTGCACGCAGGTGATTTTTTAGTTTGCCTCTACGCCACCGGCGAGGCACCGCGGACAATGAGTGCAGAGAGCGGCGGGCTCGATGGCGTTCAAGCGACGGGGCGGGTCGGAACGACAGTGGTGGCGGCCTCCGCGGCGCCTAGGGGATGCGGCAGCGTCGAGGAGGTTCTGGCGCACGAGGCGGCAGGAGAGCTTCACGTGCGCTATTGGCGCCTCGGTAGCCACCCGGTGCTGAGCTGGCGGCGCCAAGGGCATACCCCGCGAGCTGTGGAGCGCCTTGAGAGGTGTGGCGACGGGGTGCCACCGCGCGCACCACTAACACGCCGGCCTCTCCGATGGGTGGGGACGGACGACATTCCCATCGTCTTGGTTTGCCTGGTGTTCTACACCGACGACTTTGTCCCACGGCTTCGTCGAGCTGCCTCATTGGGAGGAGCATACATGTCGTACGTCTCTTGGGCTATCTCAAGGCGCACGAGCCGCCAAGCTGTTCGCACCGTCGGTGTCACCCCCCCGGACGTTGACTCTGATGAGGTGCTACGCTTTGTGCTGCCGGACCTGGTTGTGGGGATGACCGAAGGTTGGCTGGTTTATGACCCGGACGGAAAGCCTGTGCGGGCGTTGGCGGATGTCTCCTTCTTTGTCGGTGACTACGTGCAGGAGGCGAAGAGCTGCCGCCTCATGGGCCACGCCGCGCTTTCCCCGTGCACCTTGTGCACATACAGGGTGCCAGGAGTGGCAGGCAGCAACTATGGAAAGCTGGGATCGTCCCAAGATGTCGGCCTGATGCGGACTACGGCTCGCTCTGTGGCCGTGGGAAGGGCAGCGCGCGCCGCCGGCGCTACCACTCAACGAGAAGATGCTCCCCATGCAGATTGAAAAATATAATGAGAATATTAGGAAAAATGTATTATAAATCCGGTGCTCACCGCACCACCCAACAAAGACAACAAAGCACAAAGAAGACAATGCGCTCCTGCTGTCATCCTTTCGATGGCGGTCGCCAGTTTTCACCCCTGCAGGTGGTCTCGAGAGACAGAGCACCCCTGCACTCCTCGGTGGTCAGCTCGCTGTACCCTTGATATCCCTCACCCAGCGCTCCCGTCACACCCCAACCCAAAAAGCCCATTCAAGTGCCAAGCTCGTCCACGTCGTCGGCACCGTCGTCCTCCACCATCGCATCTACGGGAGCCTCGACCGCTGCTGCAGCAAGTTCCGCAGGGGCCGCTATCTCAGCTCCTTTGAGCTGTTGAATGGTCTTGTCGAGCTGCGCGCGCTTGCTCAGGCGAGGCATCAGTAGGCCCCAGCAGCTCGGCCCCTTGGACGCATCAGATTCAGGGCTGACATCCATCGCCTCGGCCCAGGCGTCCCGCCCAGCCACGACGCGGGCGCGAAAGCACTCGGCGACGCACATGATGACATCAGGCTCGAATTCGTGCGCGTGGCGCACGAGTGCCACGAGCACGTCGTTGGCCAGGCGAAAGAGGCAAAAATGACGAACCACCTCGCGCTGTTCTGGGGCAGCTAGCGGCACAGCGCCCAGTTGCATGCCACCCCCCGCAGCCGCTGGAAGCCCAGCCGCCGCAAGGACCCCCAAGACACCCGAAGCGGATGCCACCAGCGTGGTGGTCGCCCGAAAGTACGTCGATCCGTCCGCATCGGCAGCCTTGGGCGCGACGGTATCCTCAGGGAAGGCCAATTGGAGAGACACAGCCGGGCTGGGCTGCATCTGCGGGTACCCCAGCATCGAGTACATCAGTTCGCGCGCCAGAGAGCGCCCGTCATTGAACGCGTTGCGGATGATTGACAGCGCGACGAGGTCGATTCGGTCTAAGCGCGACGGGGTGGCCCGGCTCTTGCCTTTAAACACCGCCGCCTGGTTACCCGAGGCCGCCATGTCGACAAGCAGCTTGTTGTAAACAGCCATAATGACGCGGTTGTAGTGCTTGACAGCAAAACTGGAAGTGCCCGCCGACTTAGACGCGGTCGGACAAAAGGGCGTCACGCAGTCCCCTTTTGCATCAGCGTCATTAGACAGGGCGAGCACGCGAACAGACACAGCGAGCGCATGGGCGCGGCGGATCATCGGGATGGAGATGGCGCGCCCGACAGCCACTCGGATGTCGTCCAGAGAGCGCTGTTCAAAAGGCACGCCGGCGGTGGCAGACGCGCCACCCCTGTCCAAGTGGCTTTTGACCGCTGCGATGACCAGTTCGGCCGTCGTCTGGGCGACGCTTGATGAGGGGTGGCTCAGCCGCTGGGCCGCGAGCTCCTCCTTGACCGCCTGCGTGACCACAGGGCCAATGGTGGCGAGCGCAGTGCCCATGGCAGCCGCCACAGCCGTGTTGACCACGTCCGACGCCTTCTCCTCAATCGCCTTGCGCACAGTCACAAGCTCCGCGGTGCCGCCAGTGCAAAATACCTCGGCAATTACCTTGGCCGTGTCGACGACATCGGCCGGGGAGAAGCGCCGCGGTCGCTGTGCCGGGCGGTCATCGGTTGAACTGGCGGCGGGAGAAGCGTCGTGAGCACGGCGGCGGCCACCCAGAGCCATCGGGACGGTGATGGGGATGTGGTAGAAGGGAAGCAGAGAGAGGGGAGGAGGTGAGGAGAAAAGCTGGAGCGCGAGCGACTAGGTGGGGACCGGGGGTGGTTGCGCGCGCTGGTGAGTCGGTGAGTCAGCTGTGGGCGGCGTCGGAGCTGCCTGGTCTTGTACCACTGGTCGCCATGCGAAGGCGGCGGCACCCTTGGGCGTGTGTGGGCGGCGACGTCCGCCGGGCAGAAAAAAGCGTGCAGGGGCGAGCACCCGGGGGGTTTGGCCGTGCGAGGCCGTGGCAGAGGACGTCACCGTGCCCACCGGTGGTTCCACGAGGCGGAGAGCCGCGCGCGGAGGGGGTTGCACGCACGGCGACGGGTGCCATCCGCGCGGCTCGAGTCTGGTGCTCAAAAAGACATGGGCGCGAGGGGGGGGTCATGATGCTCAAAAAGACATGGGCGCGAGTGGGGGGGCATGGAGCTAACCAAGACATGGGCGCGAGTGGGGGGGGATGGTGCTAAACAAGACATGGGCGCGAGAGGGGGGGAATGGTGCTAAACAAGACATGGGCGCGAGTGGGGGGGCGAGACGTCCGTAGAGATTGGAGCGTTGACTCGGCAAGCACTTGCGGAGACCCTCGATAGCATGACCGAATACGTTTTCGGTACTTAATTTGCAACACGAATTCCAGGGAAGGGTCTTCAATTTTCTTGCTCCGCTCAGCGAGCCACCCTGAGATCCGTGCCTGAGTGGAGTGCAAAAAAAACGGCCCACGATGGCCACCGCCTGCACTTAGTGACGCCTTTCCACCTCTCTCCTGGCGTGACATTATTGCGGGCTGGTCCAACGGGGGTGGTACTCACCCGCGCGGAATGGAGCTGCTGTGCGCCCCCTCCAAGACGTGGAGGTCGACAACCCGTAACTACCACTGTCGGCACCTGACGACAACGAACCGGGATGGTCGTCGCCGACCCCAACGTGCCGGTCCTGGCAGCCGTGGCCGCCGCCGCCGCCGCGGCCGTTGTGTCGTCAGCATCTGTGACTGCGGTGGTGGTGGCGGCCCACCGAGACGACGCGGCGGCGGGGGACCGGTGGTGTGGGCTGCAGCGGCTGCCGCGCCCGGCTGCCGCCAGTCAAGATCTTGTGCTTGCGCCGCTGGGACGGCGTCGTCCGTCACGACGCGGTCGTTTTCTCTTGGGCGGCCATGTCGTTTTTCGGGCGCCAGGGCCACCGTCGGCACCATGTCGGTGGGTGGCGTGGGTGGTGCTGGCTGGAGGTGTCGGTGGGCGGCGTGGCGGGTGGCGGCGTGGCGGGTGGTGTTGCGGGTCGCAGGCAATGCGGGCGGCGGCCGCGGCGACGGCGGTGGCGGCGGTGGTGGCGGTAACCGCACGCCGCGCGCGGGGCGTTTGCGCGCGGTCCCCGCCACGCGCCTCGACGTGGTGCGCGGGGCGCGTCGGGGGCGCCGCGTGCGGAGCTGTGTGGCGCAATGTGTAGTTGACGGCTGTCGCCAAGGGTGTGTTCGTGGCCGCTGCCGCTGCTAGTGTGACCTTGCTCGTCATGGTCGGAGAGGCGGGCACGGAACTGGTAAGGGTAGGGGCAGGAGGGTGATGAATGGGCTTGTGACGTTGACTGCGTGTGCGCGGGGGAGCTCGTCGTCCTGTCGACATGGGGGGGGGGTGGTGTGTGGCGGATGGACACAGGCCTTCGGCGGCGATGGAGTGAGCTTTTTTGCCGCTCGGCGGCGGCGGGTGGGAGGCCACGCCCGCCGCTGCCGCCGTCTCGTCGTGCTCGTGCTGTGCGACGATCGACCACCCGCCCATCTGTGCGCCCGCCGTAGGCGCGCATGGTGGGTGCGCGCATGGTGGGTGCTTCGGCGACTCGAGACACTGACTCGCTTCGAATCTGGCCTGCCCGCCCCCCCCCCCTTCCTACTCACACTGACACTGTGTGCACCGGCATTATCACTGGTCTGGCTGAGCAGGCCTCGAGCACAACCCCCCGCCCGCCCCCTCACCACCGCCCCCCCCACCACAGGCAAAGGATGCTCCCTTGCAGCGCACCCCCCGGGCGTGTTCAGCACCTGGCCGAGGCTGCTCGCCATAGACCAGCCTCCGTCAAGCGGTTTCGAGGGGCTACCAGTCAGGGTGGGGCTGGTTGCGCCCGCCATGGTGGGCGACGTGCCGGCTGTAGCGTTTCAAAGACACGCCCTCCCGCACGCCCCCTTGCTGACGACGACCAAGATGGCGGTTGTGACAACCACGACGATGGAGGGGGGTACATTTTTTCCCTTCGAGCTTGCGTGTGGGACTAGCGGCGACCTCCAGCAATCTCTCGGATAGGACTAAAAAGCAACAGCACAAAACAGCGCTGCGCTGCTCTCTACACATGGATGCTGGCATCCGCTATAGCATTGCCAAAAGCGTCTCCTGGCGCGTCCAAACAACGGTCCTCTTCACGAGACCATATGGTCTGCGGCGCTCATATCCTGCTTGAATCGCCCAAGAATAGAACAAATCATCTTCTGGCACTGACCACCGGGGGTGCTGTCGGACAGACAACAGTGCATCAGGAGCTGGATGTCTGAGAGTCGCCCGAGGCATTGATTCCGTAACCTCGTGCACTCAACGTTGCCAGACAATACGCTGTGAATATCTAAGCACACCTCTATAGTGTATTCTGGATCATGGGCGCAATGTTACAGGCTTAGGCCGTATCTCGAGGTATCATGTCTATTTGATATTCCAGCTTTCTCCAAACACGTCCAAACGCAAAACGGGCGCGTTCCTGTGATCCTCGCCGCCCCACGCATCGCGCCCAGTGCGACGGTCCGCCCTGCTTTCAAGCGTTCGACTGCATAAACGACCTTAGAGACATCTGAGACCGCCGCTCTCAAAGTACAGTTGACATTACTCTGCGCCACCCCGCCGGAGGGCCCCGTAGACCGTGCACCCCGCCTCACGACCCTTTCCATCCAGCTTCTTGCGCTATGAACACTGTCGCGAACCGTACGCGCGAGCGAGACCTCCCCATGGCGTCCAACTTGGTACGAGGCACCCGACCACCCGTACCAACATTCCCAGCGCAAAGAAACGGTTGCGAAACTTTCAGGGGCTGCAGAGGGAGCAAAAAGGATGTGTTTTTCGGTCTCAACAAGTACTCCCGCAACGTGCACTAGCTCTCAAAGAAATTAAAAACGGTCTTCACCATGTTGGTATGGTGCTTTGCTGAGAAATAGAGACCTTCGGCAAATGCAGGCACGTTCGTGCAAATACCCTGGCCCGAACTGGCTTCGCTGCCTGACAAGCTCTAAGTACATTCACAACGCCAACCGATCGAGGACACCAGCCAAATGAGCCCTCTGGCCGCCACTCCCGCGCGGTTGTCAGTCACCCACCATCCTCGCCGCCCCACGCATCGCGCCCAGTGCGACGGTCCGCCCTGCTTTCAAGCGTTCGACTGCATAAACGACCTCAGAGACATCTGAGACCGCCGCTCTCAAAGTACC
>Ga0209093_1001492_pt1 | contig 13272 bp, 7 predicted proteins | sample SidtaG_4_FD_187450 | JGI IMG/M metagenome (GOLD analysis project Ga0209093, IMG submission 187450) | Marine algal microbial communities from Sidmouth, United Kingdom - Sidmouth_Male1 metaG (SPAdes) (version 2) | ecosystem: Host-associated > Algae > Red algae > Unclassified | place: Sidmouth...
GGGGGGGGGGGGGGGGGTGCCTCCAGCGGCGGGCTGCAGCCCGTTTGGCCGCCGCCGCCGCCTGCCGCTGTCGCCCCCACGGACCGCCACCCTGGCGGAGGGGGCCGTAGGGAGCACCGGGATGCCACAGGAGGCTGGGGTTCGATAGGAGGAGGGCAGAGGGGGCGGGGGGAGCGGGGAGGGGCGGGTGCGGGAGGAAGGGGGCGGGCGGGGAGCGGGGCCGCCTCATGGCATCCCAGAGCGGGTGTCATCCATGCATGTCGTCATCACCACCGACACCCCAGGCCAGGCAATGGTATTGTGCTCGCACAGCAGTAAATCTAATGGCCCAAGGCATTCCCCAGCAGGGCCTGGGGCTGCTGCTCCGGAGCACGCGCTCTCAGAGCTCGTCAGCGTTCGCCAGAAGCAAAATTTTGCTTCGTGTTTGAGATGTTGAGATCCTACATGAAAATAGTTGGCTCTCCCATTGGCTGCGGCACCGCCCCCCAGACCCCAGACACCTATGCCACGTGTCTGTGTCGACGCTGCGCTGGATCAATCCATGTAGGATGACGGCGGCGACGGCGCTCGGTCGGGATCCAGTGGACACAGACCGACACTGTTGCTCGCCGCGACAGTGTCGGAATTTTTCAACGATCCTGCATGCTGTTGGTCGGCTCTCCCATAGGCTGCAGAGTCCCCGACACATGGGCTGCAGAGTCCCCGACACCCGCGGGGCTGCTCGTAAGGGAGGTGTCACTGCCCGGGCAGTGACTCGGGCACTCGGGCCCGATCAACCGGCTGGCCGGTTTGCAGAGCCTGCTTGGCGACGGCGCGCGAGCCCCGACGGCACAGCGTCGACACAGGCGCGTCTGCCAACCGGTTGCTGTGTGCGCACAACGAGGACGCAACTCCTTCCACTGCTCTGGTCGGGGGCGCGCGGGGGGCTTGCACGCGCGCCTAAATTCGTAGGACGCACGGCGTTGCCACGACGTAAGCCGCGCAGACTGCCCCTGGTGCCTGTTTTCTGCCACGTGCGGCTCTCCCGCTCGCGGTTGGCACGACGATGTTCTGACCGGCGTGATGACCCTGCATTGTGTGGTGCTTTGCATGGTCGATTTGGTGGAACTACCCCCAGAGGCGGCAGCGCCAGGTCAGCGAGGCCGCGGGTGCGGCATAGCTCGCGTGTTCGTTCGTGTTCTTGTCCTTTTTTTTGCTTTGCGTGCGACGGGTCGTGCGCGTGTTCGTCTCGTTTCCTTTTTCTTCTGGTAGCTATCGCTGCAGGTGCATGACCCGTTGACGTGATAAGACATGTTGGATAGAGCGCCGGAATGAACTCCGCTGCAGTGTAGTATTGCTGTTTTTTTATTTTGGCCCCTTCAGTACAGCTTGAGACACATTTATTGCGCGGTGGGCCACGACGTGGAGGGGCTCCCTAGTTGTTTCATTTTGAAGTTCCCAAACCAACAGATTGAGGCAATCTAGCTGCAGAAAGACAGATTGACCTGGAATAAACGCGTCTGACTGTTCAGAAAACTGGCACGGCGCTTTTGGCACGGATGGGCCCGCGCGAAAGTGCGATTCTTGCTCGGAAAGGCGTCTATTCCAGCCTGGAATCGGCGATGCACCAGCCGTGCCAGCACATCGTGGCTGTTCCTTTGTGCGAATGCGAAGCGCAACGAACAGCTGTTGCAGCCTCGGGGCGTGCCACATCAGGACGTTGTGTAAGAGCACAGTTGTCAAGAGACTGTCGAAGAAGAAAGGGAACGAAACAACCACGCACACCAACCCGTGCGGGAGCGCCACCGTCTTGACCTTGCAAACACAGCGCATCCCCCCTCGTTGGACGCGCCAGAAACCCAATCCCCCCCTGCGCTGCCGTCACCGTCGCTTGCGGCGGCGCAGCCAGCCACAGTGGGGCGGGGGCGTCCCCACTCGCCCCATCGCACGTGGCGCCGTCCCCTCCGCCCCACACCACCCCAGCCCTCCCACCAACAGCTCGCGCCCAGGCACCACGGCACACCATGCGCCCGGCGGTGGTGCCATTGCCACCGCCCCGTTGCGTGGCGCCCCCCCCCCACGGGAGCGCCGATGAGCCGACCGACCCCCGCCGCCCCAACGCACCCACCGCAGCCGCGACGCACAGGCGTCGCGCTGCGGACAACGGGAAAGGACGGCAAGCGACAAGGCGGGCGACGCGGGGGGGCCCTACCGCCCATCACCCGCCCGGCAGCGGCATGGCATGGCACCGCAGCCCGCTCGCCCGCTCGCCCGGCCGCCCGCGCGGAGCACGCGGCCGACCAGTCAATCGGACCCCAACGGGCGGCGTCAGCGGGTGACCGCCGCCACACCTGGGCGCCCCCCCGCCCCCCCCCTCTCCCCCTCTCCCTACCCCCCACCCCACAGCGCTACGCTGTTGCCCCCGCCGGCGGCCACGCGTGCGGGGATGCACGCACCCGCGGCGCGCCTATCGCCTGCGACCGCCGCCCAGCGCGGCCACCCCCCGCCCGTAGGGCCGCCAACGGCACGGGGCGGCGGAGCCACTCCCACGCGGGCAGCGACACGTGGGGCGGCGGCCGGTATCGACCAGGCACGCGCCCGTGCTGCGGTAGCGGTGCAGCGTCATGGCCGCGGCTGGGGCGTGCGCGCCGCCAGTGGGGGCACGTCGCTGACTGCACGGGCGTCATTGGCGACCGCGGCTGCCGCCGCGGCTGCGGCCGCCGTCGCCGTCACAGGTGCCACACACTCTCACGGCGGAAAAGGCGGCAACGGCGGCGGCGATGCCATCGCCAAATGCCGCCGCCGCCGCCACCACCGCCGCGTCACGCCACCGCCTCTGCCGCCGCGTGCCGTCGGCGCCGCCGTCGCCACCGCCCGTCGTGACGTCACCACTCGGTGGCACTATGTGTCCTTGGCGACGGGGACGCACCCGTCATCGCGGTCGTGGGAACAGCCGTTGCAACAGCCGTTGCCACGACCGCAACGACCCTGGGGACAATACCACCGCCCGCCGCCGCATCGACCACCGCCAACCGTCGTGTTTGGGAGAGCGGGCGGCCGCGGCCGCCACCAAACACTCCGCTCCCCCCCCTTCCCCCCGCCACACTCCACGGACTCACATCGACGATGTCGCGGCCGCTTGCGACAGCGTCGGTGACGTTGTCGCGGCCGCTTGCGACAGCGTCGGTAACCGTCGCAGCTCGGTACGTCGGCAGCGGCAGCGGCGGCAGCGTCTCGGCCCCGCGCGCCGCGCGTCGGAGCTGCCGCCACGCTGGATGACGACAGCGACGGCGCTGTGCGCAGAGTGTTGGATTTCATTGGTGGGTCTCCCATTGGCTTGCGCCAATGGGAGACCAACGCCAGTCGCAAATCACGACCGAACGTGTGTCAGCGCGTGAGGGAGGGCGCCCTTGCACGACCAACCCGAAAGTCGAGCTGTCCGGTTCGCATGCAAACCGGACAGCTGGTTGGTCGGGTCGGGCCGCTCGTGGCAACAATGAAAGCGCCCCAGCGGGTGGTACAGCACGTTTCTGCCGCCCGCCTGCTGCGCACCCGACGATGATGCGTGTGCTCATTCACCGCTCGTGTCGGGGCCGCGCCGTGATCGTGCGGGCGGGCTTCATAAACTCGGCGTCGCCGCCCCACGAACCTGCCGGATTCCCCCTACTTCCTGTTTTGTGCGGAGTGGGGCTTCCTGCACGCGGGTGGCACGACGGCTTTCTGGAGCAGCACTTGTTTCGTTGCTTGTCGGTACTTCCTGTCGACGCGTTTGTTGACTCTTTCTTCGTGGCAAAGACAGCCGTTCCTCGGCGATCGGGTGAGTGCCATCAGCTTGACTTGTTCGCCCCTGCATTTGGGCTGGTGAGTGCCATCGGCGTGACTCGCTCGCCCCTGCGTGGTTGCGATTCATGGTCGCTTCATGCTTAGACTCGCCTCCCGCAGTCTGCATCTCTCTTGCCACGCTCAAGAGTGTGGCTGAGTCGCTACGGCCGTCGCATTGACGTAAATGACACCTAGTTGCGCTCTGCTCAACTCACTGTGTTGCCTTTTGTTGTGCCGAGACCTGCTTGCGCTTGTTCAAGACTGCTCGTCCTCGGCACCCAAACGGCCGAGGTGCGGTGCTTCCATTTCTCGGCGGCCGATCATCGCGTAACCGCCGCCAAAGCGACATGGATCAGCTGCAAGTACATAAGGCGTTGCGCGAGCCGGCTGCCGACGGCGCGGGGGAGGTCTACACGGCGGTGGTCTTGCGCAGAGGCCAAGACTTTTTTGTCCTCCGCTGCCCGGGCCAGGGGTTGCCCACGCTCAATCTTACGGCGCTGTTGGCCGCCGCGGAGCAGCCGTTGCCAAACGGGGAGCGTCGGGTGCCGGGGGAAAAGGGTGGCCCGCCGCTGCCGGTTGACCCCGTGCAGGCGTTTCCCGAGTACCGCCCCGCCGTTCACACCAAGTGGACCGGGTTCGGGAGGTACGGGTCGATGGCGGCTCAGAAGTTTCCCGACTTAATCCACTACCTGGATCCGAGGTTGCGCCGGCAGGCCAAGGCCCGTATTGCGTCCGAGGTGCGCGTGATGGAGCATCTGCGCAAATGTCGCATGCAGGAGGGCCCCGACCCGCGAGCCGACCACATTGTCAACTACCTCGGCGTCAATGTGACGAACGGCCGTGTCACAGGGTTGGTGTTTGATTGTCTCCCGAACCTGCTGCAGTACCGCTGCATGGAGTCGCCGCTGCGACCGCTGAACGTTGACCAGGTCATCACCGGTGTGCGGGCGGCGCTCGAGTACCTCCACGAGCACGGGCTCTGCCACAATGACGTTTGCCCTCAAAACGTTGGGCTGACCGCCGGCGACGAGGCGGTGCTCATGAATTTTGACTCGTGCCTGCCGCCGGGAGCGCCGCTAACAGCGGGGGGGGCGACGAAGCGGCTCGACCCGGACGCCACCACGAGCAGCGAGGAAAACGACGAGCTGTGCGTGCAGGCGCTGGAGTCGGAGCTGCGTCAGATGTTCTGAGCGGTCGATCCCGCCGCGCCGAGCGCTTGACGCCACGCCGAGCAGCGGCCGCCGCACACTCGACTTGGACCAGCCGCCCACCGCGGTGGGCGGCTGGTCCAAGCGATGCGGCCGTCGTAAGCCAGCCCGTCGTTCTAGGGTAAGGTCCTCGCTCTACTCGGCTTTGTCGGCATATGCGTAGGCCCCGTAGGTGCCATCTTGTTGTGTTGACCTCTCGTCTCACCGTGCACGCCGGCAGCACCCTCTGACTGGCATTATGACCCTGCATTACGTGGCGCTTTGCATGGTCGCTTGTGTGGCACTACCCCAATGGCGGCAGCGCGAGGTCGGTGAGGCCGCAGGTGCGCCAAGAGCGCGCGTGGTCGTTCTTGTCTCTTTTGTTTTGCTTTGCGTGCGACGTGTCGTGTGCGTCTTTTTCTCGTTTCTGTTTTTTTCTTCTTGTAGCTATCGCTGCGGATGCATGACTCATTGGTTGCGTCGCGTGGCTTGGCATGTTGGATAGAGAGCTGCCCGAGTGAACCCTGCTGCGGTGTAGTAGTTGATGCGCGAGAAACCAAACACACCAAACGCCCTGTAGAAGGAACAAGCCTCTGGCTAGAACACAAGCAAACCTCCCAAGCGCTAGGCCGCGCACAAGCAAGCGCACACCCCAAAGCTGAGCCCGCCGCACAGCCCGTCATACCAATTGCGCGCATCGACTACTCGGACTCATCGTCGTCCGAGTCCGACTGCAGGAAGTCCGCACCGGGAAACGGGGGCGCTCCTGCCTCGTCTTCTGCATCGCTCTCCTCCTCCCCATCAAACATCTCCGGCTCTTCCTCATCCTCATCCTCACCATGACCCTCATCCGCCTCCTCCTGTACAGCTTCTTCCTCCTGCCCACCCCCCACCTCGTCCACACTATCCGACTCGACCTCGTTCTGCTCCGCACCGTCGCTGTCTTGCACCTCGTCGTTTGGCGCCGCATTGTTGACCGCAGAGTCGTTGCCGCCGGGCGCTGGAGGCTGAGCGGCACCTTGCCCAGCCGCTCCGTTCGCTGGTGGTCCCAGCCCCGCCAGTTGACTCATCACCGAGTACGGGCACCCGGCGTCCAGGCAGTCCTGCACGACATTATGGATTATTTTGTTGGCGACCGCGTCGAACCCCTGCGTCACGAGCAAGCACATGATGTCGACCGCCGCACACGTGCGGACACGGACGGGCAGGCACGGGGAGAGGGCGCACCGCACGGACCCGGTGACACACCGAGGGCGGCGAGGGAGCGCCGGCCGTTGCGGCCGCCTCGGACCAAGCGGCCAGGGAGTGGGCGGAGAGGGGGAGCAAGTGCCGCCAAGCCCGAGTCGGCAAAAACGGGGAGAAGGTGCCGCTCACCCAGAGGAGGGGAGCAGGTCGCCGCCGCTCGTGGCGCGTCGCGGGTACTCGGCCGGTGGTGCCTGGCGGGCCCGCCGTCGCACCCCACCGGCCGCGCTGGCCGGCGCCTTTTGTACTGTGGGACGCGGCGCCGCCGCCCTTTCCACACCCGCCCGCACGGGGACCAAAGCGGGCGCGCCGCGCGGCTGTGTGCTGTGCTGCCGCACAGCCGGTCGCTCGGAGCGTCGTGTCGCCGCGGGGCGGTGCCGCCCCAGCGCCAAGCCGCCGCCACGCGGGCGGGCCACGCCGCCCCCCGCCGCCGCCGGCGCGCGGCGCGCGCCCGCGCCGCCCGCGATTGTGGGGCGCGGCGGTGGGGGGGCGCGCGGGCCACGCCCACCAGCCCGCCCCGCCGCCGACCCGGGGGCGGGGGCCCCCCCGACGGGGCCGCTGGCAACGTGGCCAGCGTGGCGTGCCGCGCTCGGCTACCGCGCCGCGCGTGCGGACGGGGCCACCTGGGCGCGGAGCGTCGGCAACGATGCGCTGGCCCCGCGGCGGGGTTGGCGGAGCGGCCTGCCGCCGCCCGTGGCGCCGCGCCTCGCCGCGCCGGCCCGCCTTCCACGGGCGCCCGCGGCTCGGGCGCCGCACGGCGGTGGGGAGGCTGCCAACGTGCACGGGGCACACGCAGCGGGGGGGGGGGAGCCCCGCGCGCGTCTCTTGTCGCCGTGCGCGGGTCGCTGCGTGTGGCCGCAGAGAGCTTGGCCCGCCGGCCAGCGACGACGACGGGAGCAACCACCCGCGGGCGACCGCCGCCGCCTCGTACGCCGCGGGGCACGCCTCCTCCCTTGCCTATCATTGGGCCAAAGATTCCGGTGGATGCCCAGCCACCGCCATAACCCAGCCGTGGTGGGCGCTGACGGTGCCCGCCGGGGGAGCCTACGCCTCACCGCCGGGGTGCGCCGCGGGCGGCGCGCGCCGACCGCTCTTGGACAGGCACCCGGTCGCCGCGCGCAAGCCGCAACGGCCGCCCGTGTGCATGCTGGCGTGCCACTGTCTGCCGTTTCTGTGGGCCACCATCGATGCGGGGCGCCACAGAGGAGCAGAAGGAGAGAGGCGGCGGCGCGGGGCCCGGCGTCGCCGAGCCGCGCACCGTGATCCGCGGATGCCGGTCGTTCAAGAAATCTCGCTATGCATGGACGCTCCGCCGTATCTCTGCTGGGCTCTGGCCAAAACCCGTGCGTCCTTCTTCCAAAGTGCCACCATGTTTCGCACATCGATTTGTGCGACCGCGCAGGCCCCGCCTGCCCTCGGGCGGGAGCCTTGGTTCCGACCGCCAAGTGCCGGCCGCCGCCGCACCCACCGCGGTGGAGCACACGCACACGGTGCGGGTCTCCACCACCGGCAGCCACCCCGCGCCGCTGGCCGCAGCCGGCGCGAGCCTCCGCCACCGCCACCCTGCGGCGCTGGCCGCACGCGGCGCGAGCCTCCACCACCGCCACACCCTGCGGCGCTGGCCGCACGTGGCGGGAGCCTCCACCACCGCCACCCCGCGCCACTGGCCGCACACGGTGTGACGCTCCACGACCGCCACCCCGCGCCGCTGGCGCGGCTGCGCCCCCAACCCCTCGCGAGCGCCCACCCCCGCCCGCCGTCTTGCGCCGCCACCCCCGCTGCACGGACGGCGGCGGCGCCGTGGCCGCCGCTGGGAGCTCCGTCCTGGCAGCTCCCCCCCCTCGAAAAAAAAAAAGCTGCTTCCACAGCGGACGTGGCACCGCCGCCGCCGGTGTAGCCGACGCCGGCAAGGTGGCCGCCGCAGACGCAGCCAGTCGACGCGAGCGCGCCCCACGCCGAGGCGGCGGGTGGCTCGTGGTACGGGCCGACCCCGCCGCAGCAGCTGTGCATGGTCACTCGCAGATGGGGCGACGCCTCCGCGGCGGCACGTGTCATCCACCACCGCCGCGGCCGCACCCACGCTTGAACATTGACTTTACAAAAGTCACATCGACATCACGGCCCCACAACCGCCGCGGGTGCGCGCCTTCTGCACCACAGCGCGCACGCACACACACACACACACACACACAAAAAAAGGAAAAAAACCGTCGGCCTCGTACCCCCTCCACCACCCATCAAAGCTCCACGCTCGGCAACACCGCCGCCGCCACCCCCGCCGGCGACGCCAGCGTCGCACACCGCACGGGCACGGCGGCGGCGCCGAGCTCCGCCGCCGTCGTCTCCACCTCAGACGGCGCAACGACCGCCACGAGCACGACCGTGGACGGCGGCACGCCCGCCGGCCGGTCGCCACCGCCCCCGTCCCCGCCGCCGCCGCCGCCGCCGCCGCCGCCGCCCGGCAGCAGCGGGTGGAGGTACACGTCGAGCACCCGCACACAGTCGGCGCGGGAGACGAGCGCGAGGCGCGCCTCCTGCGCCGACGCGTCGCACGCGGGCAGGCGCAAGCCCGACCGCCGCAGCGCCGCCGACGCGACCAGCGACGGGGCGGAGCGGGACTCGACGGCCGCGTACACGGCCGCCGCGCGCGCCGTGTCCACCTCCCGCTCAACGTGAACCCCCCCCGCCGCGAGGCGCGCGCGCACCTCGGCGAGCGCGGTGGCGAGCGCCGACCACGCGGCGGCGGGCGCCTTGGCCTCGGACAGCCCCGCCACCAGCCGCCCGCGGCCAGCGTCAAACGACAGGGACGCGTCGTAGGCGAGGCCGCCGCTGCGCACGGCCTTGTACAGGGGGCCCTCCACGCGGGAGAGCAAATGCACGAGCACCGTCAGCGCCGACGCGTCGGGGGTGGCGGGCGACACGTCGGCGGGGAGCCACGCTTGGACGTAGCCAGAGTCGACGCCGGCAACGCCAACGACGAGGCCGCCGCGGGGGGACGACGCGAGGACGCGCGCGGCGGCGCGACCGAGCGGCGGGCCGCCCGACGCTGCCACATAGGCGCCCACGTCAGCCGACCAGTCGACGGCGACAGACGTGTCGGCCGTGCCGCGCGTCGGCCGAGTCGGTGACGACGTGGCCGCGGCGGCGGCGCCCCGCGGGGACGCGCCAAAGGCGCCCGCGTGCAACCGCCACTCGGTCGCAAACTCGGTCAGCAGGCGCTCGGGCGTCGCGCCCGCCACCTGCACGAGCACCCGCGGGGCGGGCGTCGAGCGGATAACGTCGAGGACGGCATTGGCCTCGGCAATCACCCGGCCGGCGGCGGCAGCGTCGTGGGGGGTGGCGCCATTGGCGCCCTTGGCGCCACCGGCCTTGCCATTGGGGGTGCCGCCGCCCATGTCAACGTCGCTCTCGTCCTCATCGTCATCGTCGCTGTCCGACTCGTCGTCCTCATCGTCGTCCGAGCCTGATTCCCCCTCGTCGCTCGACTCGATGAAACCGTCCTCGTCCTCGGCCGCCTCGTCCTCACCCAAGGCCTTGACGGCGGCGGCGAGGAAGGTCGCCTGCAGCAGTGGCCCGACCGTCACCGCCGACGGCAGTGCCTCCCGGTCAGCGTCAGAGCAGGCGGTGGCCACGGTCGCGCGCTCGTCCCCCCCCTCCCCCCCAACGAGCAGCCGCACCTCGGCTGCCGCGCGGGCGACCGCATACGCCACCGACCCGCCGTCACGGAGCGTCTCGGTCGTGTCGGACAACTCATTCTTGGCGACCGCCACCAGGCGGTCGGCCGTCACCGACGACGCAAAGAGTGCGTGCAACACCGCCTTGGTGGCATCAGCAAAGCGCCCCGCCTCGGCCACATAGTGCACGACGAGCGTGTCACCCGCAACCGCCCCCGTGCCGCCGCCGCCGCCAACCGTCACGGAGCTGTTGGTCGTGGCCGCCGACACGGCCGACACGAGGGCGGTGTACGGGGTGGCGACGGCCGGCGCGGCCGCCGCCGCGTCCGCGCCCGGCGCCAAGATGTGGGAGGAGAGGGCCAACTCGGAGAGGATGCCGAGGTACAGGCGCTGGTGGAAGGACAGGCCAGCCGTCGAAAAGACCACCGTTGCCGACGCAAACGCGCTCTCCATCGTGACCGCCTGGGACCAAAAGAGGGGCGACGCGGGGGCAGACCCCACCGGCAGACCCAGCGCCGCCGTCTGGGGCGGACACCGCAGCTCGGCCGTCGACGTCAGGCGCGGCACCCGCTCCGTCGACGGCATGGGCGGCAGCGGCGTCGACGCTAGGCGCGCAACCTCCGCCTCCAACGCCGCCTCGCGCGTCGCTACCGCCGCCGCGTACTCGGCCAGCCGGTCGGGGCCGGCGGCCTTGACGCGCGCCTCCAAGTCGGCCGCATCCGACGCGGCCAGTGCCGCGGCGAGGCCCGCGTCGGGCACCATGAGCATCTCGGCGCGCGGCGCGTCGACGACCGTCGTGCGCAGCAGCTGCCGCCAGTAGGCCTCGTCGCGGGCCTCGAGCGCGTCGAGGGCGGGCAGCAGGCCCCGCAGGCGGGTACCGACGGTCGGCGCGTCGGCTCGGTGGGCGGCGACCAAGTCGGGGATGAGGGCCTCCGACACCCACCCGTGCGGGTCGTCTTCGATCGAGCGCAGCAGCTGGGAGCGCAGGCGGGAGAGGGTCGCCCGCACTTCGGCAACGCCGCCGGGGAGCCCCCCGTCGTCCGATACGAGGCCGGAGAGGAAGGCGGCGACCTCGTCGGCCAGCTTCCCATTGGTGAGCACGTCCTCCACGGGCTCCTCGTCGTCGCCATCGTCGCTCTCGTCGTCATCCTCATCATCCTCGCTATCCCCGTCCTCGTCCTCATCCTCCTCCTCATCATCGTCAGTGTCCTCATCCCCAAGGTCCTCAGACGCCGCGTCGTCCATCGCCACGTCGCCCTTGCCCTTGGCGGCAGCCCCGCCGGTGCGCGCGCCCCCCCCCTCGTTGCCGTCGGCCGCCTCCCCCCCGTACGGCACGCCCGAAAAGTAGAGCGTCACAGACGTCTCGCCCGCCGACACGGAGATGTCAAAATCCACATCGTTGGCCAGCGGCTCGTCGACTTCGACAAACCGCTGGCACAGCGGCGACGCGGCCGTGTCGGTCAAGTAGAGCAGCAGCACCTCCAACGCGGCGGCCGTCTCCACGTCGGCCCGCCCGACGGTCGGCCGCCAGCCGACGGCCACGCTGCCGACGGAATCGTCCGACGCGGCAAAGCGGATGGCCTTGCGGACGACCCCGCCGGGGGGGCCCACAAAGGGGGGGGGCACCACCATCCACGGGTGCACGCGGGAGCCGAGCGTCGCCGCCGACCGGGGCGCCGCGCCAGCGGCATGGCCCGAGGGAGCAACGCCATTGGTCTTGGCGGCGGAGGCGGCGCCGCCGCCGCCGCCGCCGCCCCCGCCGTCGCCGCCCGGCGCGGCGGCGACCGCGTCAAACACGGGCCCAATGGCGTTGAGCAGCCGCGCGCGCGCGGCGGCGCCCACGTCTTGCGCGCCAACAACGACCGTCAAGTTGGCCGGGTGGTAGTAGGCGCGGTGAAACGCGCCGACCGCCGCGTTGGTCAACTCCCCCGCAATCACGGGCGTGCGGCCGCCCGCCTCGCACGCCACGGCCGAGCCGCCAAAAAGCGCCCGCCGCAGCGCCAAATCACACTGGTCCCCCTCCGTGCGCTCCCGCCCGAGCATCTCTTGGTAGACCACGCCCGCAACGCTCCCGTCGCCGCGCACGTGCATCACCTCCCCCGCGTACGCATCGGCGTCGAGGCGGGGGGAGAGGACGTGCTGCAGTAAGACGGGGAGGACCGCCACCGCGCCGTCGGCGCCCGCCGTCGTCAGCGTGTAGGCCGTGTGGTCCGCCGCCGTCCACGCGTTGGTGCCCGACGAGAGGCACCGGGCGGCGAGGGTGTCGAGGTAGCCCCGCGGCGCGGCGGCGACCGCGCCGTGGCCACCGCCGCCGCCGCCGCCGCCGCCGCCGCCGCCACGGCCGCTGCCCGCCGGCAGCTCACTGCCGAGAAAGATCAGGTGCTCCAAGCAGTGCGGGTGGCCCCCATCCCCAACCGGCTCGGTCGCCACGACCGCGTGGGCCGACACGAGCGGGCCGGGGGCGGCAAAGAAGAGCACCCGCGCGCCCGACGCGGCGTGCTCCACGCCGACCAACCCGCCGGGCGCGAGGACGCTCGACGGGGGGGGGGGGGCGCCCGCCCGGACGCCCCCGGGGGGGGGCGGCCCCTCCGCCGTGGGGAGCGTCACAAAGCCGGGCGCGTCGGCCATGGCGGCGCGGCCGTCGGCCGCCGCCGCCGACGGCGCCGCCGCCGCCACGGCCGTCATGGCGGCGCGGCCGCGGGGGGGGGCGGCGCCCACCGCCGCGCGTCGACGGCGCGGCCGTCGGCCCGCCGCGCCGCCGCCGCTGCCGCCGCCGCCGAGCGGGCGCGCGCCCCCCGCGGCGGCACCCGCACCGTCCGGGGCGCGGCGGCGGCGGAGCGGTCGCGCCGCGGCGGGGTGAGGGCGGGGCGTGCACGTCGCTGGGGCGGGCGGCGCGCCGACAGGCGGGAAGACGGGTGGCAGGGACCACGCGCGCATGTGCGGCGGCGGCGCCGACCGACAGTGGGACCGCGGTGGGCAGAGGACGGCGTGAGGGCGTCGGGTGGGGGACGCCGCCGCGACGGCCGTGGCGCACCGACCACGGCGGTGGTGCCAGCCAACACGCAAGGTATGGCCATCCAAGACCACCAAGTGACATGGACTTACTGAAAGCGCGTTCGCGAAAACACCCTGGACTTGCAAAACGATAAAACTGTTTTCACACGACGAAAGATACACAGGCAAGTCGAAAACCGCCTCTCGACCGGCGCCGCGTGGGAGCGCACGTACGAGCGGGAGATCAGAAAAAAGGAGACGAGGAAGGCGGCCATGGCGGCGGTGGTGGCGGTCGCCGACGTGACCACCGCTTGCTGGCGTAGGGGGCGCTCCGCCCACCGCCGCCGCGGCGTCCACCGCGGCCCGCACGAGCG
>Ga0209093_1001493_pt1 | contig 13267 bp, 14 predicted proteins | sample SidtaG_4_FD_187450 | JGI IMG/M metagenome (GOLD analysis project Ga0209093, IMG submission 187450) | Marine algal microbial communities from Sidmouth, United Kingdom - Sidmouth_Male1 metaG (SPAdes) (version 2) | ecosystem: Host-associated > Algae > Red algae > Unclassified | place: Sidmouth...
AACCAACCGTGCCTTGGGTCTCTTGCTCCCTCGGGCCTCTGCCGTAATACCTTTGTCCTCCTCTTTGGGACGGGCGTGGACTGCACTTTTCCCTTGCCGGTTCCTTCTGGGCCTCTCCCCTTTGGGCCCCAGGGGTTGTTGATTTCCTGTCCGGAATTAAGAGAGAAAACCGCTACACCAGGATTGGCGGACCCGAGCTGTGCAGGGCCGCCACGCTCCATGTCGGCGTGCCGCCGCTTCCGGGCGCGGTACGCGGCCGATGCGGCCGCCTCCTCCGTCGACGGCGGGACATTTCCCGGGTCGGACAAGGGGAAGCCGTCGGGCACCGCCCAGGCCTCCTCCGTCACAGGTAGGGACTGCGGGACGACATCCGAGAGCCGCGGCTCCGCCAGCATGACTCCCAGTGAGGCTCGCGGCGACCGCGGGACGCCCACGATGCGGACGTAGTGGCTCCGGCGGTCCGCGACGGTACCCATTTGGTGGGGCAGCGAGCTGCTGGGAGCCTGACGGGTGAGGTCGTGGTTGTATGGCAGCAGGTCGTGAACGGCTGCCCAGGGCACCGCCCGTGCGATGGCGTCGTACTCCACAAAGGCATCCGCGGCAGCGCGATCACCCGACGCCAGGTCGTCGACCGAGAACTTCTCCGTCAAGGTGTAGTAGCACGGCGACGGCTCGAAGACGCGGTGCGTCTCGCGGTACACGCGGATAAACCCCGACACGATAGCCGTCGTCATCATGACGTACGCTGTACCCTGAATGGGGTGACACGGGTACGCCTGGAGCAGGGACTGCTGTTGGTGGATGACAGGTGGATTCTCATACGTCAGCAGCCGGGGCGTTGCGCGCCGCGAGGCTATCGCCGGCGGCAAGGGAGCACGCGCAGGGGCCAACCCGTGGCCGGACCGCACGGGAAAGAAGATCTCCCCATGCCCCGCCCGTCGGGTGCTCACAAGCTCACCGCGCGAACAGCGTGCGGCTCCCAACGCCATATCCGCCGGCGCGGTCGGCGGGCCTACCGGGATCAGAGCGAGCAAGGGGCCCACGCCCCCGAAGTTGGCGAGCTCCAAGGAGTGGCCGAACGGGACCGCGGGGCGGTGGCGCGGACGGGAGTGCCAGTCCAAGAGGTAGGCGTACTCTTCGCCGCCGGCGACAAACGGTAGCTCGGCCGCGGGGTGCGGAACCAAGAGCACCCGACCCGGGTTGCACCGCAGCATGCAACGCAACAACGCGGCGCTACTACCAATTGAGCGGATGACGGACCCGAAATCGCGCTCGGCCCCCGGCCGGGCGTCGTAACCCGCCACCACGGCGAACTCCCGGAAGGCCCGCCACCGGCCTGCGCCCCGATGGCATCCTTGGAATGGGCGGACCGGAAGATGTCACTGACAAGCGGTCAATCGTCCGCTGCCACGGCCGGCCCCAGCGGGGCGATCCACGATCGGACGGCTGGCGGTGCAGGTCGCGATGGGAGAACGGGGGTCACCTGCCCCAACGAAAGAGGGCGATCCGCCGACGCGACCGCGAGACCCCCGCCTTGCGCCGGGGTGGTGCCCGAGCCCACGGCGGAGGCCGGGGACGCCGCGGCCCCACCCCTGCCACAAGTCGCCGCCGCCGCTTCCGCCTAACCGGGCGGCTTCCGCCACTCACGACCGTTGGGGTCGTACGGAAGCCGCAAGCCAGGCTGAAGCGTCGGGCGCGCGGGGACGGGCGGACGGGCCCTCGTCGGTCCCGGCGTCGCCGGTGTTGCAGATGAAGGCACAGCCCCCGTCGCGGCGTCAGCCGCAGACGGGCTCGCCAGGGGCGCGGCGGGCGGGACCTCGACGCGTTTGGCGCACGGTCGCGTCGGGGCCGCGGTGGATGGGGCCCCGCCTGGGCTATCGGGGGGCGTCGCCGAGGACAGATCCATCTCAGCCGAAGGGGATGTATTACTACGGGACCCCGTCGTCGACGGTGGCACGGCCGGCGAAGCACCGGCGGTGCGGCGCACGGAGGGGGGTCGGCGGCGCGCACGAGCTCGGGCACGGAAGAAACGGGGGCGCGGGTACGTGGACGGCGGGCCCGCCTTTGAGCGCAAGTGCGAGCCGGCGAAGGGGCGCCTCTGGCCGAGACGCCCGCCGCGGGGTTCGGCTGGCCGCGGCCGGAGGGCACGGCAAGCGACAACCAACCGGGCGCCACGTGGCGGTCGCAGCGCGTTGCGCGCGGAACGGTCACTCCCCCTCGTCTGTATTGATCGCCTCGGGGGACTTTATGTGCATGGAGGGAATTATCTGCATTGGTTGGTGACTGCCCGGGTCAGATCCCTATCGGGGATTTTGGATCGGGCGACGGTTTCGGCCCTTTTAGGACGAAGGGCAACGACGGTGGGAGGCACCGTCGTCGCCGGCAAGTAAACAGTGTCTTCATATCTTGGCGTTTCGATCGGCCCGACTTCCTGGACCTCGAGTCCCATAGCGGGTGTCGCGCGAGCGCCCGAGACGGTCATTACTTCCCTCCTCCTGAGGTCACCCCCCTGACCGTGGTACTGCGGAAGACGTCCGCCAACTCGAGGGCCCACAGGGCCGCCAACATCAGATGATAAGGGCAACCAAGGGGCTCCCCGATGAGCTGGCTCCCCTGGAGTGCCACCATCTAGGGCATTCGCGCGGCCATACCGCGGGGCACTTCAACTTGCTCCCACCACACTGGTGAGGTGGGATACAGGGCCTTGCGACATACCACAGGTACGTCGCGCACCTCACGCAGTTCATACAGCGTAGGAAGGCGGAGGGTGGTACGAACCGTCCACTCCCCCAGCGCACCCGCACGAAAAAGCCGCGGTCCAGCTCCCCCAACTTAATGAGAGACCCCGCTGTGGCCGTCGGGGGGTTCCCCGGCTGGAAGGGGCGCGGCCCCTCAGCTGTGGACAGCACACCCCCAGGGGCACCCCCAAAATATCCCGATCCGCGCCAGCAAGGGAATGACCTGTTCGAACCTCAGGGAGATCGGATCTGGTCGGGGGCGGGGCTTTTCCCTCGTGGGTTTCCCAGCTCCCCTACTACTTGTTTGAACTTTTTGCTTTGGAGGGATTTAACCGTTTGGCGCATTTGGGGTGGCTACTTTAGCCGCTGGCGCTCGGGTTAGGGAGGGGTTTAATTACAGTGGGGAGGTCGTCCCCATCGCCGTTTGATAAAACCAGCTGTGCTTTGGACTACGATTCCCCCCTGGGCTTTGCCGTGATCCTCTCCTCCCGTTGGGGGAAGGCTGGTCTGTGGGTCGATTTCCGGGGCAGTTCCTTCGACGGACCGAGCTGATCAAGAGGTCACTTCGGCTCGACGACGAACCAAAGTGGTGGTGCCGAGAACCGCCACACCTGGGTAATACTCCCAGGAGAAATGGGGCTTGTCCCCCACATCGGTGGGGATCTCACGCACGGCCAAGTGCCGAAGCACTTGGCACACGAGCCAGTCCTCCCGACTACGGAGGAAGGGAAATTCCGTCACCGTCCCCTCGGGGACGGCGTAAAGGGTGTCGTACATCTTCCGGATGGTCGTCCAGATAGACGTCATACGACGGCTGTCGACAGCGTCAAAGCGCTGTTCGACAATCGACCCCCCTGGGGGGGTCCACGTGTAGCGCCCATACTTATCGTCGACGACCGCGGGGGTCGGCCACGAGGCCGACAGGAGGTTGGCGAGGACATCGTCGTCGATGTCCTCCTCGGGGCCCAAAAGGGCGCCCGCGCCCTCGGCCTTACGGTTGACCGCCATGGCGGCTGGCGCGTCGGTAGCCGCAGAAGACGCCATCCCGCCTCGAGAGGCAGGGAAACGGGAAGATAAGGACGCCCCACGCCAGGGTGGAGCACACTGACAACGCGGGACGCGGGGAGAACCCGGTCGCGGCCGACGGGGTCGTCCTCCCGGTAACGACAAGGGTACCGCCCAGGAGAGTCGAAAACGTCGGTCACCGCTGGCGGTGACAGCCTTATGGGACTGACTCGAGGGTTCCCCGGCTCGGTGAACCCGGCGGTCTCCCGCCGTATGGCGCCCCGGAGCGAGCCCCCAGGGGCACGCTGTCAGGGAGCCACAGGGCAGGGTTTCCCCCTAGCCTAGGGAGGGGGTGGTGAGACACCGCCCCCGGTCCCGCGAGATGCGGGCCCTGAGGTGGGGGATATGTGGGGGAAACCCCCTGTCACGGGTGACGCGGCCCCCGGCATGAGCCGGGGACGGGTCGTGACCAGTCACGTAACACCCCCCTTGGGGGGTAGCGTGGGACAGCCCCATTGGGCGGGTGTCCAGGGAGCCCCAGGGCCACACGTGAAACGCCCCCTCTAGAGGGGCGCGAGGCGTAGAACACCCTATCGGGCCACCCTGGAGTGGTCTGACACACACAAGGGAGACACATGTCTTCCCGAATCCGGGCCCTGTGGGGGGACTGGGAAGTTTGTGGAAGCTTCCGCAATCCGAGCGTAAGCTGGACCGAGATATGATCTCGACCACGGATAAAATCCCACCGGAATTCTATCCGGGAAAATTGAAAAATCGTGGGATAAGTCCCAAGGTATTGGTTTTGAGTAAATTCCGAAATCTAGGAAGTCTTAGTGACTTTTTTGCCTCCGCCCGAGACGGGCGGGGGTCCCCTTCCAGTGGAAGGGCTGTCAGGGGTGCTGGGCAGGTCCCACTAGAGGCCCGGGCCTGAGAACGTGGCCCGTTGGGTACCGGTCCCCCCATGGTAGCGCCAGGGGGTCGGGATTGTGCACGTCCTGCGTCTTGTGTCTGATGAGGTATATGAGTGTGTGCTGTGGGGTCATCGTGCGTATTCGAATAAATCAGCGTTGCGTTTGCGTTACTTCCGTAGTTTTGGTGCGCTTCGCGCCCAGTGATCCCGGACTTCGCGTAGTGACTCTGGCGTGGCGTTCCGCATCCTGTGCTGGGTTTTCCGACGGGGTTACAGTCTTTCTCCATTCACCCTTTGTGGCAGCCACTCAATACACAACTCAGCCCAAGTGGCCCCTGTTCTTCGTGTCGAAGAGGACGATCGCGGCTCACGACCTGCGTTGATCGCACCGTAGAGGCCGGTCGACCTACATTGGTTACTAGACACCAGTGCCCAAGAAAGGATGTCACAGCAATGGAGAAAGACTGTATACCCCGTCGCATGTGAGGGCAGGATCCACTACAACGCCAAGTTAAGGGCGGACAACTGGTTCTGCTGATTTCAGTGCCACGTGAAAATAATCGAATCAGGAATGGGAGACGAGCTTCTCTTTCGGAAGCGCCGTGTGCCTTCAGTTGCCTAAGCCCACCAGCAGCTGCCCATGGACAGTGTAGCGGTTCTCGGCACCACCACTTTGGTTCGTCGTCGAGCCGAAGTGACCTCTTGATCAGCTCGGTCCGTCGAAGGAACTTCCCCGGAAATCGACCCACAGCCCAGCCTTCCCCCAACTGGAGGAGAGGATCACGGCAAAGCCCAGGGGGGAATCGTAGTCCAAAGCACAGTTGGTTTTATCAAACGGCGACGGGGACGGCGTCCCCGCCGTCAATAAACCCCTCCCCAACCCGAACGCCGGCGGCCAAAGTAGCCACCCCAAATGCGCCAAACAGATAAATCCCTCCAAAGCGAAAAGTTCAAACCAGTAGTAGGGGGGTTGGGAAAACCACGAGGGAAAAACCCCGCCCCCGACCAGATCCGATCTCCCTGAGATTCGGACAGGTCATTCCCTCGCTGGCCCGGATCGGGATATTTTGGGGCCGCCTCGAGGGTGCGCTGTCCACAGCTGAGGGGCCGCGCCCCTTCCAGCCGTGGGACCCCCGACCGCTACACTGTTGTCTCTTGACTTTCCTGTCACACCACCTGGGCGTCCCACCCCGGTTCCATATTCTCTGGGTCCTGCGCGAGAAACCCCTTGCGAAGACAATACCTGTACCCCGCTGCCACCGGTAGGCGACCCGAGTGTGTCCAGGTGTCGTCGTCAGGCCCACAGCAAAACCAGCAGACCAGCATCCAGAGGACTCCCTCCTCTCCCCATGTGTGGTCCATGAACCGCCCGAACACAAACTCCAACCAACCCGGTTGGAGCGCTTCTGGGACTGCCACTTGCAGCTGCTCTTGTCGGTTAGCGGGGTTCACTGGTCCCGCCGGCACCACGTGGTCGCCGCTAACCCGGTACGGCAGTCCGTCCTTGTCGGTCAGGTAGGTTCTCTCGTCTGTCTCCAGCACTTCGTACTGTCCGATCACCTTAGGGTCGAGCTTGTACTTCCGGGTGTGGTTCCGTAGGTACCCCCAGTCACCACTGGTCACCGAAACTCGGCGAGGGCGGGCTTTCTTGTCACAGTCCCTCTTGTATCGGGCTTGTATCTTGGTAATCGAGTCCCGTACTTGGAGGAGCAAGGCATTGAGCGACTCCAAGAATGAGTCCTTGGCTTCAACCACCGACTGGCTCGGGTCCGGCGTCATGCCGTCCGTCACCCGTTCCAGGGAGAAGATGCTCAGGCGCCGTGGGGTGACCAAGTCCATGAGGGCCACGCCCGTTGTCCTGTGTGGCTTCGAGTTGTACACCAGCGCCAACACGGAGACGAGCTCGTTCCAGTTGTCCTGGTGATCCTCGATGTAGTGCATGAAAATGTCCACGAGCGTCTTGTTAAACCGCTCGACCTGGCCATTGGTGTGCGGGTGTTACGTGGACGTGTACAAGTTCCGGATGTCCATGATGTTGCACACCAGGGATTGTCACGGATATATCTCAGAGGAATATATCCAGGCATTATATCCATAATAATCCGGAATATGGGTCTCGACGACATATTCGGATGTGAGTATGCTTTTCTGTCCGAGGTATAATAATCCTCCAGACAGCGCAAGCGGCAGATTATATCGTATTCTGTAGCGATTTATTATATTCGAATATATTCGATCGGCATGGGGTCTCCCATGTTTGGAGACGTTTTTCGGTGAGGTCACGGTTACGGCGAAGACGGAATGCCAGCGGAGAGTGGTGAGATTTGACGTGAGTAATCTTTTACGATGAGGATACGCGTAGCGACGGAAATCTCCTAGTCAAGAACCTGCCAGCGGGTGCGTACCTTTCGTGGTGTTGCTCGCTCTTTTAGGTACAGCAAGCAGCAATGCAGCTGATGCGAGAACGGCGACATGGGTATGACACTCGCAAGAGAATGCATCGTTCTTCTTGCGGTGCTAGTACGTACTGTTTCATATGTGCTTGTTGATGCTGAGTTACGCCCAATATTCGCGAAGTCACAGAGCCTGTTCACCAAGCGACGCCAACAGCGACCACCAGGTGACCCACCGCCGCCGCTGCTTCTTCCCTCGCCGCCGAATTGACCTTGGAAGGGTTCGGGGCGCTGCCTACGGCCGGCGCCTGCTGTCACACGTCCGCGACCTTCGGCACCTCCGGCGCATTATCATTCGACACGGGTGCAGCGACACTCCCCGCCACTGCCATCCTGTCGCCAGCCGCCTCCGAGCCGCCTTGCCGTTCATGAGATGGGGCGGGGTGCCGCCAACGGCTGCGGACGACTTACCCGCCCCTACCCACCCCCCGGCCACCGTCGTAACGTTTACCTCGAGCAAATGCGCGGTGCCGGAAAACGACGGCGTCACGTTTCACGCCTCCACGACCACGCCGTCAACAGCCGTGGCGGTGTTTTGAGGTATCAGGAGGGTGACACACACGGCTGTAGCCAGGTTTCCCCAGTCCGCCGCCCTCCAGGCAGTCGCCGTCTCACAGAAACTGGGCGAAAGGGGGCCCCGCCGACCGTCACAGGCGACGTTCACACCTCCGCCACCCCACGCGCGTTTTAGGCCTTTGAAATGGTTTCCAAAGGCTCCAAGACCGACATTGGCGTCCGGTGGTCACGTGGCGGGCGGTCGGCGACGGCGCAAGCGCCGGCTTCCAGTGGAATTGCGAAAGTAGCGCCAATGCTAACCGGCTATTGCTTGCAGCGAGCAGTGGAGAGCACCGGCTGCAGAAATCCTTAGGGGGGTGATCGACCGCAGGCACACGCAAGCACCGGCCACAAAGAGGCCACACAGCGCCGGATTCCAGCAGCGTACTTGAGTGCATCGGCCATAGCCGTGGTATGGTTGAGATCCATCTACGTCGTTTTTAACCTTTGTAACGCCAGCACAGAACGACGATCGTATCTTATTGCATGCGTCGTGGAACCGGCTGTACGGAGGCAGTTCGGAATTTGAAAACAAGAACAGCTCTCAAGTAGTAGTTCACCGCTGTTCTGCTCTCGAAGTGCGGCTCCTGTTGCTGTAGTTAGGTCAACGGGCGGATATAAGCCATTATAATCGGATACGATAATAGTATCCGAATATGAATATATTCCGCGTAATAATCCGGCAAAGTGAGGTTATATTCTGATCCTGATCTTAAGAGATGAGATTTATCTTTATGCGAGGACGGTGGAACGCAGCGTATCCGTATCCCATTAGGGCCAAAAAAAGGTATTCTGACAACCCCTGTTGCACACACCCTGGAAGAACAGGGAGGCGAACTGGGGTCCGATGTCCGTCAGGACTGTGTCCGGGCATCCAGGGGAGGGAGTCCTTGCGGGAGTTTCCCGCTGGTGAGCTTGGTAACAGGTTTGGCGATGTGCGCGTAATCCTTCATGAATTGTCGTTACACGTTACACATGCCCAGGAAGCTCTTGAGCTCCGTCTGCTTACGCGGGCGAAGCGCTTGCGCCAGGGTCTTGACGTTCTTCTCGTTAACCAGAAGCTGACCTGAACGGACGACCGGCCCCAGGTACTCGACTTCTTGCTGGAGCCGGTGGCACTTGGAGGACTTGAGGGAATTTTCGGCATTTGCCAGCAGGAGGAGAACTTCACGGAGGTGCCGGATGCGCTCGTCCAAGTTCCGGGAGAGGACGGTCACGTCTTCCAGGTACACCATGCACGTTTTCCACCGTAAGCCGGACAAGATGATGTCACGCGCCCGCTGTAAGGACGCTAGCTCGTTCACCAGACTAAACGGGAGACGGAGAAACCGGAACAAGCTCGTGTGAGACGTGAACGTCGTCTTGTCTCTGTCCTCGGCGGCCACCGGGATCTGCCAGTACCCGGCGTTACAGACCCGGGTAGAGAAGACGGTGGCGTCGCCGAGGGATTCCAGGCAGTCGTCTATCCTGGGGATCGGGTAGACATCCTTGACCGTGCGCTCGTTCAGTCGGCGGTAGTCCACACAGAACCGGAAGTGGCCGCCTGGCTTGTGCACGAAGACCACCGGGAAGGACAACTCGGCGTCCGAGGCCTCTATGACACCTAGGTCGAGCATTTCCTTGACCTGGTTCTCGATTTCCCGGAGACGGTGTGTTCCAGCCCTGTATGGAGCCTAGTGCACGGGCCTGGCGACTGGCTTGAGCTGGATGTGATGCGTGGTGGCCTTGAGCTCACCCAGCTTCCCCTACCAATTGCCCTTGAACTGGTCCAGAAGTCCGTGCACTTTGCTATGGAGATCCTTGGGCACGCCTGCCCAGTTCGTCTCTGTCGTTTCCGGATCCTTGGGGGGCGGAAAAACTGGGGGCTCCGGCGGACCCTCCGCCGTGGCCATGGTCGCCTGCGTGTCCAGCTCCTGCCGCGCCGCCAGCTCCTGTTGGACGACCTGGAGGGCTCCATGGGAGAGGTGTCGCACCTCGCCGGTATACGGCTCCGCGACACCCACTCGCGTGCCCTTGGCAAACATCTTGGTCTTGCGACCCAGGTTGACCAGGAGGACAGAGAAGTGCTCGTGCCGGTGCACCTTCTTGTGCTGCCCGTGGGCCAAGTGCAGCTCGTTCTTGGCCAGTTGCTCCGCCCGGCTCTCAATGTGACACCTGCCCGTCGACCGTGCCACCACTTGGACCTCGGTCTGGGCACCTTGGGGAAGCACCGGTGCGCCCACCAGCGTCAGCTCGCTCGGGTTGACCCGGGGCATGGCCGGTGCCTGGTACTGTCCCCCCCTGGCGCCAAGATGGTAGCCCAGGATGTCCGAGACAGCGCCCGTCGACCACTCGATCTTGCCGTCCTGTAGCAGGATGGCCTTGGTGTACTGGCGCTGAAAGTCACAACCAACAATGAGTGAGAACGAGAAGCGCTTCACACCAATAAACGGGAACTGCATAGTTTTGTAATGTACATGCAGGGTGAGGGGGAGTCGAGCGAGAGCCTTTAGAGCCTGCCCCGCGGCATCCACGATCCGGGTGCGCGTAGGCGCACGACAGGCATGTGCACGCGAGCCCGTAGGGAGCAGAGCCTCGCTGACAACGCTTGGTCCGGCCCCTGTGTCTACCACCGCAGCCACAGAAACCGGGTCCTCACCCCCGAAACTCAAGGTGGTCGTGACTTTGAAATTTGCCTTACGCACGACGAGCAGGGTACCCCGGCAGGCACATGGTGTCCCTGCGGCTACCTGGTTCGTAGCCGACGACCGCACCGCCCCAGGAATTCTACTGAGGCCGACACAGGATCACGGGGGCCTGGAACAGACGGGAGGGCGCCTACGGGCACACCTCCTCCACCTCGTTTCCCGATCCCGAGGTACCCGTGGTCGTTGTCTCTTTCTCGGGATGGGAGTCCCAGGCCTCATGACTCTCCTTGTACAGGTTCTCCTGGATGCTCTTCAGGATCGCGACCCGGAGATTGTGCACCGTCTTCGGATCCCGCCGTTCGGGGGAGGCGCCCTTGGCCTGCCGGTCTGCCCAACTGACGGCCTTCCAGAACTGGATACCCCGGCGGGCGAGCTTGTCCTGGAGCTCTTTGGGCACCTCCGGACAGGCTGCAGCGATGTGGCCTTCCTTGTTGCACAACCAGCACGCCCTTTCCCGGATCGGGCGTTCCCACCCCCGGATGACACGGGGCGTGGAAGGCGTGACGAACTCGCGACAGCCCTCCAGGCGACCACCGGCCTGAGAAGATGACTCGCCCACGTCCAGAACCGTCGTCTTGGGTCCTGCCCGACTAAACGGTCTTGCCAGGTACATCTCTGGGGGCATCGGCTGGAGTCGCTGGAGCGCCTTGACCTGTCCATGCTTGCCCTGGGAGAACGACGCGAGCTGCTGCAGGGAGTGCTCCGTGAACTTGAGGTTGTCTTGCTGGGCGTCCATCTGAAAGTTCTTGGGTAGCCCCTGGATGAACGCCATCTTGGGCCGGTCCTCGCCGTACACATTTACGCAGGCCTTCCCCCGGTCCCGCAAACGGGCCGCCAAGGCATCAGGTACCTCATGGGCGCCCAGGGCGGCGCGGCTCATGTCCGACACAGCTTGGTTCAGGGTGATGGAGTCCGCGTAATTGACCAGGAGCCAATGCACCGCCTCAGAGAATGATGCAACAGTCCGGCCCGGGATGTGCCCGGCCGTGTCAGGGAGGATCTTGTTGAATAGAGACGCGGCCGCCCCAGTACGGAAAGAGCCGACCAAATTGAGCGCCGTTCCCTCCCAGACGTTACTGTCGTTGCATGCCCGGAAAAACCGGCGCAAGATGAAGAAGAATTCGGCCGGCCTGGTCCCATCAAAGCAGGCCCGGTCCATGGAAGCCCGTAGTTTCTTCCGGTCTTGGGTAATCCGTAGACGCATCCGCCTCTTGAAGGTCTGGTTCTAGCTGTCCTGACGGTGTCAGTGCCAGTCGGTCACCGTGTTGAGCAGGGTTTCCCCGACCTTGTGGACAGGGACCTGGAAATCCGCCAGTGCCCGACGTACAGTCTCCCCGTCACTCCGGGAGGAGGAGGCACTCGAGGAAGACCGGGGACGACGCCGCCAATGGCTGCGCCGGCTCCGGCGCGACCGACGGTCCCGGCGAGAGTCCCCACTGATAGTCCCGTCCGGTCCCCTGTCGTCACCTCCGCCTCCACCAGTCACCACCCGGTTCCCCGACGGCCCCATACCAGCGCTTTGGGAAGCCAGCCTGCCGGGTGTTCGCCCCGTGGTCTGTGTCTCGACCGCCTCATCCATGTCCGCTCGGAGCTCCTCGCGGAGGGATTCCAGGAACGACATAATGCCCGAGGAGAAAGCGACGTTCGGGAAGACTCCGCTCGCATCACGTCGACCCGGGCTGGCGTGATTTGCGGTCCACTCCTGCTTTCCCTTGGACGCGCCGGTGCCCGCCACCGCAGCACTAGGCATCTCGGTCTTGACGGTCGGTGTCACCCTGAAGGAACTACCAGGCCCAGCCAAGTCAGCCGGCGTCGGTGGGGGCGGACCCAGACCCCAGGAAACAGGTATCCCAGCCCCAGATTGAGCCGCTGGCGTGTCCGTCGAAGTACGCCGGGGCGACGGCTCCCCCGGAGCCGACGTCGGGGTCGGCATAGTGTTCTCGGGCGCTCAGCAACCAGGCTAACCGGGAGACACGTAGAACCAAGAAAGAAGGGGTGGCAAAGAGGTACAAGAAGGGAATCCCGACACGAGTAAGGAGGTTGTCATCCCGTCCGGGAAATGCCACGCACACGAGAGCTCACCTGTTACACGGGAGAGATCGCCCACTACACGCGTACCGACACCGGATGTCAGCCAGAAATTTCCCTTCTGCTCCACCATGTTGTCGCATGAACTGCCGTGTCACCGCAGCGCACAGAAACAGAAAGGGACACCTGCCCAGCTGAGGGAACCCACCAGGACATACTTTCCCTACTCGCGCCCGGTGACACGGTCACCTAGGAAAACACCCGAAGGCGCAAAAAGGGAGGAAGGGGGTGTGAACGCAGTTATGTTTTTGTGGGGCAGCCGGGCCACGGGCGCCCCGCTGTCCCCTTCAGCTTACCGAGCAAGCGGGCCCAAATGGCCCCGAATCCCACGCAGTAGCCTCCCCATGGGGAGATCTGGGGATCCATACTAGTGCACCCATGTACTGTAAAGCAGATAATTCAAGCAATTGACGTACAAATACAGACGACCCACAATCCATCAAGATCCCAACCAGCAAAGACAGCGTCACCTGTCCAATTCGGGGCGTAAGAGCACACCCAACAACGTCTTCCCCAAGTCCGAATGTGCTTACGTGTCAGAAACGTGTCTCCTGAATGCTCCACGTGGCTCAATTTTCGCTCTTGGGGTTGGGGACGGCTCCACAGCAACGTCGGGCACCCCATATCGAAGAGAGAAAACCCGAATCTAGTTGATTGGAATCACGTAAGTACACACAGATTCAGCGGGCAGAAAATGGGGGGTGCGGCCCTTGTCCCCCATTCTCTGCACGATTTGGGGAGTCGGAGCTCTCCTCCCCATCTTTTTCTGCTCTCTCATTGGCTGGCGCTGCTTTGGCCGCCGTTCGAAATGCTTGTGTCGTGGCATCCGGC
>Ga0209093_1001494_pt1 | contig 13262 bp, 15 predicted proteins | sample SidtaG_4_FD_187450 | JGI IMG/M metagenome (GOLD analysis project Ga0209093, IMG submission 187450) | Marine algal microbial communities from Sidmouth, United Kingdom - Sidmouth_Male1 metaG (SPAdes) (version 2) | ecosystem: Host-associated > Algae > Red algae > Unclassified | place: Sidmouth...
GGGGGGGCGCGCTCCGCGCGCGCTCCGCGCGCTCGTGGGGGGGGGCGGGATGCCGATATCGTTTGTCTGAATCGCAAGGCTGATTTATCGATTCTGCGCCGCTGGTGACAGATTCGACCACAATCTGCATGGATTGCAACCAAGCTGAAGTGGACCGATAAGAATCAATCGATCTCCGAATGCGGTGGCGGATGTATTCTGGACCGCCCCGATCTGCCGCGCCTTTCCGCGGGGCCGGGAACGGGTCGTCCGTGGTCTAGTTGGAATCCGCCTCCATGGCGCCATCGTCTTCGTCGCGCCGTCGGCGCGGTGTCGTCGTCGCGCCCATCGCCATGGCGACGCCCCCATCGTCCCGCGAAACGGGGACGTTACTCGAGTCGCGCCTGCATTTCTTCTCGGCGCTGTAGCCCAGGTTGCTGCACACGTTGTGCGTTTTGTTGCTCCGTTGCTTGTCGCTCTTTTCCGCGTAGGTGACGATACTTCCGCGCGCGTCCCGTCGCGTTTATTTGGAGCGGACGGGTGAGCTTGCGGTGACCATGACCGCCCATTCTCTCGGTACCTCCATGATTGTTATTTTTCTCTTTGCTGACTCGGCTGTTACGTGATCTTCTTTTTTTTATGAGGCTCACATTATCTGTTCTCTTGGTCCTCACCCAACAGGCGATGGAGGCAGATGTCGGTACCGTCCCGGCCGTCCCCGCGGCCGTCCCTGCCGTCCCCGACGTCCCTGCCGCCGTCCGCGCCGTCCCCGCCCTACCCGCCGTCACTGCCGCCGTGCCTGCCGTCCCTGCCGTGCCCGCCGGCTTGCCCGACCTTCCCTCCGTTCCTGTCGAGCCGGCTGGCGTACCCGCCGTGCCTGCCGTGCCTGCCGTCCCCGACGCGCCCGACGAGGAGTACATGCAGTTCGTCCGGTCTTTGGGCATTGGGGACAGCACAAAGGTGGCCTTCCTTGCTCCCCTGCTGGAGGCCTTCCATGAGGTCGCCATGAAGCTGGACGAGCACCTAGCGCGGCCAGGGACCATCTGGCGCCCTGCAATTAGCCGCAAGTGCGAGGGCGACAACCACACGGACGCCCCTCAACACCGATGGATTCGCATTGGCTTCTTCTCGGACAATGACAAGCACGCGAGCCGCATGATCAATCTGGGGCGTTCATTTGCGTACCGGCAAAAGGAGCTTGACACGGCTGACAAAGCCATTGCCCTAAGATTGGAGCGCACACGTGCAGCCGTTGATCGGGATCCCTCGGAGGGCGCAACAGTAGGACAAGACCACTTGGGGGGAGCAGCTGTCGGACAAGGCGACGTGGCGGACGCTGACGAGGTGCCTGCCGGGGGGTTTGTCGTCCGTAATGATGTTACGAGCGGAGGCAGCGGGCGCACGGCATCGAGAGACGAAGTTGTGGAGGCCCACCTGTCCGACGACGACGGCCTCGACGTACCCCTTGGCGGGGCCGTCGTGCGCCGACACGTTGCCGGTCAACCAGGCTCCGATGGACCTGGTGAGCTGCCCAAAGGCGGCGTCCTCGTCGTAGCTCGACGTGACCCCCCCGGTGGTGCGGCTTCCACACGTGCTTCAACCGCTGCTGCGGCAGCTGCCGCTGCCACGGCCGCGGCCGCCGCTGCTACCGCCGCTGCTGCCGCGGCTGATGAGGCACCAGCGTCGGCGCTCGTGGAGTTGGTGGGTTTCGCAAAGACCTCTGACCGTGACACTCCCCCGCCGCTGCTCACGCCCTCTGACGAGGCGGTTGCATGCGTCACGCGTGTGCTCGACTTGATTCGGGAGCGCGACGACTGCAAAGACGTGCTACGAAAGCTACACGTCGATGGCCTGGTCTGCCTGGCTCGCCTTCACGGCGGGCAGTCTGTGGAAGGCGTGATCGCAGCCAACAACGTGGAGACGGACTGGGAGCCCGTGCGCTCCCTTCTACAGAACTGCTCGCCGTCATGGAGCATCCCTGCTGGGTCTCAACCCATGACACCCGTCCAAGGGACCGCCGCGGCCGTCCTCAACCCTCTTCGGCGAGCGCAATCGTCTAACTGGGTTATGTGCGTCGACATGACTACCACGAACGTGGCTATCCGCCAGTGGTCGGGCAAGGCCGAGTGGTACTTTAAGGCGAATGAGCTGACAGACACTATCGACGTTGTGCGCATGGCCCCCTCGCTCAAGCCGCCCATGGCTACGACCATTGCCTCGATGCTGCTGGTTTGTACGTGGGACCCCACCTTCTGCTCTCTCGTGACGCAGCTGGCAACGGCCGGGCGCGCCCCAACCCCCCGTGCTGCGCCGCTTGAGGAGGCCGCGTGCCACAACTTCGAGGCGTCGGGTGTGAGTGAGGCCGCCTCGTTGCTTTCGACGCGATCGGTCGGCGGTATCGCGGTACTGACCACTCCGCTTGCGCCTGTGCGTCCTCAGCGCTCCCCGGACGAGCTCATGGCTGACCGTCAAGCCGAGATTGACAAGCTCCTCGCGGCTGACAAGAACATCAATGCAGCAGCCAGCTGAGCCCGTCGCATCGACTCTCGACGTCGGCAAGTGACAGCGCCGGCGACGAGCGCCCGCGAGTCGGCTGGTCGTAGCCGAGCAAGTCCGCGAGCAGGTCCAAGTCGCCGCAAGACGGGCGTGCACCAAAGCTCCAGCGCCGGGCAGTCAGGCGCCTCGCATGGCAACCCTGCCGTCCAACGCGACGATGGCACTTCAAGGGCGTCTGATGCGTTGAGCTTGAGCCAAGTGACGGCAGCCCTACCTCTTCCTGACGCAGTAGAGGGTGCGTCCGGGCCTGGAAATGATGAGTGCGATTCCGTGGGCGCGCCTGCTTCTTTGGCCATGTGCCCCTCTGGACCGGAGCCTCTCTCCGACGCGTCTTTGTCTCAGGGTTCCTTTCTGCCTGAGTTGGATGTAACAATCTTGGATAGTGAGGAGGATGGTGGAACCGACTAACAATAAATGCATTAATGCTACAAACGTCGACCGTCTCGGTATAGCTGCAAAGCAGCCGGGTCAGCGATCACACGACTACCGCAAAACGCGCGCACGTACGTGCGCCTCTTTTCGGGAACCCGGCTCATTGCAGCGGACACCATGCCCGACCCAAACGCCTCCCCAACATCCAACACAGCCTCTGACAAGGTAAGGCTCTGAGACCGATGGACAGTGATGCCCCAGCCCAGGACAAAAATAACTTGAACACGCACAGCGACAGTCCCCGGTCGCGACAGAATACGAGACTCAAAGTCAATGGGTGGGCAGCACACTTCCACCCAGTCGGCACCCGCCCCACGCACTCCTTGCCTCCCCGGCGGAGTACCGTCCGGCAACACGTGCTCCTCAAAGCGCACGAAAGGGGTCCCATCGACCTCGTAATCCACCACATGACCAATGCTGCCGTGATACAGGCCGATCCCAAGGAATTGGTTGCTTGTCAGCATGACGCGTGCCCCACGACAATGCTCCACCCGTCAGGGAGCCACACAATCGATGAGGGCGGCGTCACGCTGCCAATGTTGGGCGGGTCCACGTTGCGGTCGCCGCTCGGGTCCTCCTTGACGTTGTGGATGGCAAAGGAGACTGTCGGTGGTGCACCGGCGCACAGCCGCCGCAAGCAGGCGTCGTTGTGGCTGTCCACGTCCTCGTTTCGCGACATGATGTGAAGCACCTTGTACTGCAGCGCCTTGTACGCCTCGTCCGTCACCAAGCGCTCGTCCATCAGCGACTGCACAGCGTCCGTGCACCGCCCGAAGCGAGCGTCGTGGATGGCCGCGATGAAGTCGGGCTGGCCTTGGCGGTGCACGCGCGTGAGCTCTGCAAAGCCGGCTCCAAACAGCGACGGCCAGCAATGGCCCGCAATGGCCATCTTGCCAAACGGGGGGCGCAACTGTAAATCGTCGCCAAAGGTGTAGATGACAGCCGCCGGCTTACCGCGCCGGGACTGCTGCAGAAGCTTGTGCATGACGTCGAGGTTGTCGGCCGGCACCATAAAGATCTCGTCGATTAATGGGACCTCCACCTTGGAGAGCCGCCGCACGATCGGCCGCCACCGGTCGAGCGCCAGCAGGCGAGCAGCGTCTTGGGCAGGGTCGTCCGACTGGAGCTTGTAGTCCTTCATGAAGCCGAAAAGGGATTGGTAGGTGACGCCGTTGGCCGTCTTGGCAGCGCTCCCGGTCGGCGCAACGACCACGACGGCTCCGGTGCCCGTCAGCCGGCTGCGCATAAAGATGGCCGACGCCCGCAAAAACGACGTCTTGCCCACCCCGAGACCTCCACTCACAAACGTGTTCAAGCCGCGCTCGAACAGACTCTGAAAAACAGCGGTCCAAGACCGGTCGGCAGCCATCCGCGTCAGTGGGCCTGGCAGCGGCGGCTGGCTCGCCCTTGACGAGCCCCCGTCGACCACTGCTGCAGGGCTCCGTGACGGGGTGGTTTCAAGGCCACTTAAGGCGTCGACGCCAGCAGTGCCGCCGGGGTTATCGTCTCCGCGGCCGCTCGTCACAACGAGAGAACGGCAGCCCGCCTCGTCAGGCAACGCCGACTCCACCCGCGGCTGAGCGCCAATTGAAGCGTCCCGGCGCATGCCGTCCTGCCGGTCGTCACGTTCCCAAGTCGCGACCGACTCCGCCACTATGCGGTGGATGCTCTCGAAGGTAAACGTACCCTGACCCGGGTCGCCGAGAGCCACCCACGCCGGATTCTTGCCGTCCAAAGGCCCGTCTTTTTTGCCCCACCTTCTTGAGCGGTCGCCACCGACGTTGGCCGACTGGAATCTCGGCCCTCCTCCCGAGCGACGAGAGCCGCAGGCGCCACTGGACGAGGCTCCGACCAAGCAAACGGCTGTTTCACACGGGCAGGGTGATGGAGAGGGGGAGACGCTGCTGGGCCGAGCACCCCGAGATGAGAACGGCGTCTTCGCCGTTGGCGCCGAGGCACCTCGGTTTGCCGACCCGTAGAGGTGGCAGCCGTGCCGGGGACCGGCACCAGCAACTGCATCTGGCATCGCGGACGAGCAGTTGTCAATAGCTCGTCCCGGACCACTTCTCGAGAGCGTCGAAAACAAGGCGACCGACAACAGCGTGACGGAGTCGCCTATCCGAGCACGCTTGTGGACGGGGGACACGTCCGCCGACCGCGTCGACGACAACGCTACGGGCGGGCGCTCCCGGGTGGTCCCCGTTGGTCTAATATCAAGCGGGGACCGGGCGACGGGAGCCGGCAACGCCAGCTTCTCAGCGGATGGGGAACGTGATGCAGCAGTAGTCAATTCAAGCCGCTGCATCGCCACACCTGCGTCGTTCGCCAGCCATAGATAGGCGTCAGTAGCGGCTTGAAAGCTCGCCGCTACGCACATTTTAGACGCCGTTGCTTTCATCAGCATCACAGCACCACTAACGCCAGAGTTGTCGATCTCAAAACACGCCCGCGCATGTTGGCCGACAACAGCGATCCAGGTAGTGGAGCCCACCGTCGCCGAAACCGCCGCAGGCGGCTGGCCGACGACACCGGCCGTCACAGCTGCGATTGCGTCGGGGCTGGTGAGCCAACACATGGCCGACTCGGATGAAGCAAACGTGTGGCAGGCCAGCAGAGTGCCATGCTCCATGGACAGAAGCTATTGAGCCATGCTGCCGGCATCGGAGGCGCGGAGGAGAACAGAGGTGAGGGGGGTGATGTCTGCGAGCAGCGGGCGCGAGCCCACCGCCGCACCAGCGGGTGGCATCCCGCCACGGGAGCGTGCACCAAAAATGGGAAGAGGGTGGGGGGGGGGTGGGGAGTGGCACCGCGCAAGTCAGGCGAGTGCGGCGGTAGCGACCGCCCGGAAGGAGAGGATGGTGTGGCAAGGGGGAAGCGACCCGACCGCGACAGCGGGCCACCGCGCAACAAAACACACTCGTTGGTGGGTGGGGACCATTCACAGCGGCAGGAAGATAGAGGAAGACCGAGCACCCGCGGAAGCGCAATCGGGAAAGAGGGGGAGGGAAACGCACGACCGGCGCACGCCAAGGTGAGCCCAAATGGGGCCAGAAGCATGCCCCTGCGTGGGGGGTACGGACGCCCGGGAACGCAGACGGGGTGGCCGAAAAAGGCAGAAACGGCGCCCGAATCAGCACCCCGAGGCCTCATTTGGGGGGGTGATCAAGGCCGGGACAACAGCGCAGAAGTTAATAAGCAAGCTAACGCAGAAATTATCATGACCCCAGGGCATTCCCAGTGGTGAAAACTCCGTCATGTCCCGCTGTTCGAAAAACATACGCAGGCGAAATTGTAATGCGGCAGGCCCCGAGCGGCGCCAGCAGCGCCAAGCGGCGTCGACCGCCCGACCAGATGGGCTGCCTGCAACGGGGACCTGAAGCGAGACCGGATCTATGGATAAAACAAGAAATATGCGACGCGTTTTCGAAAGAACGGAAATAGCCACGTCCAAACCACTGTAGACGTCTTTTCGGATGAAGAGCGCTATCGGAGAAGAACGAATCGGACACAAGATTTTACGGATGCGCTGACCACGCTCCCGATCCGATCTTAGTCGGGGCGTTGTTGCCGGAGCGGGGCTGTTTCCCCATTGTCGATCGCAGCTCTGTGCCACCCGGTCACCTTGGAACCCGGAGAAAAACTAGAACGTTTTTCGCATGTGGCTACCAGCCAATCCACATGGAAGTTATCAGCCACATTTTGGACAGGTATTTGTTGGTAGTCCTCGTGGTATTCATGCCTTGTGCGCCATGCTGAGGCGGCTGAAGGGGGTGCTCCCGACCAACTCTTGCTTTATTGTGCAACAATCATCGATGAATCGAACATCCCTCTTCTACAAGAGACTTCGTCGTAAACGTTCTCTTTAGTGACCGTTCTGGCTTTGGCATTGTTGAACTGGTGATGTTCAGCTCCCCAGTCCAGTCACACCGGTCATGTGGCGTAGTTGTTTTTTGACCTCTCAACAGGTTATGGGCCCAGCTCGCGCTGCATTTAGTTCCGAGAGGTCGCGGGTTCGAGATTTGCCACGGCTGCGCCCCAGGAGGAGGACGGAGGAATTTGCAGGAGAGGCATTTCCGAGTCGCGGGTCAGACGAGCCTGGCCCTGAGGAGCTGGGGGGAGTGTTGAACTGGTGATGTTCAGCTCGCCAGGCCAGTCACACCGGTCATGTGGCGTAGTTGGTTTTTCACCTCTCAACAGGCATGATCCTTTTCGAAGGCCGCCGCATCCGCCCAGTCGGACGCCCCGTGCTTGATCCCAGACCCTCTTTTGCAGCCGTCTGGGGGGGGGTTCCTGTGGCCGCTGGGGCGGCGGAGAGCTGCCTTGCCTCGATTTTGGCCCTTCTGAGGGGGGGCGCTCCCGATGTATGGCAGACATTACCTGCTCAGTGCTTTTGGGCATGTTGGCTCATCCTCCTGGCCCCCTCGGCTCATCTGACGCGGCACAATGACCCCCCCCGCCGTAGTCACTCCGCCGTCGCCACTTCTGAGGCGCGCCCGCCTCCGCCGCGCCCAGCCAAACACCGGCGACCAGTAACTGAGGCATTCCCCAGAACCCCTCCCACCCGATGTCCTGCGCGCGACCGCCCGCTTTCCCGCCAAACCCGTGAAGTTGGTTCGTGTCCATCGACCTCCCTAGAGCCGTGGTCGACCACGACCGCCACGGAGTGCCAGTCTCCGCTAGCCCCTCCCCGTGCGGCGGGGGCTGACTGATGTCTGGGACGCATCGCGCCATGGTGCTCAGCTGGTCAGAGCAGCACAACGTGCACTCACCACCATTGGCACCGGTTGTGACCCCAGTCTTCGCCGACGCAGCTCTCGCACTGACGGTCATTTGGAAAAGTGTGGGTATGGAGTCAGCCACGTCTGTGGTGGCGCCGACCGTGCGCGGCGCAGGGATATGTCATTGCGCGGGAGAGAGAAAAGAAGAAGTGGGCGGTCGGCAGGAATGGACGCGGAGGGAGAGTGGTGACGGCTGGCCCGCCACTGCGGAATGGTTGAAGCTGGCTGAATAGGACGGAGCGATGGGTGAGGGAACGTATCCGTCGTCAACCTCCCAGCGCACATCTGACAGCGTTGCACCGGTGTGAAGGCACCGGCTCCCGCCCCGGCGCTGTTTTAGTGCTGCAGCGGTGGTGGAGACGCCCGGTGCTATAGGTTCCACATCCAGGGTGATACATACCCATTTCTGGCTCTGAGTTGTATCGTTCCGCGGTCTTCCATTCGTGATGGGGCGAAGGTGGCTCACCCCTGTCGCTGCAGTCTGATCTTTACCGAAGTAGGGATCGGCAGGTCGTTGGCTAGCGCGGAGTGGCTCCGCGTAGTTGCCACTACGAGACCACTGCCTTCGCGACTGTTACTCCGGCGCACGCCGCTGATTTTTCGGGCTGGAGGTACCACGGAATAGGCTCTTCAGGCCTGAAGCTAGGCGCCGACCGATGGCCGCTGCGTCCTGGTTGCCCCCCTAAAGAGATCCACGGCTGAGCGGAGGTCGCACGAGGTCCCGCCGCGGTCCACCAGGCCGTCGTGGTGGAGCACGCATCGCCACCAAAGTGGGGGCCTGTCACCGCCGCGGGCGCGAGCACCGCCGTCGACCCCCACGGCGCACAAGCGGTGCCCCACGACGCCGCCGCCACAGCCTGCCATGCTGACTTCCAGGTGCCCATTCCTCCTTTCTTCTCATGCTCCACCCCGTACTGACCCGCCAACTACCTCCTCCATCCACTTTCCACACACCCTCCAGCAACAGAGCAGTGTTCAACACTAGAAGACAAGGACATAGCATCCATGGCTGTTATGCACAACTAAACCAGCCGCCCAACCATGCAAGTCCCGCCCCCGACCATCGCACACACAGAGCGCTACAAATTCTGGACGGGCGTGCTGGTACTGACCACCTTCGGCATTAGGCTGCAGGCATCCACAACTAACAAGATATCCACATACAACACGGCGCTCATGCGCTGCAGCAATACATGCATGTCTGCTTGGCCGAAGCAGAGATGGGCACCAAGCGAAAATCAATCGGCTGCCGCTAACACAAACACACCACAGCTACCGCCGTCGGACTGACGTGGAAGGCCAATGTCCATCACGCCCTCCCAGTCCTCAATCCCCCACGCCCTCGCCACATCCTCCCCAAGGCGAGCCGCAACCTCATCCGACAGCCAGCGCTGCGCGGTCGCCAAGACATGCGCCGCCCCAACGCCGTGCATGGAGTCGTAGTACTGGAACCGCCGCGCCTCCACCTCGATGACCACGAGCACCCAGTGAAGGTTTCCGACGTTGACGGGGATGATCTTGCGGTTGACGGTACCAAACGTCCAGATCGTTCTTGAAGCCCCACGTGCGCTCACCATTGTAGTCGTAGCAACGTGCACGCTCAAACAGACGATAGAAGAAGAAGGTGTTGAAAATTAACGTCCGTGGCAGCGACGCGGGCGTGACCGAGCCGCTCACCGACGACGAGCTCAGCAGCTTGGACCGATGGTTGACCAGCGCCACGAACGAGTTCATCAACTCGTCGTTAAGCAATCTCTCCCCGACCAACAGCCGGAAGTCGGCGACGGTGAGCGATATCTGGGCCTTGTTCTCCATGCGCACGCACGTCGACGGCGGGCGGTCCGCAACCAAAGCGTCAACCGCCGCGGCATGCTCGTCGCTCAATGCTGTAGTGCTCAACGGCGACCAACGGGGCCCATCCGACAAACACTGCATCGCTGCCGCTCCAACTGCAGCGTCGTCAGGAAAATGGGCGGAGCCGCCGTCAGGACCGGGCGCGCCATCGTCGACGGAAGCGGCGGCGCCATCGCCATCCAAAGCCGCAGCCGGTGTTACCAAGGAGTCCGACTGGGACGAGGTGCCCGCATCGACCGAGCGTATCAGCTGCCCAAGCTTCACGGCCACGTTCTTCTCGATCTCGCGGCGCCCGTCGTCGGCAATGGAAGACTGGCAGTGGCACGTTGACCCCAGCTCACATCGGCGGGCAAGTTGTCTGTGGAAGAACGCAGGATAGGACGCACGCGCCGCCGCGCGTTCTTGTCCAACTTGCACGCTACATCTTGAAAGATGACCTTCGATAGTTGTGGAAACCGCTCCAAAACGATGGACAGAGCCTCGCCGACGCTCTCTGCACGAAAGGGGCAGCGAAAGCCGAGCGTGATCACGTGCGTGACCGCTGACTGTATCTCACCCACGCACGGCAAAAGGCTGCGACGGACACGAGCGGCCACCGCGGCCGCGGCCGCGTCGCTGGACACGCGATCCTCGTCGCCGGGATCCGACGCGATGCCCACGTCCTCATCAGCAGGCTCGTGAGGCACGGGGGCACCGTCGACAGCGGCGGCAGGCTTGACATTCCCTACCTTGGCACACGGGTCCTTCGCCGCGTCGGAGGCATCCATTGCCCGGTGCTCCATGTTGAGAGGACGCGCCAAAGCAACATGACCACAGCGTGCTCGAAAGCACCGGCAGCTCGGGGCAATACAGGTTGCCACACTGGCCGCGGTGAACGACACCAGCGAGTACACAGAGCGGCAGAGAACCACCCAAAAGCGCATCGACCCGTAAGGCTGCCGGCACACAACGTTGGCGGGCGAGGAACCCAGGTGCATCCGCCGCCAGAACGTGTCGAGGGAGCTGCCGTTTCTGCTCAAGCACGACCGCAAAGCGGTCGTATGCTTGCACACGCTGCTCGGGGAGGAAGCCGAGATGAACAAATTGTTCTGGGTGCCCGCAAAGCAGCTGCAAAGGATACCCCCACGAAAAGAAGACCACAGGATGGCCGCGTCCGCCTTGCCGCTACCGACTCTCACCACAATTGCTCGCGACCGCGAGGCGGGGTCCCCAACCATGACGGTGTTGACCGAACTGGCGCGCCTGCCGATGGGCGTCGACGACGGCAACCCGCAAGCTCGCCTCACACAGGCGCTCAACGCCTCCATCATCCGAGTGTATACAGCGGGAGCAGGAGCACGGCGTGAAGAGGCACAACGCAACGCAGCAAGAGCGGAGGACAATGGGTCGTCGACCCCACCCCAGCCACCGTCCTCGTCATTCGCCCCTTTTGCTGGTCCATCTGGCAGCGGCCGCGGGCGCTTGTCGCTCCGCGCCCGAGGGCGGGTGGCACCGGCGCCGGCATGGGCTGACGCCCGGGGAATGTCCCGCAACATCGCCCGTCGACCGCCGTTGGCCTGCACGCGGGCGCTCCACGTCGGGTCAGCAGGTCAAAATGCCGTGCCAGCCCCGGTCACAGTAGCCGGGGATCCGAGGGGCGCGGACGGCAAAGACGCCAGCCGGTCAAGCAGAGCCGGCAGGGCGGCAGGCTCACCGAGGTAGGGCGCCACAACGGGGTGGTGGAAGCGTCGTTTGCGCGGCGTCCCCTCGTCACCCATCGCAGCCAATCGTCTCGGAGCCCCCAACCACGACCATCACACAATGGAAAACGCAGAGTTGGTCTCTAAAGTGGCACCGCGCACAGCACGGCAGGAGAAAGATGGGAGGGGGACTAGACAACGGACGCAACAGGCGCCTCAGCGCCGGGGACGGGCGAGAGGATGGGGGTGACGATAACGGCCGCCGACAACGAGGCCGTCGGCGCGAGCGGGACGGCGACCTCGATTATGGACACTGCAAACACGACCGGTGCGAGTGGGGCACTCAGTGGCACAAAAATAGTGGGTGTACAGTGCAGCGGACTGACAGAGTGGATGACGACTGCGAACAGCGGCACAATGCACAGTGAGGCACGATCCGCCAAAGTGGGGGCGTGCTAGGGGTGCCCCAAAGGGGCCACAAACGACTGTAAATGTTTTGGAACATCTGATTGGTCTTGATGCGGAATGACGCGGCCGACGGCGACCGCAAGAAATGGCGGCACCGATGGCGGGCCGCCCAGCCGCGCATTCCAGGCCCCCCCGGAGATACGACCCCCCGACCGCCCATAACGGGGGCGTGCTGGGGGTGCCCCAAAGGGGCCACAAACGACTGTAAATGTTTTGGAACATCTGATTGGTCTTGATGCGGAATGACGCGGCCGACGGCGACCGCAAGAAATGGCGGCACCGATGGCGGGCCGCCCAGCCGCGCATTCCAGGCCCCCCCGGAGATACGACCCCCCGACCGGCCAGAACGAGGGTGTGCTGGGGGTGCTCCAAAGGGGCCACAAAGGCCTATGAATGTTTTGGGACACCTGATTGGTCGGGATGCGGAATGACGCGGCCGACGGCAACCGCAAAAATTAGCGGCACCAAAGGCGGGCCGCCCAGCCACGCAATCCCGGCCCGCTTGAGACTCGCCCCCCCCCCCGCGTTAAATGTGTGCGTGCTGGGGGTGCCCGAAGTGGGCCACAACGTTCAGTGATGTTTTTGAGTCACACCACCATTGGCAGGGTGGCGTTTCTGATTTTATATCTCGTCCCCGTGATGTTCTTCAGTGATCGTGAGCTGCTCGCTTGTGGTCCGACATGAGTGGGTTCATGTCTGAACGGACCATCAATGAGCCCCTTTCGCCGAGAAATATGTTTGCACAGCTATCGGCCATGACGCTCTCCGCACCCGTGGTGCAGTTGAGACAATCACGTTCGCCCAGACGTAGTGTCCGTAGCCTTCCTTTTTGGCAGCTTGTCTGGGCGAACTGTTGCTGTCTGGCACGTATCCGGTTCCGGGCCTCTGCCCATGCGTGTCGACGGGGGCCTGGGCGGGGGGGCCTCTCAGCGATCGATCTGTAGATGCTACGATCTGATTGGTACCTGGTCGTTTCACGCGGGGCGTTCACGCGAATGTGCCGTGAAAGCTGCTGCGCCCGTTACCTTCAGGCCTGCTCCACACCCGAGAACGTGGCCGCCAGGCCCACTGACAGCAGCTCCACGGTGGCTGACGCGTTGGCTTGGAGGGGGGGTGACTTTCAAGTGCCACATTTCCTGAGAGGGGCTACTGGTCGGCACGCTGACATTGGCCGAATTGCATGTCAAATCGGAGAGTAGCAGTGATTAGGACCGCACTAACGCTGTTCAGAGAGAGCTTATCCCTGGGCCAACGCGACACAATGAATGGAATAGTTTGCAATAGTTTGCAATAGTTTGCCATACTTGGGATGGCGGTGCACCCAACCAGGCCACCGCCCCCAGTCTTCCGGGCCGTTCGAGGGGCCCCGCGCGGTTGCGTTGCACGCCAAAGAACCGGCCTTGTGACCGTTGACGGTCAGGATGTACGTATGACATTTTGCCGCCAGTGGGGCGTGCCATCCACGGCGTGCCACTGGGGTGAGCGACTCAACCAGCTTGCTCCAGCGCGGCGCTCG
>Ga0209093_1001495_pt1 | contig 13254 bp, 6 predicted proteins | sample SidtaG_4_FD_187450 | JGI IMG/M metagenome (GOLD analysis project Ga0209093, IMG submission 187450) | Marine algal microbial communities from Sidmouth, United Kingdom - Sidmouth_Male1 metaG (SPAdes) (version 2) | ecosystem: Host-associated > Algae > Red algae > Unclassified | place: Sidmouth...
GCGGGCGCCCCCCCCCCCGCCACCGCCGACGTGGACGTGGCCGCCCTCCGCGCGCGCTTCCCCGTCCGCACCGACTGGACGCTCGAGGAGGTGCGCGCCGTCTACAACCGCCCGCTGCTGTCCCTCCTCTTTGACGGCGCCACCGCGCACCGGGCCTACTTTCACCCCCGGGAGGTGCAGCAGTGCACGCTGCTGTCGATCAAGACGGGGGGGTGCCCCGAAGATTGTTCCTACTGCTCCCAGAGCTCCCGCTACGACACGCACGTGGAGGCGGAGCGCCTCGCCGCCCTCGACGCGGTGCTGTCGGCGGCGCGGGCGGCCAAGGCGGCGGGCTCGACGCGCTTTTGCATGGGCGCCGCGTGGCGGGGCGTCGCGCAAGTCGGCCCCCGCCAGTTTGAGCGCGTGTTGGCGATGGTGTCGGAAATCCGGGGCATGGGCATGGAGGTGTGCGCGACGCTCGGCATGGTCACGGCGGCCGAGGCGGCGCGCCTCAAGGGCGCCGGCTTGACCGCCTACAACCACAACTTGGATACGAGCCGCGAGTTTTACCCCAAGGTCATCACCTCCCGCGCGTACGAGGACCGCCTGACGACGCTCGCGGCGGTGCGCGGGGCGGGCATTTCCGTGTGCTCGGGGGGCATCATTGGCCTCGGCGAGTCCCACGGGGACCGGATTAGCTTGTTGCAGACGCTCGCGTCGCTCCCCGCCCACCCCGAGTCCGTCCCCGTCAACGCGCTCGTCGCCAATGCGGGCACGCCCCTCGCCGAAATGCCGCCGGTGCCCGCCGCGGAGTTGTGGCGCATGGTCGCCACCGCGCGGGTGCTCATGCCCCGCTCCATGGTGCGCCTCAGCGCGGGGCGGCTGACGCTGAGCGTGGCGGAGCAGGCGCTGTGTTTTTTGGGGGGGGCCAACTCCATTTTTACGGGCGACAAGCTGCTGACGACCGCCAACCCGGAACACGCGGCGGACGCGCAAATGTTTGCGACGCTCGGGCTCGTCGGCAAACAGCCGTTTTATTACGATGGGGCGAGCGACGCGGCGGCGGCGGTGGCGGCGGCGGCGGCGGCGCAAGGTGGGGGGGGGTCGGCCACCGCGGGGGAGGCGGCGCAGGCCAAGTCGTCGGCTTGAGGGCCGCATCTCGTCTCGCACCGCCGCAGCGGGGCGTTTTGACCCGTCAGCGTCTTGCGTTAAAAGGGGGGGCGCTTGTTGTTTGGGCAGCGACTCCACGCTACGGACCGTCCGGCCCGAGCGACCGTTCAGTGTACAGTACTAAAAAGTCGATTCCACGCACGAGGGCGCACGGGCACGACCCGTATGGGCGCGCCCAGATTGTAGCCATGGCAGTGGCGTTTGCGCTCGCCATGGATACGACCTGGAGCCTACTTTGTGAGCTTTTTTGTGGCACTCGTTCAGGCGGCTACGACGATAGGCTGGTGAGGTAGAGGTTGTTTTCCTCCTCCCACCGTTGGACAGAACACCCTTCTAATCCAAATCGTGGCTGCTCGTGACGCTGCTGTCCGTATCTCGACGTGGCCTGGCGACAATTTGCGTGTCGTGGGTGCTGCGGGGATATCTGGACCGCATTCGTAGCCGTTGGGGCACATGTAATCGGTGGTGGCTGGGGGCAGGCTCGTAGCTGGGTGAAAAAAAGCTCATTTCCATGCGATGCCAGGTCGGATCAATCGGTAGGGAGGGGCTACAAGCCCGACAGTGAGAATGAACCCCTGTGCACTGAGACGGATCGTCCTGCCCAGATCTTTAGTGCCTGGACCTTTTTATTCTGGTTATTGGCATCCCGACATTCTGATGGTCCCAGTGCCAAAATTTCAACCTTTCCCCTGCGCCTGGGCGGTGTTCAGAGCCCAGGGTTGCGAGATTCAACCAAATATCTGAGGAGACGTTGCCTTCAAGGTAAATTCAAGTAAACGTTCACATTGAATTCTATTGAATACTTACCGCGGTCATTAACGACTTTTTCGAGAAAAGGCCTCCTGGAAGGGGGTGTTTGGCCAGTCAAGAAGAAATTGTCTGGACAACCGGGCACCACGACTGAACAAGTAGGTGTTGAATTCAACCTCTGTGCTTCTCGAAGGGTTACCTTCAACGTAAATATTTGGTTGAATTTGGTTTGGTTGAAGGTAAGGTTCGACACCCTGTCAGAGCCCCCATTTCATCTGTCAAATTGAAACGCCTGATAGAAACAGTAGCCCCCTCCTTGCGGTTCTCCTCCAAAAGCCGAAACGAGGTGCGTCCATGGTGTGGGGGTCCACTAGAGGCCCCCATACAATACCACCCGAGCCTGCGTGGTACTGCAGGACAGTTCGCAGCAGCGGTGCTGGGACCGGACGCGTGCCCTCGCCGCGACGGACACGGGGACAACGGCCGGGACGTCGACAGGGATGAGCCTGGTGAAGAGGATGACGAGCGAAGTCGTGGGCGTGGACCAGCGGTGGACTACGGCCACGCCAGGTGAATACAGGACAGGTTGTCTCTTTCAAAATCCACACGACTTGCCAGGAAATGCCGCACTTCCTCTTGAATGCACTTTGAAAGATGCCGAAACAAGCCCTACACTTTTGTGTGAAAGATTTCCACTCTGATAACAGTCAGTCTCTGTCTCTGGCCACCAGGACAGAATTGGGGGATCAGCAAAACAGGGGGTTGTCGGCATGCAACGCACACTGCATCACCAACCAGACGTGAAGAAAAAAAAACTGCACATGCTAAGGAGAAAAAGGAGAAAAGGAAGAGAAGACAAACAGAACAATCCCGCCTCCGCCCTCAGCACCTACACCACCTCTCACAAAGTCGTCCCAAACTGCTGCGGGTGGATCGGCTCTGGCCCCTCTGCCGCAATCGTGCACCGGTTGATGGCGCGCACGTATGCCATTGCCGACGCAACAACCACATCCGTGTCTGACGAGTTGCCGGTATACCGCCGCCCGGTCGCCCCATCCCGCACGCGCACGGTCACCTCCCCGAGCGCGTCAATGCCCTTGGTCACCGACGACACCGTGTACTCTTCCAGAGTAACGTCGACCAACTCCCCGACGGCGGCGTTGATGGCCTTGAAGGTCGCGTCGACGGGGCCCGTGCCAGTCGCGCTCTTTGTGACCTCCCCGCCCGCCGTGGATTCGGGCAAGTCGGACAAAGACGGCACAGCGGCGCCACTCACCACCGCCAGGGTGACCGTCGACGTTGGTATAGACAGGTTGCCACACGAGACTTGCACGCGGTGCAGGGCAACGCGCGGCGCGTCGACCGCGCGAACCTCGTCATTGACAATCGACTCAATGTCCCAGCTGGAGACGGTCTTTTTCGTGTCGGCCAGCTCCTTGAAACGGATGAACGCGCGGTTGATCTCCTCGTCAGACAGCTCGTAGCCGAGCTCCGTCAGGCGACTCCGGAAAGCGTGGCGGCCCGACAGCTTGCCGAGGACCATCGAGTTCTCCTTCAAGCCGACGCTCTTGGCATCCATAATCTCGTACGTTTCCGGGTTCTTCAACACCCCGTCCTGGTGAATACCCGACTCGTGGGAGAAGGCGTTGGCGCCAACAATCGCCTTGTTGGGCTGCACCAGCATGCCCGTCAGGGAGGAGACAAGGCGGGACGTTTGGTAAATCTCGGTGTGGTTGATGTTGGTCAGCGGCGGCCCGCCCACGACCCGCCCCAGGCGTGTGTTGTAGTAGTTCCTCCGCACGTGCAGCGCCATGACCAGTTCCTCCAGCGCCGCGTTGCCGGCCCGCTCGCCAATCCCATTGATCGTGCACTCCATCTGACGGGCGCCCGACTCGACGGCTGAGAGGAAGTTGGCAACGGCCATGCCCAGGTCGTCATGCCCGTGCACCGAGATGGTCACGTTCTCCACGCCGACCACATTGGCGCGGATGCCGCGGATCAGCTTGGAAAACTCAAACGGCGTCGTGTAGCCGACCGTGTCGGGCACGTTGAGAGTCGTCGCGCCTGCCGCCACGGCCACCGAAAACACCTCGTACAGGAACTCAGGGTCAGAGCGGATGGCGTCTTCCGCTGAAAACTCAACGTCCTCGCACAGGGAGCGCGCGTGGGTGACCATGGCTTCGGCAATCTCCAGCACCTCCGCCCGCGATTTTTTGAGTTTGTGCTCCATGTGCACGTCCGACGTTGCAATAAAGGTGTGGATGCGCGGGAAGGCCGCCGGCTTGATGGCCTCCCAACACCGGTCAATGTCCGCGGTCAGCGCGCGTGCTAGCCCGCAAATGATCGGCGGGTCGGGCCGGTTGCCGACCGTCTCGGCAATCGCGTGAACGGCCTGAAAATCGCCGACCGAGGCGATGGGGAAGCCCGCCTCAATGATGTCGACGCCGAGCTTCGCCAACTGCCGAGCAATGATCATCTTCTCCTCGCCGGTCAGGGTCGCGCCGGGGGATTGCTCGCCGTCGCGGAGGGTCGTGTCGAAAATTTTGACCCGGTTGGGGTCCCGACCAGTGGCCAGGTCTGGTGCGCAAAGAGCAAGACCCGGCAAAGGCAGAGAGAAAGGGGGCGTACATAAAAAAAGGAGGGAAAAGGGTGAGTCCTCGTGGTGCCAGGCTGAAGTCAGAACGCATGCGGCTGCACAAAAACGCATGTACTTGACTCTCGGCGAGACCACACACTCCACAATCGACATGCAAGCACCACCGGAACATGGAACATACCATGCTTGGTGGGCTTGGCTGTTAGCACCACATCAACATCCGTAGACTTTGCTGGGCTCATCTTGGCCGCCGTCATCAGCGGCCGCTCCGCCGCGCGGCCGACCTGCCCAACGAACACTACTCTCTTGGCCCGCCCATGGCTAGACAGCGGCAGGCAGCGCGCTCCGATAGCGCGCTTGGCTGAGCCACCGACGCCCACCACAGGAGGAACAAAGGCCATCGTAAGCTCTGAGGAGCGAGCTGACAGGCACCGAGCAAAGGACAGACGCAGTCCAGCCAAGACACGGCGCCCTAGAACGTCAAAGCATCAGATGCCGCCTCCACCAACTCTTGACCAAGCCACAGACACCCACGAAGCGTCTCTTTGAGGGGAAAAGAGGTGGAGGTGGGGCGACGACCCACGTCAGCCAGCGCGACCAAAAGATCACCGCCGACGCGTGTATTGCTCATCCGACGATTCAGAGTCGCAGCAGCGCGGGGGAACTTGTCCGAGAACTCTGCTTCTGCGACACGTACTATTTGACCGAGAGACCGCAGTCAACTTACAGCTCTGTGTCAAGAGTGCGGGAAGAGTCCGGTCCTAATGAATTATCAGCCACCCACTGACCTTCTGAATGTAGGTTGGTTCACAAACCAAGCTCTGATGCTCCTGTGCTCCTCCGAAAAGCCTGTGTACGCCATTCCAGCGAGCGACCCTGACGTGTTGGGTTCAGCCGTGATTCCTGTCGATATCTGACAACAGAGTTGTGCGTCATTTCAGGGTGTCACGGTGTGCTGTCGAATTTGCGGTGACCCGGGAGCGGGGCTCCTGTTGCCTTAGAGCGGGGGCCCTCTGTCAACAAGCCCCCCCGGGGCCAGCGCAATCCGCCAGAGGAGCGGGAGCGGAGGAGCGGAGGAGGAGCATGTTTTTTTTCGAGTTTATGATGGAACTCTTTGTGTGCATGGAATGGGGGCCGCAGCAGTCGAAGGGATCTGAGCTGAGATTATCCGGCTCAGCGAGGGCCGCTCTCCCGACCACGTGGTGGCTGCACGAAGGCACACGAAGGCACATCGTGAGCCAGCTCCGCACCACCTGTATTGCCGGGGTGATCCGACCGCCAACGCACTTCCACGCCACGCTCTTCGTGGCTGTTGCTGTGCCTCCCCGTCCTCCTGGTGCGCCCAACACTCGTGGGGGCCGCCCCCCCAACGCATCCCTCACTGTGGCGGATTCCCCCAGCCGCCCCCCGCCATGTGGTCCATCATTGGTGGTGCGCTGACGGCGGTGCTCGCGCCGACGCAGCCCGCCCTCGTCGTGGCGGTAGCCACGACCATCGCCGCCGTCAACACCGTCCGCGGCGTCGGTCGCAACCGTCGCTTCCGGGGCCCTCCGTCATCCTCGACGGGTCCCCCCGCGCTGGTGTCCCCTGGCGCCCGCGGGGACCCCATCACCCTAACCTGGTCGGGCGTGTCGTACGTGATCGACCCGCCGAAAGCCCGCAAGGCGCGCAAGCAGCGGGGCCAAGCCGACCCTGCGCCAACGTCAGCGGTGCCCAAGGTGATCCTTAGTGGCGTCTCTGGCACCGCCGCCCCCGGGCGGCTCGTCGCGCTGCTCGGCCCGTCGGGGTCGGGCAAGACGTCGCTCCTCAACGCGCTGTCGGGGCGGGTGCCGGCGACCAAGGGCCTCTGTCTGACCGGCCACATTGAGGTCAATGGGGTGCCCATTGGCACCGCCTGCCCGCCCGTGGCGTATGTAATGCAGGAGGATCTCTTCTTTGCGCAACTGACCGTGCGGGAGACGCTGGAAATGGCGGCCGCCCTGCAGCTGCCCGCGTCTGTGACGCCCGCGGAGCGCGCGGAACTCGTTACGGGCCTCATCAATCGCCTCGGGTTGGTCAAGGCCGCGCGCACCCGCGTCGGCGACGCCAAGACGCGGGGCATCTCTGGCGGCGAACGGAAGCGCCTCAACCTTGCGTGCGAGCTGATCAGCGCCCCCAACCTGGTCGCCGTCGACGAAGGCACGACCGGCATTGACTCGTTCCAAGCCCTCAAGGTCGTCGAGGCGCTGCGCGACTTGGCCAGCGACGGCCACACGGTGCTCGCGTCGATCCACCAGCCGCAGTCGTCCATCTACGCCCTCTTTGACGACCTGCTGCTGCTTGCCGAAGGGCAGGTCGTGTACATGGGCACGACTGCCGGCGCACACGAGTATTTTGAGGGCCTCGGCCACGGGTGCCCACCGGCGTACAACCCCGCCGAGCACTGGATCGACCTCGTCAGCATTGACTACTCGTCGCGTGCGACGGAGGCGCTGTCGCGGCAGCGGGTCGCGAAGCTGCACCGAGCGTGGGAGGCGCACGCGGCGGCCGCGGGGCCGTTGTCATCGTCGCCGCCGCCGCCCACCGCCAACGCTGCCAACACGGGGCCATCCTCTGCTGGCTCGGCGGCCACCGAGACGGCCGTCGCCGTCCGCTCGGCGGCGTCCCCTCTCACCAAATTCCGCCTGCTGTTTGCGCGCGCGTGGAAGCAAATGTCACGGGACAAGAAGACGCTCTTTGCCCGCACCATGTCGTCGGCCATGTCGGCGCTCCTCTTTGGGAGCATTTACTGGAAGCTCGGCTTGACGCAAGCCGACGTTGGCAATCGCATCGGACTGCTGCAGGTGGCATGCATCAACGCGGCCATGTCTGCCCTCGTCAAAACACTCAACTCCTTTACGCGAGAGCGGGCGGTCGTCGACCGGGAGCGCGCGCGCGGCTCCTACGGGGTGACCCCGTATTTCGCGTCAAAGATGGTCGCGGAGCTACCCATCTCCACTGTCTTCCCGCTACTCTTCTCGGCGATTGTCTATCCCATGGCGGGGCTTGCGTCGGGGTGGCGCAAGGTTGCCAACTTTGCAGGCATCATCACCCTCGAGTCCTTTACCGCGGCTGCCATTGGGTTGACCATGGGCGCGCTCGCGCCTTCGACCGAGGCGGCGCTGGCGGCGGGCCCCGCCTCCTTTGTCATCTTCATCGTGTTTGGCGGTCAGTTTGTGACGCGCACGCCCAAGGCCCTCCAGTGGCTGCCCCGCATCTCCCTCATCCGCCACGCGTTTGAGGCGCTGTGCGTGTCGGAGCTCGGGGGGCTCGCGCTCGAGCGCAAGGTGCCGTGGGACGTGGCGACGGGGGAGCAGGCGCTCGCGCGCATGTCGTTTGGCACCCGCACCGTGCCGCAGTTGCTCGGCTCGCAGGCGCGCATCCTCGCCTTCAATTACATTGCGACGTACGCGCTGCTCAAGCTGCGCAAGCCCAAGTTTGCGGCCGTGGAGGAGCCGGCGGTGGTTACAGAGATGGCGTAGCGTGTGGGGCCCGTGGGGGGTCCTGTCGCCGGCCGGCCAACTGTGTTGAGAGTGGTGCTCTTTTTTTTGTTTCCCTTTCTGGCCTGCTGCCTGATTGTCATTGTTGTCTACATCACTGTGTGCGTCGTTATGCGGGACGCCCCACTCGAGTTGTTTTGGCCATGCTCCATCTCCCACGCCCCGCTGTTTGACTGCATCTGTTTGGCCTGGTTCCGCCTCTGAATGGCATGGAAACGTGTACTGTACATCTGCCCTCCTGCTTTCACCGGTGGGTGAGCGTGGGCGCTGCGCCCTCGAGTGACGGCCGTTGAGAGACAGACATACCTGCCTGGCGGTGGGCGCAGCGATCACCGGGTGCCGCGGTTGCCGTCGACCTCGGTGAGGTTTGTTTGGCCACCTGCCTATGAAAGCGACACAGGCGTCGCGCCTGTTGGTGTGCAACGGCCGGTCGAGCGGCGCGGGCGTGCCGGGCAACTCGGCAGGCGCCGCGTTCCCTACGCCCCGGCGCCACCCCAGTCGCACGCGCCTGAGGCGCGGCTGCCGTTGCGGCGGCGGCGCCGCCCACCCACCCCTCCTCTCTCCGCGCGTCGACAGCTGCTGCTGCCACACCTGCGGTAGCAGCGGCGGCACGCCGCTAACGGGCAGCGCACCGACGCCCTGGCCGCCGCGTGGGCGCCGCCGCCAAACACGGTTGTCGTGCCAAGTGCCGTGCAACGGGGGAGGCGTGGGGCAGGCGCGCCGCCGCCCTGGCGGGCGCCGCCCACGTCACGGCGACACGGGGTTTTCACTCCCGCTCCCGCCGCCCATGGGGAGGAGGGCGACCGCCGGCTCATTGGTGGCCACTGGAGACGGTCCACCACCTTGTCGTCGTCGCATGCGTGGCCGCCGTTGGCTAGAGGCATGCGGCCGCGAGGTCCACGGGGTCCGGGGGTTTCCCCGTTTCGCCATCGACGTGACCACGCCGCAATGGCCGCCGCCTTCGTGGCCGGCACAAGACCCGGTCGCTGCCGATCACGGTGCTTCGTCCCCCGTCAACGCTTCCCACCTCGCCGCTTTGACCGTTGCTCTCCGCAGCACAAAGTGCTTACCACGGCTCGCCCCGTCAGCGTTGAGCAGCGGTGCTAGTCCCGAACGTCCGGTATGGATCCGCCCCCGATCCGCAGCCTCTACAGGCCAATTCATGGCCAACCACGCTTTTCGCGTCGTGAGGGGCGGGTGAGCGCAGCTGTTCTCTCCTATGTATGGCTGACGCGCATTACACCAGCAGCGGGAAGCGGTCGTGCGGCACGCCGCACGCCGAGGCGCGCCGCTTGTGGCCGAACGCCAACGTCGGCGCCGTGACGCTTCCGACGCGTGGCAAAGGTGGCTCGGTTCTGGGTCCCTCGCGCCACTTCCTTGCAGACGCACACTGAGAAGCGTACAGAAGCGGCTTACAGACCAATGGTGGAGCGCCGCCTGCGACTGAAACTGGTGGTCGCGCGGCCGCTGCCGAAATGGGTCTGGTGCAAGTCTGATGGCCGGCGACCGTGTCGCCGACAGCGGCTGCGGGATCGTGGATCGGCGGGCGAGCGAGACGTGGGTGGCGGCCACCGAGAGAAGCCCCGCGGGAGCCGGTCGAGCGGGGGGCGGGTCGCCGCCGCCCTCCCAGTGTACACAGGTGCCGCAGGCGCTTCCTGGCCGGCTGCGAACGCCGCGGAAATCCTACCCCTGCCACCGGAGGTCGATCTGGCTCCATTGGCCGCGCCGCGTGCTCGGCACCTCGGAGCAGCACAGATGGGCCGGCGGCTGACGGTGGCGGCTGACGCCTCTCACCCCGCAGCGCCGTGGCCGGGGTCAACGACCTGGTCGAAACAGCCCCAAGAGGCGACCGAATTGACGGCTGCACCGCCGAACCGCGGCTCCTCCGGAGACCAGTTCCCGCTGAGACTGTAAGGGGCCCTCCCCCTATCCGCCCGCTCGCCCGTGTCATGCGGCTGAGCAGCCACGCGTGGCTGCACCAGCCAGGCGGCACGCACAGTTGCGCGGCTAGCCAGAGGGGGGATTGCCACGTTGGGCGCCGGAGCGCCGTTGTCTGCCCTGAGATATGCTCTGGGATGCGAAGGGTCGCTCTCGCGAGTGCTGGAGGGGGGCGGCAGGAGTCGGCCCTCAGCAGCGCCGCCCCAGCCGCGGCGCCGTGCTGGCCCGTGGCCGTGTCTGCGCGGCCGTCCACGGCACCCGTCTGTTCGCGCCGTTTTGGCGTGTACAGACAGGTTCGGTCGCCGACCGCGCGCCCGCGCGAGTCGCGCCCCGCGAGGTGGGAGGGGTGCCCTCGGTCCGGGGCGCCGCGCCCCGACCGGCGACGCGCGCGGTCTGGTGGGGCAGGTGCGGGGGGGGGGGGGCCCAGGGCCCCCACGCGCCCATCAGACAGCCCATTTTTTCGTTGTATTTTTTTCTTTGGTGCGCCCCGCCCGCGGCGCGCCGCGGCGTGCAGCGTAGGTGTCCTGCGGGGGCCCCCGCCACTCGGGGGCGACCGTCACGTCGCGCGGCGGCGCCGCAGGCACGCTGCGCGGCGTCGTGTGGGGCGGCCCTTCGGCGTCGGCGGTGGCGGAGCGCTCGTCGTGCCTCGGTGCGGTGTCGGGGCGAGGCGGTTTGGCGGTGCCGCTGGGGCCACTCTGCGTGCGTGCCGCTTGCAGCGCGCTTCCTCGACCTCGCCGGTGTGTGCGTGCGGCTTGGCGGCGGTGGCGTGGTGGTCACGGCGGTGAGCGTGTCAGGGTGGTGGGAGGAGACGTGGTGCCGTGTGTCAGGTGGGGCGCCCCAGCACACGCCCGCCGCACGACCCCCACTCACTCCCTTGCCGTGCCGCGACGGCGCAGGGGGGGGTGCGCAGTGTCGTGCCCATCGCCACTGGCATCGTGCCAATCGCTACTGGCGTCGTGTCAACCGCCACTGGCGTCGTGCAACGCACGGCCGCGGTGCGGGGAGCGGGACGCGGACGACGCTGTGCACTGCCGCCGCCCCCCGCTGCCGCTGTCGAACGCGTTGCGTTTGCTGCTACCTCCACCGCGAGGGCGCGGACGGTGGGAGGTCGACGCGGGACTCTCGCTCGGCCTATCTTTGGTCCGTCACCCGTCGGCTCGTGGGTGGGGCGCGCGGTACGATCGGGCTCCGCTCGCCATTTTGTGCCCCCTTTTTTTTGTGGACGCACGCCCGCCGCGTTGACGGCCGCGGCCTCTTGTGTCGCGAGGCGACGTCGGCTGTGCCGTGCGTCTCGACTGGGGTTGACGCTAGTTGACTGTCGGCGAGCCGACGCGGACGGTGTCGGTGGCGGGACGCGCTCCGCGGGTGGGGCCCGATGACGTCGGCCGGGGCAGTACCAGTCGGCCGCGGCGCGGGCGGTAGGAGGACAGGACCCGGGGGTGGCGGTGGTGGCGGTGGCGGCGGCGGCGGCGGCGGCGGCGGCGGCGGCAGTGAGACGACCGTCGCGACGGCGTCCACCCCCCCCGGCACCCAAGCCGAGTCTGTCTCCCCCCCGGCCGTCATGGACCTCAACGCGGCCTATGCGCTCGCCACCTCCTCCCCCGTCACCCACCCCTCGTCTGGTGAAGCCGCCTACGCGTGCCCCTATGACGGGTGCTCCAAAGCCTTCTCCAAGCGCTTCAACCTCAAAGCGCACCTGCGGTTGCACACGGGCAGCCGGCCGTTTGGGTGCCCCCACTGCCCGCGGCGGTTTATGTGGAAGAGCAGCTTGTCGTCGCACGAGCTCGGCCACGCGCGGCGGTCGGAGCGGATGGACGCGCTCGCGGGGGGGCTCCTCCACAGCGGCGGGGGCGTGGGGCGCGGGGGGGCTCCCGACGCGGGCGCGGGGGGTGCCCGCGGCGGCGCGGGGGGTGTCGCCGGCGGGGGCGTCGTGGCCATGAGCGGCCTCCGCCGGGACGCGGCGCACCTGGGCTACCCCGGCGGCGGCGGCGGCGGTGGCGTCATGTCGGCCCCCGCCGCCGCCACGTCCAGCCGGTGGACGACCTACGGCCCGACGCCGCCCGGGTGGGGCGCCAGCGGCCCCGCCGGCGGCGCGTCGCCGGCGCGGCCGTTCAAGCGGCGAGCGCTGACGCCGCCCCACGCGGCGGCGCCGTCGCCCCATGGCGGGGGGTACCCGCCGCGGGGGGGGGACTACCGCGGCGCCCCCGCCGCTGCCTATGGCGTCGACGCCCGCAGCGTGGCCGCCTACCACGTGGCGACGACCCCACCGGCGGGGGGGGGCTATGGGGGGCACCCCGCCGCCGCCGCCTGGGCGCCCGCCCCCGCCCCCGTCTCGACGCGGCTGCCACCGGCGGGCGGCGGCGGCTTGCGGCCGCCCCTCGGCGCCGGCCGGCCGTGTGGCGGTGGCGGCGGGCCACTCGCGGTGGCCCCCCCGCCGGCGTGGTCCTCCCCGGCCGACGCGCACCGGCCGCTGCCGCCGCTGTCCCCCCACCTGTCCCCGTCCCCGCTGACCCCATCGTCGGCCACGTCGGTGCCCCTGGTGCGCCTGCCGGCGCTGCGGTGGGCGCCGCCGCCGCCGCTGGTTCCGCCCGGCGGCGGCGCGGGCGGCGGCGGCGGAGGCCCCCTGCGGGCGCCCTTGGCGGCGCCCGCCGGCGGGGCGGGGCCCCACCCCGGCCCGTCCAAGGGGATGCTCGAGGCGCGCCTCCCCCCCCTCCTCTCGTCGCCCTTTTCGTCCCCCCAGGCGTTTGCGCCCAAGCCCAAACTCCCCTCGGTGCGCTCCCTCCTCGCCCTACCCCCGTCGTCGGCGCCCGCGTTTGGGGTCGCCGCCGCCGGGGAGGCCCCCACCGCCGGGTGCACGCAGCGGCCACGCCCGGCGCGGCGGCCGTCGCTGCCCGCGTCGGGCCCACCGCCGCCGCCGCGGTCGGTCGGGGAGCGCAAGCCGCCGCCCCCCGACCTTGACTTTGACGCGGCGCTGCTCCTGCCGGCCGACGACTGCGACGAGGGCGGCCGCTGCGTGTCGGCCGTCACCGCCACCCGCTCGGGCGGCGCGCCGGCGGGGGGGGACGACGCCGCCGACGCCCGCGGCGGCGGCGGCGGCGGCGGCGCGCCGCCGGGGGGGCGGCCCCGCGCCCGGGGGGGGACCCGCCTGCCGCCGCTGCAGCACACGGCGGCGGCGGCGGCGGCGGCGGCGGGCGGGTACGGGGCGGGCGGCACCGCCTTGACCGCGGGCGCCGCGTGGCCGCTGCCGCCGGGCAGCGCGCCGGCGCGGTATGGCGCGCCGGGGTGGTGAGCGGGCGCCCCCGG
>Ga0209093_1001497_pt1 | contig 13242 bp, 13 predicted proteins | sample SidtaG_4_FD_187450 | JGI IMG/M metagenome (GOLD analysis project Ga0209093, IMG submission 187450) | Marine algal microbial communities from Sidmouth, United Kingdom - Sidmouth_Male1 metaG (SPAdes) (version 2) | ecosystem: Host-associated > Algae > Red algae > Unclassified | place: Sidmouth...
GGTGACCTGCCGCCCGGCGAGGAGGCTAAGCATGGGCTGGCGGGGTCCCGCTGGTGCCAGCGGCCCGTTCCACTCGGCGCGCGGCCGTGCGACGCGCAGCTCGCTCGCGTCGCACGAGTCGCGGTGCGCGGGGAACCCGCACCGCTTTCTTCCGCGCGCGGCGGCGGCCGCGGCGCCGGCGGCGGCGCCCCCCCGGGCCGCGGGCGCACCGGCGCCCGACGCGGGCGGCGTGGACAGCCTTTTTGTGGGCGACCACGCCGCCTGGGTGCGCGCGCGCGGAGACTTTCACCAGCGCGTCGCGCCGGCGGGGGAGCCGTGGGCGCCGCTCATCGGGTCCGGCGCCCGCACTGTGGCGCACGTGCCGGGCGGGTTGGTCGGCGCCTGGCGCGCGCTGGCGGCGGACGCCCTGGATTGGGTCCGCCGCCAGCCGGCGCACAGCGGCGCGTGGCTCTGGCTGTTGCTGTTGCCATCGCTGCTGCTGCACGCGCCGTGCCCGGCGCCCGCCGACGCGCCCGACCGGCCGCGCCCGCCGCTGCCGCACAAGGCGCGCGCGGCGGCGCTGATGCGCGGCGACTTTGGCGCCGCACTCGCCCACCGCAACGCCGGCGTGTTGCGGCCGGGGTGCGCGCGCCCTGTGCAGGCGGGCGGCGAGGCGGATTGGCGCGGCGGGGGCCGCGCGGCCGCGCCCACGCGTGCGCAGCGGCGCGCCCTCAAGCTGGTGTGCGCCGGCCGCCTGAGCGCGGCCGCCCGGGCGCTGGGCAGCGCCACGCCGGCGCCCCGCACGGCGGCCGTGTGGGACAAGGCGGTGGCGCTATTCCCTCCTGCCTCGTCCGCGTCGGCGACGCCGGCCTCTGTCGCCGCCGACTTTTCGGCGGCGCTGTTCGGCGCCGCCGACTTTGGCAAGCGGCCGATCGTTCCGCGGGCCGTGCCGCGCGAGGCGGTGGTGGACGCCGTCCGCGGCGCGCCCAAGGGCTGGGCGCCGGGGCCATCCGGCCTCCGTTCCGAGCACCTTTGGCGCTGTCGGCGGCGAGGCAGGGCGCCCTCCTCGACGTCCTGCTCCTGCTGTGCGGGGACGCGGCTGTGACGCGCGTCCCCGCGGTGGCCCGCCACGCCCTGGCCGGCGCCGACCTCCTTCTCCTCACAAAAGCGGGGGGGATCGGCGCCGACGGCCTGCCACGCCTCCGGCCCATTGGGATGCCGGAGGTGCTGCGCAAGCTGGCCGCCGTCGCGCTGGCGCGCACGGTGCGCGCCGCGGCGGCCGAGCTGCTGGCGCCGGCGCAGCTCGGGGTGGGGGTGTCGAGCGCGTGCGAGCGCCTCCTCCACGAGGTGGAGGCGCACCTCGCGCTCCACCCCAAGCACGCGGTAGTCCAACTGGACTACCGTAACGCCTTCAACCTGGTGTCGCGGGCCGTCGCGAGCGCTATGCTGTCGCGCGCGCTGCCGCTCCTCTCCCCTTACCTGGACTGGGTGAGCGGGGCAGGGGAGGCGCCCACCTTTTACGGTTGGGCGCCTGACGCTGGCGCTGGCGCCGAGGCGCCGCCGTCCGACGTCGACTCTGACGTCGGCGACGGCGGCGAGGCGGCCCCGCTTCCCCCGCCGCCTCCGGCGCGGCTGGCGCTGCGGGCCGAGCGGAGTGCCCAACAGGGAGACCCGCTGGGCCCCCTCCCGCAAGCGGCGGCGCTGCAGCTGCTTCTGGAGCGCCTTCGAGCCGCCCACCCCGACGTCCTGATTCGCGCAGATCACGATGACGTCGTGGGGGTGGGCGCGCCGGCGGACCTGCAGTCGGTGCTGGGGGCCGCGGCGGCGGGCGGCTCGGCGATCGACGCCGAGCTGGCCCCCGCCAAGTGCGTGGGCTTGTCGCCGTCGGGAGCGGCGGCGCCCGAGTGGTGGGCGGCCGCGTGGGCCGCCGAGGGGATTACGCAGTTTTCTGTGCCCCTCGGCGGCCCCGCTTTTGTGGACGCCGTCGTCACGCGGGTGGCGGCGGAGCAAGGCGCCCTCGTGGAGGCGATCGGCGTCCTGCCGGTGGAGCAGCTGCAGTCCCAGCAGCTCCTGCTGCGCCAGTGCCCGGGGCCGCGCGCCAACTTCTGGTTGCGCGCGCTGCCCCTCGCTGCTGGCGCGCGGCTCGCCGGCGCCGTCGACGCCGACGCGCGGGCCGTCTTGGGCCGTCTGCTGTTCGACGCGCACGACAGCGCCGCTACCCGCGCGGTGGCGCTGGAGCGCGCGGCGTTGCCGACGGCCATGGGTGGCCTCGGCGTCGGCGGGCGGACGCCGAGCGCCCCCGCCGACCCGCTGGCGTCCTGGGGGGACACCATGCGCGCGGTGGCGGCCTACTCGCCAGCGCTGCGCGCCGTGGCGGACGTGCTGGGGTCTATGCCCGTGGCGGCGGCGGCTGGCGGACCGGTGGCAGGACCGGTGGGGTCTGCGGCGCCCGGCAGTGCGGCGGGAGACGCCGTGAGCGGCGGGGGTGCGGCCGCCGGCGGCGAGGGGCGTGCAACCACCGGTGGCGGCGGGGGTGCGGGCGGGGACGGCGACGGGGAAACTGGTCCCGCCTTTTCGGCGGAGGCATTTGCAGTGGACGCGGTCGGTCGCGGTGGCCCACAGGCGGCGCCGCTCGCGCCGGCGGGGCCCGCGCCCCGCGCCGTCGGCGCCAGAGACGGGGCGGCGGAAGCGAGCGCACCACCGTCCTCTTTGGGATCCCAGAGGTGGGAGGGTTCTGCCTCCCCGCCCCCGCCCGGCAGCGGCGTTTGGTTCTGGGGGCCGGAGGCTGTCATCCAGCGCCCCCCGTCCCCATCGGCGGCGAACATCGACCCCGCCCCCTCCCGCCCGCCCCCGGCCCCGAACCCACCGGCGGCTGTGGCCGAGGCGTCCGCCGCCCTGGACCTGCAGTGCGGCCTGCTGGAGCTGCTGGATGCTCAGCAGGCCCACGCAGTGGCCCCGGCGTCGGCTGGGCTGAGGGCTCCGCCGCCACCCGACGCGGCCGCGCCGCCGCGCGACGCGGACGCGCTCGCGCTTCCCCTCCCCTACCCCCTTCCCCCTACGTGCGACGCCGGGGCGACCACCGCAACGGCTACGGGCCAACACAGCCCGGCGTCGCACTCGCCCGCCACGTGGCGAGCGCTGTTGGCGGGGGAGGCGCGGGCCACGCAGCGTGAGCAGTCCCGCGCTGCGCACGCCGCCTCCCGCGCGCGCCTCCACCACGAGATATCTCTGTGGCGGCGCGCGGGGATGGCGGAGCGCCAGGGCGGGGGCGCCACGCTCTGGCTGTCGGCGCTGCCGACGCCGGGCGTGGAGGGCACCACCATCGCGGGGGCGCCCATGCGCGTGGCGGTTCGCCTGTGGCCGGGCGCTCCGCCGCGCTCGGTGCAGCCGGGCGGGCAGTGCCGCTGCGGGCGGGGCGTCGACGCTGAGGGGCGCCACTGCATGTCGACGTGCCTGGAGCTGCCACGCCTGCTCCCGCCGCCGCCACCTGGTCCCCGCGGCTGCGGCAGGTCCTGGGGGCGATGGCGGCGGCGACGAGCATGCCGCCGCGTCTTTCTTGGCCGGCGGAGCCCGAGCCGAGCGGCCGCCGCCGCCGCCGCCGCCACAGTCGGGGCCCCCCGGACCCCCAGGTGGCGCCCGCGGATCCCACCGCTGCTGGGGGTGGGTTGCCGCCCCCGCCCGCGGGGTCCCGCACGCCCTTTGCGGCCGTGCGCGCGGCGGCCGTAGTGGCCGTCGCGGTGCCATTGCCGTCGCCGCGCGGCGCTGGCCGTGGTACCGCCTCTGTGGAAGGCGCGGCCGCTGCTCGCGCGCACGCCTCCGTCCCGCGAGCGCGCGTGTTGCCGCCGCGGGCGCACGCCGTGCTCGCTGTGGCGCGTCTCAGCGTGCCGGCCGTGTCGCCGTGCCGGCCAGCGCGCCAGCGCACGCGCGCGGCCCGCGCCACTGCGCGGCCGTGGCCGGCGTCACCTGCGCCGTCCCTGCTGGCCCCCAAGCGTCCCCGCTTGCTTGGGGCGCTGCGGGGTCGGCGACGGCGACGGCAGTGGACACCGGCCACTTCCCCTCGACGGCAACACGCACTCGCGCGCGCTCGTCGGCCCTCCCCGCGTCGCCTGGGCCCCCTGGGCCGGGCGCCGCGGCCCGCGTCGGCGACGGGGGTCGCCATGAGCGGCGACTCCGTGGCTGACGCGCGCGTGAGGACTGGCCCGGTGCACAGAAACGATGGGCCCGCACGTGCTGGGGGGCGCGGGAGTGGCCACCTGCCCGCGGCCATCGGGTCACCGGTGGATGGTGGCCCGGCCGATCCCGCCGCCGCTCCTGGTGTTCGGCCTGCCGCCGTGCCGGCCACGCCGGCTGCGGATTCCGCACTGTGCCGCGCCACTGGCCGCACCGTCGTGCTCCCGGATGGCGTGCGGTCTTGGCCAGGTCACGCCCACTTGGGCGGCGCCCACGTGGTGGGGAACCTGCCGCCGGGCGTGGCGGCCGAGTGTGGGCTCGCGGGGTGCCGCTGGTGTCAGCAGTCCTTCCGCTCGGCGCGCGGCCGTGCGGCGCGCAACTTGATTTGCGTCGGACAGCACGCGGTGCGCGGGGAACCCTCACCGCTTTCTCCCGCGCGCGGCGGCGGCCGCGGCGCCGGCGGCGGCGCCCCCCGCAGGCCGAAGCGCACCGGCGCCCGACGCGGGCGGCTTGGACATTTTTTTCGTGGGCAAACACGCCGCCTGGGTGCGCGCGCGCGGAGACTTTCTCCAGCGCGTCGCGCCGGTTGGGGCGCCGTGGGCGCCGCGCATTGATTCCGGCGCACGCACGGTTGCACTCGTGCCGGGCACGTCGGTCGGCGCCTGGCGCGCGCTGGCGGCGGACGCCCCGACCTGGGCCCGCCGCTAGCCGGCGCACGGTGGCGTACGCCTCTGGCTGCTGCTTCTGCCCTCGCTGCTGCTGCACGCGCCGTGCCGGGCGCTCGCCGAAGCGCCCGACCGGCCGCGCCCGCCGCTGCCGCAAAAGGAGCATGCGGCGGCGCTGATGCGCGGCGACATTGTCGCCGAGCTCTCCGAGCGCAACGAGGGCGTGTGGCGGCCAGGGTGGGCGCGCCCTGTGCCGGAGGGCTGCAAAGCGGATCAGGGCGGCGGGGGGCTCCCGGCCGCGTCCACGCGCGCGCAGCGGCGCGCAATGAAGCTGGTACGCGCCGGGCGCCTTAGCGCGGCCGCCCTGGCGCTGGGGAGCGGCACGCCGGCGCCCCGCACGGCTGCCGTGTGGGACAAGGCGGTGGCGCTTCTCCCCCGCGCCTCGTCCGCGGCGGCGACGCCGGTGTGGGATTAATGACGTTGGTTAAATAACCGGTGAATAGCGACCGACCGTAGACACACGATAAAGCGAACACTATCGCCTTAGAGGCGAGGAAGAAGAACCTTTGTTCGTGAAACATCCGATGGGGAGCCGGCGGTGCCGACGACGGCGAACCCCGGTCCCATGGTGCTTTTATTATTAGACGGTACATGGGCGGGGTCGATCGACCGAGCGATCATGAAGATCGAATAACCACCAAATTAGAGACGATGAAAAGAAAGGACAGATATACAAGACGGAAGTAACCTCCCAAAGGGCGAGCCACAAATAAGTTCAATCCTCCACGTGAATACTGACCAGTCAGGGGGGCTACCGGGCCCAATATCCAAATATTAAGGAGATATGCTACATACCCCTGCATTGAGATCCGAGCCGTCCCGGTGAGTGGGCGCAGATCGACTGATCCGCCACCAGGAAACGCCACTTGTGGCAACCAATCAGGGTGCTGCGTCACGACGCGCGAAGGGGCGTGTGGGCGTTACGCCCTGGCTGGCGCCTGCAAAGGGGAACGGGGAGACCCCTGACACCCTTGCGCGAGGCGGGGTGAGGGAGCCCGCGGCCCGAACGGTCGCGAGCGCCCCAAAGTGGCCGATGCGTGCCGAGGGGCGTTGACGGGCAGCCTCTAGGCACCCACCGGGCGGCACCGGCCGCGCAGGCATCAGAGCGGCCCCTACAGAGGTGGGGGGGCTCGATCCCGCGTGCCGCAGGGGGCACAGCCGCGGGCAGCTTGGCGGGCTTTTGGGCTCGCCCCTTGGTACATATACCGGGGATTGGGGGACGGCGAGGGCCTGTCCGGTTCCCCTTGCCATCAGGCGTCCGGGTTGAGTAGCCCAGTCGGGCAGGTTGCGGTGGCCTGCGCTTGCGCACTTGTTGATCTCTGGGTCCTTTGTCCGCCGTGCCCCGTCCGTCGCGAGGCGAGGCTGTCACGGCCTTGCCCTCGGCTGGTGGGGGTCGTTGCGCCTTAGCGCACACGGTGGGCGGGGGAACGGGGTCGGGCTCATAGCCACTGAGGAGTCGGGTGCGCGGCTTGTGTCCAGCCGGTTGACCTCAGGTCGTGAGGGGAGAGCGTGGGCTTGTTGTCGGGAAGGGGGGGGGGAAAGAGAGGGCGCGGCATTGGCCAGGGTCTTCTGCCCGACGCGGCGTGCCGGCGGCAAGCTGAAGGACAAGATGGCGGGCGGCGGCAGCGACGTCCAGATGGCCGACGCGGCCGGCGCGGCTGGTAGTCGTGCCAATGGCGCGGGCAGCCAAGCGGGGCGGGCCTGGTGGTAGGCGCGCGTCCGCTCGGGGTCGCTGCGAGACGCGTCGTCCGCCGACCATGGGCGTGATCTGCGTGGCGGCGGCTACCCCGATTGGGTGGAAGACAAAGAGGCCGAGCCGCCGCTCATCGAGGGGGCGGGGACATCGCCTTTCAGGCGGACGTAATTCAGCCCTCCGTCCCTTGGGACACGCGACGGCGTCCCCGTCATGAGTGACGACGTTCTTATGGACGCGGCGACAAACAACCGCCGCGTGGCTTTCGTTCGTATTGAACAAGGCCATTGGGGCGTCCCTTTGAGGTTCGTTGACATTCACAACGGGGTTCCCGACGTCCATGTCGACGCCGTTGTGGCGGAGGTGCACGGCAACGCCAACTATGGCAACCAAGGCGGGGCGCGGCAGGCCTATGAGGTTCTGGCCTATGCCACGAGTTGGTCCGTTACGGACGCCCGTTTCATGACTTTCACACGCGTCTTTACGCCTGGGCCCTCTTGTTCCCCGTCCATCAGATGGGGACCTTAGAGGTCGCCGCCAACAAATTTGGGCGTCTGCGTCGCGCTTGGCCGGAGGCCGTCTTCCTGTCGCGCCGTACGGCCACGGAGAAGTCGGTGTCTTTCGCCCAGGAGGCGGGCATGGAGGAGTACCTGGATGAGCTCATCGAGGCAGCTCAAAAGGCTGAACACGCCGTGGAGGAGACGTTCGACGCCCGCACATTGGCGTTGACTTCCCTAATTCGGGCGCCGAGTTATGCCCCCGCCCATCGGCGCGCTCAAGACGCGGCTCGCATCTTGAGCCGCGGGCTGCTTCCCACCGCTTGGTGTTCCGGTGTTATCCGGGCGCCTCTCCATTTCGACATGTCGCGGTGGTTCCCACGCTACCCCCGCTTGTGGTTCAACCGCGGGGTGTGGATGGAGATGCCTTACGCAATGTCGTATTTGGCTCACAAGCTGGTCGACGAGTTCAGTGCCGTCTGGCACGTCGTCAACGCGGAGTAGTACTACTTCCTAGCGGCCGGATGGGTGCATACCCTCTTCACGGACAAGGTCTTCGCCTGGCTCGATGCTAAGGCCCTTAAGCAGATGTCCAAGCTGGACCTGCCCCGTATGGCGAGTGGGCCGGATGGCCAGGAAATGTTGGACACGTTACACAAGATGAACAAGGCCACGGAAGTTTTCCCGTGGACCATTGTGGTCAAGGATGTCATTCGACGGGATACGCAGACGCGTGCGGCGCGTCAAGTGCACGTCCATTTGGACTCGTTAGCCGAATACGAGTTCATGCTGAACCACCATTGTCGGGGCTTTGCGTCTCTTACCGTTCGTCGCGGGGGGTTGGACGACGATGGCGATACGCTCGTGGCGGCAGCCCAAGGCAACGGCTGTTTTGTCCGCCAAGGGACGCGGGCGGCCGGTGGGCCTTCGCGTCGGGCTGCTTCGCCTAGCCGGCGGTCGCTCTCGCCGGTGCGCGAGAAGCGTGTTACCACCGCGTCCGGCGGACATGCGCGTTCGACGCAAGAGGACGTTTGGACTTCGCCTGAGGCGTTTCAGGCGGCGGTGGCCTTGTTTAGCGACGGGCCGAGTCGTCGGATGGACGGGCAGCGCGTGCCTCGTGGCGTCGGGACGGCCGCCCTGGCCTCGGCGTGGAATCTCCAGACGGAGGCGTTACGCCGGGCGGTTCGTGACGCCCATGGCTATGTCGTTGAGGACGCCATGCCGGTGTTGGCTCGGGTTATGAGCGTGGCTGCAGACTCGGCGGCTGCCCTCGACCTGTTCGCTCAGGAGGTCGAACGTCTGCGCCAAGTGGCGGCGGTGCCTCCCTCGCCTGCGCGTTTTGACGCGGGCGACATCCTCGGCCGGAGTCTCAGCCGTGACGACGAGGATGAGGAGGAGCCTCCGCGCAATATGCGCCGTCGCAGTTCGTCGGAGATCGGGGGTAGCCGGGGGCACTTCCGAAACTGAGGCGGGTGGTCCAAGACCGATGTGGGCTCGACTTGTGTCTTTGTTTGGTTGGGCTTGTTTTACTGCCAATGCCCGTCGGCAGGTGATGCTGTGGCGGTGTTACATACACCTTTCCCGCTCATGGGTTGCTGTCATTTGGACAGAGAGGGTTTGGCTTGTGTAGCATTGTTGGTTTTCCAGCTGAAGTGAAAGGCAACAAGTGCCCATGTGGTCATATCATTACGGTCTTTTGACGCGTCGGGGAGTACCTCGTGCGATGCACAAGCCGCTTTGGCATCGGCATACCAGGGGGCGCTCTCCCATCTGGGGGCTATGAGCGTCGCCTCTGTACTTTGGTACATCAGGTCCTCCACCGTTGTGGTTAGGTCATGGACCGACGGTAGCAGTAGCCCGATAGGCTCGGATCCAACCCCTTGGGTAACAGGCGTGGGTGGCACGTCATTGTCTTGTAAGGACGGGGGGCAGAGCCACACGTAGGTGTACGGCCCATGCCACTCAGAATGCTCGGCGAAACGCCAAAGAGCCAGCCAGGGGCCGTGGGAGATATTACGCGTCCGTTCGGGTAATGTCAGTCGATCCCAACAATTCGGTAAAGTCTCCTGAACTGAACTCGATTAGCTAACCTTAACCCAGTTCAGTATGATTCGAATTTCGCCATGGGAATTCGAAAACACTTCAAGAATGGTCGGGGACCACTTTGGTTCTTGGCGTTGGGGGGTTACTACCAACTCCGTTTCGGCTTGATTAAGCCTGGGTGATCGGCGGGTGCCCCGAGACGGGGGTTTGGGAATACTCCAAGAGTACCCCGCAATTTTCTTCTTTTTCCTTCGGAGAAATCGGATGACCAAGTTTCGAGGAAGGTTTTCCAAGGGTTCCCAGGAATCGTCCTTGGGACCATAGTCAAACCATCGGACCTTCGCACTGTAGATGCCATTGCTCCGACGGGGCTTTAATAGGCGGTCGATGACGTATTCGTCAGGTACCGGAGGTGTGCTCTCAGGCTTATAGAGTCCGTCCAATAGTGGATGTGGCGTCTCGTCTGGGGTCGACGGCCGTGGGGCCGGGGTAAAATGGTCACTATTGACTCTTCGCTCTTCGCCATTCACGTCTACGACGCAGGTAGAATCATATGCGTCAAGTACGACGAATAGGCCGAAGGTCCTGCTTTGCAGCTTGTTCTTTTGTTGGTGGTTCGTCGTATAGACGTAGTCACCGACACGGACACGTTTGTTACGTGTATCAACGTTCGAGTCGAAGTTACGCTTATAGCGTCGTTGCGTCTTTTGCAAGGCCTCTACGACGGCTGGAATTTGCTGTCTTAGCTTGGCCATGAGCTCACGCTTACGCGCTAGGGGTGACCCATCATTGAGGGTACCCTTATTTGTCAATGGCGTCCCTGGGGGGAGGTTGCGGACCGACAAACTCGGGCTTCGTCTCGGGACAACGAGTTCGAATGGCGCAATGACTGTTGATCTGTGTGGCTGGCTATTATACGCCATGGTCAATACGGGGAGTAGTTCATCCCAACGGCGCGGGTGATCTGTGACGTAATGTCGGAGTTGCGTAGCCATGGTACGATTGTACCTTTCGACTTCACCATTTGTCTGTGGGTGGTAGGCCGTGGTGCGCACTGTTTCGGTGCCTAGCACTTTCATTACGGCAATGAAAAAGTTCGACATGAACTGGGGTCCTTGATTCGATAGGATTCGGTCAGGTGGGCCATAACAGGCGACCCATGCGTCGATAATGGCTGATGCCACGGAGATTGCCGTTATACGTTGTAAGGCGGCGCATTTGGTCAGCTTGGAGAAGCGGTCGGTAATGACCAAGATGAAGCGGTTACCAGCTTTGGTAGCGGGGATTGGCCCGAAGATATCGACAGATAGGTCTGTCAATGGTTCCGTGGCTGGGAACAGCGTCAGTGGCGACGTGTGTCGTCGTGGTGACAGCCGATTTTGGACGCAGGTGGTACCTTTTGTAATAATGTTGTAGATATCCGTGACCATGGATGGCCAGTAATACCGACGCCGCATGGCGTAGTACATCCGGTTCATACCCGGGTGGGTTGACACCGTTGCGTGATGTTCCCGCGTAAGGATACGCTCCCGTAGGCTTTCCGGGATGACCAATTGGTCGCCGTACGGTGCGCGCCTGTAGAGGCCGTGGCTTTCATTTTGAAAGAAGGCTTGTGCCGTTTTGTGTGCCACCCGTATGGCCAACTCGACGCAAAACGCGTCGGTTTGTTGGGCTTCCACTATATCGTCGTATTCGACGAGGGCCGGCATGTCGGTACCCGTGTACCTCCCCGTCAGCAAGCCGTTGGCCGTCTCGGCCAATGCAAGGCATGGGATATCGTCGTTGATATCTTCGACGGCAGCGTCATTTTCCGTTCGGGACAGGAAGTCTGGGGCGTGGTGCGATGCACCGGGTTTACACAGCATGTAGAATGTATATTCGGACAGCCGTAGGCGCCATCGCATCAACCGGCCACTTGAGTCAGTTGTGCTGTAAATCCAGCTTAGGGCTTGATGGTCGGTCCTTCTTAGGAAGCGATGTCCATCTAGGAAGTGTCTGAGCTTGAGTACGCTCCACACAACACCGAGGCACTCGCGTTCAGTTGTGGAATAATTCTTCTCCGCTGGGCTGAGTCCACGGCTCCAATAGCCAACCGGTGATCTTGCACCGTCAGGTTGCTCTTGCAGCAAGGTGCATCCGAGTTGGTCGGCGCAGGCGTCGACATCGACAATCATCTGGCCTTTTGCCTTTGGCAGGGCCAGGATTGGTGGTGCAAGAAGCGCTTGCCGCAGGTCGTCGGGGGCCGCGAGGGCTGCGTCGGTTGGCTTTGGTCAGTCTGGAGGGACCTCCGCGCGGGTCATTGCGTTGAGCGGCTTTGCTCGTTTAGCAAAGTCTTTGACGAAACGTCTATAGACATTGCACATCCCCAAGCAGCTTTTAAGCTGGGTCTTGGTGGTGGGGAAAGACGCGTGCTTCAACGCGTCGACGTTCTTATTATGAACATGGAGTTGACCCGGTTGGACAATGTGTCCAAGGTACTCGACTTCATCGGAGAACCAGGTGCATTTCTGAAGATTGAGAGTGACACCGGCTTCACGCAACCGCGTTAAGACCACATCAACGTCCGTGACACGTTGCTCTGCAGATGCAGAGAAGATGATGACATCATCTATGTAGACGAGGCAAAGCTGCCACTTGAGTCCAGACAATATAATGTCGAGGGCATGTTGAAACGTAGCGGGTGCGTTGGTCAGTCCAAAGGGCATGGACAGCAAATGGTAAATACCCGCATGCGTTGTAAACGCCGTCTTTTCTCTGTCGGCAGGGCGTAGAGGCACTTGCCAATAGCCTGCCGTACAGTCCAGGGAGGTAAAGACCTTCGCATCTCCTAAAGAGTCCAGGCAATCCTCCATCCGGGGAAGGGGATAAGCATCCTTCTTGGTAATGTTGTTAAGTCGTCGGTAATCGACACAGAAGCGGGCCTTGCCATTCTTCTTTGGTACGATGACGACGGGGCTTGCCCATGCACTGTGGCTAGGTTCTATGACCTGGAGCTTCAACATCTTGTTGATTTGATCAGCAATGATCTGCCGCTTGAAAGGACCCGTGCGATACGGTTGTGCCCGGATAGGGACGGCATCTGCTGGGGTTACAATGGCATGCTCAGTGGCATGTATAGTACCAAGGGTACCGTCCCACATCGCGGAATGCGTGCGTAGCATCTCTCGAATTTGCTTGTGCAAGTGCTCCGGTGCTTCACTAAGGTCCACATCCTCGGTTGGGTCGTCGGACGACGATGTATCCTCACCGGTTGGTGTGTCTTGGGTTGCCTTATCATCGGCTATGGCGGCCAACATGGGCCCTTGAAATGGTTCGTCGAACCCGAGGATGCTGTTCTTACGAACGATGGCTTGGTCCGGCCCGAAGTTGCAGACCTTGACCAAGAATGGTTCATCGGGCTTGACAAGTGCAACGCCACGGGCGACCGCCACTGACTTGTGCCGACATAGGCGGATGTTGGGCGAGATGGTGACGAGGACAGGGGTGGCACAGGTCGCCATAACCCATTCTTCCATTCGTCCTTTGACGCGAACTTGGCGACACGACCTTATCTTAGCAGGTTGGTCCTCCCACGACCGTTTCCACTTATTGGCGAGGAAGGTGGCGAGGATAGGCGTTCGCCGAAGGTTTCTGGTGGCATCACCGACGTGGTCTTGCCACACAACCTTTTTCAAGCGTGTGAAGATGGCTTCGACATGGTTATCCATGAACTCGGTACCGAGAATACATGGCACCGATAGGTGGTCGGCGACAGAGAATCGGTCGAAGACCTTGGCGCATCCAGCATCTATGTACAAATGTATAGCATAATTTGCTATGAGGCGGTTGTTGTTTGCATCTTTGATGCGGGGTGTGCGCTCGAGCTTCTCGGCATAACTCTGCCAGTTGGCGGGTAAGACATTAGGTCCAACCAAGTTTATGCCGGCCCCAGTTTCCAAGACAGGGCGACAGCTGTGCATTGCCCTTTGGCAAGGGCCAATAGTGGCCGCGATCTCATAGTGCCGATGTGCCGGGCTTAGTATCCTTGTGACTTTACGTCTTTCACCAGTTGGTGATGATGCGCCGGGCAACCCGTTAAGGGGCACCCGGCTCATTCGTTTTTCGAGTCGGTGGACTCGTTGCTATCGCTTTCAGC
>Ga0209093_1001498_pt1 | contig 13233 bp, 9 predicted proteins | sample SidtaG_4_FD_187450 | JGI IMG/M metagenome (GOLD analysis project Ga0209093, IMG submission 187450) | Marine algal microbial communities from Sidmouth, United Kingdom - Sidmouth_Male1 metaG (SPAdes) (version 2) | ecosystem: Host-associated > Algae > Red algae > Unclassified | place: Sidmouth...
TTGGTTGAATCGCAGCCACTGCAAGTTGAAGTGCTCCACTTTGACGTAGCCGTCGACTGCCCACGCCCCAAAGAGCCGTCCGCAACGATGGATGTAGTTGGATTGTCCCGCCCGAGTGAAAAGGTAGTAGGACAGGTACTCCGCGGCGCTGACGCACTTCTGACGGCCCCTGCGGTGGCGTGCAATCTGTGTGTGCCACCCCGCTGTGCCGTGAGGGAAGAGAAGCGTGTACGCCGCAGGGTCATACATGGGGTTATCCGCTGGGAGTATCTGAAGAACGCGTCGTGCTGCGCCTGCTGAAGCACCAATCGTCCCTCCGGGCGGACCGCGGAGCGCCAAGGCGACATCTCGACGGGCAGGTGGACGACGCTCCTCCGCATGTTCCGGGGTGACTTCCAACTCGGCCACGGGCAGCAAGGCGGCCGCCTCGCCGTCCTCGGGGCGCGTTGGAGCGTTGAAGACGCGGACGTGAGCACCATCGGGCCTCGCCTCGGCCTCGATGATGATGCGGAGCTCTTGGATGTGGTGGCCGGCCGCCGTCTCGATGGCACGCACACGCTCGTGCGCTGTGAGAAATTGTCGCACCAGCGCATTGTGCTCTCGAAGCATCGCGTATAGAGCCCGAAGCGCGTCGAACAGCCCCCGCTCGACTGGCGTCAGGGTGGACGCGTCGACCCGACCAAACCCGCCCGGCGCAGCGCCTGCCCTCCCACCACGGATAGCGGCCCGACACACGGCCGCCAGGCGCCACCCATTCTCTTCCGAGTCCAGGAAGTAGGCCTGCAAGAATGAAGCGGCTTGGCCGGCTCCCGGCAGCAGCGGTCCGACTACATGGGTGAGCCGACCGTGGAGGCGCACCTGAGGATCAAAATTGGTCCCCCCAGGAAGCGCAGGAGGCGGATGGGAGATCATGGAAGCAAGTGACAGCGCATTGTTAAGCAAACGAAGGTGGTTGACGACCCGCCGTCTCTGCGGTGTATCCGCCTCGAGGTAGGTTTTGAGCGGCTCCGGCGGGTCAGGGAGGGCCGGAAGCGCCACGGCGCCATTGTGGCAGCACATAGCGAACTTCGGTACGACGCTGGTGGAGCCCGACGTGCGCTCTCCCCGGAAGTGCAGAGCTCGGCAGAAAGGGCACGCGACATCCATTGCCCCGGCATTGTGCAGGGCGGGTGCGTAGCGTGCATCGCCCACAAAGGCCTCTTCCGCATGTGCAAACTCCGCGCGTGGGAGAGTCGGACGGTCCTCCTTAAGTGCCGTTTCAGCATCGTGGCCCACATCCGAGGGCTCGCGACCGAATCTGCCGCCACCTCCGCTCCGCCTCCTTGAGCCGGCCGCTGGAGATCCAGAGACGCCAGAGCTCACCAGTGCTGCAGATTGCGCCGCTAGGTGACTGCCATGAGCCTGGGAGTCCGCGCCCGGCAATTGCTCAGCGACGCTGCTTTGTGGGAGCGGCCGCCGTGTGCTCGGCTCACACCTGGAACGCGCACGCCGTTTCCACAACAGGTCTGCAGCTCGAGCAGCGGCGTGAGCAGCAGGATCCATGGACTCCCGCGCACGCCTGCGCCGGGAAGTATCCGTGGTCTGCTGCTCATCCCGCGTCTCTCGACTCTCCTCCGCACGTCGCTTGCGCATCCTTCGTGTCTGCGGAGATGGCTCGCAAGACGTCGCCCAAGCAGCCCCACTTCTCGACGCTGCGGCATGATCAGCGAACCGCTGCGCACTACACTCACCCAAAAGAGGCACAATGTAGATCCCATCGGAGTCGTCTGCTGTACTTCTCGCCTTACACCCATCCTCCATGCTCACTGGCCGGAGCTTGACAGGGATGCGAGAACAGCACGCAGTAGCCGGGCTGCGCCGGGCATCAAGAGGTGGGTAGAAATCCCAACGGGAGGAGCCGTCACGCGGTAGCCGAGGTCACGCGACCTGGAAATTGGGTCACCTGACCCGAAAATGGGGTCAAGTGACCTGGAAATGGGGTCACGTGACCTGGAAATCGGGTCACCTGACCCGAAAATGGGGTCACGTGCCCTGAAAAAGTGGCCTCCCCCCTGGATCCAGCCACCGGCCCCCGCGTCTCTCCGGTACACACCCCACTGCCGGTCGCGACGACGCCACGCAGTAACGAAGGGAGGAAAGCGCCGTGGGCCGTCGCTCGTGGTCGTCGCGAGTCCCCAACCTGGGATCGCTGTAGGCACCGCGGTCCCTGGTGCGGTGAGGACGCTCGCGATGATGACACGCGCGATGTGGATGCGGAGGAGTGAGGCGGTGCCGAAGAGACGGGATCGACGGTCGTTGAGGGGACGAAGTGGGAGCACGCATGCGTGCAGCACTGAAGTGCGCTGGTGGGTCGGCCGGATATGGTGGTCGGGCCACGCCTTTCGCACGGAACGAAGAGGGAGCACGCATGCGTGCAGCCGCGATTGCAGCTTCCACGCTCCAGCGTGTTTCATGGACTTAGGGCGAAGCAAGAAGAATCGGACACAGAAGTAATCGAGGAGGCCTCGCTCACATTCCCCACAGACGCGTTTTCTTAAAATGGCCGCACGACTACGGGACCCACTTCAATCGATAGCTTGCAAAATGTTGCCCATCCCCCCCCCCTTCCCCCGTTTGCGCTGCTCAGATTTGTCCGTAGGGCAGCCGTTCCGGAGATACAGAGCGTCGAAGAAAGAGAAAATGTGCCTCCAGGCTGTCACAATCGACTACTTTTCCAGAGAGAGATTAATTTGTTCTCTGTTCTGAGGAACTACGGCACCAAAGATGCAACTTTTTTAGCCTTGCGATGCAGCTGATTTTAGGTGTCAGCGGATACAGAGCGCCGAATGAAACTTGGCAACTTCGTGCGTGTAGCGCTGCCGGGCCGCACGAAACTACTCCCGAGCCCCACTAATCATGTTTGGTCACCAAATTTCATCGTATCCGGGCAAATCGTGCAACATTCGATCGACGAAATTCCTCCAAATGGTGCCTCAGTCCTCGTGCCTCCAACTTCCTCCGCGTTCTGTCGCGTACAGCATGTCTCATCGATGTGGTGATGTTGATTTAGTTTGCTGTTGTGCACGCAATTGGTGTCGCCAGACCTCGCGAACCACTTCCGTGAGGGACCTGCCGTGTTGCAGTCGTCCTGGCGGATGGCGCATCGTCGTTCTCGCCCCTTGCGACGCCACCCCGTACAATCTTCCTTCGTCCTCGCCCGCCGTGGTGCCTCCCATGCTGAGGTTGGCACTCAAAGCTGAGCAGTGGCGGGGAGGACCATTGAACAACACGTACCATTTTCTTTTTTCTTCGCCAACGTCGGGGCCGCTGGGTTTGGATGTAAACGCCACGTCGTTGCTCAGTGCTGCCACTCCGCTCTGTCATACTACTCTCGTGTACTCTCTGGCACGTATTCAAATATTAGTTACGTACGCCCCCCCCCCCCCGGAGCCTCTGCGTGTCTGACGCCTCTATCATCTCGGCCAGACGCGCCTGCAGCCGCACGACTTCGGCTCGCGCGTCCTGCAGCTTTCGCTCATATGTGGCCACTCGCTTCTCGGCACCGTGTAGGCGTTGTCGGATGGGACTCTGGTTGTTTCTTGCACTTAATGCAGCGCCACCGCTGCTGGCAGACGGCCCCCCCCCACGCTCCCGCTCGCCCCCTACACCTCCCATGGTCTCCCAGGCAGTCCCAAGCGCCCACACGGGAGACTTATTCAAGAGGGCAGTTCTAATCACAGACAGGCGCCACGGTATGGCCTGAGAAACCGTTCCGGTCGGGCGCCGCGCGGCGGCCGCATGGGGGTGGTGTGCCGGGGGCGGGTAGCGAGCGAAGAAACACGGGCGTCCCGCGCCCGAGGGGCACGGTCTGCCCTGCTCATGGCGCCACAGGGGAGGGACAACGGTACCAGTCCCAGGGAGGTCGATGGCCGTTCCACAACATACCGGTCTTTACTCGGCAGACATCTGGAAGGACAATTTTGGCGAGGGGCATCCGACCCCTGAGGGGACCATGCACGCACCCACTTAGTTTGCGTTCGCACCCGCCAGCAGAAATCACGGAACAGGCCCGGTGCTGGCACCATCGAAGCCGCGATTGCAGCTTCCACGTTCCAGTGAGTTTCATGGATTGAGGGCGAAGCAAAAAGAGTCGGACACAGAAGTAGTCGAGGAGGCCTCTCTCTCATGCCCCACAGACGCGTTTTTTTCAAATGGCCGGACGATTAAAAAGGCCGGACGGCTACGGGACCCAGCTCAATCGATAGCTTGCAAATATTTGCCCATCCCCCCCCCCCTTCCCCCGTTTGCGCTGCTCAGATTTGTCCGTAGGGCAGCCGTTCCGGAGATACAGAGCGTCGAAGAAAGAGAAAATGTGCCTCCAGGCTGTCAAAATCGACCACTGTTTCATAGAAAGATTAATTTGTTCTTTGTTCTGCGGAACTATTACCTGAAAAGAAGCAACTTCTGTGGACCTCTCGCGATCTGCATGGATTTCATCCGGACATGCAAGCAGGTCCTTAGACTGTTTGTCGTCGGAATGTGCCGAACCTCTGGCGCGTCCCGCAGTCCATTTCTTTGTCCATGTAGCCCGTGTACGCAACCCGATTTTGCGGCGAAGCTGTCTGGAATTGATCCGGCCGCTCCCGCCTGTCCTTAGATGGTTTGGAGGTGCAATGACCTTAAAATCTGGGGCGCCCCGCGAATGTATTTCCGAGTCCCCGTGCCGCGTCGCGATTGGGCAGTTCCGAAACGTGAATAACAGACAGACATGTGGACCACCATCAGCTTTATATAAAGGGACTAGTCCGTACCCGCGGGCCCCAGGCGCCAGCAATATTTTGTCAAAGTTTGTCTCCCACAGACGCGATTTCTGAAAATGGCAGGACGACTACGGGCCCCAGCTCAATCGATAGCTTGCGGAAAGTTGCCCATCCACCCCCCCTTCCCCCGTTTGCTCTGCTCAGATTTGTCCATAGGGCAGCCATTCCGGAGATACAGACCGTCTAAGAAATAAAAAAATGCCTCCAGACTGTCAGATTCGGCTACTTGTCCGGAGAAAGTTTAAGTTGTCCTCTGCTCTGAGGAACTACTACGCCAGGGATGCAACCTTTTCGGACTTGTGATGCTGCTGTGGTAAGGTGTCAAAAACACTGTTGTTGCGTCGACGGATCGGCGGCCCGCCTCGTATCCAGGGTTTGTACTGCATTATGTGCGCGGTTTTGTCGGAAGCGCATCCCAACACATCAGCCCACAACGTCCTTTCAGGCATGTTTAGTGAAGGCAGCGTACTAACACGATGCGCCAGTGGCCTGCGGTCCTGCCGACGCCCTCGCGCTGCGCTGCTCAACGGAGCGAAGCACTGCAGCCACATGATTATGTAGGAACCACTTCGGCTCAGAAAGCTCACCATAGGGGGATGCACATTGTCATTTGGCCTATGTGGTTGCCTCGCGTGTGGCTGGTGGAAGTGCCCACGCCCTCGCGCTGCGCTGCTCGCCGGAGCGTTTCAGTGAAGCCACATGCCCGCACTAAGGATGGAGGCCCCCACGCGGCGCTTCGCGCCGCCGACGTCTTCAAATCCCATGGCTATGCACATTTTAACAGAAGTGGAATGCGGAAAAACAGGCACTCATTATGACACGCTCGGCGATCCGGATGGATTTGATCCGGACAATCAAGCAGGTCGTCCGAATGTGTGTCGTCGGATTGCACCGAAAATCTGGCGCATCCCGCAATCCATTTCTTTGTTCATGTAGCCCATGTGCGGAACCCGATTGCAAGGCGAAATTAGCCTCCAACCGTGCAGCTGCGCTATCTGAATGGATTTGATCCGGACATGCAAGCAGGTCCTTAGAATGTTTGCAGGCGGAATGCCCCGAAATTCTGGCGCGTCCCGCAATCGATTTCTCTGTCCATGTAGCCCCTGTGCGCAACCCGATTGCGCGGCGAATATGTATGGAATTGATCCGGGCCGCTCCCGCCTGTCCTTAGATTGTTTGAAGGTGCAATGCCCTTAAAATAAGGGCCGCCGCGCGAATGTACTTCCGAGACCCCGTGCGGCGTCGCGATTGGGCAGTTCCGAAACGCGAATAACAGACAGACATGTGGACCACCATCAGCTTTATATAAAGGGATGCGCTCGGCACCAGCGCGGTGATTCGTGTAAATGTTGAGGAGCGTATGGTTCTATTCGTTGCCCTCCTAAACGGTGCACCCTGGCGGGGTGCGACGGTGTGCTAGGGCGGTGCGCCGTGACGCGCACACGTGGCCTGACACGTGCGTGCGGGCGCACGTGGCCATGGCTCGGGGTTGACCCCCCCCCCGCACTCTCTCTCTCTCTCTCTCTCTCCCGCGCCCCCGCGAGCGCGCCCGCCCCTCGCGAGCAAGCCAAAAAAAAACAAAAAAAAACGAAGAGAAAAACAACAGGAAAAACGAAGGGATCAAAAACGAGCAAGACATCAGAGAATGGCGGGAGCTCTTCCTCCCCCCCCCGGCATCCGGCCAGGTCTACCGGCGGGCACAAGGGGGGGGGGGTGGGCGCAGGCGCGGGCGTGCGCGACGGGGCAGCGTAGCAAAGCGGCTGCCGAGACGACTAGCCGGGCGTCTTGAACGTGAGGCCGGCCCGCGGGAGTTGCGGGCGGAGGAGCTCGTCGTGGTCGCGCGGATGGGCGTGCGCAGCCGGCTGGACGACAAGGCGGCGGCGCGGGGGTTGTTCGGCTTGACGCGCAGAACGGACGGCTTGGATAGCGCGTCGCCCGGGTTTTCCTCGCTGTCGAGACGGCACACCACGGAGACAGTGCCCTGTAGCAGTGCCTGGCGAACGAGGACCGCGTGCGGCTTGCTGAGCAGCTCGGAGGGCTCGCGGTAGCCGACCACGCCGTTGTAGGCGGCGGCCGAGTGGGTGAAAGCCGTGATAGGCAGCGGCCGGGCGAGCAGCTTGGCAAGGAGGTGGCGGATGTCGACTGCGTCCTGGATGGCATCAGTCAGCGCCAGGAGTTCCCCGCTTCCCGTGCTGTGCACGGTCCGACGAGGGCGCCGCGACTCCCGGTGGAAGGGCGCGAACCGGCCAGTGTCGACTGTGGCGACGACGAGGTGGCCTTGGTGGTGGCGGTAAGCCGGGGTCTGAGGCGAGCCCGAGGAGTCGGCATAAGCGGAGATGTGCAGCGGGGCCTCCTTGAGGCGAGGGTACACGAGGGAGAGCGGGTTGTCGCTGATGTAGGCCGTGAGCCTGTTGAGGTGGACCGCGTCGCCGAGCGTGGGGGATAGCCGGTTGCACAGGAGGAAAGCGTCGCAAGCCCGGTCGGGTCTGGCGATGCGGGCAATCCACAGGTGGCCGGCGGCCACGGACTTGTACAGGGACGGGTCAGCCAGCAGGGTGGAATCCGGCACGCCGGCGGGGGCCGGTACGCGGGCCAACCGCGCGGGGTAGGCGCGGCCGTCCGTGGTGACGCCGTCGGGCGTGGCCTCGATGTGGATGCCGGCGAAGCGGACGTTGTTGACGTCGCTCTTGTGGGAGCGGAAATTCTCCATCAGAGAGTCGACCTTGGGCGCGAAAGGGGGCGTGCCGGCACTGTAGGTGTCGTCCGAGTAGGTGCACCGGGCACCGAGGCTCGGGGAGTAGCAGGCGGCCTCGTGGGTGTGGCTGGGGGAGAGGTTGGTGGAGGAAAGGATGGTGCGTGAAGAAAAGGTGGCGGCCGGCATCGTCCTTTCCGTAGATAGGACGGTTGAAGGTCCACACGCTGTCGTCCGGATCTCCGGCCGCGGGGGGGATGCGGGTGTAGATACGGGCGGGACGGCGGTCGGCCCGCAGGTACGCGCGCTTAAATTCCCCGGTGCGCAGGTCTCAGGACAGCACAGCGGCGGCAGTGGTGACCGTGCGGATCTCATTGAGCGAGACTACGGGCAAGGTAAAGACTTTGGTGTCCTTGTCGCGGGCAAGGTGCCCTTGCATGCAAAAGCGTGCACGCATCGGCGGCTTTCAGTTGCCGCGCGCGTTGCTTCCCGTGCAGCGCCAGGTGTAGGGAAAGATCTGGGTGCCGCGGGGCACGGGAAAGAGGGGCACCGCGGTGAGAGCGCCAAGCGACTTGAAGTAGGACACCTCGGTGACCTTGGCGGGCTGCCAGCGGGAGCGGTGGTGGGAGGACGTCGGCGGGTCGGCGGGGCCGGATGCGTGGAAGACGCGGGCGGAGGGGGGCAGGGATGGGGACGAGGGGGTGGGGACGGGGCGGCCCGAGGGGGCGGGGGGAAGTGAGGGTTGGTTGGGCGGCAGCGGGGACGGGTAGTGGGTCTGGTGGTACGGGCCAAGGGCGGGGTCGCGGTCGGCCACGTCCGTGCGGCGCTGCTTGTACATCGGGGCCGGCAGCAGCGAGTCCACGTAGGGCCTGACGTGGCTCTCGTGGACCGAGTAGAGCCGGTTGTTACGATTGACGTACACGTCCTTGCCATCAAATGACGACACGCGCGCGTGCTGCCAGCCCGCCTTGGCGCGGTGGAAGAGCACGTGTTGCCCCACCGTCACGTACGGCACGGTCGCGCCCGGGTGGGACAGAGCCTCTTGCAGGCGGTCGCGGACCGTATAGGCATCCACGGCGGCCGAAGCGGCCTGGGCGGCGCGGGCGCGAGCGGCGCAGGAGGGGTCCCAGTGAGCGCTGTCGCCGACCAGCAAGCGCGGGCGCTCGCCGAACACGGCGGTGGTGGGGGAGACGCCGGACGCGCGCGGGGCGTCGTTGCGTGCCTTGTACGCCAGCGCGAGCAAGAGTTCGACGGGCACCGCAGGGGACTCGGTGCGCGCCTGGAGAAAGGCGAACCGGACGGGACCGTTGTGCCGCTCGTTTTTCCCGATCAACCAGGGGGATTCCGTCGGGGCCACGCGGAGGTGGATGCCCATGCTGTGCAGGGCGTTGGCCACGGCCGGGGCGCGCAGGTTGCTGCCGCGGTCCGCGATAATGGTCTCGCAGAGGCCGTAGCGCGTCATCCAGGACATGTAGAGGACGCTGATCACCAGCTCCGCGCGCATGTACGCGAGAAAGTAGCCAGCACTAGAGTCGGTGTCCATGCAGGTAATGTCTGGCACTTTAGGCAGGGAGGTGTCGACCAAGAACACGTCCAGGAGCACGAAGCGGTTAAAATACGACGTCCGCTGGGGCGTGCTGTACTTGGGGCGGCGTGGCAGCTTAGCGAACGTCTGGCAGCCGTCGCAGCTCGCCACGACGCGCTTCAGGTAGGCAACGTCCGCGCGCGTGAAGGTGCCCGGGGGGAGTGCGGCGACGACCCGGTCGGCGCCCGAAAGGCCGAACTGAAGGTGAATCTTCGCCATCTCGTACGACGTACACAGGGTGGACGCCGGCAGGGGGGCGGGGGGGAGGCAGAGGTGGCCGCTGGACAAGGAGCAGCGGGAGGAGATCGCGGAGCCCTTGACGGAGACGGACGAGGCGACGCCATCGATGAGGAGGCCGCGGCGGGCGCAGTTCTGAGGGCCGACGATGAGGGGGATGTGGTCGCTCGCGAAGACGAGCACGGAGAGCAGCGAGAGCGTGTGGGTGCGGTCTTGCGTGTCTGAGAGGCAGAGGATGCGGCCGAGGGAGCCGAGCACGGGCGGGGTGTCCTTGCCGAAACGGAGCAGGGTGCCGGTGGGACGAATCGGCGATGAGACGGCGGGGCGGTGGCGGTGCAACCTGGCCTCTCCGACAACTTCCAGGGCGATGCCAGTGTCGACCACGGAAGTGGCGCGCATCGGGCAGCTCGCGTAGCAGGTCTCCAGGCCGCGGATGAAGTAGAAGTCCAGATAGGACTGGTCGTAGTCGGGCGGGGCACCGTCGGCAGCAGATGGGGGGTCGGAGGGGGGTGGAGAGGCGGCGGGCCTAGCGGGCAACGGGGGGGAGTCGACGAAGTGGGCCTACTGGGCCCGCGCGGGGCGACGGTTTCGGAGCGGAAAGGACGAGTCGCGGAGGGGGGGGGAGGGGCGACCGTCAGAGGTGCGACGTGGGCAGACGGCCGCCCAGTGGGCGGCAGAGCCGCGAACGTTACAGCGCGAAGTCGCACTGGGGCCGCGTGGGCCAGGGGCGGTCCAGCGGCGAGTGGCGTAGGGGACGGGAGCCCCGCGGAGAAACTGGCGCATGGTCCAGTAGACGGCAGTCGGGTCGTCGGAGTGAGGAACGAGGGAAATGGTACAAGTGTTGCCGGTGTCCGGGTCGGTCAGGACGGGGGGGTCCGGCGGGGGGACAGCGGCGGCAAGATATGTCGGGGCAGGGTTCGGGGGCGGGGCGGGGGACCGGGCCGGGGGCGGGGCGGGTGCAGGGCCGAGGCGGTGGCGGGCCTCAGGGAGGAGCTCAAAGATATCGATGAGAGAGTCGGCGTCGGGGAGGTTGCGGGCGATAAGGTTCGCCCAGAAGGGCTGCGTCGAGATGGCGTCCAGAACGCGGTCACGGAGCGAGAGACGATGCTGGTACATGTGGCCGAGTTGTTCCTGCAGGCGTTTGAGGAACTCCATCATCCGGCTGAAATGCTGCACGTCGGTCTCGGGGGGCTCGCGGGCAAAGCTGCGGATGGAGGTGCTCTGCCAGATAGTGCGAAGGAGGCTCATGCAGGTGGGCGTGGAGACTCGCTTCTGGATGAGGGTCCAAATCGTCATCTCGTCGGTAGCGGCATTGTCGTGGCACAGGGAGGTCAGGCTGTGGCGGGATGGGCCGAAAGAGGACGGGATGCAGGTCACCCGGTCGAGGGAGTACTCGCCGCCTTGGTGGTATCTCTTGGAGATGGATTCGTCGACGCACAAGGTGTCTGCAGCGGTCACGTGAGCAGCCCGATGTTGGTTGATGGCCGTCACGAATTCGTTCACCAAGGAGCACCGAAACTGCTCCGCCCCGGTGGCGCCGGCAGTTGGCGCGGCCGCCGGCTGTACGCTGAGCTTGAGGTTGTTTCACTGGTAATAAAACCGGTTTCACGGCATACCGGTCCGCACACCAAAGGCGGGAACAGGCATGTGCTTGGTGAGGGGACTTGTGGACCACAGGTCCGCTCGAGACCCGAACTCGAGGCGCGTCCCGAGTAGAAAGACGCCACAGAGCTTTACGATTTCTCCTGGCGACGTTGGCGGCCGCCCTCGCGCAGAGAGCTGGGCGGATGTGAAATCGGCTATCAGCGACAGCTCTTGTGGCGGGAACACAGCCAGAAAATATTCCAGTGGCGTGCGGCTACGCCAGTGGCCAACAGAGACCCCACCCTCCACAAGGACGTCCCCCGCAGGGGTCCTCACCGATCAGGTCCGTCTAGGAACAGGGCCACCAGTGGGCTGGAGGACGTCTTGGTCTCTCCACTCGAAACCATGTACCGTGACCGACGGTGCCACCCGGGGGGCCTCCGCCGCCCTTGGAGTCCCTGGCGCCGGCATCTCTACCAAAGAGGAGGTGGTGCCACCTGGAAAGGAGCCAGGTGCAGCCGACATGGCAGCTGTCTGGCCCGAAGGGATAGCCTGCGTCCCGGAGGTAGGGGAGAGCGCGGGTGACAACACATCAGCCCCCGCTGGTCGAGAGCCAGGGGCGAGCAGGCCAGTAGTTGGGCTACCCGTCGCCACCGCCTCTGCACTCGGCGGTAATGGAATGGCGGCAGAGGGAAGTGCGTCGGTTGGGGCTGGTCCAGGACGGCAGTTGAGCAGTCCCAGTCTCATGAAATAGGTCTTGTAAGGAACCTCAAACCGGGCCGTCACCCACGTGGTCCGGCAATTGGTGGCCGTCAGCACCCGCTCAACGGCTGTCACGGTCCCGGTAAGCATCTTTAGACCAGCAGCGCTGCCCTAAATCCGGGCGCACTCGGCCCCGGAGCGCACCACCTTGGCCTTGACGTGAATGGTTGCCCCGATCTCAAAGCGCGGATCCGGGGCCATCACGACGCGAGGTGCGGTGGGGTGGGGGGGAGGGAGGGGGCACAGAAGAATGGCACAAACGCCGTCAAAGAACCACTGTGCCTACCCGGGAGGAGAGCGCGCGTAAGCCCGGCACTGGAAACCCATAGAGTGGGGAAGAAGGACGGGGGAGGAGGCAGGTGAGACCTGACGCAGGAGCCCATGACACCTCCACGGACTCAGGGGCCGCATGCGAGCTCCTTCGGAGCGTGGGACCGTGCCTGACACCCAGCGGGGCGCCTTTGGGCGCTATTGCGTCCGGTGGGCTCGCCCGTTGGCGCCAAGGGATGCGGATGCCACGGATTCCGCAGGCCCAAAACGGTCCGACTCACTGACACCACATGCGGTGTTTTTTGTGCAAGGACATTGAAAAAGACGACCAAAAGCTGTCCCAAGGGTGAACAGACACTTCTGGGCCCATTTCTGTGGTCAAAAACAGTGTCCGGTGAGCAGGTTGCTCAGGAGAGACCATCAAAAATCTGGATCATTTGATCCGAACAGGATCATGTGATCCGGTTGGGGTATTATACACTAGAGGCAATGAATGTCTCACACGTCACAGGAGATCGCTGCGATGCTTTTTACATTGGTCACAAAGGACCATTGCATTGATATTTGCACTTCTTGCTGCTCCACACCCTTATGCTCGCCACCCGCCCGCTCCCCTGTCACCCCCACCGGCCGGTCGCGGTAGTGCCCACGCCACCCCCCCACCCGCCTTCGCCCGCCCGCCGCCACCGACGCCGCTCAACGTCCACTAACCCCCCGCCCTTGTTCATGGGGTACCGCCCATCTCCACCAAGGCCCCCTTTCTTACCTTCCGCCCGGATCGGTCACCGGCCGCCTTGCCCGCCCATCCATCCACCCCCCATACTCTCCACACAGTGTGACGCCCTCCTCCCCAATCGGCCCGCCCCCACCCGTCCTGGCCTTCCCCGCCTTCGCCCGCTCGCCGCCACTGACGCCGCCCAGCGTCCACTAACACCCCGCCTTTGTTCCTGGGCTACCGCCCATCACCACAAAGGCCCCCTTCCTTACTTGCCGCCCGGATCGGTCATCGGCCGCCTTGCCCGCCCAACCATCCACCCCCCATACTCCCCACACAATATGACGCCCTTCTCCGCAGTCGTCGCCCCCCCACCCATCCTCCCCCTCCCCACCTTCGGCCGCCCCCCGCCACTCACGCCGCCAAACATCCAGTAACACCCCTCGCATGTTCATCGGCTACCGCCCATCACCACCAAGGCCCCCTTCCTTACTTGCCGCCCGAATGGGGCACCGACCGCCTTGCCCGCCCACCCATGCACCCCCCATACGCCCCACACAATATGGTGCCCTCCTCCCAAATCGCCCCC
>Ga0209093_1001499_pt1 | contig 13231 bp, 10 predicted proteins | sample SidtaG_4_FD_187450 | JGI IMG/M metagenome (GOLD analysis project Ga0209093, IMG submission 187450) | Marine algal microbial communities from Sidmouth, United Kingdom - Sidmouth_Male1 metaG (SPAdes) (version 2) | ecosystem: Host-associated > Algae > Red algae > Unclassified | place: Sidmouth...
CTTGGGAAGTGAAGAGACAGAAACCACCTGTTCAAAAGGCGCGTTTTGAGTAAGAGTATTCTTTCTCAAAAGCCGCCGCCGCAGCGTAGCGGAGTAACTGGTGGTGGTTCATAAGGATTTCCCCCATGTTCGTAATACACCTGCTGATTGAGAAGTTTTACAGGCATAATTTTCTCAATGAACACCTGGGGACGTTGGGATTTAGTCATAAGTAATATAAAAAGTATTATTATTTATATAGAGGTTAAATAAACTCCTATGACTAATAATTCCCAAAAACAAAGGATCTCAATCACCGTAGATTCACAGTTACTTGAAGAAGTAGACCAAATGACAAAAAATCGTTCGGCTGCGGTGGAAGAGGGGTTAAGGCTATGGCGCAAACAACAAATTGAGGAACAGTTACGCAACTTTTATCAAAACCGTTCTCAGGCGGATATTGAATCAGAGAAAGAGTGGGCGCAGTTTTCCCATGCACAAATGGAAGAGATTCTGGAAGAGGATGGATTATAAAGCGTGACCATTTCTTATCCCCGTCAGGGTGAAGTTTATTTGATTAAGGCTTTAAAAGCTTTAGGCGATACTAAGAAACGTCCTGCTGTGATTATTTCAATGAATCTGAGAAATCAATATAGGGAAAATGTCTTGATTGTTCCTTTCACTAGCGATTTAACCAGTGGAGAAACACCAACTAGAATCCTAGTTCCAGAAGGAGAAGGAGGATTAAAATCAGATTCTTTAGCCTTGTGCGAGAATATTTCGGCGGTTCGTAAACTTTATCTAGATCGCGCACCCTATGGATCGATTACACCACAATCTCTAGCAAGGATTCAAAGGGCAATTCAAATCGCGATCGGCATTTATTAATCTAGAAGCTATATTAAAGCCCCCGAACAGGTTTTCTTGTTTAGCGAGCAATTTTTTTAATTAGCGAGCAAGATGCTCGCATTATTCTATTTCACTTTTCACTTCCCAATAAAATTGATATTCTTCAAGCGTATTGCATAAACCAGCTTTGACAGGATTTTATCTAATATATTCCCAAGTATTAAAAGTTATAAAATATGTAGATCCTGGAATTTCTAATTTTGCTAATGGTTTCTTGTATTTCATTTTGCTGTTGGAATATCTTTTGTTGTGGTGCGAGCATCTTGCTCGCTAATTGTTTATTAATCTCCAAACAAAACTCTCAAGGCTTTTAAAGCATTACTGCGCCTTCCATTAGCAATCATGGCAAACCAATAATGAGCCTCTTCATTACTCATTGCCAAAATTCCTTGAGCAATTTTGCCGATTTTCTCTGGTTGAGAAAGGGGTTGTAATACCTGAAACATAATTGCCGTTTGAACTCCCGACTCTTCTGACAGAGTATATGAACTTTGACGCTTTGAAGAAAGAGTTTGTGGATCGTAGTTATTAGTCTTAAGTACCTGATAAATGCTTTGTTTGACCAAATTTAAAGTATTCCCTTTAAGGCAGCCAATTTTCTCCGCAGCAGGACGCTTTTTCTCTCCTGCTTTCTTATAGGCACACTGGTATAGTTCTAAAACGAAATTATTGTTGTCGGCAGAGTTAACTCGTAATTGAAATTCCTGCATTAGTATCCAACCTCCACACTAAGACTGATTTTCTCAACTGGATTGCGACGAAGAGCTTGCTGAATAACGTTTAGTTCTGAACTATCTGAGGTAATAGGTTTGTCACCAAAATCAAAAATCAATTTCAGGTTTACATTAGCTTGAGTAGCTGGATTATTAAGCAATCCGTGAATAGTACTAAAAAAGCTTTTAAATCCGTTTACTTTCCCCTGATATTCCAATCTCACAAACTGTTCGTCTCCAGTTTGCAGCATGGCGGTTTGTTCAATACTTATTGGAAAACGACTTAGCAAAGGAATCGTCGTTCCTAGCTTACGGTAGTCAATTACTTGATCTACCGATATTTCCAAGGATTTTATTGCTTTGACTTTACATTTAGGATCGCTAAATTTGTCGTTTGAGTTATTAATGACAGAATTAGGAGTTCCAGTAAATTCCAAAACGTTCGGGCATATCATTGGAGGAGGAGGAGGAACGTCACCCAGACGAACAATAGTCTCTTTCTCTGCGGTTTCTCCATTGCCATAGTCAGCAATTAAGCGAAAAACAGTTGTTTCCGTAATCTTGGCTTCATACTCATCACGAGGACGGAATTCTTCTGTCATTAACTCTGAACCGATCTGAAGACTAACTTTTAATGCGCCTTTAGCTCGCCAACCAATCCGAACAGGTTTTTCTTTACTTTCTCCCGCGTAAGCCATCACTTGAGCATCCAATTCAATAACTCTTGGTTCTGGTGGCTGCAGAATTCCACGACGGTATAAAACCAGGCGATCGGAAAACTCGATCGTATCGGGACAAATTAATGCTCCATCAGTTTTGATATAGGCTTTGTCTCCTACCTTTAAATCCCACTGACCTTCTTGTAAACCTTTACGGATAGTGTCCCTTAATGAATTCAATTCCCCTGGTAATAAAATATTGAGCCGAACATCTTTGGCAAAAGCATCTCTTAAAGCTTTAGTTGACCAATATTCCAATCCTTTTGACCAGACTTTTTGCAGAATGTAAGCTGGGGCAAATGGCTGACTAGCTTTCTCTGCCGATCTTATTTTTTCGCAGTCTTTAAGAGCCTTAAGAATGACATCTTGCTGATTATTTTTACCCTTCACCGTACTAGAATCTTGTGCGGGTAAAGTATAGTGCATCAAACCTTTGGGAGCTTTTACATCATCTTTGGCTGGATAAAATAAATGACGGTAGGCGTTGGTGAGAGAAATTCTAACCTCTAAATCTTTTGCGCCTTTTCGTTCTTTTAGCTGCTTCTGCTGAGTTTCCGATAAATCTTCTAATCGAGTCTGACTACCCAAGATATTTTGAATTGCCTGATATTCCCTGGCATTATCAATCGCTCGGTCTAATTCTTGCTGATTAGCGACCAAAAACAATAGACGGTTACGACAGAGTCTAAATTTCCCTGACTCTCCAGTATTTTCAAAAATCTGCTGTACTAAATCTGGAGGACTATCGGTAGAGGATTTTACAGTTGCCTCGTTAAAATCAATCAGACATAGAGCAATCTCATCGGCAATATCATCTATATCCCCAGAACTCTCAGGGGCAAATACAGGAGTGAAAATTTTCTTAGCAAAAATACTATCACGACGACTTCTCAGATAATCTTTTGCTTGAGTGCGTCCTACCTGTTCTTTTTCTTCGGTAACAATTTTATTAATTGAAGGCTCTTCTTTAAATCTGGCAAGGGAAGTAATGGGGTCATTATCCAAATACCAAGCTACTTGAGCCAATTTATCTAGTGCTTGGTCGATAAAGCTTGCCTCTAAACCAGGAGTCAACAGAGATAAATTTAACTCGGTTCGTCGAATACCAGAAGAAGTGCCTTGAGTTAAAGAATTCAAAAATATTGTTCGTGCTACCCAACTAGAAAAGGGTGGCTTATCCGCTGCTTGCCATTGGCGATCATGGACTTGAGCATAAGCTTCTTTCCCACTGGGGTTATAAATATCAGCACCGATTGGCGATCGCATTAGAGGACGTTGCAAACGAGAGGTTAAGTCATCGGTTATCTGCTTTTCTTTGCCTACAGGAATATGGTGAGGATGAATTATGGGCGTGTCTTCTGTCTGATTTTGCCAGAGATGCTGAACTACCTGTGCCAATAACCTCAATGCCCCCCTGGTTCTCTGAAACTCTGGTATAGAAGCAATTTTTTTGGTTAAAAGACTGAATAATTCAGGGTGAAATGGATAACTTTGGGCGATTGCCTGGGAATAACTAGCGTCTTTACAACCATCGGGAAGATTAACTCGACTACTGCGATATACACTCAAGTATTCAGATGCAGCTTTTGATGCAGCCTGAGTATCGACGCTTTTAAATAATCTTTGTTTAACGATATTGTAAACTTCAACATCAGTAGAAGGACTTAATACTCTTTCCTGTCTGGCAGAAGCACGAATCAACTCTTGCAATTCTGTTGTCTCATCAGCAAAGGTATCAGAAGCTGAAGCTAATGAATAGACAAAGACTAAGTTATTACAAGCCCCTGCCAAATCCATTAGTGAGAATAGAAATGCTACCACTTGTTCGGCAAGATCGCTTCTACCGATCTGTTTTGCCTTTGCTGCACGCAAATAACGGGCGATCTCATCAAGGATGATTACCGTTGGTTCGCCATTTAATAATCTCTCTAAAACATCTGTTCCTGGGCTTATGCCTGAGCGATCGCTTCCTTGTAATAAGCGATATCCTTCTACTCCACCGACTTGATAAGCAATTTCTCCCCAGAGAGTTTTAGTGATAATACCATTACTATGATGAATACCATTTTCAGGATCTAAATCTCTCCCATCAATTGCTGCTACTTGTACAGTGCGATCGGGAATTACATTAGGTTCAACAAACCTTTCTAAGCCTTGAATTCTTTTTCCTTCCTTACAGAGATGCCATAGAGCAATTTCATCGTGAGTTTTACCACCACCAAAACTAGTTTCTAATCTGATTACAGGCGAACCTGACGATTTACCTGTCAACCGACTAAACACCTCTTGAATAAGAGTCTTGATACCATCAGTAGCGAAGGTATTAGCAAAGAAACTCTCACTATTTTGATATATCTGAGGGGCTTTTCCTTCCACCACTGATCTCAGTTTAGCAGCGAAAAGATCTACAGAAAGTTCTCCCGCTAGTATTTCTTCTCTGGGAATACAAGTTTCAAAAATGGAAAGCAGCATAAACCAAGTCTCTAATTAGAAGCTTGTTCTTAGAATGCCCATTTACTTCTAGTAATCTTCGTGAGATATGAGACTATTTACTAGTAACACTTTTGTACAACTAGATTTCTACCCTTGATTGCTAATTAAAGCAAGTTATAAATCTATGGAATGCTCTTACAAAACCGCTATAATTGGTAGATAATTGGTAGACACCAATGTTTTTATTAAGCATAATCATTACTTTGCAAGGCTTTGAAAGATTATTGACACACTTTGGGGTAGTGGGGGTCGTGGGTTCAAATCCCGCCGATCCGATACATATACAGTAAAGGTTTCGAGGATTTCTTGAAAAGGAATTAATTGGATTAGTTCCATAATATCCCTAATAAATCCCCACTTTTAATAATTTGGTAAGGTCGAGGTAGCTGTTACCAGCTTACCCCTCCTATCCGAACCGTGCTTGTCACTTTCACGACACACGGCTACTCAAACGTATCCACTTTGTCAATAACTGACCTCTCAACGACTGGATATGACTGGAATGTCATCTACCCATAGGTAATCAACTTTAGACCATTCTTGGTGTAACTTCTTAAAGAAGTTTGATAGTCGTTTATCCTTAATTTCATTCAGATCCAACGCTGTTTTTTCATCGGTTAGAGTCGAGGGAGGCTATTACGCCTCGCCCCTCTGTCGGGTAAGGTTTGAGCCTCGCGACTCTCCCCTCCCCTAAGAACCGTACTTGTCAGTTTTCCCAACATACAGCTCAAGCCATACTTCAAGCCTTGAACTTGGTTTTACTGTGTACCTGCTTGTGGCACGCTGCGTGCAAGTGGATTAGATTCTCAGTGTCGTCCGAGCCTCCATCCTTAACAGGTATTTTATGATGGGTTTCTACGTCTTCACCGTTAATTAGGAATTGACCGCAAATTGGGCATTTATAGTTTTGATTTTTGGCTGCTTGGTCGTATTTACTACCTTTTGCCCAGTATGTTTTGCCCGTTTTCGTATTACGTTTTTCCCAGTAGCTGTCTAGTTCTGCATCAAAAGGACTAGCTGTTCCTTTGATTTTTGTATGTCGAACAATCGGCGTTTTAGCTATGTTATACAGGTATAGGGGTTTTTCTTTTCCTTTTCTACCTTCTGTCATACAGCAGAATGTCCAATCTACTCCGTTAACAACATGAAAGTATTTCCTTTTTACCCATTTAAGTCTTCTTCGGAGGTGTCTACGCTTACACCAATTCCAGAGATATGACCACACACGGTGTGATATATATTGGAATGTTTCTTTGCTGACCACTGTACGGTAGTAGTTAGCAAAACCTCGGAGAATAGGATTGAGCTTGCTAATTAGTACTTTTTGCTTGACTGTTTTCATGCTTTTAATAATGCTTCCCACATTTTTACAGAAGGCTAAGACCTTGGCTTTTTGGGGTTTTATCAAGAGCTTTTCTTTATAACATCGAGCATTAAATCCTAGAAAGTCGAAGCTTTTGTCTATATGTAACACCTTGGTTTTCTCCGCACTGAATTCTAGACCACGTTCAGTTAACCATTGCTCAATCTTGGGTGTAATTTCCTCAATTTCACTTCTATTTTTAGCAGTGACCACAAAGTCATCGGCATAACGAATTACGCCTAGCTTTCTATTGTGTTTTCTGACGAGTTCTTCCAGTCCATGAAGCCCAATATTAGACAATAAAGGTGAAATGCACCCGCCTTGAGGAGTTCCTGTATCCGTTGGGTTATATATTCCTTCGTATACGTATCCCGCCTTCATCCATCCTGATATTAAATTCGCACCAGGTGCAGACCCAATTCTTTGTAGGATGATTTGGTGAGCAAGGTTATCAAAGCAGCCTCGTATATCAGCGTCTAGAACCCATTTGTTCCTTCCAGAGTGGTGATTTCTAAATCTGTTAAAGATTTGTTCAATCGCATCATGGCAGCTTCTACCAGCCCTAAAACCATAGCTATTTGGTTCAAAGACTGCCTCCCATTCTGGTTCTAGATAGTTTTTGACTATGTTCTGTGCGATCCTATCCTCTACCGTTGGAATACCAAGAGGACGTTTCTTGCCATTTGATTTGGGTATAAATACCCGACGAGTGGGTTTTGCTTTTGGCATTATCCATGAATTGGCAAGTTTTACCCTTTTCTCTGGGGTGTTTATTACCTCCTTATCCACTCCAGGTGTATCTTTGCCCTTGTTATCTTGGGTAATACGTCTTACAGACTCTAATAAATTTGCGTAGCTTCTTTTTAACAACTTCTGCAACCTACGTAGTTGCTTCCATTGACCAAGTTTTCTAGCACGAAATATTCGACGCTGAAGATTTCTAATCAACTTGTAGACTTCGACCCAGTTTACCTGATTCCAATCTACTAGCTGTTCCGCCTGTCCATTTACTCGGTAGAGTATCAAACTTTTCATTTGGTTCGATTTCTTTATTCGTTTTCAATTTCGTATATGACCCAAAGGAAGTCTGCTTTTGCTTTCGCTCAGAGGCAAAGTTTGAACCCCTATACTGAGCATTACACCCAGTCATTCGCTTTTTCCTTTATGCGAAGCGGTATCCTTTAGGGCATCCTTTATCCTCCAAGGGATTCCGTCTTTGTTGCCTCAGACCTACTAACGATTCGACTTTCATTAGACCTTGTAGAACTTACCTTGTTGTACCGTCTTAAGTTATCAAGATGATTAGGATGGATACCTATTCTGCGGTAGGAGTTGTGTTTTCACGTCCGATGGATAACAGAACCATCGAACCTACCTACTTACCTTTTGGTTACAGCCTGTCAGGAGTCATTTGGCTGTTTCCAGAGTTACGCAGTTTATTCAGTACCTTAGACTGTGTTCATCCTTTCATCTCTGCCCCTTAGCTCCAAGACCAATTTGACCCTATTAGCATCGGCTACATTCATGGTTCTGCATATTTCCCTTTCATTACTTACTTGGTACTGAACCCAACTCTATAGAGTTGTTTTATGTAGGGGTAGAGGGTGAAAATCCTCTAGGAGAGTCGGCTCTCCATTTAAAACGACCAGTTCAAGTCGCGCCATTTAGATCTGGACGTGCGCCTTTCGGTGCATACAGCTCCCGAAACTTTTAGCTTTTGCTTTTGCTCATGTGTATGTAGTCATGGCATGATTCATGTATTGCTACAAGATTGTCGTGACTCCAATTGTTGTGATTTCCATCGACATGATGAAGATGTACTCTCTCATTGTCCGTAAATTTTAATTTACAGGATGCACATGAATGGTTTTGCCTTCTGAGGGCTTTAGAGGTTTCTCCATCGTAAAGCTTGCTGTTACGCTTGCTCCAGTAAACGAGGTCGCCATCGTAAGGTGACTTTTCTCCTTTGACATTGACGAATTTGTTTTCAGAGTAAGAGACTGTAGGAAAAGCTTGTAAGAGTAGTTTCTTACTTGAGTAGCGATTCTGTTTTTTCTCCCTGTTGAATACCTTAAATGCTCTTTTCTCCATGAAGTAGAGGCTATTTCTAGCCCCGTCCATTTTGCAGTAGCGATGGTAATTTCTCCAACCTCTTACGATAGTAAATACGACCTATTTACAGACCTTAGATTCGTTTTTTTTATTCGTTCCGTTATGATGATTGTTATGTTCCTTTAGAAGTAGCCACTTCAACCGCCTGAATCCCATACTCGTACCGCTTGGCTGCCAAGACATCGGCGGGATACTTAGCTCAGGCGACGTCGGGCGTTTGTTTAATTGCTCCCGCGTCGGCACTAGGTTGTTTTTCTAGGCTCTATTTCTTCGTGGGAACTCCCCATTAGCACCAGTGTCACCTGCAAATTAGTGTCTGGTTGCGCCCTGTTTCCAGCTTCGACCTCCCGAATTCCGAGTCGGGTCACCGTGGACAGATAAGGAGTCACTCTTGAGTTTAGAGGGAAGGGTTTTCACCTTCATTATCAAAACAGTTATCATCTAACCATAAGTTAGAAGCCTTAGTTTATATGGGTGTTTCCCACTTTCGCTAAGAACGAATCGCACTGGCAGTATCCGTGAAGGAGTTGAAGATTGTCATATATGTTCTTGCCGCCAAGAGCAGTAGCTATTATATGGTCTTCTTCTAAAATGTCTCCTTCGCGAAAATGTAATCCGCACCAGTTACATTTGTCTTTCTGCTTTTTAAGTTTGTAGGCTTTTGAGGTCGGCATTTCGGGATGCCTTCCCATTCTGGTACTCCAATAAACTAGATTTCGGTTTATCCTTTCTTCTCATATCGATTGTTTTGGCGAAATCCATCAACCTATTTTCGATTCCATGCAAGGCAATGTTAGCCAATAAAGGGCTAACAACCCCGCCTTGAGGCGTTCCATCAGATGTGGCAGTAGTTAAAGTCAGTGAAAGGGTCGCCCCTTCCACTGCTCTACAAAACGGGACGTGATACTTTCGCATCATACCGCTCCTCAGTAAAACGGCTGTTGTCATCAGCACACCACTAACATATCGTTCTCCCACCTCCAATTAGGTGACAATTTGACGGGCTTAAATGGTGTATCCAAACTACCGTCTATGCTAGTTTTCTTATCGTGACAATGCCGATGGAGTAATTGCCAATTTTTATATTCATCTTTACCTCCTTTGGATTTAGGGATGATATGGTCTAATTCAATGACATCTCCATCTTTTAAATACAGTTCGCACCAATTACATTTGCCCTTTTGCTTCTTAAGCAAAAATGCTGTTCGCGTTGGCATCTCAGGGTGTTTTCCCTGTCGGGTACTCCAATATACTAGGTTGCCGTCGTATGGACTGGCATCGCCCTTAACCTTCACGAACCGTTTTATTTCGGTATCTTGATGTGAGATTAACTTAGTCGGAAAGGGGTTATCTCTCGTTCTTGTTGCGAATACCCAGTTTCTACTACCAATGGTCATAAAGTATTTGTTGATTACCCACTTCATTCCCTTGTTTCCGTGTCTTTTCTTACCCCATTTAAACAGTTTGTATTTGACTATATACGTAAGATGCCAAAACACTTTTTGGCTTATGACCGTAGCGTAATAATTGCACCATCCTCTTATAACAGGGTTTAATCTGCCTATAAGGACAATTTGTGGTTGCCCTTTCCTGTGGTCAATTATTTCTGCTAATTTTCTATAGTGTCTATTTTGTGCTTCTTTACTTGGGGTAATAATGGTTTTGAATCCTAGCAAACCTTTCCTGTTTTTTCCACAAGTATACTTGCCCGTTTTGTGTTGCCTAATATTAAATCCAAGAACGTCAAAGCCTGCTTTCTCTTTTCTATAATTGTTAAGCGTATGAGCAATTCTAGTTTTACTAGGTTTTAATTCTAATCCCATGCTTTCTAACCACTGAGTTATTACCTTGATACATCTATTTAAAATGTCGATATCTTCATGAAAGATTACGAAGTCATCGGCGTAACGAATTAAATTAACTGACTTTCTTTTGTCTCTTTTGCTCAATTGAGTTCCATTGACACGCTTCATATCGAAGCTTTCAGCTAATTCTTTTATTACGTTTTCCATTCCGTGAAGTGCTATATTTGCCAGTAATGGGCTAATAGTGCCACCTTGAGGTGTTCCACGGTCTGTAGGTTTCAACTCTAGTCCATCCATTACACCAGCTTTAAGCCAAGCTCGGATTTGTCTCCGTAGGGTAGGATAGGTATTCAGTTTTTCAAGTAGTTTTTTGTGGTCAATGCGATCAAAACATTTGCTAATATCTGCGTCTAAAACAAACTTAGGTTTGAGTCTAATACTGATAAATATTGCTTCGATCACCCTTGTGTCATATAAATATGACCCTATGACCTTTTGGTCTATGACTCCAGATTTAAGCCACGACTTGATTTGTCGTCTAACTTTTCCTTTATATTTAAGTTTCTGGAGTAAGGCTAAGTGGTCGATGCGATCGAAGCATTTAGCTATATCAGCATCTAAAACATACTTGGCTTTAGATTGTATTGCTACTTTTATATGTTGTATCGCATCATGACATGACCTTCCTGGGCGAAAACCATAGCTTGAGGCTTCAAATTTAGCCTCCCATTCAGGTTCTAGAGCAGCTTTGACTACTCCTTGTAAAGCTCGGTCGTGCATAATGGGTATTCCTAGTGGACGCTTTTCATCCTTTCCAGGCTTAGGAATGTTAATGCTTTTGAAAGGATTAGCAGTAATAAGACCGGCACTAACAGCAGCATTGACCGCAGGATTGATGCAAGAGCGAAAAAGAGTAGCAATGGTTGAGACTGCATACTTACTCTGTAAGTAAGAAACAAACTCCTGAGCTTTGGTTAACTCTAATAGCTGTTTGTCAGTCCGAGATAAATATCTGTCGCAGTTTTTCCAGAGATAACTTTGGGTAGAAAGAAGCCAAATTATCTTTGAGCGTTCATCCTCATATGCTGCGCCATGCTTGTGGATTTTATTTGGCAAGCCGAGGACATTATACCAGAGCTATTCAGGCGTATCTTGGTCATCGCAATATTCAGCATACCGTTCGCTATACAGAGTTATCTTCTAGACGGTTTCAAGATTTTTGGCTGGATTGATTTAAAAGACGCGATCGCCCGTGAAAAATTTGTCGCGATTTTTATCTCCCCCGCTTTTTTTCGCTCTCCATAATTCCAGTTAATTAAACCATGATTGTCTGCGATTACGCAGTAGCGTACGCTTACGCTATCGCCAAAATTCTATTTTGTAAATGTTCAAACGTTCCATCTTTCTGCCATCGTTTTAACCATCGATGCGCCGAGCTTTTTGATGCCCACTGCTCTCCACGAGGTAGATCGCACCATCTGCATCGAGTGATTAAAATGTACAGCAAACTATTTAATACATAAAAATAAAGCGATCGCTTTAATCTAGGCGATCGCTTTATTTAAATCACTGTCAATTAATTTAAAAATCGCTTTTTTCTATATACCCACGTACATCATTGAGGTCAATATACCGATCTGTGGCGTTACGTAACTCCCTAGCAATCATACCTTCAGTTGAAACTACGGTAATATGAGTATTTTTGGAGCGCAATAGTTCGATCGCTCGTTCAAAATCCCCGTCGCCACTAAACAAAATTACGCGATCATACTGTTCGACTGTATTGAACATATCAACCACGATTTCGATATCCAGGTTAGCTTTTTGAGAATAGCGACCTGAAGCATCATCATAATATTCTTTGAGTATCTTGGTTCTAACCGTGTAGCCCAAACTGATCAAAGCGTCTCTAAAACCTCTTTGATCTTGAGCATCTTTAAGACCCGTATACCAAAAAGCGTTAATTAAAACTACGGTAGGATCTTTGGTGAAATATTCTAATACTCTTCGGGGGTCAAAAAACCAACCGTTTTTTTGTTGAGCATAAAACATATTGTTGCCATCGACGAAGATGGACAGACGATCTCTAACATATTTTCCATGAGATTCCATATAACTTTTTTCCTATAAAAACTTAAATATATAGATAAAGTTATCAGCGCAAATAGTTGCTATGACTAAGATTGCGCCATAACACATCTAATGAACAAACCCGCTCAAAAGACTACGACCAGATTTTTAAAATCTGAAAATGGACGATAAGCATCAATTTGTATAGGGGAAGACCCGAATAAAATCTAATTTAGGTACATTTCATATACATTCCAGTTTAAGACAAAAAAAACCTGTATAACAATTTAATTTGCGATCGTTTAGATTTTTTACATATATAAGATGTAACTTATCGAACAAACTGTAAATTTCTAGCTAATCAATCGAGTTAAATTTATTAGATCTCATAAAAAAAAGCGGTATTATTGTCCTCTAAAAGAGCGATCGCATTTTTATCAAAGAATTATAGAAACCAAGGTTTTTTTTGAAATTAATGATAGTTATCTAATCTAGTCAGTATTTGCTATGATTTATGATTCGGTAGGGATAGGTGAAAAATCAAGGTCTGGGGTTGTCTAATTATTAGAACCGATTTTTTTACTTTGTATAACTAACAGATAAACTTAGAGATTAAATCGTACAGGCGATCGCTTCTGTATCTTCTTCAAAACAAACATAATCAAGGCAATCGGGATTGTCTCTTAATAATTTTGCCAACAGCCATCCTGCAATTGTCCAAGTTTGGAATTTGCGAGAAGACTTACCAATTAACCGCCCGTTGATACCATCGTAATATTCGGGCCATTGATCATTCATCAGACGTATTTCGGCGATCGCCATTGCGCGATCTGCCAAATCTTCCCGTCCCATTTTTTGACAAGCAGCCATCATCATCCACAATAATACGGGCCAACTACCACCATTGTGGTAAGACCAGGGAGTATTTTTAGGATCGCAACTGTGACTTGAAGCATAAGCTGTCGTAAGTGGAAGCATAAGCTGTCGTTTTGAAATGCTATAACCACCATAATTCATTACAGATTTTTAAACTACTTTAAATTTTGAGAACCATAAAGTGTCACAAAT
>Ga0209093_1001500_pt1 | contig 13229 bp, 4 predicted proteins | sample SidtaG_4_FD_187450 | JGI IMG/M metagenome (GOLD analysis project Ga0209093, IMG submission 187450) | Marine algal microbial communities from Sidmouth, United Kingdom - Sidmouth_Male1 metaG (SPAdes) (version 2) | ecosystem: Host-associated > Algae > Red algae > Unclassified | place: Sidmouth...
CCCCCCAACAGGATGTCGTCGCTCTTTGGCGGCTCCATCGCCCCCGTCGACGAGTTCCACAACTTTACGGGCGCCCTCCCCGGGGCCCCCCTCCCCCGCTGGGAGCGCAAGGCCGCCGAAGCAGCCGCCGCCGCCGCCGCCGCTGCCGCTGCTGCCGCCACCCTCTCTGAGCGGTCGACGAGCGCCGCCAATGTCGTTGCGCCCGTCACGCCCCACCGCGGCGGCGGCGGCGGCGGCGGCGGCGGCGGGCGCTCCCGCCCCCGCACCCCCAAGTCGGGCGCCAAAAAGTCGGGCGGCAAGCCGAAAACCCCCTCGGCCGGCGGCGACCGCTTCATCCCCTGCCGGTCGGGCATGTCGATGGACATGTGCCGCCTCGCGCTCCACTTTTCGGGCAAGGAAAATGGGGGGGACGCCCCCACCGCCGCGGCTGCCGCCGGCGCTGCGCCGGCGGCGGCGGTCGCCGCCCCGCCGCCGCCGGCGGCCGCCGCCGACGGGGACGCGGCGGCGGCGGCGGCGGCGGACGCCGACGCGGCCGCGCCGGCGGCGCGCAACTACAACCTCGCCCTCGCGTCGTCGTTGCTCGAGGCGGCGGCCGGCGCCGACGGGGACGGCGACGCGGCCATGCCCGACGCCCCCGCCGCGGCCGCGAGCGCGGCGGCGACCGCCGCGGCGGCGCCCGCCGGCGCGCCGCCGTCGGCGGCGGCGGCCGCGTCGAAAATCCTCGCCTTTAAGGGCAAAGCCCCCGCCCCCCGCGACGGCTACGTCAACTCCACCCGCGTCCTCTACTCGGCGGCGGCGGGCCCCGGCGTGTCGCGGCGGCGCGCCTTTCGGGCGGTCCCGTCGGCGCCGACCAAGGTGCTCGACGCGCCCGAGATGCTCGACGATTATTACCTCAACTTGCTCGACTGGAACGCGGCCAACGTGCTCGCCGTCGCCCTCCGCGATACGGTCTACTTGTGGAACGCGGGCACGGGCACGATTGAGGAGCTGTGCCGCACGGCGTCGGGCGCCGACGATTACGTCACGTCGCTTTCGTGGATTGCCGACGGCAACTACCTCGCCGTCGGCACCAACAGCAAGGAGGTCCAAATTTGGGACACGGACAAACTCGCCCGCCTCCGCACCATGCGCTCCCACGCGGGCCGCGTCGGGGCGCTCGCGTGGAACGGGCCGGTCTTGTCGTCGGGCTCCCGCGACGCGGCCATCCACCACCACGACGTGCGCGTCGCGCGGCACCACACGGCGACGCTCGCGGGCCACACGCAGGAGGTGTGTGGGCTTTCGTGGTCCCCCAACGGCACGACGCTCGCGTCGGGCGGCAATGACAACCTGCTGTGCGTGTGGGACGCGGCGGGCGCGGGGCTCTCGGGCGGCGGCGGCGGGCCCGGGCCCGCCCCGCAAGCCCCGCGGCACGTGCTCACCCAACACACGGGGGCGGTCAAGGCGCTCGCGTGGTGCCCGTGGCAAACCAACCTCCTCGCCACGGGCGGGGGCACGGCCGACCGGCAGTTGCGGTTTTGGAATGCCGCCTCGGGCGCGTGCGTCAACGCGGTTGACACCCAATCGCAGGTGTGCTCCATCGTGTGGTCCCCGACGGAGCGGGAGTTGGTGACGAGCCACGGCTTTTCGCAAAACCAGCTGACGCTCTGGAAGTACCCGTCGCTCACGCGCATGGCCGAGCTGCGGGCGCACACGTCGCGGGTGTTGCACACGGCGTTGAGCCCGGATGGGCAGACGGTCGTGTCGGCGGCGGCGGACGAGACGCTCCGGTTTTGGAAGGTGTTTGCGGGCGAGGGGGGGGAGGGCGGCGCGGGCGCGGGCGCGCCCCTGTCGGCGGTCGGGCGGCTGGGCAAGGAGGGGAAAAAGGCGGCGCTGTCGGGGAGCCGCTGCATCCGCTGAGCGCCGCCGCGGGTGGGGTCGGTCGGCGGCGGCGGCTGGGGTGGGGCGCTGCTGCCGCCATGGGGGCGCCCGCCGCCGCTTGCGGCTGCTGCTGCTATGGTTGATGCTGCTGCTGTGTTGCTGCTGCTGTGGTCGCCGCTGCCGCCGCTGCCGTCGCTGCTGCCGCCGCCCGCCACTGTCGGTCTTCCCCGTGCGTCCCCTCTGGCGCTGTCGACGTGGGCAGGTGCTGCGCTTGCCCAACTCACGGCCCGGTCCTTGTGCTTTTCTTTTTTGTGGCTTTGTCTTTTGCTTTGTGGCTGACTGGCTGGCTGGTCGTCGGTGGTGCGTGGTCGTGTGGCACAGGTCGGCGGTTGGGCGGGCACAAGGTCTCGGGCAAGGACAAGGCGATCGTCTGCTTGCTTGCATTGTATCTGCGTGCACTGTTGGGAGGGGGGGGCGGACGGATCGGGAGGGGTGTGTGGGGGGAGCTCGAGGGGAGGGCAGCGTGTACATACGAGGGTATTTATAAACAAAGGCACAACAGCGGCCTTGTTCTCTGCAATCTCGGGGCAACGGTCGAGGCGCACGCAGACACGGTCGAGGCACGGAGGAGCGGCACGGGTCTGGAAGCTCTGTGGGTCCTCCAGCTCAAACCGCCGCCGTGCGAAGTCAAACACACAGTGCGTGCGCACACAACCGGTGAGAGCACTCCTCGTGCACACAACGGCAATGACAGTACAAGAGACCGACCGCCAATGCACCCAGCCGCCGACCACGCCCTTCAGCGACACCGTCTTTTATGTACAGCGCCCACTACGAGCAGCACCGCGCGACGCGCACTTCCCTGCTCGCCCCGTCAATCCCGCAGCGACCGGCCCGCTCCCCCAAACGCCACAAAGGGCTTGGCCTCCTCCTTCTTGGTGTCCGCCGCGTCCGCTTCCCCGGCCGCCCCGTCGCCGGCGGCCGACCCCCCGTTGGACGATGCCGCCGCCGCAACCCCAGACGAGGAGCTTGCTCCGCCCCCCCCGGTGGGCCGCCCCCCCCCAAACACCAGCCGGCTGCCTGCCGCCCCCGTGCGGGGCTTGAGCGCTTGCCCCGACCCTGGGAAGCGGGGTTTGGCAGCGGCCGCCTTGGCCGCCGCCGCCGCCCCGCCCTCCTCGTCGCTGCTATCGTCGCTGCTGTCGGCGCCGCCACCCGGCGGCCGCTTCTTGAGCCGCTCGAGGCGGCTGGCCAGGCGCGACGCGCCGCCGCCGCCGCCGGCCCCGCCGCCGGCCCCGCTGCCCCCGCCACCGCCGAGCGACATCCCCCCACCAACGCTGCCGCCCGACGGCCCCGCGCCCGTGCCGCTGGCCGGCGTGTTGCGGTACACGGGCGCCGGCTCGACATAGTCGAGCGGCGCCTCAAAGTCGACATTGACGTCCGCTTCGACAATGGAGATGGCGTCGCCCGGCTTGACGTCGAGCACGTCAATCCAGTACGTCTTGTTGTTGTACGCAATTGCCACCGAGTCGCCCCGGCTCAGGCACGAAAAGGCGCGGAGCGACGCTTCGAGGACCGCCTTGGGGTTGCTGATCGACAGAAAGTCCGACGACTGCGGGCGGAACTTGACATACGTGCCGCGGGGGAGCACCGCATTGCGGAGGGTGACCATATCGCCTTCTGAGACGGCCAGGGAGGTTAGTAGCCAGTAGGGGAAGTAGGCGCGCCCTTCTTCGGCGACAAACTCCAAGACGCCGACGTGAGTGGTCATGCCGGCGCCCGACGTCACTTGGAACTGCATTGGGTAGGAGACCGCCAACCGCGCAAGCGTGTCAAGCGCAGACGGCGGGAGGATAATTTTGTCGCCCTTGTCCAGGTCCGCCTGCACATGGAGCAAAGACACAAGCAGCGAAAAACGGACAGAAAGGAGGCGCACAGCCAGGCACAGAAACCAAAAACAAGTGAAGGACATACAACCAAGGTGAGCGTGAGAAGCCGTCAAAATTTTGCACCTAGAGCAGGCGTCGCTATCATCAACACCATCGGCTGACACTCCCATCTCCCTCCCCATCAAGCCACCGCCCCACGACCCAACATACCCTGTCGATGAACGACACAGGAAACGCCCGGAACTGGCGCGTAAACGCGCCCATTGGCGCTGGCGGCATGGCCCCATCCGGCAGGTCAAAGCCGCCGCCGCCGCCACCAAAGCCGCCGCCAAAGCCGCCGCCAGCAAAGCCCCCGTACCCGCCACCTTCTCCATTAGCGCGCCACATGGCGGGCGGTGGCTGAGTTGTCTACTGCCCACTGGTGGTCGTTGCTCACGAGCGAGTTGACGGGCGTGCGTTATCGTGGAGAAAGGAAGGGTCACAGAGGGCGTGGGCCTCCGGGAAACCGACCAGAGAGCGCTGCGTGTTGAAGCAGGCTGCGGGTTGGTGCTGGATGGTTGTGCCAGCACCAAGGCCTCGGCATGCCATTTGTTTGTCTCGTCGTTGCCGTCAACCAGACAATCAATTGCAGCCACCGAGGGAGGTCAAGTATGCTCAAAATCTACTCCGTGGGTAGGCCACTGATTTATGATTTGACATGACACAAAAGTGCCTGACATGAATCAGCGATTGTTTGCCCTGTCATTTCATGCAAACCGAGTCGTCGTGGCCGGCACAGCGGCGGCGTGGACGGCGTGCACAACGGCGGGACCGGACGTGGCAGCCGCGACCGTTGTTGCTGCTGCGAGCAACCGTGTCATCCGACGCCGCCTCCCTCCCAGTCGCGCAGATCTTCCGTCGCTGGCCGCCTGCGAGGCGCTGGTCGGTCGGCCGCTGGGACGCTGCTCCGCAGCTTTTACCGCTGTCGCTCCCTCGTCTTGTTGCTCTCACCGCAGCTGCTCTGGGTTGCCAACGACTCATGTCGACGACGAACCCTGCGGTCACTTTCCGGTCGCCAGGACGACGCTGTGCCGTTGTCGTCCACCCTCGCTCTTACACCCGCCCACACCCCCGCCCACACCCGCACCCGCCAACACGGGACGGACCGCCTTTTTGACGGCGTCTGCCCAGTTGAGGTTTGAGCGCTCCCGGCCCCCTCGTCTCCTCCCTGGCCCTCTGTTTGTTCTTTGGACCTGGGGCGTGGACCCGCTCTGCTCTTTTTGTGCGCCGTGACGCTGACAGTGCGGTTCTGCCATCATGGGCATCGCCGGCTTTCAAAAATGGCTCGTTAGCACCTTTCCCAGCTCCGTCACGCGCGTGCGGGTGTCACGCCGCGGCGGGCGGGGTGGCGGGCGGGGCGGCGGGCGAGGCGGCGGTGGCGGTGGTGGCGGCGGACGTCCGCCGCCGTCAGTCAAGGACCCAACGTCCGTCGACGAGTTTGACCACGTGTGCGTCGACTTTGCGCAGCTGATCCACACCAACGCACGCAAGTCGGCGAACCCGCCGATGCTCGTCACCCTCATCTATAAAGAGCTCGACCGGCTGCTCGAGACGCTTGTTCCGCGCATGTCCATCTACTTTGCGTTTGACGGGCCGGCGCCGCTGGCCAAGCTGATGACCCAACGCGCGCGGCGGGCCAAGCGGCGGGCGCGGGACGGGGGTGGGGCCGCCGCCGCCTCGGATGCTGCCGGCGGCACCGCCGGCCAGGCGGCGCCGGCTGGCCCGCCGCCAACTGCCGAGCAGCTGGCGGCGTCCGTGTCGGCCGACCGAAAACGGCGCCGCGCCGCTCGGTATCGCGTCGCTCGCGGGGAGGGCATTGACCCGCTGGCCATGGCGCCCGGCACCGAGTTGATGGCCTACCTCGCCTCTGCCGTCGAGTACTGGTGCGTGTCGCGGCTGCAGACGGGCAGCCGCTACGCGGGCGTGTCGATGGTTGTGTCGGGGCCACACGTGGCCGGGGAGGGGGAGCTCAAGATTATTGACTACCTGCACAATAGCGTGGCGCCGACCGACTCGGTGGTCATTGTCGGGTCGGACGCGGACATCATTTTGCAGGGGCTCCTCACGACGCGTGTCCGCGACTTTTTTGTGTTCATCGGCGGTGCCCCCAAACAGCCGGCCACACTGGTGAGCGTGTGGCAGCTGGTGCGGCTGTTGGACGGGCTCTTCCCGGGCGAGTCGGCAGCTGTGCGAATCGACTTTGTGGTGCTGTGCCTCCTCAATGGCAACGATTACCTGCCCAAGCTGCGGGGCTCCAACTTTCAGCGCCTGTGGGGGCGCTACAAGCGTCTGAAAGCAGAGAAGTCTGGCAACGGTGGTGGCGGTCGCGACGGCAGCGGCAGCAGCAGCGGACGGGGACGGGGACGGGGGCGGGGCAACGGGGGCAGGGGCAACGGGACGTCTGGCGGAGGTGACGGCGGCGCAACCAACAGCTTGCTCCACGGCGCCTACTTGATTGACGCGGAGCGGCGGACGTGGAACTGGCCCTTCTTTTCGGCTCTCGTCAAGACCCTCTCACATGTGCCTGTGTTAACGAGCAGCACCGTGAGGGGCGGCCGCGGACGGGGGCGGGGTGCCGGCGGCCGCCGCGGTGGCGGGCGTGGGGGCGGGTCTGCGTCTGCCACCTCGGCGGCGACGGCCATGGAGTGGGACGTCGCGCCCGTGCTGTCAAGCAATGGCACCGCCGTGAGTGGAGACGATGGCGACGAGATGTTGGCTGAGGAACAGATCCTGTACACGGGCGAGCCAGCCTTCCCCGCGTTGGCCGACGATGTCGACGATGACGACGAGAGCGACGAGGACGATGAAGATTACGTGGACTCAGACGGAGACGAGGACTCGGACGAGGACGAGGAGGATGGCGACGAGGAGGTGCTGGCAGAGTTGGCAGAAGCAGACGAGTCCGCCGTCGCGTCTTTGGCGGCGAGCAGCGGCACCGGCAAGTTTTATGACGTCGTGTCCTATTTGCGGTCCATTCTCTGGACGTTGGCCATGTACTGCGATGGCGCCCCGCCAGACTGGACTTTTTGTTACGACAAGAAGTACTCACCGTCGCCGGCAGCGCTCGCCGCGTGGATCGAGGCGCACGACGGGGACCCGCTGAGCCACATGCAGCCGCCCATGTCCTTGGTGCCGCCCCTTCCCCCGCACAAGGCCACCCTCGCGCTGCTGCCGCCGCGCGGCGCGCCGCTGCTGCCGGCCCCCCTCCGGTCGCTCATCGCGACGCCCGAAGCCGCCGCCCAGTTCATCCGCCCAGACGGCACGTTTGCGGTGGAGCGCCTCCACGCCACCGTCGACCCGATTCCGCTCTCGGCCTACACACTCGCGGAGCGGCGGCGGACGTCGCTCGGCGCGCCGCAGCTGTTTTGCCGGCCCTCCCTGCCGCATGGGCTGCCGCCGGCGCGGCAGCCGCGGATACCCGTGGAGATCATCCCCCCGCCGCCGGCGCCCTTATTTCGGCGGCTGCCGACGCAGCCGTGCGTCGAGCGGCGGGAGCTGCGCGTGACCCTTGAGCCGCCGTGCCGACCGTGGCCGTCGGCCGTGAAGGGGGTGGGGCAGGGGGTGCAGGCCATGCCGTTTCGGCGGCCGTTTACGGGTGGCGGTCGCGGGGGAGGGGGGAGTGGCGGTGGGGGGGGTGGTGGCCGCGGTGGGGGGCGCGGGGGCGGTCGTGGCGGCGGGCGTGCGGGAAGCGGCGTCGCCTCACAGTCCATCCGGGTGTTGGGGGAGCCCCGGCCGGTCCGCGGCGGCGGCGGTGGCGGCAGCGGCGGCGGCGGCGGCGGCGGCGGCGGCGGCGGCGGCGGCGGCGCCTCTGGCACACCGGGCGTCAGCGCGGGCGACTCGCGTGGCGCGGTAGCGGTGCGGAACACTCCACGGCTGTCGGCGGATGGAGGAAACGGGGTGGGTGCGAGTGGCGGCCGTGGTAGCGGTGACGCTGGCACTGGCGGTGCGGGCGGCGGTCATGGGGCCGCTGCAGCGGGTGCGGCGGGCAGCACTGGGGCTGGGGCGGGAGGTACCCCGCCGGCCGGGGCGGACGGGGCAGCGGTTCGGGGGCGTGGCGGCCGCAACCGCCCTCGGCGGCGGCCGCGCAAGCGGGGGGGGGGCAACTCGACCGCTGCCGTGCCTTGAAGGTGGGCCGCACTGCGAGAGGAGCCTTTTGGCCGCTGGGCCGGCCAGCTTGCGGGCCTTTTGTTTTGTGTGCTTTCATGAGCGCATACGGCGCGCGCCAGTGCTGCTCGCGGTGGGTGTTGATCCCCGCTGCGGAGCGGTCGCGTACGATCAGCCCGCAGTCGGTGTCGGGTGAGTTGGCAGGTGAGTACGGCCTCCTAGTCCCACGCGGACGCTGGGAGGGGTAAGGGTGGCGCCCGTTGCGGCTCGGGCTGGTAGCATGTGAGCGCGGCGCTGGTCGTCGCGTGCGGCGTGGCGGCGGGTTGGCCAAGGCAAGCCTCTTGGCTTTTGGGGGGCGAGGCGATTAGCCAGAGGCGACGAGAGGGTGTGGCTTCTGGCTCTTCTTTTGGAGGCGGTCGCGTTGAGTGCATCGGCCGGTTCACACGCGACGGGGCTGGGTCGGCGCCGGGTCTTGAGCCTACCTATGCTCCGATTTCGGGTCTGTTGGCACAGCGGCGTGCGGCGGGCGGTGCGCGGACAGTAAAATCGCCTTTTCTTGGCTTTGTACGGAGGGGCGGGGAAACGGCTTGCCGTGTCGAGCTCCGTTGGGCGCGCCGCGGGGATGCCCGCCGTCCCTCTGGGGCGGCCGCGCCACCCCATGACCAGGTCCCGGGCGCCGATGGCGCACGCCCGCGGTGGGCCACCTCCGCTGAGATTTCCGATCTGCGCGCACCGATAGCAACGGGATCCGGGCCCCATCCGCGTCCGCTGGCGCAGTGTCCACACCACCACGTCGCCACCAGCATCCCCACGACTGCCACCACCACCACCTCCACCACCACCACCACGACTACCACCACCACCACCATTTCCACCACCATCACCACCACCACCACCACCACAACCACTACAACCACCCCCGCTCACGACCTTCAAGCACTACCGTCACCGCCGCTGGCACCGCGAGCCCTGCTCCGTGCCTCTGCCGCGTCGCCTGCCGCGCCACCGCCCCCACGCCGCATCCGCCCCGCCCCCGCCCGTTCCCCGCCCCGCTTCGCGCCATGGCAACGGCGGCGACGATCAAGTTCACCCTCCACTACCGCAGCGGCTGGCGCACGGCGTTTGCGCACCACCGCACGGCCCCCGCCGGGCCGTGGACGGCGCTGCCCGGCACGCGCCTCGCACGGGAGGGCGGTGCCCCCACGTCCCCAACACCGCCGGGTGGTGCCGCGGGCCTGTGCGGCCCCGCGGCGCGCACGCTCGGCCCCGACTGGCACCGGCTCGACGTGGAAGTCGAGCGGGACGCGGGGGCGGGTGGCAGCGGCGGTGGCGGCAGCGGCGGCGGCGGCGGCGGCGACGGGGGCGCCCCCACCCTCGCCACCGGCTTGGAGCTGGTGCTGACGGATGGCAACGGGGCGTGGGACCACCCCTCCCGCGCGTGCCGACCCGACTTGACGGCCGGCGGGGCGGAGCATTACTTCTTGCCAGCGTCGGGGGCGGGGCGGGGGGAGTACGTGTTGACCTCGGGCTGCTTGTCGCCGGTCGTTGAGGTGGCGGCCGCCGCGGCGGCCGCCGCCGGCGTACCGTCGGTGGCCAATGCGGGCGCCGGCGCGCCGGGCGCGACGGCGAGTGTAGGGGTGGGCGGTGCCCCCACCGCCAATGGGCACGGCGGGGGTGCCCGCGGCGACGGCGGCGATGGCGTGACGACGCCGACGCTTTTGGTGACCGACTTGGACGGCACGCTCCTCGGCGACGCGGCGGCGACGGCCGCCTTTACCGCCGCGTGGCGCACCGTCCACGCGCCCGCGGGCGGCGTGCTCGTCTACAACACGGGGCGGTCCGTGTGTAGCGTCAAGACGCTGCTTGCGTCGGCGGGGCCGGGCGCCCTCGAGACGCCGGCGGCGGTCATTTGCGCGGTCGGCTCGGAGGTGTACTGGTACCACCCGGCGCTGGCCGCCGCTGCCGCCGCGGCTGGCCGTGGGAACCAGGCCGGTGCCCCCCCCCCCACGGCGGCGCACCTCCCCATCCGCGACATGGCGTGGGAGGATACCCTCAGCGTCGACGGGTGGGACCGCGCGGCGGTCATTGCCGTCGCGCAGTCGGTCATTGTCGACACGGGCCTCGGCCATTGGCGGCCCGCCTTTGAGCAAACCGCCTACAAGATTGTGCTCGGCGTGAACGCGACCGCCTTGAAAGCCGTCATGGCCGCCGTCGAAGCGCAGCTGGCCGCCCGCGGCATCCGCGCGCAGCTCATTTGTTGTGGCGTCGGCGACTGGCGGTACCTCGACGTGGCGTCGACGGCGGCGGGCAAGTGGGCGGCCATGGCGCACGTGCGGCGGCGGCTCGCGGCGGCGGGCGTTGGCGACTTTGTGCCCGCCCAGACGCTCGTGTGTGGGGACAGTGGGAATGACATTGCCATGTTTGCGGGGGGGGACGAGCGGGGGGTCGTCGTCGGCAACGCGCAAGCCGAGCTGCTCGCGTGGCTGGCGGCTGAGCGGGCGGCGACGGGCGGCGCCGTCGACGGGCGGGTTGTGCACGCGGGCGGCAAGTGCGCGGCGGGCATCCTGGAGGGGCTCCGCCGTCTGCGGATGGTCTAAGGGGGCGGGGGTGGGATCTTTTTTCTTTTTATGGACGGCGGCGTGGGGTGCCCGGCGGGGGGGACAGGCGGGCATGCCATGTCGGAGCAGCATGCGAGGCGGCGTCGGGTGTCTGTCCCCTTCCTTACTCTCGTTGGACCTGTTCCGCTTCCCAGGTCACCGATGTGGGTGTGGGTGGCCTTGGTCCGGACTCGTCTTGCCCGCTTGTAGCAGAGCACAGTCACACGAGCCGTTCCGCGCGCCTGGCATTTCTCGGCCGGCTGTGAATCAGACCCGAGCCATGCGTGGACCCCCTTTGGTGTGAGTGAAACACCAGATCTCGGCTCCGAGGCATATGGGTCTGGCTCGAACGGACCCTACCTGGCGGTGTCTGTAGGGCCACCCCCCCCCCGCCATCATGGTCCACGTGAGTGTCGCCGTCGGCCTCGCTGCTACCGTCCGCTGACATGACCGCCTGGACGCTCTCGTTCCATGCCGCGGGCGTCGGGCTGTGCGAAGGCGTGACGGCGACACGCGTCGCGCCGCGTGCGGGCCGCGCGTGCACGATTGGCGCCTTGGCAACGCGTCGGCAGCCGTGCCGTTGTGCCCGCCGCCCCGACGCACTGAACGGTTTATGGTGCCGGTGTGGCGTCGGGCCTGTCATCGGTGCGGCTGCCTATGTGGGTGGCGTCGATGGCAGAAGCGGCAATTGCGTTGGCGGTGCATTGGCGCACGTTGGCGGTCGGTCAAGAAAGGGGGAATTATGGCAGGGTGGGTGCTACTGGGGGGGGTGGCAGCCATGCGGGGGTGCGCAGGGGGAGTGCCGGTGAGGTGGCGCGGGAGCGGGGTACAGGGGCGGAGACACCCGCCGGAGGTAGGGGGAGGGGGGAAGCTGTCGCACATGGACATGGGGGGCACAGCTTGTACCCTTGATTCAAACAGCCCCCAGTGCATGTGCATGTGCCCTGTGAGAACAGCGTGTTGCCTTGATGATGGGCTTGGCTGGGCTATTCCCATCCACGCCCCTCTCTTTATAGTGCACAGCGGGGCGGCCCATCCCGGGCGCGTCCCGCTCTCCAGGATCGTCTCAATCCCGGACAACGTCCCCCTCGACGGTGCTTGTGCCCATCCTCGCACCCGTCCTCGCGCCCGCCTCACGCCCGCCTGACGCACCGTCAGGCGGACACTGTCATCGGGGCGACACGCATGCACTCTCACAAACTCCACGCTACGCTACGTATTCATCACACTACCCACTTCATTTGCACGAGGCGCCCGACGAGTCCCCCGTCAGAGCCCGTACGGCTCCCTCTCCGCCGCCGACATTTTCATCCGCCGTGGCCGCCAGAGGCGGTCAGCGCGGTGGGCGACGAGCTCCCCTCGGCCGTCTCAGTCGTGCTTGCAGGTGCCGTGTTCGCACACCAGCCCCGCCTTGCACAGAGTGGTGGTCGTCTTGCACTTGCCTCGGCCGGTGCACACCTTGGTGCCCGCGAAGCCCTTGGACGAGCACTTTTCGCCCTCGGCTTGGCCGCCCTTGCACGTACCGTGCTCGCACGTCAGGCCGATCAGGCACACGGCGGTCGAGCCGCACTTTTCGCCGGGGCGCGCCGTCGTCTTGCAAGTGCCGTGCTCGCAGACGCCCCGCTTCGCACAGCGCGTGAAGATGGAGCACTTGTGGCCAATGTCGACAGTCTTGAAGATGTGGGACACCCCGCCGTGCTGCAGCGACGGCACGGCCGCGGCGGTGGTTGCCGCGGGGGTGATGGCCATGACCATCAGGGCAGCGGTGGCGGCGAACAGGGCAGCGGCGCGGAAGGCCACCATTTTGGGCGTTGGAGGTGGATGGAGGGGGGTGGGGTGCAAAGGGGAGCGAAAAGTCGCTACCGAGGGAGAGGAGGGAAGAGGTAGGCGAAGGGAAGGAGGAGGTGCGGCGTCCAGTGCTGGGTTGAGTGCGTGCGTTGGAGAGGCCCCGTGGATGAAGGACAACTGCGGGCCGGCGTGAGCCTTTTTATGCCCACCAGGACGTTTCCAGCCCCCCCCCCCCCCCCCCCCCCGCCCGGCTGGTCAGGGACGCCGTGACCAGTAGTCACGGCGTCTTGGTGCGCAGGGGGGACAGAACGGCATGGCGGCACCGGCCACCAGACGCACCGGCCCACGCGGCACGCGGTGGCCCCACAACCACGGCCGCGGGAGAGAAACCCCATAGTGGAAAGTCTTTTCCTTCCAGCTATGGGGTTTCTCTCCCTCTGCGGGCGCGGGGGTACGGACGTGAGGCGCACGCTGTCCCTACCAGCGGCGGGTCGTCTGGGGTACCCGCTCGTCCACGACCGTCGCCCTGCCACGGGCGGCACCAGCCGAGCACACTGTCGGCCGGCCGTCGAGAGAGCCGCGCTCCTGCCGTACAGAGAGCCGTGTTGCGTCCGTCGAGAGAGCCACAGCCTCCGGAGCGTCCCGTCGGGCGGGGGGGCGGGAGCGGAATCCAGGGGACGCCTGGATGCAGAAGAAAATGGGCCGCCCCCGCCGCCCCCAGCGCCCGCATCGGTCGACGCAGACGCGTGCCGCACCGCCGCCGCCACGCGCTGCGCGGCCTCACGGTGGCGGCATGTGGCGCGGATCATCCACTGTGGCGGACAAGGGGGGGGCCGGGGGGGGGGATCCTGCTGCGGCGGGGGAGGGAGGCCGCTGCTGGGGATTGGCGGGGAGGCCCCACTGGCAGCGGATCTGCAGCTGTGCGGCGGGAGGGAAGCGTGGGGGGGGGGGGCGG
>Ga0209093_1001501_pt1 | contig 13220 bp, 16 predicted proteins | sample SidtaG_4_FD_187450 | JGI IMG/M metagenome (GOLD analysis project Ga0209093, IMG submission 187450) | Marine algal microbial communities from Sidmouth, United Kingdom - Sidmouth_Male1 metaG (SPAdes) (version 2) | ecosystem: Host-associated > Algae > Red algae > Unclassified | place: Sidmouth...
GGAGGAGGCACCAGCGTGGTTCAGGAAGCAGGCGGAAGGGTGGGGGGGAGGAGGGCGAAGGATAGCTGGGGGTAGACTGGACGAGGGAAGAGTCGAAATGGGTCGCTCGGATGTGAACTAAGCAGAAACTGATGAAAGTGAGCAGAAAGAAGAACATGGAGGTAGAGCTGGTTACCCCGACACGAACGGCAGAGGAGAAGAACGCGGTGCCTAGAAAAAACCTTGCGGTGCTGTGTTGGGGAAACTCTCCGGTCACTGGCCTTCTCGTGGTTCTCAATGTAGCAGAATACCCGGGTTTGCCAGACCGGGCCCGACCAGTATGCACGGGTCGGGCCTGGGGGCGTTCGGCGCACCCGCCCAGCGGACGCAAGGGCGGGCGACGCGATCCTCTCGCAGCCGTGCGTCCGACGGGCGACCCGCTGGGTGTGGGCGTGGGGCCCCAAGCGGAGCCCCCTGCTGGGTGCTGGTTGATGGGCCAAAAGGGGAGGGGGGAATATATGTGTTGTTAGTAGCCCCCGTGACTCCCGATTGAGGATTATTCTCGATCGGGTGTGGTTCGCCCTTTCGGGGACTGCTATTTTCGTCTGAATTGTTTGTCTTGTTTTTTTGCACCGAGCGATCGTGTGCCCTGCACGATCGTTCTCGTGTTGCGAGACGTGGCCGCGGGCCGTTATGTTGCCCCGCGCGCATGCGTGCGGGTCGGCGCGCGCCTGTTCGGCAGCGGTGGGTAAATAGTTATCTGGTCTCATTTCCTTGTCTTTCTTGGCACTGCGTTTCCTCCTTCCCTTTCCCTACCGCTCCACCCTGGGGCACCTGCTACGGCAGGAACCTCCACTTTGCTACATTTGGTGGAGCAGCAGAGGATACCTCACGTGCGCTGGCTGTGCGGGGTGGCCCGCACCGACGACGCCGACGGGGTGTCCCGTGCTGTTCGTGGCGATCCGCTGGTTCTGCGTGTCGGAGCGCACGCACACGGCGGGCGACGTGCCGGGCACGTCGGCGCGCCCGTGATGGTGTGAGCGGGGCTCACACCCAGGGTGTATCTCCGCGTGGTGTCCGGGACACCACGGGCGACCCCGTTTTCCAAGGTCAAGCCTCGTCGACGCTCCGTCGGCCAGACGATGCCGCCGCAACGGGCCTCGACGGTCCCGGCGCGCGGGAAGTCCGCCACGGGGGCGGGCAGTCGTGCGACACCCCCGGCGGAGACAAGCGATGACCAAGGGACTGCTGTGCCGGTGCACACCAGCGGCTCGTCCGATGGCAAAAGCTCGCCGTCGGGTCGGGGCTCGGCGGAGCTCGTGGCGCTCCGCCAAGCCCTGAAGGACGCCCAGCAGAAGAACGAGCGGTTGGCCGAGGAGCTCGCGCAGCAGCGCGAGCCCGCGGTGTCGCCCGCCGGGACTTCGGCAGACCCCTTGACCACCGCGGTGCTGAAGCAGCAAGTACAAGTGCAGACCAGGTTGCTCGGCCGGTTGGAGTCGATGCAGACTCCGCGGCGCGCTCGTGGACGCTCACGAACGCACCGGGCTAGGACATCGACTCCCTCCCCATCACCTTCGTGGCCCTCGACGCCATCCTCCTCCTCGGGGACGACGTGGGCGGTCCCGTCGAAGCTCGAGCGGTCTTCCTCCGTGCCGTCATCTCGCTTCCCGAGCACCAGGGAACGGACGCGGACGGCCGCAAAGGCGCAACCGGCAGCCGGGAGCAACAAGGCGCGCACGCAGCGGGCGCCGGTGGAGCGCCCGGTGGTCGAAGTCGAGAAATATGATCGGCGACTGCGTGTCCGGGCGGCCAACAGCCGCTTCCGGTCTCTGTTGGACTGCCGGACGTACTTCCTGCTGGACAAGCGCCTCGCGTACCCGCCTCGGCTGGTGCGCAAGGCGCAGAAGGTCAACAAGAGCCTGAACGGCGCGCTCCAGGTGATCGAGCCGTGCACCGGCGCCGACCCCCTGGCGGTGTTCACGTTCATGTTGACGTTCAAGTGGGCGTGGAACGCGTCCGGCATTTCATACGGCCAGGCGCTCGCGCTGCTCGGTTTTCTCCTGGCCGGCCAGGCCAAGCGGTCGTTCGCGAGCGCGACCGCGATCCGAGCCGCGCGAGACCGGTACGCCATCCACACTTATGGGGATGCGATCGACTGGTTGCTGCAGAAGTACGCCACGCCGGACCTGCTGAACAAGGCGTACCAGGACATCGTTGTCCTGGCGCAAGGTCCCGCGGAGGCGCCACGCCTGTTTTCCGAGCGCGTCGAACAACAGTGAGACCACCTCGACGGGATTTTTCGCACGGCGGATGTCGTTGACGCATTCGTCAACGGGCTCCATCCGGAAATCAAGGCCCAGGTAATGGGCGTCACGGTTCGCGCGCCCGGGAACTCGCTGTCCGAGACGTTGACCACGGCCCAGATCTATTGTGACGGGATGCAGAAGCTCAAGGCGGACCTCCACAAGGCTAAACGGACTGCCCTCCGGGGGGTAGTCCACGCTAATGTGGTCACGACTAGTGGCGGGGCCCCGGGACGGGACGGGACAGAGCCGTTCCGCGGCTGGCGCTACCGCTCCTCTCGGACGCCGTCCCCCGTGGCTTCGGGCACGCGGGCGGAGCTCTGCTATCTCTGCCGAGCTCCGGGTCACTTCGCACAGGAGTGTCCCACGCAGCGTCAGGACCGGCCCCGCGAGGAGGGGGCGCCGTCCGTCGTCGCCGCCTATGTGGTGGACGACGAGGGTCCGGAGTGGAAACTGAAAGCCGAGCCGGAAAACTAGGCGGTCGGCGGCCGAAGGGCGTCACCGCCGACCCAGCTCGGCGCCCACGTGATGCGGCAGCCAGGATCCACTCGGTCCTGGCCACCGAATATCATCGCTATACGGTCCCCCTGTGTGTGGGACCAACTTTGAGTTCGTTGCGGGCGATGCACCCATCGTTGGACACGGGTGCAGGAGTGAACTTCATTCGGGAGAATGTGTTGCCCCAGGACTGGCAGCGTTTCGCCGTCCGGGAAGCGCTCCGACCTCGGGTGGTCGACGCAAAAGGGAACCCGTTTCTTTTCCGGGCTTCCCTGATTTTGATTGTAGATACGGGTGCGATAAAGATGACGGCCCTATTTTATGTGACACCACGAATGGCCATCCCGGTCATTCTGGGCATCCAGTTCATCGATGAGCACGTGAAGGCCATATATCCACGTCGCCACAGGGTGTACTGGGCGCACACATAGGCGCCGACGACCCCGTCGACGCCCGTGTTGAGTGTCACTCGGGACAGAGTGAACTCCCCGACTTGGCAGGTGCGCCCGTCCATGGTCCGCTTGGCCAAGCGCGTGACACTCCCGCCCAAGCAGGAGTACATCGCCTCCGCGGTCAGTACAACCCCTGGGTTGGTGCTGGTGACCGCGAACTCCAGGTTGCACCGGAATCATCAGGTGCTCCTGGCGAACGGGCTCCACTCCGTCCGTCCGGCGGAGCCTTTCGCGGTCCGGTTTTGCAATATTGGCACGGCCGCGCGAGTCCTCAAAAAGGGGACGGTGCTCGGGTTTGCGACCCCGTACGACGGGCCAGTGTTCTCTGTAGGAACACTGCCTGAGGAGGGCGCCCAGGATGACCCGGCGTCCCCGTTGGACGCCGTGCACTTGTCCGCCATCCCGTAGTCGCTGCGTACCCGAGTTCGAGCACTGTTTCGGAGGCACCGGAGCATGTGGGATGGCTCTCTGGGAGCCATCCATGGGACAGTGCAACGCACCGATATGGAGCCGGGGACAGCTCCCATTCATTCGCAGCCCTACCGTACGGGGCTGCAGCGAAGGGATCTGATGACGAAGGAGGTCAACGGCATGCTGCGGTTGAACGCCAGACAGCCCAGTCAAAGTGACTGGGCGAGCCCCGTGGTGGTCGTTCCAAAGAAGAACTGCAAACCGCGGTTTCGGGTTGATTACCGTCGGCTCAATGCAGTGACGAAGAAGGACACCTACCTGGTGCAGCGGATGGATGCCTGCCTCGACTCCTTTGGCGAGGCACGGTTCTTCTCTATGCTGGACTGTACCGCGGGACATTGGCAAATCAATATCCGCGAGGAAGACCGCGAAAAGACGGCCTTCGTCTGCCACAGCGGGCTGTTCGAGTGGCTGCGGATGCCGTTTGGGCTGACAAACGCGCCAGCCACGTTTCAGCGCGCTCTCGACGTGATTCAGGCGGGGCTCAAGTGCCAGGTCTGCCTGATCTACCTAGACGACGTGATCGTCTTCTCCAAGACGGTGGAGGAGCATATCCAGCACCTCGACACCGTCCTTTCGCGTTTGCGTGAGGCCGGTGTGGCGCTGAACCTGGAAAAGTGCTCCCTGTTCAAGACCGAGGTGGAGTACCTCGGTCACGTTGTCTCGGCAGGGATGCTTCGGGTGAACAACCTGAACACCGAAGCACTGCGGAGGGCGGCGTACCCCACGACGAAGACGCAGATGAAGAGCTTTCTGGGGGCGTGCAACGTCTATCGGCGGTTCGTCAAGCACTACGCCAAGCGGGCGAGACCCCTGACGGCGTTTACGATAAAAGAGGTCCCCTCGGACCTCCCACCGCCGACGGAAGACCAGCGGACGGCGTTCGAGGACCTCAAGGCGGCGCTGATGTCGCCGCCGGTGTTGCGCATCGTCCACCACGACCGCTGGTTTGTTGTCTACGTGGACGAGTGCGCTGACCAGCTGGGGTGCGTCCTCTTGCAGGCGGACGCCGAGGATAACCTCGCCCCGGTGGGCTTCTATAGTCGCACCCTCCGCCCGGCGGAGCAGAGTTACTGCACCACCGAGAGGGAGTGCCTCGGCTTGGTTTGGGTCGTCCTGACCCTCCGGCACTTCTTGGAGGGGAGCCGGTTTACGGTCTGGACGGACCATCAGGCGCTGATGTGGATCTATAACACGACAGATCCCAGCGGCCGGCTGATGCGCTGGCGCCTGCGCCTAGCCGAGTTCGACTTCGACGTGGTGTACAAGCCCGGTGCGAGCCACCACGCGGCGGACTTCATGTCCCGCGCCGACGTGGACGGGACCGACGACGACGATGTCGGTCCGGCGGACCTCTACGACGAGATCCCGTTTTTCGCGTTAACCGGGACGGCCAAGAGCTTGATAAGGGGGCGGTATGCGGCCGACCCGTCGCTGACGCCCATCTTGTTCTCGGAAATTGTGGCGGCGCAGCGGTCGGACTCACTGTGTAGCCGGCTGCGGCGGAAGCTGCTCCAGGGTCTCGCCAAGGCTTTCTTCACAAAGTCAGACGGAGTGCTCTACCGGCGTTCCGCGGATGGCGAGCAGCTCTTCGTTCCCGCCCGTTTGCGGGAGCGACGTATGGACCTGGAGCACTACCCCAGAACGGCGGGGCATCCGGGGACGAACCAGAGGTACTACGCAATGCGCTGGCGCTACTACTGGCCCACCATAGCCACAGACATCTACGGCCTGGTTGGACGTTGCGCGCTTTGCGCGAAGAGCCGCTTGGCTCTTCAGCGCCGGCGGACGCGGCTTAAGCTCTTCCCGGTGGAGGAACCGATGACGGATGTCGCGATCGACATCTGCGGTCTGGTGGTCCGGTCGGAGGCCGGCAACCGGTTCGTCCTGGTCATGACGGACCGGTTCTCTAAGTTGACGAGAGCCGTGGCGCTACGCAAGATCACGGCCATTACCGTCGCGTCGGCGTTCTTGGAGACGTGGGTGGCCAGTTATAGACCACCCGATGCCGTCCTATTGGACGAGGGTGCTCAGTTCCTGTCCAAGTGCTTCCTCGCGGTCGTCTGGGCGCTGGGCGTCGAGCCACGTTGGACGACGCCCTACCACCCGCAGAAAGAATGGGAAGGTCGCGCGGTACAGCCGGACGTTCATCGGGCAACTCCGCCACTATGTGGTGGAGAAACCCCGCTCGGGGGACGAGCTTTTGCTCGTCCTGACGCTGGCGTATAACACGCAACCGCACCGCTCGACGGCGACTGCCCCCATCGAGTTGGTCGTCCCGCGGCGCGTTCCGGGCCTGTCGGTCCGAAACGTCCCGCCAGCGACGTCGATGAGCAACCATCGGAGGCTGCGCGACGGGTCCCCGCTGGCCGCGAAACGGGCTTTCATGGCCCGTTTACGCGACCTCATGCCGCAGGTCGCGCCGGCTCTGCGGAAGACGCAGCACCGGTACAAGCGGCTGTACGACCGGAGCGTCGTGCCCGATCGCGCTGGGGTAGCGGTGGGGGACTATGTGTACACTGTCGCCCACCGACGGGTCCACAAGTTGACGAGCCCGACGGTGGGTCCGTTCCTGGTGAAGGACCGGGACGACAAGACCGTCGTTATCCAAAAGGATGACGAGGAGGAACGGCTGTCCCTGGACCAGGTCACACCGGCGCCGCGGCCCGATGCCACCGGGTCGTCGCCGGTGGTACCCCATGCGTTGCTCCAGGACCGGGTCGGTGTCGCGACCCGAACCGAGCCGACCGATGACGATCTCATCCATGGGCTGAGCGGCATGCGCACGGTAGACGGCGAGCCCCAATTGCGGGTCCGCTGGTACGAGTATTGGCGAGAGGAGGACTTTTGGGAGCCGGTGGCGGGCTTGCCACGGAACCTGGTCATCCGGTACCAACGGCGAACCAAGCAAGTCCTCCCCGGCTATGAATGGTCACCCCGGGCGCGGGGCCGACGTCTTGCGCGCCGGGGGCGGAGATCGGTAGAAACGGTGGTGGACCAGGGGCGCCCTGCCTCGCCCGCGGGACCGAGCCACGACTCGGTCCGCACGGCCGTCATCGCCCGCCTCGAGGTCCTGTACGGACCCCATACAGTGGACCTGATTGCTACAGTAGCGACCGTGCAGTACCTCCGGTACTACGGAACTGGTCCCCTAGGGGTTGCGGTCGGATACGACGCCCTCGTCCACCCATGGGACGAGGAGAACGCCTGGGCCATCCCTCCGGTGGGGCGGCTCAATGACGTGGCCGCCCGTATCGAAGTGGCCCCCGTGGACTTGTCACTTCTCGTCCCGCGGTGCCCGCAGGCGCCCTGGTACAGCGTGTTTTTGCGCCGGTCATGAAAATACATGGAAATACCAGAGTTTACTGCGAGTACTACCACAGCGGATGCATGCTACGTCGACGGTGCCCCCATGGTGGTGTTCCGCTTTATGCGCGAGCACCGCCAATGGTAGCACCACCCGCCCTCGTGGCCCCCGCCTATTTCGGGGCGGTGCGTTCGGTCGGGCGCGCATCACGCCATGCGGCGCCGCTGCGAGGGACGCTCCCCGCCGTCGGGCGCCCCCCGACCCGCCGAAGAGCGGGTCCGGGCCCGCTCGGTCGTGGTGGACATCCGGGGCCCGCTTGCGCCGGCCCCGGGAGTCCCCACGTCGCCGTCGCGGAGGCGCGCGACCTCCGCGTCCAGGGCCTGGCGCCCCACGAGTGGCCCGAACGTCTCTCGGACCGCGCCGAGCAGGGTGGCGTACGCCTCCCGCGGCGGCGCGCCCGGGAGGGCGCGAAGGGCCTGGCGGATAATGGCCGTGTCGTGCATGCGGATGTTGATCATCGCCAGGAGGAGGATGTCGGGCGGCGCCGTACGCGCCGCCCAGACCGAAGAATCCTCCTGGCGGATCGAACGCAAGCCCGCCAGAACGCGCCCGAAGGACGCGAGCGGCTCCCAGGGGGGGCCCTGCGCCGTTTCGAGGGCGCTCCAGAGCGCCTCGTCGTCCGCCACTGGGACAGCACCCGCGTACGAGGCCTGCGAAGGCGATGCAGTCGCCTTCGGGCTGCCTGGGGGCTGGGGCGCCGTTTCCGCCATGGGGGACGGCTCGCGCGACGCCGCCGGCGATGCGCGGGGCGCGCTCTTCTGAGACGGCGCGGCCGGGGGACTCCCTGGCCCGGGGAGCGGTGAGGGCGCATCGGGATGGGCCCGCCGGGGCGAGGCCGGCGATGTCGCCGCCGGGGTTGGCGGCCGAGGGGTGCGCTCCCGGGAGGACACCTGGTGTACGGAGACGGGCCGCGAGGAAGGCCACATCGCGGCCGTCTCGGGCGGCGGCGACGCGCCCGCCCGCGTGGGAGCCTCGGCCGCCCCCGAGCTCGATGACGTAGGCGAAGGACTACGGGACGCGCTCCACGCCACAGAGGGGAACCCCTCGATGGTGCGGAGCAACTCGAAGCCGTAGGTCGACTCGAGCGCGCACGAGACCAGGATCGCCCAGATCGAGCCGTGCCGGTGCCGCCCCTCGATGTCGGCGGGGTGCACCTTGTCTCTTGGGACGAGGGGCAGGCCCTCCCGTGCGGCCCCGAAGCTAATGGGTGACGATGCGTCGAGCACCCCATCGCCAAATACGTCGATGGGGATGCGCAGGAAGAGGTGCGGGAGGTCACCCCGCATCCGGTACACGAGACTGCGCTCGCGCAGCTCCTGGAACCAGAGGGCGGCCACATCGGTGACGGTCTCGGCGAACAATGTCTCCTATAGGGGGGAGATGCGCGACCGCAGCTCGCGGAGGAAGTGCGTGGCCACCAGCGGCCAGGCGGGCCGCTGGGGGAGGCCAAGGTCCGTCAGGACATGGGGCACCGGCGGAAGCCAGTACCGCATCTCGGCCAGCGACGCGTGTTGGAAGAACGCGCTCGCCCAGGTGGGGCATATGAAGCCCCGCCGGGCGACCTCACGCGTCGCTTCGTTAACGATGCGTAGGGAGCGGGGAGACGTCGGGACTAGGAGCCCCTTGTCCCGACAGGCGAACTCCCAGTCGAGCCTCGTGCCCGGCTCCTCTGTTTACGGGTCGTCCTGGTGTAGGGCCAGGAGCATCTCCGCCGTCAACACGTAGGCCTCATCCTCACGAGCGAGCAGCCAAGGCAGCTGGCTCCGGGTGATGTTGAGGCGGTCCGCGTACACGGCCGCGGGTCAGACGCGCCGTAGACGGCCGAACGCCGTCGCTGCCGCGACGACGTCCTGGACGCGTGGGGTATTGAACGTGCCCCACTGGGCGAAGCGGATGAGCACGACGGGAAGCGGTTCGCTTTCCGGGTGCGCGAGGACCTTGTTGCAGAGAGCGAGGACCTCGAGGGTGGCTCGGTGGACGCCTAGTTGGCCGGCGTCCGAGTCCCCATGTAGGTCGGCGAGCATGCGCGCGGGGGCCGCGCACCAGCGCGACTCGACGACATCCCGGAATGCGCGTGGGGCGTCCCTCCGCCGGATGTGCATCCGCCGAACCGCGAGGAGGCGGCTGGTGCGGGAGACTTCCCGCACCTCTTGCTCCAGGTCGGCGCGCGTGCTCCGGACTGAAGCAAAACTATGGAGGTCGAAGGAAGTCCACGGGGGCAGGTACCCGGCGTCCATCACGCCCCGGGATCGGATATGGTGGGGTGGCCGCCGGCGCAGATGCCGAGGAGGTCGGGGCGGGGTGTGCCCCCGACGCTCTGGCATACGCCGAGCGGACGCCCGCAACCAAGCCGCTGCTGCGGCTTGGGGGGCGTCGGTGCGAGGGGGTGACCACGCCGTCGCAAGCCGGCGGACCGGCTTGGAACTGACAACGGGCGTGGGTAGCAAAAAACCCGGGTTTGCCAGACCGGGCCCGACCAGTATGCACGGGTCGGGCCTGGGGGCGTTGGGCGCACCCGCCCAGCGGACGCAAGGGCGGGCGACGCGATCCTCTCGCAGCCGTGCGTCCGACGGGCGACCCACTGGGTGTGGGCGTGGGGCCCGAAGCGGAGCCCCCTGCTGGGTGCTGGTTGATGGGCCAAAAGGGGAGGGGGGAATATATGTGTTGTTAGTAGCCCCCGTGACTCCCGATTGAGGATTATTCTCGATCGGGTGTGGTTCGCCCTTTCGGGGACTGCTATTTTCGTCTGAATTGTTTGTCTTGTTTTTTTGCACCGAGCGATCGTGTGCCCTGCACGATCGTTCTCGTGTTGCGAGACGTGGCCGCGGGCCGTTATGTTGCCCCGCACGCATGCGTGCGGGTCGGCGCGCGCCTGTTCGGCAGCGGTGGGTAAATAGTTATCTGGTCTCATTTCCTTGTCTTTCTTGGCACTGCGTTTCCTCCTTCCCTTTCCCTACCGCTCCGCCCTGGGGCTCCTGCTACGGCAGGAGCCACCATTTTGCTTCACTCAACACACTTGTCGCACGACCCTGGCAAAAGGAACGGCTATAGCGCCGCAAGGTGGCCCCGAGACCCAGTAGGGTCACCTGCGGCAGCTTTTGTAACGGCAGAAAGTGTCGCGAGGAAGACGATCCACCGGAACATCAGGCCCGTTCGCAGTTGCACGTGACGGGATGGCATACCGGCATATACCTGCGAAAAACCTGTGCGGTACCGTTTCGAGGTGGAAATCAATTACATAAGTTTTGCAGCAGGAACACAAGACTTCCGTCGCAATGGGTCGCGACCAAGACCGACTGGCAGACCGCTGCCCCGCCACGGACCGTCGTTCTGGATGGTGACACGCAGGCGAAGCGCATCATGGACCCCTTCCCTATCCTGCGTGCGGGTGCCTTTGTCTCATCTGTAGCTGACGCTGTAGGGGCTCTCCCTAGTGCCTTTTCTCCCCCTTCCCAATACATTCCCATTCGTGTTTCTTTTTCTGATGTGCGCGCCTGATATGGAAACCACTTTGAGCGAGCCATGCGCATGTCCGAGGACGCCTTTCACGGTTTGGTGGGTGTTCTGCGTCCCCGCCTACTTCGCCGCGGCGTCTCTGCGGAGGTACGCACGGCCCTGTCCCTGCGCTACTTGGGCGGCGGGAGCTACGTCGACATCTGTGCCGCATTCATTGTGCACCCGTCGACCGTCTGCCGGGCCCTGTGGGATGTGGTAGACGCTGTGAACTGTTCCCCCGGTCTAGCTTTGGACTTCCAGTTGGCTGATTGCTCGCGGCCACAGGAGGACGGAGAAAGATTCCAGGCCCAGCGCAACTCCCCGTTCAACAGTGTAATTGGGGCCCTCGACGGTGTTGCCATCGAAAAAGAACAGCCTTTACCAGCGGACGTCACATGTGTTGCAGATTACTACTCCCGCAAAGGGTTCTACGCTCTCAACGTGCAGGCCATTTGTGACGCTGACTACAAGCTTCGGTGGATGTCGTGCAAAGAGTCCCGGGTCAGCGCATGATTCCTCTGCGTTTACGTGCACTGCCCTAGGTCAAGCGCTTCACCGGACCTACGATCCGCTTACATTAAGCTTGATTCACCATGGCCACTGCATTGCTTCTGACGAAGCTTACGCGGCAAGCGAGGTGCTGGCTGTCCCGTGGCCTGGTGGCGGTAAGGGTGACCGTTGGCGTGACTCATACAACTTTCACCTTTCCTCTCTGCGTATCAACATTGAGCATGCTTTTGGAGTGCCTGTGTGGCGCTGGGTTTTTTTTTGGAGGCCGCTGCGTGTGCCGTTCGCGAAGTGGCCAGGTCTGATGCGTGCATGTTTTCGTATCCATTACTATTGTCGCGAGCACGCCGCTACCAGTTTGGCTCCTTCTGGTGACGATCGCGTTGGTGGGAATGTCTCTTTTTCCAGTAACGATGCAGTGAGTGCTGGCCAGCGCAGTCGGCGTCGTGATCGTGAGCGCTCTGTGTAGAGGGTGCGGATGATTCGTCGGGTGGAGGAGCTTGATCTGTTGCGGCCCGGTGTGGCTCCTATGTACTGAGTCCAAAAAGAGGACCTCATGATGAGCACCACACATCCACGCCCCGCCAGCTTTCAGAGCCAAGTGAGATCAGACCCGCAGGTAACAGAAAAGAGGCAACTAAGAAGGAATCTATTCAGCGCTACCAACTTGGGCGCACCAACAAGAGAAAAGATACAAAACCCCTCGGCAAGCGAGCAGCGCACACTAGTACGGCTCCTCTTCATCCAAGAGTCGATCATCGGAACCAGCTCCCTCCACATCCGGAGGCGCCTCGAGACTGGCACTGCTCCTACCAGTGCTGCCGTCGCGCCGTTGGCCGTCCTGCATCTGACCCTCCGCATCAGCACCCGGCCCCGCCGCCGCGGTGGAACCCTTCCTGTCATGGGAGGCACCGGAGGGCGAGCCAGCCGACGACCGCAACGCATCTTCAAATTGTGTCTTGATGGCCTTGATTTGCTCATCAGGCAAATCAGCATCTCGGGCGTTCTTCAACGTCGTTGAGAGCGCGACGAGCTCCGCGAGGCGACTGTGCTTTTCGGCCGACGCTGCAATGCTTGCAGAACTGTCCACTAGCGCCTGGAAGCCCGGTTGTAGCACCCGCTTTAGCTTGCCACGATTGGCTGGCAGGGAGGAGGTGCGCAGCCCAGGCTCGTCGCCTTCAACACTGGCAGGGCCCACTTCGGGGTTGATGAGCACCAAAACCGTGTCCTTACCGCTTAGTACCGCATATTGGTAGTCCAACAGGGTGTCCCCGTTCGAAAAGTCCGCCCACAGGCTGGGATTGCTCTGCCTTGAGGTGGAAAAGCGCCCGTACACGCCCCAAAAACCAGATCCAGTTTATAAAGCACAACATGGACAGTATAGGACAGCAAACAGAGTGTCTTAAATGTGCTACTGTGCGGTAGGAAGCGCATGAGAAGCGTACACGTTGCAATTGCCAAGAGAAAGGAAGCGTATTACGAGCCTACCTCCGTCCACTTCGCCCTTAAAGCCAGTCCTGTACGCACAACCGCGTGGCAATTGGGGTCAATACCGCCATCGGCGCACTCGGGGGGTACAGTGAGCGTCACGTAACCGTTGAAAAGTTCGGCCACGACCACCACCCAGACATCCAACCGGCGCGACCTCGAGTCCTGCTGCTGCCGGCTTATCGGGCCCCGAGAAACGATCACACCCGCGGCGACCTCACCGTGACACATCACGTGCGTGAGTCGAGCCCTCCCGTGCTTAGAGAATGGCTCTCTCCCCCCATCCAGCGCTCCGACAGCCATAGAGATGGATGGCGGCGCATGCTCACTGGCGCCCGCATCACGGGGGGGTGGTGGTGTGGGGTGCGGCAACTGTTCAGGTGTGGGTGGGGCAGCCGAGGCAGTCGTGGTAGGGGTGGGGGTCGTTGAGGGGTAACCGGTCAACCCGGCAGCACTCCCAGGTCCTTCGCACGACACCCCATGTACGAGGCACCGCTCCACCAGGATATCCTTGGTTCCGTGAGTCGGCAGCCCACGACGCATCCGTTCGGACCTCATCTGCTTCGCAGTCACCCGCGAGGCCATGTGGGGCAGCGACGGTAACGTGCGCCGCGGGGGGGGGGGGTCGCGAAGGGGAGGCTGCGCAGTGCGGACGGGGAG
>Ga0209093_1001503_pt1 | contig 13215 bp, 7 predicted proteins | sample SidtaG_4_FD_187450 | JGI IMG/M metagenome (GOLD analysis project Ga0209093, IMG submission 187450) | Marine algal microbial communities from Sidmouth, United Kingdom - Sidmouth_Male1 metaG (SPAdes) (version 2) | ecosystem: Host-associated > Algae > Red algae > Unclassified | place: Sidmouth...
CGGCCGCCGCCGGGGGGGGCGAGAGGCGCGGCTGCCGCCCGTGGCTGCGGCGGCGGCCGCGCGCGGCGGCGGCCATCGACACACACTGTGCCAGCGTGGCGGCGGGCGGGGTGGATCACGGAACCGTGTCGCGCTGGACGCGCGATGCGCGCACGTTTGCTGCGCCGGTAGACTCGAGCCGAGGGACGACGCTTCCGTACCCCGCCTGTGTTTGCTTTGCAATGTGCCCGAGGCACACCGAAAACACTTGGATGGCCGACGCCGGCGGATCCACCTCATACCATCGAGGGGTCCAGGCGCATCCACGTGGCTTCATCTGCCAATGAAAGCACTTTCTGATCCATACAACCCAATCATACCGAACAGCACTCAATCCGTTCCACAGTTTAAGAGCTTTGCTGCCATAGTACTGTGAGAAATGCCATTTCGAAAATCAATGTCATGTTTCCAGCGCACGTCTTGGGAGTCCCCATTGGAGGTCTGTTCAAGGCTTCTGCACGGGAGGTTGCGTGCCGTACGTGCTCATCTTCTTGTCGAGTTCTTTGGTCAGGTGCCGTTTGCATTTGCACCATCTGCGCGGCGAGAAAGAATGAACGGGGGTCGAATGGGCCCGTACGAGCCGGTGCATAATCTTCGCGGTGGTGGAGGGAAAGGGGAAAGCGTGCGGCGTGCCCCTGTATTGTCAATTGGTGGGATTGTACTACATCGCGTTGTTAGGGGCTGCGAGACGCTCTCCACTTGGTGTCTTGAAGAAGGGTCCTGTGGGATGCGTCTCGTTGCTGTCAAATGGTGCGCCGCCTGCATTGCTCTCGCTGGGCCTCCTCTCCGGCCCGGCTGGATGGCCTCCTCAATGGCAGTGGGCGGGGGAAGGGGCGTGCCCCGTTACCGCTGGCGGGCCGGCTCGACGTTGCGGTGGCCGACGCTGTCACTGCAGCCGTCGCAAAGCCGCCTGCGGACGGGGCGCCCGTGGCCCTCGGGGTGGGTTTCGTCACGGACGAGGCCGTAGCCACCCCGGCCGTCGACCTCACCGTCAGAAAAAACGAGCGGCTCGACGAGCAGACGTCTTTCCACAGGCCGGCCAAACTCCTTGCTGGCCTCCCTGCGTGGGTGGCGGTCCCTCCCGCGGAGCGCCGCCTTTCCTACGTGTGGTGACAGCGGGCACCGGCGGTAGCGTCGGCCGCAAAGCGCGGGCCACGGCCGCGGCCCGCCCGCTCCCGTGTGGGCGTCGACGAGGTGTGCGACCAAAATAGTACAAGGTATTCGCAAGTCCATGGTGGACTGTCGTAGCAAACACGCTGTGGTGAGCTCCAGGGATCTGGTTTGAATTTTTGCTTCCGCGTCGTCCATCATGCGGGGGGCTACGCTTCTGTGGTCTGCCCTGGTGGCCCGCCGGTGCGCGGCGCGCGCCCCGCCGGGACGCGTGTCTGTCCCGGCCGCGGCGCGCGCCGGCTGCGGGTCGCCGCCGCCACCACTGGCGCTTGCGTGGCGCGTCGCCGCCGCCTCGGCGACGCGGCCGCGTGTCGCTTTGCGCCAGTCTGCCGTTGGGGGCGGGCGGCGGCGGTGGCAACCCGGATCGGGCGGGCGGCGGGGGGGAGGGGCGGGCGACGCGCGGCGGGGGCGCCCGCGCCGTCGGCCACTCGCGCTCGCGGCGCGTCCGACCGGGACGAGCCACCGTGCCTAATGCGGCGCGCCGCCGCCCTGCGGCAATGTAGGGGCGTGCATGAGTTGCGGTAGCGCGGCCCGGCATTTGTACCCGAGCGGACGCCGCCCCTGGCAGTCCGCGTCTGCTGTCGCCATCGGGGGGAAGCCTCCAAAGGGTCTACCGCCTATCATCGGGCGAGCGGTCCCCAGCCGACCCGCCATCAACCGAGTTGCCAGCGGCGTGCGCGACGCACACCCTGCCACCGCCGCGCCCGCACAGCGTCGCGCGCGTTTCTACGCCGTCGTGCCGCAAACCCTCGTCTTCCCGGGTCCCGCCCGCCCCTCGCCGCGTCCGCACGCCTTCCCCTCCCCCGCCCCGCCGTGGTGCGTCGGCGGCCAACCCGATGGACTTCCCCCCGCCGTTTCCAGTGGCGGCGGTCCTGTCGTCGGCACCCTCCGGGCGGGTGAGCCCCCTCCTCCATGGCGGCGCCGATGAGCTCGGCGGCGGCGGCTATGGCGCGGCGCCCCCGCTGGCCGCAACGCGCGGCAAAGTCAGCAGCGGCAGCAGCAGCAGCAGCAGCAGCGACGGCAAAGGCGATGGGGGCGGCGAATGGGGCGGCAACCGCGTCTGCAGCAGCGGCACCGGCGGAGGCGGCGGCGGCCGCTGGGCCGGCAGCGTCGCCGACTGGGTCGGCGGCGGCGGCGGCGGCGGCGCCACGGGGTGTGGTTCGTCGGCGGCCGCCGCAGCGGCGGCGGCGGCGGCGTGCCCCCGCCGCCCGGTCCGCCGCTCGTCGGGCCGCGCCGTCGCCCGCGGGGGCCGGTCCGTGATGCAGTCGGACCGGTCGGCGCTTGGGGGCGGCGGTGGCCGTGGCGGCGGTGGGGGTGGGGGTGGCGGGGGCGCCGGCGCCTTTGACGACTGGTCTGATGAGGACGCGGCGAGCGGCGGGGGGGGGGCGTGCGGGGCGCAAACCCCGCTCGGCCGCACCCGTCGGTTGCTGCAGCGCATCCAGGGGAAGGGGCCTGCGTGACGGCGGCCAGCCCCGGCGGCGCCAGCGACGGTGCGCGGCTGGCGGGTCGACGCGGCGGCGGCCAGAGCGTCGGCGACGGCGCTTGCGGGCGTCTCAGCGACGGCCGCGCGGCGACAACCGGGTTGCTGCGCGTCACACTGCCATAGCGGCGTGCCAGGCGGCGCGCGACACCGGTCCGGGCGTTGGCGGTGGCAGACGCGCAAAAGTTGGCCAAGTCGATTTCGCGAGGGGTGGGGGGGGGGCGCGCACGGGCGGCCGAGCGACGGGGCAGCGGGGCGGCGAGAGGCCCGCGCCTGGCGCGCGCGCGTGTCGAGGAACACCGCTCGGGTCTGCCACACGCTGCGCCTCGGCGTGGGCGGGTTGCAGGCCGGGTGGGGGCGATGGCGTCCGCGGGGAAGCGTTTGCACCGCAATCGGCTCTGAAGTTGGAGCGCATTCCTGTCATTTTTTCTCGCTGCCAGCAACTTGGGTCGACAACAGCTCAGATACTGTACGTTGACAGCCGAGGAGGCGGTTCGCATTGGGCGGCGTCAGCCTGCAATCAGTTGTCTGCCGGGTTGGCCCACGGCCGCCTCCTGCAACACAGCCTACACAGGCACTGCTGCACCACTGCTGGCCGAGATCCGACGGACCACCGGCAGCCGGGCCGGCCTCGTGCCTGTCAGCGAGCCCCCATTCACCCACGCAACGCCACCTGGGACAGTGTGGGGTCTTCGTCAGAGCTCGTCTCTCTCTTCTTTGAATCGTGCTTGAGCGGTCACTTCGGTGATTGGTGATCGCTAGTTGAGGCGACCAATGCGCCACCATCAAATGCACGTCGGGTGCGCTCAACCGTCAGCTGTCGAGCCGACCGTCGCAGATTGCCAGCACAATAGAGGCCCCTTCCTGGCCCGCTCTGGGTCCGCCGCGCCAGCCAGACGCGTGTGGAAAAAGGAAAAAGGCCTCTCCGAGGCGGCGGGCCAAGTTGGGAGGCGGCAGGCCCGCACGACCTCGTTGCAGCGGTGAAAGAATCCCGTGGGCCAGCACGTCCCGCAGATGACTGGGGAGTGTGCAAGCCACGGGGGCCTTGTTGCAGCACGGGTGGCGTCACCAAATCTGCGCTCTGATGCGCCCTACGCGGCGGTCGACAACGTTGGCCTCCCCGTGGCCCCTCATGGATGTGGTGGTCCAATTGGGGTTACTGGTGGCGTGGGAGATTTGAGGTCTGCATCTGTCACCGTGGCTGACCTGGCGGAGGGTGCGGGAGACGCCAACCTGACCTCTGGCGCGTGCCGCACGGCGGGTCGGTCGGCGTTGCGCCCCGGTCGACCTTGTCGGGCGGGCCGGGCCAGCTCGACACGCGCATGAACCTTGGGACGGAGTCGCAAGCAGCTAGCTGGCACTGGGTCACCCCATTCGACACCCAAAATCCCCGTGTCGTGGTGGGCCGCTTTGAGAAAGTGACAGCGGGTGCGCTCACGGGCCACACAAATCATGAGCTGCCCTGAGCTCACAGGCTGGTTCCGCGCGGGCGCTGTCGTGCTCTCCAGTGCTGCACGCAAGTGGCGTGCAGAGGCGTCCCCGTTGCCGCCGGGCCATGACACCGCCAACACGCTTCGGGCCAGAGCGGCCTACATACTGTGACAGACGGGCGTCAGACGGGTCTGTTGTGGGTGGACGGGTCGGCTGGGTCAGCGCCGTCCAATTATGGCGGTGGCGGGTCTGGGCCGACCGCGTGCCCGTGATCCCGCCACCTGACACGGGATCTCGGTGTGGGATCCGACGCTTTGTGTCCCACGAGGCCAGCTGTGGAATTTGCTGACGGTTCGACAGCGGGGCGGCAGTCCAGCAAGGGCGACGCGATGCAGCTCCCGCCAACCCCCGCGTGCGTGAATCGGCTAGCGCTGGATCTTCACCAGGTCGTCGGGGAGGACGGTTTTCGGCCGCTTGCGACCGCCACAGACGGGTGTTGTGCATAGGGTGTTGTGCAGACGGGTGCGGGAGAGGGCCCAGCACCCTGTCGACCTGGGCCCCCGCCTTCGATTCCGTCCTGGCGTGCCGGGCGGGGAGGTGTTGGCACCTGCAGGGGGCCAGCGGGCTCAATTCTGCCCGCCAACGGCGCGGGCAGCCTCTCACAGCGCGCCCCTCTCTGGCACGGTAGGCGTCGCGTAGATGGCCTCTGGTTTCGGCCCGACTTCGACCTTACATCACTCAAAACCCAAGTCGAGGATGCATTTTGCATCGATCGACTGGGGGGGCCCTGCTGGTCGCGCTGGCTTGGTGAGCTGGCGCACGGTGACCTCGATTTCTCCAGCGCTCGGGTGGCCCAATCCGGGTCGAGGGTGCGTGGGCTGATGGCTGGGTTAAGCCAACCCAAAGCTGAGCTGGCGCTGGCTGGCGCGACTGTCACGGGCCATGGCGCCCCCGTGTGCTGATTTGCTGCAGCGGAAATCCAAATCTCACCCCACTTTCTTCGCTGCTGGCGCCCCGCTGTTTCCTTGTTGGGGAGAGGGCCGGCGCGACCCCCCAGAGCGAGCTCCCAGCCAGACCGAGCGGCAGCCGTGTGTGTGATGGAGCCTCCAGTCGGGAGCTGCGTGCGCGCGCGTGTGCGTGGGCGGCGGAGCGTGCGCATCCGTCTGCGGTCACGGCATGCAGGGTGTGCGCCAGGGGGGTGTGTGTGCAATTGGGATGAGCTTTGAGAGCAGGTCTCATGGATTGCGCCACGCCGCGCCACGCGCGCCACACGGGCGGGCGCCCGTCCGCAGCCAACCAGCGCCCTACTTTTCCGTGCTGCAGTTAGGCGCGCGTGGACTATTGCACACCCGCTTGGATGGCCGGCCTGGATGGCCTATGGCCCGCGCCAACACTCGTTCGAATGGGCCGGGGAGCTGGCAGCAGGCCAGTGAGTGGAGGCCGCCAAGGATTCGTCCTCGCCGACACACAGACGGCCCCAAGCGGCGGACTCAATGCACTGCTAACACTCTCAATGTCCGCGTCCTCACAGGTGCAACACGACTGGCGAGTGGTGAACGTGGCGACTTGCACATCAGCGCGAGGGCCTCATCAACGCCCGCCACCTGCACGTGGATCACGTTGTGTCTCCTGTTGGACAGCCCAGGAGCACCTTGTCACCGCCGGCTTACTAAAGCCCGACCCGCCGCGCCCCACTACCACCCGCCCCGCCGACTGCCCACGCTCCTCACACACACACGCCTTCGGTCTTTACCACCGACACCCGCGAGCACCACCAACGTCGTCCTCCCGCCCCACGTCCTCCCCCTCGCCCACCAACGCCTGTCGACGGCCACGTCTCCCCCTCTCCCTTTCTCGTCTTTCACCTTGCTTCTGTCCTCGCCCTCTCCCACGCCTAAGCATGGCCCTCGCGCTGCGGTCTGACCGAATGGAGCGGCGCCAATCGACTGGCCACCGGTCATACCGGGCGGCCAAGCGACAGCGGAGTGGGGTCAGCCACGACGTGGTGGCCCCCGCTGCTGCGGCGGCAACAACTCTGCCCGGTCTGGTCGGCGCGTCCATCTCCCCCGTCACGCCCGCCGCGCCTGCCACCGCCGCGGCTTGCGTGTCGCCCTTGCTTCCGGCAGTGTTGCAGCAGCGGCTATCGTCGCTGTCTGAGGACCAGCTGACCGACTCGGTGGCGGCGCTGCTCCGCGGCATCATGAGCGATACGGCTCCGCGGGCACTGCCCGACTCGTCCGACCCGCTGTCGCTCTTTTTCGGCACGCACACGCAGCCCTTCTCTTTGGAGTTTTACATCAAGCGGGTGGCGAAGCACTCGGGCGCCTCCCCGTCGGCGCTGGTCGTCGCGCTCGCGCTCCTCGAGCGGTGGGGCGGGCTGTCGCTGTGTGAGCTGAACATCCACCGCGCGGTGACGACGGCGGTGATGCTGGCGGCCAAGTGGCTCGACGACGTCGTCTACTCCAACGGCCACTACGCAAGCGTCGGCGGTGTGCCGTCGCAGGGTGAGATGAATGCTCTCGAGGTGGTCATGCTGTCGGGCATCCGCTGGAACGTGGCTGTGGGCGTGGAGGAGTTTGAGCAGTGGGAGCGGGAGGTGGTGCGGATGGCCACCTGCCTCGACCGGTCGGCGACGTCGTCGGACCGCAAGCGGAGGCGTCTTTGAGCTGATTGCCACCTGCCGGCACCAGCTGTGGGGACATGCTTCGCACTATTTTTTTTTATGTTTGCTCTCCCAGAGTAGACCGTGTGCAACCTGTGGCGCATCGGCGTTGTACGCTGGACGGGTGTATAGTTACAACGAACAAAGCCGTTGCTACGGTTTTTCTGTTTGTCTGTGAGCGCCTGTGTTTGCTACGTAGCCATCCAGAACGGCATTGTCCATGCCATTGTACCCACCTACCGCGGCTGCAAACAGTCGTTGTGACGGAGGACATGGAGCTGCATACAGTTCATGTGATGGTGGACTGGGCCGACTCGCACTTGCTCGGACCACCAAGGTTGCTGCGGCCGTCTGCAGGCAGTCGTTGGCACTGTTGCGGTCGCTCCACCGACGTTCCTTGATGGCACCGTGCAATGACTACAAGTCCTCACCTCGGCCAGGCTTACCACCCAACTGGACTGTTCTTGTTTTTCACGCCTCTGCCCTGTGGTGGACTGTGGTCCCCACCAGCTGCCTTTTCTCCCGTCCTCTTCTGTCTCCGAGCTCTGTTGTGTAGGCCACTCGCACACTGGACAGCGTGAGCCCACCGACTATCAATAGTCCAAGGCATACACCTACGACCGTGGCAGCCTGACAACAAACCACCACGCGGTGGCAGCCTGCACAACGCCGCACACCGGGACGTTGCCGCCCCGCAGTGGCGCTGCTACCGCCCCCGCTCCGTGCACGTCGCTGACGCGCGCTCGTGCAAAGGATGGTGACAAGAAATCCAACCGACTCCCCCACCGCAGACGTCGCAAGTCACGCCCCCCACTGGCCGCTGACCTTTGCCTCTCCGCCATGCTTGCAACCAGATTGGCATGCACCCCATTGGCCCGCCCACCCGCCAAGCACGCCCACCAACGGCCGTCACCGATCAGAGGCGGCGTCACGGAGCGGGCACACCCACCGACTGCCATAGCCACCCCTCCCCCACCTGCCACGAGCGTCGACCGCGGAACGGGGGGGGGGGGGGGGCGCCCATGCTCCGCCCACGCTCGTGCAAGTGGCCGCAGCCGCGAGCACCGCAACAGGCGGCGGGGGGGCCGCGGGTGGGGGTGGCGCGGACCCGCGCCCACGCACCGCGACGCCACCCAATGGCGGGGCGACTGCCAGCTCGGGAGCTAGGTTAAACCCCGCGACGGCACCCAGTGCAGGCAGGGTGATCCGGCCAAGCCGCGGAGCGTGTTGGCGGTGCCGAGTTGGGGGGGGGGGGGGGGGGGGGGGGGGTGCCCAAAGCGGCACCGGCGCTCGTTTGGCAACGGCGCGGCGCCCTTTGGTCGGTGCCGGCGCGCGCGGCACGGGTGGTCGATGCTGGCCGCGGCGGGTCAGTGCGCCGACTCTCAGCTCTGCACGTTGGACCGGCCGGGGAGGGGGGTGGGGCGGGAGGGGGCTGGAGAAGGGGGGGGGTGCGATTGCCGGCGGGCGCAGCACACACGGCTACTGTCAAGTTGCGTGGCCGACGCCGTAGCGTGGCGGGCTGGGTGTGGGTGCCGGGCGAGGGCACAGAGAGGGATGGCAAGGCTCCCCCCGCCAACGGGGGACGGCCTCTTTCGCCTGCGTCGTTGTGCTGTGTCGCGAGACTCGGCTCAATTTGGGGCCGCCGTCGCCTGCAGAGGTCCCACGTGTTCGGAGAGCGGATGGGCAACCACGGGGCGGTCACGCGTCGTGCTCGGCTGGTTCAAACTGTTCCATCGGGTCGCCAGCAGATGAAGCTCGTGCCGCCTCTGACTCAGAATGTCACTTGGATTGCATGGCGCGTCAGCATCAACAGGAGTGGGTCACCTCTCAAGGTCGTTCCAACACAATTGCATCAGTTCCGCCATGACCAAGTACGGCAACGTCTGGATCAAATTAGCTGGAAGCAGAGAGCTGCAGGAGCGCTATGGATCTCCCGCAGTCTCGCAGTGTTTTTTTCTTTGAACCAAAGGGAGCTGCCACAGTGCCCTCGTATGAGGACCTGTTTGTGATCAGAACGAAGCCAGACATGGTGTTGATGATGGCCTGGTCAGTTGTGACCCTAGCGATGGCTGCCCCCTCCGGATACGCCCCACCCGCTACCCAGTTCCTATCGCAACGCTGCAGCACGGCGGCGGTATCCAGCTGGTAACCGTTGCCGGCGGTTTGCATAGGACCGGCACTGCTCACATGTTGAGAGCGATAACGTCCGAACTATTCATATGGGAAGGCATGTAGCTGCTGCCGCTGGACTGAGGCCCACGTACACACTCCTCTCAGCTCCTTGCGCTGGGACGATAGACTGGCAAGAGAGAGCCTGGCCATTGTCCCGCGCTCATGCGGAGCTCGGCGAGCCTGAAGACAACTGCAGACCAACACACCGCCCATGCAGAGTGTGAACCAGTGAGGGCAACCGCGGCGCCGCAGTTGGAATGCTGCGAGGCGCCCGAGCCCATCAAAGCTGCGGTGCATATACTGGCGTCACCGAGTAAATGGCGTTGGAGAAGGCTTTCAAGCCGTGGGAGGGGATTGCAACGGCGGCAGTCTCGACCACCCCTTCCCCTTGAACGCCATACAGTGGGCAACGGGGACTTTGTGGGTCCCTAAGAGAGCGTTCCGTCACTTAAAGATGTACACCAACATCTGTTTTAACAATGACGGTCGCGTCCCTGGTAGTCCTCTCCCCAGCACAAGCTTCCTTGCCCGTCGCGGCATGCCCACCGCCCGACCGCACTCGAGCCTCCTCGGGCCGCGAGGCACTCAAGCCCCCTCGGGCACCGTGTAGTCACTGGCGGGGGGGCTGGCCTTGCCGTCCCCGCCAGACGGCCCGCCCGCCCACCCGCCGGCGCCGCTGCCGCCGGCGCCACCGCCCGGCGCGGCGCCCCCCGCTTCCACGTCGGCAGCACGGGCGCGGGGTTCCGCCTCCCCGGCGGCAACGTGGTCATCCGCCGCCCCGCCGCCACCGGCCTTGGCCGCCGCCCGCCGCCGCCGCCACCACCGGCCAATGGCGCGGAGGTCACCCGCCCACCAGCGGCCGCCCTCTTCGGGCACGAGGACGAGGAGGCCGCCTGAAAAAATGAGCAGCGACCACACGAGGCTGGCAACCACCGTGGCTTGGACAAAGAGCGCAAACTTGTCCTGTGGGGGGGGGGGGGGGGGGGGGCAACCGCCACGTGGGCGGCGGGGCAGAGCGGGTAGAGACGCGCAACCACAAAGGAGAGCAAAGAAAAAAACACCCATGGAGAAAGACACACGAGCCGTCTGCGTCAGCGGCGCGCCGTGGGGCACCCACCCCCAGGGCCAGACGAATCGGCTCTCCCCGAGCGGCGCGTGACCCCCCGTCCAAAGCCGTTGCGAGGCTCCCCGCGGGCCTCCCCGACATCTCAACTGGCTGTCCACAGACGCCACCCCACACCAGGGCACGCCCGCCACCACCATCACAGCAATGCGCCAACGTACAAAAAACACAATGGTGGCCGCCCAAAGAAACGTGGACGCGCCAAAACTGGTCGCCGCCCCCGCCAGAATGGACACCCCATACTCGGTCAACGCGTCACGCAGGCGCTCGGGCCGCCCCCGCCGCGCGCCGCCCGCCGTCTGCCCCGCGGCCGACTCGACAAAAGCGTTGCCGAGGTGAATCGTATAGTCGAGACTAAACCCCACCACGATCGTGGCGGCGACCGACTCGGAGACGCCGAGCCGCCAGCCGAGCAGGTGCGCCAACCCGAGCACGTCGAGCACCACGCCGCCGACGCAGAGGATGGCCAACAGCGACACGTACAGGTGGCGCGTCGACGCGATGAGGACGAGCAAGCCGACGGCGAGGGAGAGGCCCGCCCCGCGCACCGCGCCCACGACGAGCTCGTCTTGGGCAACGGCAAACGCCCACGCGCCATTGATCGCGTACGGGCGCGCGACGCCCGCGGGTGCGTCAGCCGCCACCCGCGCGACGGCGGCGGTCCAGGCGGTCCGGGAGGCGGTCTGGACCGCCGGCGGGTCAAACGGCTTGGTCACAGAGTAATACTGGAGGGTGAACCAGCGGAGCTCCCCCGACGCCCCGTCGACGCCGACCAGCCGCCCGTCAGCATACGACGGGTTGGCGGTCAGGAAGGCGGTGACGGCGTCGCCGAGCGCCGCCGCCGACGCATAGTCGACAAAGGAGCCACCGGCAAACGCCTGAAAGTCCCGCACCCAACACGACGCCTCGCCGCCGCCGCCACGGAGGACGAGCGCCGCGTCCGCGCTCAGTGCGTCGCACATGGCCAAGACCGACGCTTGCGCGGCCGCCGACGTCATGTCAAAGGCGCCGTCAAAGTCCGGGCGCCCCACGTCTTGCGGCGCGTAGCGCGACGTGCCGTCCCGGTCCACGTCGGTGATGCCATACACGACCGACACGAGGGCTTGGGAGCGCGCGTCCGCCGCCGCCGCAAAGCGGCTGTTGAGCCACTCAAAGCCCGTCCCGAGCACGTGGCCGCGGGGGAGGAAGGACTCGGGCTCTGCCAGCGGCTCGAGCTGCACCGTCTGCCACGCGCCAACGGCAAAGAGCACCACCCCGGCGGCGACCGAGAGAAAGCGCGCGCGGTACACGAGGCGGAACCAGGGGCCCCGGAAAAAGCGCTCGATGGGGCGCAGGCGCTCCGCGGGCGCCGCCTTGACCGGCGCCTCGGCGGCGGCGGCGGCGGCGGCGGCGGCGGCAGCAGCAGCAGCAGCAGCAGTCGCCGTCACTGTCACCGCTGCCGCGTCGTGCGTGTCGCCGTCCACGCCCGACGACGCGTCGCGGCGTGGCACGTCGGCCATCCCGGGCGCGGCCGCCGCCGCCGGCGCGTCGGCGGCGGCCGTGACGCCCGCCCCCCCGTCGACGGCCGCGTCGGCGCCGCCGACGACGGGGGCGCCCCCCCCCCCCCCCCCAGGGGCACCCACCGCCTCGGCGGCGACGACCGTCGACGCGACCGCCCGCCCCCCCACGTCCCCCTCGGCCGCCGGGGCGACGCGGAGGCACCGCCGCCAGGTGCGCGCGCGCAGCGAGCGCTGCCACAGGACCAACGCCGGCGGCGTAATGCAAACGCACAGCCCGTATTGGGTGAGGATGAGGAGCCCCGCCCACACGCCGAGGGTGCTGATCGGCATGACCGCCGAGAGGCCCGTGATGAAAAACGCGGCGCCGGTCGTGGCCGACGTGACGGCCATGGCCTTGACCGCCCGGCCGAGCGTCCACGCGAGGCGGTCTTCCAGGCCAACGCCCGCGCCGAGCGCCACCCCCGCTTGGTGCCACGAGTCGGCAAGAATAAACACATCGTCGGCGCCAATGCCGAGGATGAGAAACACCGACAGCACTTGGAGGGTGGAGAAAAAGGCGACGCGACAGACGACCGCGTAGAGGAAAAAGGTGACGGGAAAGGCGAGGAGGATTTGGGCCATGGCCGCCGTCGCGAGGAAGAGCGAGCGCATGTGCACGGCCATGAACAAAAACACAAACGCAATGGCGGCGAGGGACCACGTCAAATCCGCCTTGGCCACCTCCCCAAAGACGCTGCTGTTAAAGGTGGCGCCGACGGCCTTGGCCGTCACCCCCCGCGCCTCGTCGACGGCCAACACCGCGTCGGCGAGGGGGGTGATCCACTCGACAAACCGCTCGTCCTGCTCCGCCGCGCGGTCGTCGGCCGACGCAAAGCCGGGCAGCGGCGCGCCCATCGGCACGCGGGAGCGAAGATAGCGGGACGTTGGTGACGCTGCCGGAAAGTCCGCGTCGAGGGCCCCCGCCCACTGCGGATCCACCGCCCCCCCGTCGGTCAGGAGCGCCGCCCGCAGCGCGGCGGCTTGCCCCTCGGACAAGAGGCGGTCCCCCGCCTCGAGGCCACACACCCGCCCCGTCGCCGCGTCGACGCGCCCATACGCACCCGGGTGCGCGAGCACCGTCATCGGCGGCGCGCACCGCGGCACGGCGCCGTCACAGTCGGGCGGCGCGCCCGCGTGGCGCCAACAAAAGTCGGGCAGCCGCGCGTCGGAGAGCCACCCGTCGAGCAGCTGCTTTTGCCGCCGCAACGCGGTCGGCGTCAGCGCGTCGGCAGCGTCGCTATTGTCCCGCACGAGGAGCCACATGGTGTGCTCCTCCGACGGGATGCGGAGGGTGGCGTTGGCCGACGGCGCGCCGGCCGCCGGCGCCGTCCCGACGCCGTTGCGCGCGGCGGTGAGCGCGTCGGCGCGCCGCGTGAGGGTGTCGCCGCGGATGAGGAAGGCGCTGTCGGCGGGGTCCGTGAGGGTCACCGCCCGGAGGAGGTAGACGAGGAGCCCGGCCGCCACCGACGTGGCGACGGTGCCGAGGAGCACCCACCACGGGCGCCGCACGACGAGGCGTGCATAGGCGCGGAGGGGGCCGCGGTCCGGCGGCTGACGCCCGCCTGACGAGTAGGCGTCGTCGGGGGGGGCGATCAGGGGG
>Ga0209093_1001506_pt1 | contig 13207 bp, 17 predicted proteins | sample SidtaG_4_FD_187450 | JGI IMG/M metagenome (GOLD analysis project Ga0209093, IMG submission 187450) | Marine algal microbial communities from Sidmouth, United Kingdom - Sidmouth_Male1 metaG (SPAdes) (version 2) | ecosystem: Host-associated > Algae > Red algae > Unclassified | place: Sidmouth...
ACCCAGCTCCCCAACCCCCCCCCCCGCTCCCCAGTCCCACCGCCGCCACCGCCACGGCCGCAGTACGAGAGGTACGCAAGCCGCGCACCGGTGCGCAACACGAGCCGCCTGTAACGCCCGTCCCCATTGCGGGGCGCCGACGGATAGCTACCGCGCCGGACGCTGCCGGTGCCGGCGCTGCCGACGGGGCCAAAAGACAGAGTTCACTAAGAGTGAAACTAATGCGAGGCTAATCCCTATCAACACAAAAGAGCGCCTACCCATTGCTGGTCCAATAGGAACCCCTCTCTACATAAGTGAACACCGACCACGCGCTCACTCCTTGCGATGTCCCTCGCCCGCTGGGGCAGCCCCGTCCGAGTCGCCTTCATGCCGACCCCCCCCGAATCCCACGCCCTCAGCCGCCCCGCCACCCTCTAAATCGCCCCTGTCGTGCTCCAGTAGCGGTGAGGTGGGGCTGGCATCGGGTCCCCCGCCAGAAGATGACACCGCGCGCCCACTACCTACAGATCCACCGCTCGCCGCTGCGCGCCCCCCGCCCGCCGTGCTACCCCCACCCCCCGCAATCGAGCTCCCATCTGCACACGCACCGCCTGCGCTCGCCACGCCACTGATCGACAAAACCGACGCTATTGGCTGCAGAGTAGCGACGTCCCGCGTCTCTAGGTAGAGATCCTTCAGCACCCGCAGCTTCTCCAGCGGCAAGGTAGCCTGCGTTGTCAGCACCGCGGCAATGGCCTGCTGCTCCGCTACGCGCGTGCGGCGGTCAGACTCGCGGCTCTCCCGCCGCTCTCGCATCATATCCAGCTGAAACTGGCGGTTCCCGGCGGCCAAGGTCGCCTCCGCGGCGCGCGTCGCAGCGGCGGCTTGCATCTCGAAGGTATTTTTGGCGAGATCCGCCTGCGTGGCCCGCGCGCTCGCAGCGGAGCGCGTGCTCTCCACGTTAGCCTGTATCGCACCGTCTTCCTCCAGCGCCGCTCGGTCTTCCTCGTCGGCTGTGAGGGAGCGGCGAGAACGAACGCCAGCTCCTACACGTCGGGCGGTCGGTAGGGCCATAGCCGATGCAGGTGCAGCGGGGGGGCGCGCAGGGCGGGCCGGGCGGGGTGGGCGGGCGCTGGGAGGAAGTACGCCGCCTTCCCAATCGGAGCTTGACGAACTGGAAGTACTTAGAGTGGCATGTTCTTTACCAACACTTGAATCACTGTTCGACCCCGACTTGTCGTCAGATGACAAGGACTCGTCCGCGTCCTTCGACTTGTCCCCGTCCCCGTCGGTGTGCGCGGGACGGCTTTCCGCCCGCCCGTGCGTCAATGGCGTCGTCTTGCACGTGCCGCCAGTATGTTGCAGCACACCCGTCGCCATCGTGACCAGCTGGTCCATCTCGTCCGTCGACATGCGCCAGTCGGCGGCCTTCTTGACGTCCTTCTGCTTCTGTGCCTTGGCAATGCTCCGGGGGCTCTTGCCCGTCGAGTGGTGCTTGATTTTCGAGCGCTCGGTCATGTAGCTACGCATGGTGTTCATCATGTAGTAGACGGCGTCGTACTTGAGAGGCTGAAGGGGGTTCTTTTTCTTTTTCGCCAACCGTTTAGTGACCCATCCAGCCGCGTTGGGGAGGTACAACTGCTTACTCGCGCCGTCTCTGCTCAGCTGCGCGTCGAAAAACTTGGCCGACCATGTGTGAACTAGAAGACGGTACTTGGGCGACCAGACTCCCCGAGTCTTGAAATCGTCATGCCCGCCGGCTGCGACAGAGCCCGCCTGCTTGCGCCTCTTGGTCGGCCGAGCCCCGTCCGCACGCGTCGCCCTACTGTTGGCGCGTCGGCGCTTGTGCGCGGGTAAAGGGGCGGCCGACGACCCACTGGTTGACACGTCAGACGGGGGGGGCGTTAGACGTCGACTGCCGTTCGAATCATCGTCCAATTCGATGGTCTGCTCTGGCTGGCTGCCACGGCCCACCGCAGCCGAGTCTCGCGACCCTCCCTCTCGAGACCGGTACAACAACGCCCCGCCCGACGGCACACCGTCGTCCGACAGGTTGGTGTGTGCGACATGTGTGTCACCGGCGAAAACTGGAAAAGTGTTATCCGCATGTCGAGCCTGACATACCCCTGGCGTTGCCCCATTGTGAAGAAAGGAGGTACGGGCGTCGGTAGACTGGTTTCTGCCGCACATGACGGGGTCGGCGCTAAAAGGGCCCAGAGCACGTGCTGCGTCTCGCGACGGTCGCTGTTGGTACAGCGGGCGCGGAGGCGAGGAAAACGGGGGCTGCGTCGCGACCGCAGAGGACGCGGCTGGGTGTGTTGTCCTTGAAGCCGGCACCTGCGACGTCTGCGTCGTGCCGGCGTCATCGTCAACTGAAAGTAGGGTGGAGAGCGGTGGCAGGCGCCCGGACGTGTTCGGCATAACGACAGTCTTTTTCTGTCAATGCGCATGCAGTCGGTCAGTCACCAAAGAGGGCGCATGTGGCACAGAAAAGCGGAGCAGAGACAGTCGGTCTTGAGTCAGAAACACGTCGTTGACCTCGAGTCCTTCACGGACTTGCGCCTCACAGCAGGACCTCCACATGGTGAACTCAGTCGTCCACAACACTACAGAAAAAGCAATAGTAAGGAGGACCACGTGCGGGACCATGCGGGCGACTCACATTTGCTAAACGCGCGAAGGGACCGGTCACCTACGCGAAAGCGGGAAAGTGGACGAGAAGCTCGGGACTCGAGCACCGCTCGCCGCGCTCGTGGCACCGCGTCGTAGGGAGGTGGGGTAATGGCCGGCAGCGCACGAGGTCAGTCTCGGGCAGGCGGTCTTATAGCGGCTCGGTGGCAGTTGTGCGGCCCCACGGCCAAGGAACAACAGGGTGTGCAGAGAGCGACGTAAAACCCAAGCGCCACGAAAAGCAGCAGAAGCATCGATGCGGTGCTGTTTGCCGAAGGAGCGGCTGGGGGAGCGCGTACGTGCGATGGTCCGCGCGACGACGTCTGCGAGCGGCCCCCCCCCCCCCCCCCCCCCCCCCCCCCCCCCCCCCCCCCCCCCCCCCCCCCCCCCCCCCCGGCCCCCCCCCCCCCCTGACACGCTGCTGTCGGGACATCTGCACACCGCCCCTGACGGGCGGCACCCTCCCCACACACCGCCACACGGTGCTGTTGTGGCACCACATACCGCTGGTATCGCTGGGCCCGGCTCACAGGGGGCTCTGTTCAGCGCCCCCGCACCCGCTGTCCTGAGGCCCGGGGAGCATCCTGATTGACTGCTAGCATCCAGCAATCAGCAGGGATCACCGTATGATAACCAATGCGGAGGAGTGCTCGACAGTTCCACTCATTTGCTGGCGGTGACTCGCCGAAGTGGATTCCTCGAAGTCCTTGGAATCTTGCGTGCTTCCAAAGTGTGGAATCACCGTGTTGCTCAACGTGTATGGTCCTGACAAATTCTCCTCGCTGACAGTCGGCTGCATGTCGACAAGGGTCCGGGAACCGAGACCCCTCTGGGTTACGTGAACCCACCTACTGGTGGTACCGTACAGGTAGTGAACGGCGACCCGGGAAAGAAGCGACAGCGAGATGCATCCCTGACAGAGACGAGTCGTCATCGGAGTACAGTACAGTTCTGTACAGTTAGAGCTGTTAATGAAAGCCTCTTACGCATCACTACAGTTAGTACTCTATTATACACTATCCGTCCCGGTTTTGTCCACGGTTCCCAGAGAACCGGGAATAGAGATATTGCAGCCTGCTCAATTTTGGCCGATCCGAACGGAACACGAAAGCAAGGGATAGCTTCGTTTTCATATATAAGTTTTGTATCTTTCGCGCAAGTACATCTGATCGCTTCGATTTTCGTGTGCGCCGAATTTGGAAGAATTTGACAAAGGGGGACAGGGCGTGGCTCTCATCAGCGACGACGACGTCGACACGGGGCGTGGCTCTCATCAGCGACGACGACGTCGACACGGGTCCGCCACGAGACCTGCATTGTCTCGCAGCCCACGCTGTCGAGTGGTCGGCGACGCGACACCAGCGATTTTTCGTGGCTCCAGCACGCCCACTACCTTCTCTGCGACCTGTCTGCGAGCTGCCAGAAGTGGTCATGTCTGGGAGTTCCGCTGCTGCCCCCTCTGTTGGTGGTGGGCCGAGTCATAATGGTACGCTCAAGTTTCCATTCAATGTGGGCGTATGTCCCGGTGTGTATTGCGATTGGTGCCATCCGCCTTTTGTTCCTGCTGGTCATGTATCATGCAAGAGCGAGCACTGACGGTGCGGAGCTGGTGCATACCTCTTTTAGGAGGTTCTTAGACATCCTGCTGTGTGATTTGTATGCCTGTCTATTCACACTAGCTGGTTTATGGCCCGAAACAGGTGCCCGAAAGTGCGGCGCTTGCCGCGTACCAGGTCACAGGGTCACACACTGCCCGCTAAACATTGAGGGGAACGTGCGATGCCGGTGCAGTGATCCCTCGTGCGGGCCATGCTCTGCGTCTTGCGCCGTTTGCAAGGTCGTTGGACACCAGCTCGACAACCTGGAGGCGCTGATCGTTGGCAGGGAAGGGCCTCGATGGTCGTGTGCCAAGCACGACGTGGAGCAAATGCAAGGTCGTCTGCAACCTGCGCTTCTGCACATTCGACCGACGGTGCGCGCCCACAAGGAGATCACTCGTGGCCAGAAGCGTGTACTGGCGGAGACGCGGCCATCGGACGGTGAGCGGCTTCGCGCGCACGTTGCGCAATTGGAGATCATAGATTTGACTGGTTTGGGCAGTGCCTCCGCGGCTCCTGCTCTCCGAACGGCGGCAGCCGTGGCTGCGGTGACCCAGGACGCAGGGGATTCTAGAGAGGCTGGCCGCATGCTGGGGGCGTTTGTGTCAGATGTGGGCACCCAGCGGTCTGGCGGGACGGCACAACCAATGCCAGGGGCGCTGGGAGCGGTCGAAGTTGACGGATCGAAAGCGGAAGTGATCGCATCGATCCGCGAGGCGCTGAAGAACGAGCCGAAGTACTCTTCGGACACGCGCGCGGCTCGACGGCGTTGCAACCAGGAGGCCGGGCTCGGAGCTGGTCGGTCGCGAGCGTCGGAGAAGGTGCTCGGCAGCAGCAACATGTACTTTGGTCAAGGGCAAGAAGCTGAAGAAGGCGGCGTGGGAACGGGCGGGTGTACCCCGAGGCATCTGTTACCTGTGGGGAGCTCACGTGCAAGCAGGTGTGCGACGAGCTGATGGAGTGCGCGACGTCGGTGGGCTTGTCCGTGCCCGCTTTGCTCGCCTCTCTGCGACAGTTCATCGTTGAACTGCGCCGGGGTGATGACGACCTCGGTGCGGGCGGGGGGTTTGGGTGCGGGGGGTGCGGCGGGCGGCGACCGCGGGGAATTCACCTCCTCCCGCGGCGACGGTGGCATCGACGGCATTCGGCAACGCCGCCAGTCAGCGGCGATCTCGTCTTCCGAATTGTGTTGTGGCGGGGGCGCGTGGCGCAGGTTTTTTGCATTGCTCTTGTGTTTACTTGTCTTGCGGGACATACACGTTTTAGCGTCGTACGGCCGCTTTCATGAACCCACGACACATGTCGCCGGTGATGTGAGCCAGCATTGAGTTGATTGTCAGCATGGGCCACGCGTTGAACTGCTCCGGGTGGTAGTAGCGCCGCAGCCAGCTACTGCCAACAGAAAAGACGTCCTCAATGGGATTGAAGTCCGGCGAGTGGGGCAGCAAAAGCAAAACGACCACTCCGGCGTCTCTCAATGTTGCCAAGGCAACCTCATCGTGCACACGGGAGTTCTCCAAGACGAGGACGCACCGCTCGGGCTGATGGGCCCACTCACCCCCCTCAGCGCTCAGGCGAGGCCACACACAGTTTGTCCTGAGAAGGAGGAAGTCCACAGAAGTCTGACCCGGTGGGGGGCGCGTTATCATCCAGTCCAACAACTCATCATGCGACATAGCCAAAAAAAAGCTCGTGCGCACCCCAGGCGATGACGTAACGTAGCACTCAGAACGAGCCCCACGCAGCGACAAGGCCCACCTCCGCTCGGCCGTCCGCCCCACACGGTGCGCCTCATCCACATACACACGGCAGCGCAGCGGGATGCGTCACTGAGCTGCCACCCAGGCGACTCGGTTCGCCTCGTTACGCGTGATGAAGGCCCGATCGACAACCTTGCGCGTGTACCCGTTACGCACCAGCACGCGAGCCACAGTGGCCGGAGACATCTCGACCGCCCCGTCAACTTGTGCAGCAATGTCGTTGATGGCGTCCTCCATCTCGTCCAGAAACAGCTCCGGCTCCCTGCGAACGGTCGACAGCACCACATCACGCAGCTGCGGGTCGTCGGCGCTGTTGTCGAACTGCCGGCTACACTGACCGGGATCGTAGTGGAAGTCACCGCCGGTGTCCAGAAAGAAGCAGAGGAAGCGCGTTGCCGACCGTACCGAAATGCGGAGGTCACGGGCGGCGGCCGCGACGCTGCGACCGTCCTCGCGCACCATCCCCACGAGGTGCTCCCTCGTCTCCACGTAAATCATTGTCCCATGCGGCGGGGAGAGGGGGGAGGGGGGGCGACGCAACGGTGCACCGGAGGATGGGGTCTAGACGGAGCCTCGTGGGGAGAGGGAGGGGCGCGGTCAAAGAAGAAAGAGGCTGTACAGGCGCCAGCACGTGAAGGTGAGTGACGACACCGAAGTGATTGAGGCCAGGCGCTTGCGATTGCCCCTGACGCCCTCGCGTCCCAGGCGTTTGCCGTCAGTTGCCTTCCATCTGAGCCCGTGGCGCGCCGAAAGGCGACCAGAATTCCTTCACAAAGGCTCGATCTCGGCTCGTGCGGCTTAAGAACACCACTGGGAACGGGAGACGTTCCCAGGAGCACCGCTGGTCTGGATAAGGACCGCCAACAGAGGAGTTGGATGGTGGTAAGGATGAACTGCATGCCAGTGAGTAGGCGATCAGTCGGACTGCTGTTAGACTTGTATCAAAAGATTGTACGATTTGGTTTGAAAATGACAGAGTTTGAGCCAAGATTGAGGATCCTGCCTGCCTCAATTGAGCTCTCGGGCGACTATTCACGGCACGCACACAACACTTTGGAGCAGTTGTTGACCCCTGGTCCGAGACACGCTTGAGTTTGTGGCGCCGAGTTTGTGGCGCCACAAACTCGGCGCCACATCGCACACGCATTCCGGGACCGCCACATCTGAGTTTTGTAAATCCGTTTACATGCCGCTTCATTTTCTTTGTAAATGGAAAGAGTAAATTGCCACACCAGGTGCGACGGGCGGAAAAAACGCGCCCAGAGGACCGCGCCCCACCCAGCTCAGGCCCCGCCGTTGGGCTCAGCGGTGGATCACCACACAGTCGTGGTCGTTCCTTCCACGACTGTCCCATTGCTTGAACTCTTCTATGTTTGCCCTCATCTGCCCCCCCCCCCCCCCCCCCCCCCCCCGCTTGTGCTGCCCTGCTGTTCAAAAACCGTACCTTTGGAAGCCGCGCCAAAAAATGAGGCAGCCAGGGGCATTGCACGCAGCGCGGGCGGTGGTTGTCGTAGACACGGGGCGGCATGTGCCGTACCCGACTGGAAGCACCCGCGCGATCGCGCAGAAGCTTCATACAGAGCCGCGCCGTGGCGCCCGATAAATGTCCTCTCCCACGATTTTCTTCGATTACTAAAAGCCGGCATTGACATATAATTCTTGTCGATTGTGCCCTGGAGCAGACCAGGTGATGTGGCGCCACATGGCTTTGGGGCATAGCCCGGCGCGCCACACTCCGAGTTTCTGGCGCGGTCGGGTGAATGAACGGCCCAATCAGATTTGGGCATGTGCGCCACAAACTCGGCACCACAAACTCAGAGGGTGTCTCGGACCGGGGGTGAAGTGTACAATTGTCCTCAGCACTTGTGTTCCGTTCGGAGCGGCCAAAAATGGGCAGACTGCAATACTTCGCCGGGTCGATTGTGAGATCGACGGTAAACTGTACCACTGTAGAAAATCAGCGACAGGAAGCGCAGACACAAAAGCGGGCGGCGTAGCCCACCGCCAAGCACGCACACCCAACCCGGGTGCGGTGCCGTCACGACGTCTAGTCTTATGAGCAAGAGGCCGCCGCCCGCTAGCCGGTGCCGGCGGCCCCTCTTATCTACCCTGCGCGGCCACCCCCCCCCGGTCCCCACCCGCCCTCCAGGCGTCCCCAAAGGTGCAATAGAGGGTCCCAGACGGGTGCCCACGGGGCATCCACAAGGGCGCACCCGTCCGCACGCCCGGGGGCCAACAACAATGCGAAGGCCCGCCACTTTAACAGCGGCCAGGGCCCTCTGACGCCACTACATAGGAGACGGGTCAACCATCAAGACGAAAACGGCTCCTACCAGTGATGGTTGGCCACCAAGAACACTTCACAATTGCAACGTGGCGCCACCCGTTCCACCACCAGTGGCGCCCATCCAGCCAATCAGACGACGCGAGTGGCCCCAACCCACCACCGCGACACGTCAGTGGCCAACTCCAAGGCGCCCCCCATGACGCCGTGCGCGAGGTTGGCACCGAGGCTGACAGTGCCGAATCTGTAGATTCACAACCACCCTACTTTGACGTACTGGCCAGTACTACCCGTCGCATTTCAGATTGGGGTGAAATGGCCCCAGTACACATATTCGCGCGTGTACTGGCCTCGATCGTCGGGAAAGCGTACCGCGTTACTGGGGTGTACTGCGGACTGCTGCGGACCTACTGCGGCCTAAAATTTGTACCCAGATCCCGAAACTACTGCTGGCGTGACTCCGCGCCCACAGTCTCTCACCAGCCCGTCGAAAAAGCAGGCTACAAGTGACGCCCTCAGTGCTGGTGGTATCCCACCCCCAGTTAAGACTGGCCGTTCGCGGTCCTCTGCCTCTTCCATCAATAGCGTGCTTCTGATTGGTTGATGAGCATTTTGTGCAGGTCTTTCTCAAGCTGTCAAACGGCTGGGAGATGACAAGTGGCTCACCTGCCCTGACGGGCGCATAGGGGGTTGCAAGGAGTCAGTTCTCAAGGCTGAAATCCGACACAGTCCTCCAACGTTTATTCCTTTCGGCTCTTGTGAGCACGCTCCGTTCCGGCACCCGGGCGCCGAGGCAGGTAGCACTCGTCACCCGCGTCGCTTGGCCCCCCCGCCTCCCAGTTGATGCTTGGCCCAACGACGCCAACGAGGCCTCCACCCCCATCGGCGGCGCCCCCCCAATTGCCGCCGCCGCCTTCCCTCCAACCGCCGTCCCCTCCATCGCCGGAAGCGCCAACCCCATCGCCCCCCCCCCCATCGCCACCACCATCGCCTCTTCCCCCATCGCCACCACCATCGCTGTAGCGATCGTGGTTCCTCGCCCGTTCGGGGGGCGACCTCTCATTGACGGGGGGCCCGCCCAGACAGGCGCCCCCCCGAAATATCTCCAACCGGGCTCTCGGGCGGGCACACAGCCGACCCGCTGTGGCCCGGGGAGATTGGATCTCAGATGGGGCTGGGCTATTCCCAAGTGGTTTTCCTAGCCCCCCTACATCGCTTGTATTTCTTCTGAATTGGTGGGACTCGCTTGTTTTGGGTGAATTTGGGGCGGCTACTTTGGCCATCGCTGGTTGGGTTCGGAGAGGGTTTATTGGGCGGGGAGGCGGCCCTCTTCGTCACCGTGTGATAGAATCAACTGTGTTCTGGACGACTATTTCCCCCTGGGCTTTGCTGTGATCCTCTCCCCCGTTGGGGAAGGCTGGGCTGTGGGTTGTTCTCCGGGGCAGTTCCTTTGACAGACCGAGCTGATCAAGAGGTCACTCTGGCTGGACGACGAAACAACGTGGTGGTGCCTAGAACCGCTACACGCGGAGAAGGACGATGACCACGGAGGGATCAAGCGCCGCGGGGGCCTCCTCCATGCTTAGCCACGGGGCCACCGACATGGACAATGACAATCTCATGGAAGTTGCCAGCCACCAAGGAAAGGTCATCGCCGCCACGCACGTCAAGAACAAGGACAAGCTGCGAACTGCTTTTGCGTATCGCGGGGCGGGGTTCTCTTCCTCAAGCGCCAGGATTTTGGTGGCGGCTGGCGAAGCTGGTGGCCTGCCGGCATTGCCCGATAATAAGCGCGGTCGGGGACGCGACGCTCTTCTGGGCGTTGACACGCCGCTCAAGAAGATCCAGACGGTCTTGTCTGCGCACGGGGCAGCCCCTTAGACTTCAAGGGCCTTGTCGCTGTCATCCTCGCCCATGAGGCTTCGTGCGCCTGCCACGATCCCCAGTAGTCGGCTGGTGGCCAATGGCGTCGTGCGCACCCTCGATACCATGCAGGCGCCGTCTAATGCTGGACCAAGTGTAGAGGCTGCCGGTAACGAGCCAAATGCCGCTTTTCTGCTGGACGCGTTGGGTGCCTTCGACCTGTTCAACAAGCGGTACACCATAAAGGAAGACGCCGTCTACCTGGAGCTGGTCAATAAGGTGAAGGAGGGGATCTCTGGGGCAGTGGTGGTTGATGCTGGCACGCTGGTCAGTGACCTGGTCGGACTTTTCGAGGGTACCATGCAGGATGCCAAGCAGTGGACGTTTGGCCACAAACTGTCCTTGGACATCCTTTCCGCTACTGCCGGGAGGTCACAGCTCTTTGATGCTATTTTTGTTAGTTTTTTGCATTCTTTCTGGTTCTTTTACTGTTTGATTGCACATGGCGGTGTTGCACTGAGTACCATAGAAAACCCAGCGGATGTCTCTCGTCTTCGACTTTTCTCTATGTCTTTGACCTCGTATCGTATCAGTGTGGTGAGGCCTTCTCACAGCGTGACTCCTGTGTGGCTCGCACGCATCTACGTATGACAGCTTTTCACGAAGATTGGTAAGCAGCTTCTCGTCTTCCTGTCTGATCTCCCGCTCGTGATCGTGTGGCAGAGAGTTTCTGCACCTTACATGCCCCGCCCGAATCTGAAAGTAACTTGCTGTGACTTGCTGTAAGCGTTTCGCAGATCCGATCATTCTTTGGCGACGCGCCATACAAAGTGCGCAAGGGTGCCATGTAAGTGGAAATTTACTGTATGACACAAGCCGTCGCTGTTGCTGTCAGCGTCGCGGGACGTCATAGGCTGTGTCGTGCACTGCTCGTTTTGTGACGCGCTGGTCGCCGACGGCGTACGACGGCGACGGCTTCACCAACATGCGTGCATTGCGCAAATTGGATCGATCTGCTGAATCATCAGCACTGACAGTCACTTTTGGTACTTCTATGAAAATCTTGGACCTGTTCATGAAAAGAACAGTCCCCTTCTACTCGTTGGGCAAACTTGAGAAAACAACAATATCTGGCTCAATTATGTCGAATTTAATATCCCACTTCAGCGTGTTTTCGCCAACACGCCTTCAGTACATAGGAGTTTGTAATTTCCACAAGCCTTGGCCAGATCAGGACTCGACGACGCACGGGCCAGCCAGACGCCGCCGCCGTTGTCGGACCCCCCACCGGCCAGAAACGGCAGTACGGACGGCGGTGCACCTCCCAGAACAACCCCCCCCCGCCAAGAGCCCAGGGGCCACCCGCCACCCCGCCGCCCCGTCGCCTGGCGCGCCGTCGCCCCGATCGCCGTCTGCGGGCTGCGTGCCCCACTGCGCGCGTCGGCGCCGCGGCACGCGCCCGTCCCCCCCTCTCTCGACCACCCGTGCGTGTGGCGGCCGTCTGACGGTCCGACGCGCGGCGGTGCAGACGCGCCGTGGCCGCGGACACCCCGCGCGTCGGACCGAGTCGGCGGCGCGCCCGACGTGACGCCGCTGCGGCCGACGCGCGTCGCGGGTGTGTGTGTGTCCCGTGCGCCGCCCACCGCGTCTCCCTCTGTCTGACGAGTCGCCGTCCGCGCTGCGTTGACGACGTGCTCTTGTCCGACGCGACTCTCCTCTCTGCTCTGGACGACGGTGCGCCCTTGACCTCCCGCTCACCGCCCGCTGCTCGCACCCCCGCTCGTTTTGCCCACCGCGCCGGCTTTCCTCCTGCCCTCCACCACTCTCACCCCCACAATCCCCACCCCCACATCTTTCCTCACCCTCCCTCTCCCTCTACCTCGGCCACCATGCGGGCGCCACACGCTGGCTTTGTCGGCGTCCCTGGTACGCTACCCCGCCCCCCCCCCCAGGGCGGGCGCCACGCCGCCACCACCCCACGGCCCCGCCGGTCGGTGGCCACGCCCCGCCGCTCGCTGCGCGCGGCGGCGGCCACCCCCCCTGCGGCGCCCGCGGCGCCACCCTCCCCAGCAGCGGTCACGGCGCCGCTGCCGTTGCGGCGGGAGCGGCCCGACGGCGCCGCAAATGCCGCGGCCACCAAGCGGCGGTCGACTTCGCCGACGCGCGTCCCGCCCCCGCCCCCCCCGTCAGCGCCCCCAACGGCTGCAGAGCCCCCTGCCCCTCTCACGGTAGCTGCGGCAGCCGACGCAGACGCCCGCGCGGCTGCTGCTGCGTACGCGGCCAACCTCGGGTCGGTCATTGAGACGCTCCGGTCCGACTACCCGCAGCTGCTCGTCCGCCCGCCGGTCGGCGACATTTACACCCCGGACGTGGCTTTTGTGTCGGCGGGCCTCACGACCGCCGGCGCGGGCGCGTATGGGGCGTTGTGGTGGGCCGTCCGCTCCGCGGCGCGCTTGTTGCTTGTGGAGGGGGAGGTGGCCGTGACGAGCTTGTACGCCGACGCGGCAGCCGGAAAGGTGTATGTACGGTGGCGGCTGACGGGTGTCTTTCGTGGGGGGTGGTCGTGGGCCGGCGGCGTCGACAGCGCCCCTTGGGATAGACCCGGTGGGGTGGGCGGCGCTGGGTTGGACGCCGTCGGTTGGTGGGGCGGCGCCGCCGCTGCCGGCGCACCCGGCGGAGGGCGGGCGGCGTCGGCGGGTGGCGGCGCCCCTACGCCGGCCTCTGGCCGACGCCTCGTCCGTGACGGGATGAGCGTGTACACGGTCGGTCAAGCGGGGTTGGTCGTCAAACACGAGCTCGTTGGCGCGGCGCCGACGCGGTCTCGCTTTGCGTCGGCGGGGGACGTCGTCGACCTGTGGGGGGGGGTGCTCGCGGGCGGGGGGGTTGGCGGCGGGCGCCTCGCCGGCGCCGGCTCGGGCGCGGGCGGGGGGGGGGGATGGCGGACTGAAGCGGCAGAGGAGCGGGTAGAAGGGTAGCGCCGGGGCGTGGCCTCCAGAAGCGTAGGGTGTGAGACTGTATGTATATGGTGCGGGCGGCTAAGTGGGTGTTTA